>Ga0172364_10000479_pt1 | contig 28418 bp, 26 predicted proteins | sample LakKivSesite10cm_FD_114545 | JGI IMG/M metagenome (GOLD analysis project Ga0172364, IMG submission 114545) | Sediment microbial communities from Lake Kivu, Rwanda - Sediment site 10cm | ecosystem: Environmental > Aquatic > Freshwater > Lake > Sediment | place: Rwanda: Western Province, Lake...
ATGGCCTTGCCAGAAATTCCTCATAAACTATTGATTTGTTTTCTTCAGTAAAGGCAAAGGGGACAGAAATTATGGTTCCCACCAAACCCAGCACGCAACCGGCAAGACTCGCAGGCCGCACAATAAATACATCCATAAAAACTGCATCCGAACGGCTATATGACTTAGATGGGCTGGTGCCTTTATATACCTCTTGACCATATATGGGCGTAACAAGTAATGCGGTAAGACACATTAATAACAGACCAGGGATTAAATATTTTTTCATACTACTACCCCCTTTCATCCGGATAAAACTACCTTTCAAATCTATTATCCTTTATATCTTGTGCCATTGTCAATTTTTCTTTCATAGCTTCTGATGCATAAATGACAGAGGGCAGAGAACGGGAAAGCGTTCAAGGTTTCAGGTTCAAGGTTCAACGTTGAACATAGAACATTGAACTTTAAATAGAAAGGGCTGACGGCTGATTGCTGAACTCAATTTTATACCTAACTCAATGAAAAACTTGACAATTTACTTTTCCCTTGATAGCATTTTCCTAAATGGAACAGGGGGTTATCGTGAGCAAAGCCGCCACCAGCCGACTAACCGTATTTTGGTTGAATTAGAACCTTGATTGCTGTAGAATAATGTTAGAAAGTTTAACAGTAAAACAGGGGGTATTAAAATGCTGGTAGATTTGAAGCAAAAATCACAGGTTACCATACCAAAGGGTTTTGTAAAAAGGTTGAATCTAAAGGTCGGGGACAAGCTTGAGGTCGAGGAAGAAGGCGGAAAGCTTGTTATTACACCTGTTGTTGTTGTGCCAAAAGACCAAGCCTGGTTTTACAGCCCTGAATGGCAGGAGAGGGAACGGGAGGTTGAGAGGCAAAAAGAGGAAGGCAAAATACACAAAGCCTCAAACAAGCAAGAATTATTTAAAAAATTGGGGCTGGATAAAGTTTGAACATATATTTTTCAGACCTTTTCCTTGAGGGCGTTAAGCGGTTATCGGATGATTCGAAGAAAGCGTTGAAAAAGAAACTTGAAATTATGGCTGACAATCCAAAACATCCATCATTAAGAACCAGGAAGATAAAGGGCCATAAAAATATATTTGAAGCAAGCATCAGCATGGGTATCAGGATGACATGGGAATATTTTGAAGATGGCATCTTGCTGCGGAATATCGGTGAGCACGATAAGACACTGAATAAACCATAAGCTCTTGATTTATACTTCATAACCCATGAAAAATACTTGACAAAATCATTTTTGCTTGATAGCATTTGCTTAAATGAAACGGGGGGTTATCGTGAGCAAGGCCGCAGCTTGCCGAATATCCGTATCTTTCCCTTATATCCAGGAGTGTATCGCAAAGGTTAAAACCCTTCCCGGCCAGAGGTGGTATATCCGAACCAGTGCGGTTATGAACGAGTTATACGCCATGCGTTATAAAATGGTACAGGTGGTTTGATGACTCAAAAAAGGGCCTTTTTTCTTAGATACCCAGGTGGTAAGGGTAGAATGCTTAATTTTCTAATTCCTCAGCTTGCTTCATCTATTCTCACAGCAAATCGTTTTGTTGAACCGTTTGCAGGGGGGGGTGCTGTTTTCTTTGCCTTGAGCCCCAAAAGGGCACTTCTCTCGGATATTAACTCAGAACTTATTGACTTATACAGTGGAATTCGTCGTTATCCGATAGAGGTCTGGAATATCTTTCAAGGTTTTCCCTCCACTAAAGATGCGTATTATAAGATTCGTGATTGGAAACATGAAGAACTGGATTTACCAATTCGTACAGCGAGAACGCTCTATCTAAATAGGACCTGTTTTAAGGGTATGTGGAGGCATAATGGTAATGGAGAGTTTAACGTGGGATACGGTGGACAAGATAGACGGTGGGTAATAAGTAAAGAAACCTTGGTCTGGGTTTCAAAAAAGCTATGGCGTATTTCTCTGAAATGTAGTGACTTTGAGGAAGTCATTGATGCATGCAAAGAAGATGATTTTATTTTTGTTGACCCACCCTACCGTCCAGGTGAACGCGAAATGATTCATGATCATTATAGGTATGGCAAATTTAGTTTTGATGACCATAAACGGTTGGCAGCAACGCTAAAAAGAGCCTCGGCAAGAGGTATTCGTTGGGCTATGACAACTTCTACGCATCCTGACATAGTTTATCTTTTCCGCAGGTATCATATTGTGTCTATTCCAAGAGGAACTGGAAGAAAAATTGGGGCATTAACAAATAATTCAGGTGAAGTTCTTATTCGCAATTACGAGGAGGTATCCCAATGAAAGATTTTTTCGAGAAGGCTGCGATGCAAAATCACCCGCTCAGGGTCTTACAAACATTCCTTGAACGTGAGAAAGCTAACGAGCAAGCAAAAAAATATGATGATATGCGCTTCGTCGGGTATGTGCTTGATATTGGGTTTGATACCGTTACGATTATTACATCTGACCCTTTCAAGATTGCAGTTGGTGGAGTGCCTCGAAATTCAATGCTCATAATGGTGCCTGCGGGTTATGATTCATTGCCTCCCCATTTTACGCTGTTACGAGTATTAGAAGCAGCCCCTACCCCCCTGTCCAAAGAAGTTCAGCAAACCTACTTTGAGCTGCAGAAAAAGTCAATGCCAGAACTAGATATTTTCACTCAGAGTGAACTGCAATGGGGGGCGCTCAAGACCGGCGTCCTTGGAATGTTCTATCCCCATCCTGAAAAAATAGATCAGGTAGAGTTTTCAGGCGATCTGAACAATTACGTTAGTGCTCACAAGTATCGTGTCTATGCGTGTGATGACGCTTTATTGAAACTTATCACCAATTCGATGGTGCCAAATGAAAGCCGCTTTCCCATCGGGGATTTACGGTTGACTGAATGCAGGCTTCTATTGCCGAACAAACCTCACCCACAAGTTGAAGTCTTTGTTTCTACAAAAGATTTTATGGGCGCGCGAACGGCGATGTTCGGCAAAACACGGCTCGGTAAAAGCAACATTGTGAAACTCATTGCCCAGAGCCTAATAGAGACAACAGCGCAAACTAAAAATGTAGGGCAAATTATATTTGACATAAATGGCGAATATGCCAATGACAATCCACAGGATGACAGCCGTTCATTGAAAAGTGGCTATCCTGATCGTTGTGTTGTTTATGCTCTAACTGCGAAACCAGCAACTCCATCGAAACCACTAAAGCTTAATTTTTACGAGCATCCCGAGCGCTCCCGTAGGGTGTTGGCAGATCTATTGGAAAGCGAAGGACGAACTTCTATTTATATCAAAGCATTTATAGGTGCAGAAATTCCATCTTTAGAAGTTTTAAGCAGTTTACCTCAAAACGAAAAAAAGCGTGCAGAACGGCGAATTCTAATGTATTGGGCTGTTTTAAAAAAGGGCGGATATGATGTTGACGAAGCTGCTCTTTCTAGAAAGTTGCGTCTCGACCCTGGTTACAACACAAGCTTGCGCTCTACTGTATATGCTGGAAATACGCCGCCAACTATTAATTCTTTAAATGTTTTGGTTTCTGAATTTGAAAGAATTGCTGATTTTATTCGTAACAGACCTGATAATGATCCCATTTTACAATCAAGTAGTGGCAGACCCCTGTTTGAACGTGATGAACGCGCAATACTTGAGTTTCTCAAACCATCTATCGGGGCAGGACCGGCAATGATTCAACGGTTCAGAATTTATCACGACAGAAATGCGGGTGATTTTGCAAGAGAAATAATAGATCTTGTTGATCAAGGTCAAACAGTTATTCTTGACTTGGGTAATGCCAATCCAGAGGTGATGGAATATTTTTCCTATGAATTATCGAGTGCGGTTTTTAACCATCAAGTCGATAAATTCACTAACAATGCACTTAGTGACCATTATGTACAACTCTATTTTGAGGAAGCTCACAATTTATTTCCCGCAAGGGATGAGGGCATGGACATTTATCGCCGCATTGCTAAAGAGGGGGCAAAATATCACATCGGGATGGTTTATTCTACACAGTCTGTTACGACCATCAACAAAGACTTACTTGCCCAGACAGAAAATTTCTTTATTGCTCATCTCTCATCGCAAGATGAGGTAAATGCGCTTGCTAAAGTGAATGTTGCCTACGAAAGCTTGAAAGAAGACATTCTTCAGGCAAAAACGGTAGGGTACATAAGAATGCTCACACGTTCTCATCGTTTTGTTGTATCGGTGCAGGCCAGAAAATTTACTCCGCCTGATAAAACAAAGAGAGGGGGTTGAGATGCCTTACAAGGCTGGAGACCGTTTACCAGCAGAACGTGCAAGCCGGTTAGGACATCTTGATGTCTTAAAAAGCGAATTGGTAAAAAAACTCTGTAAGAGTTTTGAGGAAATTGCCCAAAGTCCTATTTCCACTACCGGTTCTTGGAAAACTATGCCGTCGAATGGACAACCTTTGCCTTTAGTATTCGGTGTTGATGGTTCCATGCAGATAATTGAATCAGAAACTCCACCCTATAAGGCACTGGCATTTGTTAAGACTGCACTCTTGAGGGTTGATCGAGTTGCACTTTCTTCGATTGATGAGGAGTCCCCGCACCCACTTGCGTTGCGAGACATATTAGCTGATTCTGCTTTATATCATGCGACGGTCCTTCCACTAAGACACGTTGTTGTCCCGGGGATGTCTGTATATGATGCAGTTCGCGAGATAATCTTTGAATCAGTAAAAGATGCTTCATTAGATGGCGAACCATTTGAAACACTCAAGTGGCTCATTTATCAGAAATGGGATAAAAAAGAAAATAGAGATTTACCTCCCTTTGAGTGCCCACACTGCGAGTATCAAAAAACCACTCTACCATTCGACTCAGATATCGGGCAATGTCCAAATTGCAAGGGGAAATTGAACGTCACAGATATGCTCGGTTTTCACCAAGAAATGGCTCCAGACTCTGCTCCTGAAACTGTTGCAACAGCGTATATGAGCATTCATGAAACATTGTTGTTGTTTACAGGGATTAGATACTTCTGGGAGAGAAAAAAGAAAGTACTTTCTAACTGTCTGTTTGTAAAAGACGGACCTCTCTCCATTCGGGCACAGTATTCAAAACTTGTGGCTCCAATACGAAGATTCTTGGCCTTTGCGAGAGATCAAGGTTATCCTGTACATATTATCGGGCAGGAAAAGACCGGAGCGTTTGCTGATCATTTGCAACTGATTGGGAACAATGCCCCTCTCCAATCGCTGTTTATCCCTGGCAATCAATACATCAAAGAACAGATTCAACATAGACCCAACAGAGGGGCACCCTATGGGAAGGATACGAACTATGGTGCTAAATATTCCTACCGGAGAGTACGTTGAGGATCCTACGCTCTCTAATCTCATCGGTGCTGAAAGAATCTTTGCGACATTACCGACAATTTTGAGTAGTCGATTTGAGGGAGCCCTTTTACCTATTGAACTGGCTCATGGAGTTGCATCTCTCTCAACATATCCTTCTGCTCAAATTCTCAAGATTTTTGCAGAAGCAAAGGGACAGAAGAGGTAGTACGTAGAGTAGTAGGGTCACATCTTCAATTATCAATTGATCATGAGGGAACCTTGGTATAGATGGCTTACAAATCAGTGAACTCTTCCGGTGTAGGATATATTGCCAGCACCGACGCTGCAAAGGGAGGGGCAGCCGTACTTGCCTTTGCCAACGATAAAAAGCTGAAAAACAAGGTGAAAAAATTACTATTGATAATTGAACAGCCTGTTGCCCAAATCAAATTGTCTGCCGGAACACTATTTTCCTCGTGCTTCCGCTCCGTGCGGCTTCATCCCGCATATGGCGGGATTTACCCACTAAATGACCCGTCCTCGCTCAATCCACGAACTCGCCCCCTCTAAATGGGGCTCAAACAGCGTGGATTGTCCCCTCTGGAACTCTCAGACGTGCCAAAGTGGGTTTCCCAAGCCGTACTCGATGTCGCGCTCAGAAAAAGTTCTTCCGGCAGTGATGTTTATGAAGAAATAGGTTTGGACAACAGCCCGTAAAGATGTGACCCTTTGCCCCCTATAAATATTCACTTGACTTCATATTTTATTGTGCTATATTAAACCATGTGGAACATCGAAAGAACTGACGAGGCAGTACGTTGGATTAAGGAATTAGACGATGATGCAAAAGAAGCAATTTTAAAAGGTCTTCTAATCCTAAAGGAAATAGGTCCTTCATTGGGGAGACCCTATGTTGATTCTGTTAAAAGAAGCAGGCATCAAAATATGAAAGAACTCAGGATACAAAGTAAATTGAGATTATTTCGAATATTTTTTGCATTTGATCCGAAAAGGAATGTTATTTTACTGATTGGCGGAGATAAAAGAGGTGACAAGAGATTTTATCAAAGAATGATACCAATTGCTGACTATTTATATGATAGGTATCTTGAAAAATTAAGGGAGAAACATGAAAACACAGGCAAAAAAAGGGATAAATAAAAAAGAAGATTTTATTGATGAACTTACTTCTATGATTCCCCCTGAAAAGGCAGAAAGAGCTAAAAGGGAAGCAGAGAAGGAAATATTCCAAATACGTTTATCCGAGCTAAGAAAGAAAATGGGTGTTCGTCAAGAGGATATTAAAACATTTACACAATCAGGTATTTCAAAATTGGAATCAAGGAAAGACATGAAGGTATCAACCCTTATAGAGTATCTTAGCAATATTGGAATGGGCATTGAAATAACAGCATATTCTAAAAACGTTAAAAAAAAAGATTTTGAAGCAGTAACATTGCTAAAGGTATAACCATACAAGCATAAGTTAAAAGGGAAGTTTAAAAAATATTTTTGATTGCCTGTAACACATATGGAGGTGATATATGAAGCAGACTCTTACCATAAGAATACCCGACGATCTTAGAGAAGGATTGCAAGAATTGAGTAAAAGCGAGAATAAACCTGTAAGTGATATTGTACGTGAATCCTTAAAAAGGTATTTGTCTATTTACCGCTTCCGCAAATTAAAGAACATGGTACTTCCATTTGCTGAAGCACAAGGCATACTATCTGATGAAGATGTCTTCAACATTATTTCATGAAGATAACTGGAGTTTCCTGACTTTTTCTGATGAATAACGCTATCAAATAGCAATATCAAAGAGTTGAAGACGGTTTAATCAGAACCATGACTGTAATGGCCGGAAGAACTTTGTTGCTCACCCCTGTTCGCAATGAAACCGTACGCACTGTCTGAGCCCCGCTTAGCGGGGCGAGTTTGCGAAATTGAGTGCAATTCGAGCCCGGGTACCCGCTTGCGGGTGGGGGTAAAAAGCGCACACCCAGAAGGGTACCCGACAGCGAGTGAAACAGTGTTCCGGCGTGAAATAGGTTCGGGCAACAGGCCGTGAAGATGTGACCCTCTGGCGTTTTCCTGTTTTTGTTTCTTACTGCCTACTACTTACTGTTTTTTCTCCCCTTTTTCCTTTTCCTTTAGCGCCTTCAATATTTTTTCCGGTGTTATGGGCAGATCCTTTATCCTCACGCCTACAGCATCGTATATGGCGTTAGCAATTGCAGGTGCAGTAGGGACAAGGCCCGGTTCCCCTATGCCTTTTGCCCCGAAAGGTCCATCCTTCTCGTCTGTTTCCACAATCACGGCCTCAACCGGCGGTATATCCTTTGCAGTCAGCATTTTATAGTCGAGGAAGTTTGCATTCATCAACCTTCCATCACGGAAAACCATTCTCTCACTTAAGGCATAACCAAGCCCCATAAGCCCGCCACCGTATATCTGTCCTTCAAGGAGCATCGGGTTAATAGCCTTTCCTACATCATGGGCTGCTATGTATTTAAGCACCTTCACCTGTCCTGTCTCTCTATCAACCTCCACCTCAACGCCATGTGTACCATAAGCATATGACACAGAAAGGTTCCCCTTGAAATCTTTATCAAAATTCTCATTTGCAGGGTCATAGAAATATTCTGCCATCAACATCTTGCCACCTGAGGCATAGTGGGCATTCCTCAATACCTTCCCGAGGGAAATGCTTTTCTCCTTATCCTTTGTTGAGAATATAACCCCGCTCCTAATGTCGAGCACTTCAGGACTTTCACCGAGACTCTTTGAGGCAATCTTAAGAACCTGTGCCTTTATCTTCTTTGCAGCGCCAAGCGCTGAATTCCCAGCCACAAAGGTTGTCCTGCTCGCATGAGCACCCACATCCCAGGGGCACACATCCGTGTCATTATTTATAACGTTTATATCATCAACATTCACACCAAGCACCTCTGCCACTATCTGGGCAATAATCGTCTCCGAACCCTGACCTATCTCTGATGAACCTGTGAAGATATCTATCTTTCCATAATCATCGATTTTTATCATCGTGCCGCAACCATCGGATTTGTATACCCTTGCACCTCCCCCTACATGTATGAGGGAGGCCATTCCCACGCCCCTACCGTCATGTCTTCCCTTCTTTGACTGCCAGTCAAGCTTTTTCACCACCGCATCGATACATTCCTTCATGCCGCAGCTTGTAATCTTGAAATTCTGGGGTGTTATCTCACCTGGTTCGTTCGCATTCTTAAGCCTGAACTCATAAGAGTCAATGCCAGCCTTCTCTGCCAGTTGCTCTATAGAAGATTCTATCGCAAAGGTTGCCTGCGGGTTGCCATAGCCCCTCATTGCCTGGCTGTAAGTATTATTTGTATATACACACTGTGCTATGTATTTGATATTGGGCACCTTGTAAAGGGATGAGATTGGCATCATCATCACCGAAGGGGTTGTTGCGCCCCAGGATGTATAGGCACCGTTATCGAGTATCATCTCCATCTCTCTGAATAGTAGCGTTCCTTCTTTCGTACATCCATGGGATATCTTTGTAATAGTGTTCTGCCTCGGTGATGTAGCAAAAAATTCTTCCTCCCTTGAGAACACGACCTTGACTGGTTTTCTTGCCTTAAGTGCAAGCAGGATAGCGATGTATTCATACGCATATGTATCCAGTTTACTCCCGAATCCACCACCTATTACACACTGGACTACCCTCACCCTTTTGTTCTTCAATCCAAAAACACCAAGGGCATCGATATAATTCCTCTGTGCAAGGGATGGTATCTGTGTATTGCTATATATCGTGAGATTATTGTTCATATCAAATAAGGCAATACAACCGCTTGTACCCAGGCAGCAATGGGTAACCCATTGTGTTGAAAATGTATCCTCCACAATGTAGGCTGAATCTGCCTTTGCCGCATCAACATCACCACAGATTAGCCTCCATGGCAGTTTCAGTATATTTGATTTCAGCCCTTCGTGCAGTATCGGGGCACCTTCTTTCATGGCTTCGAGGGGGTCAAAGATGCCTGGAAGTTCTTCATATTCGACATCTATAAGCTCAAGGGCTTCTTCTGCAATCTGAGGGTCGATCGCAGCAACAGCCGCCAGTTCATCCCTCATGGAGAGGACCTTACCTGTTTTAAGGGGCGGATTATCCTTGAAAAAACCAAACTTGAATGTAGGTGTATCGGAACCGGTAATCACGGCCTTCACGCCGGGTAATTTCTCTGCCCTTGAGGTGTCTATCTTCAGTATCTTCGCATGGGGATATTTGCTGTAGAGGATCTTACCGTAGAGCATCCCGGGTATTTTCAAATCCTGTATGTATATGGCGCTACCTGTTGCCTTTTGAGGGGCATCCCTCTTGGGGATCCTTTTTCCAATTGTTAGAAACTCTTCCATAATCACCTCCCACCCACAACAGTTTTTATCGCATCTATGATCTTCACATAGCCCGTACACCTGCAAAGGTTGCCTGCGATAGATTCCTTTATATCATCCTCTGTAGGTTTTTCTTTCTCATCAAGTAAGGCCTTTGCAGCCATAATCATGCCGGGTGTGCAAAAACCACACTGGACAGCACCCTCTTCAATAAATGCCTTCTGCAAGGGATGCAGTTCTCCATCCTTTGAGAGAAGCCCTTCTATGGTAGTAACGTTTTTACCCTCGACCTCAAGTACAGGGTATAAACATGAATTGATGGCCTTGTCATTTATAATCACCGTGCAGGCACCACACTCTCCATACCCACATCCTTCTTTTGTTCCTGTAAGCCCATAAACCTCTCTTAGAAAATAAAGCAAGGTCCATTCAGGTTCCACTTCCACCTTCACTTCCTCGCCATTCAAAATAAAGACTATCTCCTTTTTCATGTCTCCCCCTTACCAGAGTCTCTCAGGATAGACCGTGTCATCCGGCCTGATTATCCTATCAATCGATCTCATGATAGCCCTCTTGACAAGCACCTTTATCATCTCTCTCCTGTACCACGCCTCTCCTCTTACGCTGTCCCTGGGAGATGCCTCATTTGCCGCAATCTCACCTATCTCTTCAAAGAGCTTTTCAGAAATGATCTTGCCTTTTAGTGTCTCTTCAGCCTTTTTTGCACGGATCGGCCTTGGCGCAACAACGCCCATTGCAATCCTTACATCCTCACATTTGAGTTCTTCATCCTCAAACCGGGCAAGTACATTCGATATGCTTTCAATGGTACAGAGCATGTCTTTACAGCGGACTTCGCCCCCGCTCTTACCTATAGAGATGGTAATCCTCGCCCCTACCCCTAAGATGGGAAGGTCCATTGCCTTTCTCCTCGTATGCTTAATATATGCAGAACCTGTATGATCTCCAAAAAGGGGCATTGCAAACTCTTTTACCAGCTCCCCTTTTTCAAGGACTGTTTTGCCCGGCCCCAAAAAGAAATCGTCAATCGCAACCTCTCGTTCGCCCTTTTGTCCAAGGATAGCTACATTTGCATCAAGGACAAGGAGAGGGCATGCCGTGTCGGCTGAGGGTGCGGCATTGCAAATGTTGCCGCCAATTGTGGCAACATTCCTTATCTGGATGGAGCCAAGGTTACTGGTGGCATCATAAAGGGCTGCATAGTGGCTCTGAATAAAGTCATTATTCTCTATCTCGCCATGGGTGGTACCACTCCCGATACGCAAGCCTTTCTGTTTGTCTATATAAGAAAGGCCACTAATATTCCTCAAAGAAATCAAATTTTTTGGTGCAATCTTCTTCTGCCTGAGCAAGACCATAACATCGGTCCCGCCAGCGATATACTGTGCCCCGTCAAGGGTCCCCATCAGTTCAATTGCTTCTTTAATAGTCCCTGGTTTATGGTATTCGTATCGTTTCAAGATAACCCCCTTCTATTTAAATTCTGCATGGTGCTTAGAGCCAGGCGCATAGAGTCCAAACCATTATTTTCACTAACGCTATGCTCTCTGCCCTTTGCCCTTTGCGCTATGCCCTATTATCAAACACCCTTTTTGTTTTTCTCTCTGACCTTGGTAATCCCGCATAGTCGACTATCTCAATATCCCCGCTGACGAGTACCTGTTTCTTTATCTCCTGCTCGATAACCTTCTTCACCTTCTCATCATCCTTTTTAGAGGCATCATTTGCCCTTTCCACCTTAATTGTCATGTAATCCTTCCCGTCCGCCTTTCTATCAAGGATGACCTGGAATTCACTTCCAACCCCTTTTATATTTGAAAGGATGAGGTCAATCTGGCTTGGATAAATGTTTACCGCCCTGAATATAAACATATCATCTGACCTGCCCAAAATCCTGTCATGCATGGGCATAACGCTTCCGCAGGGACATTTTTCAGTAATCAACCTTGTAAGGTCTCTCGTTCTATAACGGACAAGGGGCGCTGCTTCCTTGCGGAGTGTAGTCACTACCATTTCACCCACCTCTCCTGACTTGACAGGTTGAAGTGTGTCAGGATTGAGCATTTCAAGTATATAGTAATCTGCCCAGTAATGGATGCCTCTGTGATAGATACAGTCCAATCCTGTTCCTGGACCATAGAGTTCTGTAAGCCCCGGTATATCGAAGAGCTGCTCTGGCTTTACCCCTGACAACTCACTTATTCTTGCCCTCATCGCATCACTTGACCGTTCAGAGCCAAATATCATTTTCTTTAGCGCAATCTTGCCTTTAAGTCCCCTCTTGTCTATCTCCTCTGCCATGAGTAAACCCATCGATGCTGTGCAGCAGATTGCTGTGGTTTGAAAGTCTTCGAGGAATTGGCACTGCATATCGAGGTTCCCGGGTCCAATGGGTATAGACATCGCGCCAAATCTTTCGCAACCATTTTGAAATCCCCACCCGGCTGTCCACACGCCATACCCGACAGCTATCTGAATCCTGTCTTCCTTTGTGCACCCTGCATATTCATAGCACCTTGCAAACATATCAGCCCAGTCATCCACGTCCTTCTGGGTATAGCACAAAACCTTTCTTTTACCCGTTGTTCCGCTCGATGCATGGATACGCGTGATCTTTTCAAAAGGCATACTCCGTAGGGGAAAGGGGTAGCCTGCCTGAAGGTCTTTATTGGAGGTAAATGGCAATTTTCTTATGTCATCGAGGGTTTTTATATCATCCGGCTTAACCTTTGCTTCATCAAAGCTTTTCTTGTAAAATTCCGAATTTCGATACACATGGTTTAATGTCCATTTAAGCCCTTCAAGCTGAAAGGCGAGAAGCTCCTTCTCCGTCTTCTGCCTGGGTCCAAATCTCTGTTCCATTATTTTTACCTCCGTCATTGAGAGCAATACTCTTCACTTTTAATTCTTCATTCTTAATTGACGACGCAGTCGTCCTGTCTCTTCCATATTTACCCTAAATGTTGCAGGGTCGATCACAACACCGTAGTCAATCCTGGCACTTTCAAGGCTGATATATCCTTCGATCACGTCGCTTACTACCATTTCGGGCTCGCGTTCGAGCGGATTGCCGTAGCCGCCCCCGCCAGGAGCATCGATGGTTACCACGTCACCCGGCTTCAGTTGGGTTAATCCATAGGAATTTCCCGGCACTCCGTTGACCAGGAACTGCGCCCTTGTACCTGGTTTACCGTCAAAGAGCCCTTCCGCCGGATAGACGTACCTTCCCGCCTGGATTCCCAGGTTGACGGGTGGGATCGGGGCATACTGGTCGTCAGGCACCTTGAAGATTTCCCTTTTCCCGAGACCTCCCTTCATCTTGCCGAGACCGCCTGAATCGGTGAGGAGTTCTCTCTTCTCCACAATAAGTGGGGTGTCGCTTTCAAATATCTCAACAGGCGTGTTCGCACCGTTGGCCGGGAAGATGTAGATGTAATTGCCGTCGTTGGCGGCTCCCGCCCCCATGCCGCCTCCCCTTATGATCACGGAATGCCACGGCTTCCCGTCTTTCCTTTTCCCATAAAACACGTTCATCGCAGCAGGGGTACCGCCGGAGCCTGCAATCACCCTGTTGGGCAGGACATCGGACAGAGCCCGGTAAATGACCTCGGTAAGGAAATGGCCCACCCCCATCCGCGCGGCCACAGCTGCAGGAAATCTGCAGTTCACAACACTACCCTCAGGGGCGGAGAGCTTTATAGGCCTGGCACAGCCGTCGTTATTAGGAATATCAGGGGCAAACATGCTTTTCACTGCCATGAATACATAGGCATAGGTAAAATTGAAGACCACGTTGCCGCCCCAGTTTACCTGCGGGGAAGAGCCGTCGAGGTCCACGATGATATTGCTTCCTTTTATCTTGACCTTCGCCTGGATAACGATGTCCTCTTTTTCCTTCATCTGCTCGATTATGCCTTTGGCCCGGTAGATACCGTCCGGGATTTTTTCGATCTCCTCCCTCATGCTTTTCTCAGTGAGGCCGATAATCTGGTCTGCCAGGTCATCGAGACTGTCAAGGTCACTCTCCTTGAGCATCTGGCGTACCTTCTCGGCACAGACATGGTTCGCAGCGATCTGCGACCGGATATCCCCGATAACCTCATCGGGCGTCCGTACGTTCCACCGGATCATGTCCAGGACCGACTCGTTGAGGACCCCCCTGTCATAGAGCTTAACGACGGGGATAAAAAGGCCTTCTTCGAAGACGTCATGGTTGTCCGAGGCAACACGGCCACCGATATCGGAGTGATGAAAAACACAGGCTGTAAAGGCGGCCAATTGATCCTTGTAGAAGATAGGGCTCATGACGCATACATCATTCAGGTGGCCCGCCAAAGCCCAGGGATCATTCGTAATAAAGGCATCACCAGGCTGGTAATAGTCTATAGGGAACTTGTTGACGAGATTTTTTATTCCCAGGGCCATAGCCCCCGACTGCCCGGGGGTTGCAAAACTCCCCTGGGCCAGTTCTCTGCCCAACTTGTCCGTAAACATGCAGGTATAGTCATGGGCATCCCTGAGCAGGCTCGAGAATGCCGTGCGGGCGACGCTCGAGTCTGCCTCATCCACAATGGAAATAAGTCTTCTCCATAAGATCTCTAACGTGATCGGATCAAACGCACGCCCCATTATCGTACCTCCTTAAGATCAATCCACAGAAATCCAAACTCATCTATCGATACATGACCATCCTCGCCCACAATGAGGGTCGACTCCTTTTCCTCGATAATGGCCGGCCCTTTAAACCGGGCCCTTGGAAAGAGTTTGTACCGATCGTAAACCGTATAGGGGATAAACTCCCGGGCAATCGGGGAGTAGGCCTTGCGCTGTCCTTTGGTTGCTGCATCGAGAGACTGCCCCTTCTTCCTATCAAGCTTGGGCAGTTGCAGGAGCCGCTCGGGAAGGCTGGCCCTCACCTTGAAATTGATGAATTCCACTTCCGATTCAGGATAGGTCCTGCCATAGAGTTTCTCATAGACATCGTCGAAGAGGCGCCTAACGTTTGCTCTCTTGAGTTCTGTGAAATCTCCGGCAGGCACAGGAACATTGACTTCCGAACCCTGTCCCACAAAACGCATGTCGAGGGACCGCTCATATCGGATGGTCTCATCCGCTGCTTCCTTCTTCAGTATTTTACCGGCATCCGCTTCGAGTCCCTTAAAGATATTCTCTATTTCATTAAAGGCTACGTTGTTCAGGGAAATCTTGTGACTCCGCAGCAGATCAAATGCCCGCGGAGCGGTGAAAAAACCCATAGCTGAACCTACCCCGGCATTCGGTGGCACAAGTAGACGTGGCGCTCCCAGTTTCTTGGCCAGGCCATAGGCGTGAACAGGTCCTGCCCCTCCGAAGGCGGCTATTGTTACGATCTTGGGGTTTCCGCCTTTTTCGGCGATATGCGTCTTCGCTGCTGCTGCCATCGTCTCGTTGATGAGATCGTGAATCCCCCAGATAGCCTGGATGAAGGAAACCCCTAAGGGCTTGGCAATCTTTTCCTCAACCCCGCGCCTTGCCCCCTCCTTGTCGAGCTTCATCTCTCCCCCGAGAAAATAGTTCTCGTCAAGATAGCCCAGCAGGAGATCGGCATCGGTCACGCAGGGGTCTGTGCCTCCCCTCCCGTAGCAGATAGGTCCCGGTGCTGCTCCGGAACTTTCCGGCCCAACCTGAAGGGTGCCCAGCTTGCTTACCTTCGCAATACTGCCGCCCCCAGCCCCTATCTCCATCAAGTCGACAACAGGAACCTGGATCGTGAGGCCGCTTCCCTTCATGAACCTCTGTACGCGCCCCACTTCAAAGGTCGGCACAACACCGGCGACCCCTTTCTGGATCAGGCATGACTTGGCCGTTGTGCCCCCCATGTCAAAACAAAACATCTCCGAAATATTGAAGTGCCTGCCGTAGTATTGGCCTGCGATGACTGCCGCGGTCGGCCCCGACTCGATAATCCGAACAGGAAACTCGGCCGCCGTTTCGACAGAGGTAACTCCACCGCTCGAAAGCATGATAAAGAGCTTACCTTTGAAACCGATCGACGTGAGCCTGCCGGCCAGCTTGGATAGATACCGTCCCGTAAGAGGCTTGACGTATGCATTAGTGACGGTGGTGCTCGTTCTTTCATACTCCTTGATCTGCGGCAAAACATGGTATGAAATCGAGACTGAGATCCCCGGGGCTTCCTTTTCGATGATCTCCTGGAGCATCAGCTCATGGGATGGATTCTCAAAGGAATTAATGAGACAGACAGCAATAGATTCAACACCCATATTGAGGAGGGTACGGACAGCACGACTTGCTTCTTCCGGGTCTAAGGCTTTTATGACGCCCCCATCGCTTCGGACCCTCTCATCCACTTCGATGCGATATCTTCTGGGGATCAGAGGCTTGGGAAATTCGGCGAATATGTCGTAAGGTGCGTAGCGCAGCTCCCTTCCAATTTCCAGGACGTCCCTGAAACCCTTCGTCGTGATGAGTCCTGTTTTGGCTCCCTTTCTCTCGATGATGGAATTGATGACGAGGGTCGTTCCGTGTATTAATTCATCCAGCTTCGCTACAAAGTCCGGCGCGGTCGCCTCCAGCACCCTTATCCCCTCTTCAACGGCATCCGAGGGGTCCTGGGGTGTGGTCAGGCACTTACCGGTCTTCATCTCCCCTGTTTGATCATTAAGCAGGACAAAGTCAGTGAATGTGCCACCTATATCACAGCCCAGCCGGTAATACTTGTCTTTCATATATTCCTCTTTTCTAATCTTAGGGTTCAAGGATTCGAGCGATTTGAAACACTTGACTCCTTGACCCCTATGACCCTGGAATCCCGATCTCTAATTAAAATATTGATGGTTCTTTAAACTCACCAAATACTTCTTTAAAAACTTTTGTCATTTCCCCAACTGTTGTATACTCTTTAATACATGTAATAAGGTAAGGCATTACATTCCTTTTCTCCCTTGCAGCCTTCTCAAGGTCTTTTAATTTCTGCGTTACGGTTCTCGTATCCCTTACCCTCTTTATCTCCTTAAGTTTCTTAATCTGCTGGCCTGCAACTTTAGAATTATATTCATGGATCTCAACCTTCTGTGCTTCTTTTTCTCCCATCACATATTTATTGACACCGATCTTTATCTTCTTTCCTTCCTGAAGGGCCTTCTCAAAGAGGTATGCCTGTTTTGCTACTTCCCTCTGCACGTAACCATTTTCAACAGCATGTGCCATACCGCCAACATCCTCAACCCTCTTCATCTCTTCCCTGATCTTCTTTTCCATCTCCATTGTAAGCCATTCAACATAGTATGAACCTGCGAGAGGGTCCACTGTATCCCTTACCCCTACCTCCTCAAGTAAGAGTTGCATGGTCCGGAGTGATATTAATGCTGCCTTCGGTGTGGGGATCGTGTACGCCTCATCATAGGAACAGAGGGCCATTGTCTGTGTTCCGGATAAGGCCGATACCATTGCATAATAAGCACTTCTCACGATATTCACTTCAGGTTGTTCTTTTGTAAGCCCCCCTCCGCCTCCACCGGCGAGCATTCTGAACCATAGAGACCTCGGGTTCTTTGCCCCATATTTCTCTTTTATAAGTTTCGCCCACATCTTCCGGGCCGCTCTAAATTTCGCAATCTGTTCAAAGAAATTTCCATAGATATCGAGATTGAAAGAAAACCTGTGAACAAAATCATCTATATTTAATCCCCTCTGAAGTACATGGTCTATATATGTGCTGGCAATCTCAAAGGCATAGGCAATCTCCTGTGCCGGGGTCGCACCTGACTCCCTGATATGATAGCCGCATACACTCACAGGATTTGTACGCGGGAGGTATTTTGCAGAATACTCAATCGTATCACCTATCAGCCTGATTGAAGGCTCTACAGGAAAAATCCACATGCCCCTCCCTACCATCTCCTTCAGTATATCGTTTTGAGGGGTAGCGCTTATTATATCAGGGGAATATCCATATTTTTCTGCAACCACCTGATACATGGCGAGCATGATACTCGCCACTGCATTTATCGTAAGACCGGAGCCAATCCTATCGAGCGGTATATCCTTAAATGCCTCTTCAAAATCCCTCAAACTATCCACAGCCATTCCAACCCTTCCGACATCGCCTTCTGCAAGTGGGTCATTAGAGTCAAGACCCATCTGGGTCGGAAGGTCAAAGGCCACATTGAGGCCTGTCTGCCCCTGAGAAATAAGAAATTTAAATCTTTCGTTCGTCTCTTTTGGCGTCCCAAAACCAGAATACTGCCTCATTGTATAGGGCGTTTTTCTGTACATGAATTTATGAATACCCCTGGTAAAGGGATATTCACCCGGGTCATTGATGTCAGCTTTATACTTAAGGTCTTTTATGTCTTCCGGACCATAAACAGGTTTTATTGATATCCCTGACTCCAATATGACTTCCTTAATATCTTCCCCATCCTTTATATATGACGCTACACCCATATTTCCTCCCTACCCCTTTATGCTATCTCTCAGAAACGTTATAATCGTATCAAAGCTCGATCCATTGGGAAATACCCCTTTTATGCCTATATCGTGGAGTTTTTTGATATCCCTTTCCGGTATAACCCCTCCTACAACCACCATCTTCTCACCAATGCCTTTTTCTTTCATCTTTTTGATGAGTTTTTCACAAATTGGTATATGGGCACCCGACAAGATGCTTAAGCCTATTATATCAACATCCTCCTGAAGGGCCACATTGACAATCTGATCCACAGTCTGGTGTAATCCAGTATAAATTATCTCCATGCCTGCATCCCGTAATGCCTGTGCTACAACCTTTGCCCCCCTGTCATGGCCATCAAGTCCCGGTTTTGCAATAAGAATCCTGATTTTCTTCTCCAAGGTTTTACTCCTTTCTTGATTTCTTTCTTGACTCCTGTTTCATCTTCTTTTTGATGAGGTCCCCTCCTCTAATGATGTGTTTTCTCACAAGCTTCTCTACCTGCCGGGCATTTTTTACCTTCATCAATCCAATCATATCTTTGTGGTCCTTGATTGAGATTTCTGCCATACCTTCATATCGAAATATAATGATTCTATATCGATAGATATAATCCCTTAAATCATTGATAATGGTGTATAACTTTGAACTTTTCGCAGCCCCGTATAATGTTTCATGAAATTCAGTGTTCAATCTTATAATCTCTTCAGTGTCTTCTTTTGTAAGGTATGCCTCTTCTCTTTTCACAATCTCTTCCAGGGATCGTATATCATCGTCTGTTGCCCTTGATGTGGCAAGATACCCCGCATAACCCTCAAGGACACTGCGGATTCCAAACACCTCTTCTATATCTTCCTCTCTCACCGGGGTTCTGCTTGTTCCCATCTCCCCTGCCAGCTTCTCTTCTATAAGCCTTTTGTTCGGTGCCAAAACCCCGTTCAGTATGCTTGCCTTCAGGCTCTTGTAAACCTGTTCTCGCAAAAATCTCCCTTTTCTTATGGTTTGTTGATTATCGGTGATATCCATCGACCTCCTCTTATTAAAAGCAATGTAGAATTGAGAATGATGAATTGAGAATTAAAGGCCTTCCATTCTTCATTGCCCATTTTTCATAATTCATTGGTTCCTAAATAGTTCCTTTTGCTTTCAATTCCCCCAACTGCTCACTTGAATAACCAAGAATCTTACAATAAATCTCTTCGTTGTGTTCTCCAAACCTTGGCGGGAATTTTAATTTTTTGTGAATAGATTTTACATAACTGTTTGTAATCGGTTGGGGAGCAAGATAAATCGTGACACCTGTCTTCCCGTCAGTAGAAGAGAGTATTTCTCCTTTCACGTAGGGGTCTTCAATCACTTCTTCAAGTGTATTGACCTTGGAAATCGGTATGGTAGCATTTGTAAACAGTGTGATAAGCTCATCTGTGGTGTAATTCTTTGTAGCTTCCTCTATAGCCCTATTAAGGTTATCCACATCGTTTATTCTTCCCTCATTTCTCGTATATTCCTGTTTTTCAAGGGATTCAAAGCCATATAGCTTCAACATCCTTTCCCATTGTATGTCATTTCCGACTGCAATGTATGCATACCCATCCTTTGTTTTATACACACTCACAGGTGCAAAGAATTCATGGGTATTTCCCCTTCTTGTAATCTTTTTATTAAAAGATTTGGTCTGGGTAATAGGAACAGTCAGCCAGGAGATTGTGCTTTGAAACATCGAAATATCTATCCTTGAACCTTCTTTTGTCATTGCCTTTTTGAAAAGGGCCTTCATAATCAAACCATAGGTATGCTCGCTTGCCCCCATATCTGGTAAAGGCACACCGAGAACATATGGAGAACCCCCTTTGTCCCCTGTAAGCTCCATTAACCCACTCCTTGCCTGCAGTATTGGGTCATAAGCAGCCTCATTGCTCTCAGGACCAAAACCGGTAAGCCCTACCCATATAATGTCTTCCTTGATAGACTTCACGGTTTCATAATCGATACCAAGCTTTTTGTAATTTCTTGGGAGCTGGTTTGTGGCGAATATATCAATGTTCAGTTTTATGATCAATTTTCTAAAAATTTCCTGACCCTCTGGAGTTCCAAGGTCTAATGTAATGGCCTCCTTATTACAGTTAATCGCAAGAAAATATGTATACATTCTATCTTCATTCAGCCTATTTTCCCCAACCCTCCTGTTTGGATCTCCATACACAGGATGCTCCATCCTTATAACCCTTACCCCGTCGAGTGCAAGCCTGTATGTCAAATAAGGTAAGACTGTTGCCTGCTCTAAGGAAAGAATGGTTATATTTTTGAAAATTTCATAATCTTCCATAATGTCCCCCTTGGATACTGTATACAATTTTTCGATAAATCAACTATATTACCCAGAAAATTAATTGTCAAGATTTTTGTATGTAAATAAAATCAGTCACTTATAGTCAGCTATTAGCTTTAAGCAATCAGCGTTAAGAAGATAAAAACTAGTAGAATGAAGAATTTGAAAGGCAGGCACATGCTGAACTAAAAGAAATTGATTTCAAGACCCTTTTATTGTACATTAAAAAATAAGCACTCAGCTATCAGCATTCAGCTATTAGCCTTTTGAGGTTCTGAGTTTTAAAAGATCCCAAAGTTTTATTACTCCGAACTCTGAACCATAAACTCCGAACTGAAAAGCTGATGGCTATTTTACGGAGGGGTACATGAAGAGGATTTTCAGCGGGATACAGCCCACAGGGGATATACATTTAGGTAATTATGTAGGTGCAATAAGACATTGGGTCCATTTAACAGAAGAATACGATTGTATATATTGTGTTGTCGATTATCATGCCATAACTGTGGAATATGAAATTGATAAGCTGAAGGACAGGGTTCTTGAAACGGCTTTGGTACTCCTTGCGTGTGGACTGTCCCCTGAAAAATGTAAGATATTTGTCCAGTCCCATGTACCGGAACACACCGAATTGGCATGGATATTCAACTGCGTAACACCTATTGGAGAGCTTGAGAGGATGACACAGTTCAAGGAAAAGTCGAAACAACACAGGGCTAATATAAATATGGGGCTTATGGATTACCCGGTATTGCAGGCCGCAGATATACTTATATATAAGGCCGGTTTTGTGCCTGTAGGCGAAGACCAAGTACAGCATGTGGAATTATCGAGAGAGGTGGCAAGAAGGTTCAACAGTAGATTCGGCAACATCTTCCCTGAACCACAAGTTATACTCTCCCGTGCACCAAGAATCCTTGGCACAGATGGAGAGAGCAAGATGTCAAAGACCCTGAATAACTACATTGGCATACTCGAATGTCCCGATAGTCCTGGAATACTCAAGGGGAACATTATGTGGGAGAAATTAAGAACAGCCGTAACCGATGTCAATAGAGTAAGAAGGAAAGATCCGGGCAACCCCGAAGTTTGCAATATATACACCATACACAGGGCCTTTTCAGAGAATGATACGCTTCTTGAAATAGACAAAGGCTGTAGGACTGCCGCTATTGGATGTATAGATTGTAAAACCCAACTCTTTTCAAGTATATGTAAAGAATTGGTACCAATAAGAGCTAAGGCAGATGATTTAATGAAGAATAAAGATTATATTATGGATGTGCTTAATGAAGGTGCGAAATCCTGTAGACGCATTGCAAAAAAGACCCTCCACGAGGTCACGGAAGTCCTCGGAATATTAACGTAAACCCAGCTATAAGCTTTATAAAAACGCACAACACTGGAGATGCATATATACATGAAAACACCATGGATGCAAAAAAAACAATAAGGAGGGTGTTCCAATAGTGAAAAGAACTGTATCGTTTCTTATCAGCATAACCACTACACTGCTGTGCTTCACGTTGACTACAGGGTACGGGTTTGATCCTATCGATCTTGAAAAACTGAAAACAACAAAAATATGCCCGTACTGTGACCTGACCCGTGCAGATCTGAAAGATGCAGACATATCCTATGCAAACCTGACCGGTGCGAACATGTCTGGTGCGAACCTGTCAGGTGCGAACCTGATAATGGCAGTCCTTAACCGTGCAAACCTGACCGGTGCGAACATGTCTGGTGCGAACCTGATAACAGCAATCCTGACCCGTGCAAACCTGACCGGTGCGAACCTGTCTGGTGCATTCCTGACCGCTGCAGGTCTATGGAATGCAATCCTGACCCGTGCAAACCTGACCGGTGCGAACCTGTCTGGTGCAAACCTGTATGGTGCAAACCTGACTGGTGCAGATTTCTCTGGTGCCACCTGGACTGACGGGACAATAAAATGTAAAGAAGGCTCTATCGGGGAGTGCAAGAAGTAATTATTTCAATGGGGAGAAAAAGGTGGGGCATGAGGGAAAAAATCTTAGCGGGGGAAACTTATCGGGATATGGGGGGATATGGGGTCAAATCTTTATCCTTGAATATATACTGAATCAATTGATTTTCAAAAGGATTTGTCACTTAGCAATGTGTAAGCATATAGAGTATAAAACCCTATTGTCAAGAATAAAGATTTGACCCTCTCTCCTCTCCCTTGATTGCCTTCTCCCCTCGTGATACACCTTCTTTCTTCTTCCCCTATCTCACGCAAGAACAACCTCATTGACTTTTTTTTGTTTTATGCACAAAATAACGTATGATTGGCATATCAAAGCTTTACTGCGGTGCGGTCGAGGCGTCTGATCCGCTACGATATGGAAGAGATTCAAAGCAGCTTCCTTCCCATCTGCTTCAGTTCTCAAAGGATAAAAAACCTGTAGTTGTATGGAACATGACAAAGAGGTGCAACCTGAAATGTGTGCATTGTTATGCCTTTGCCGAAGGTGAAGGATATAAGGGCAAAGAGCTTTCCACAGAGGAAGGGAAAAGGCTTATTGATGACCTAACTGACTTTGGCGTCCCCGTAATACTTTTTTCCGGTGGCGAGCCATTACTTCGTGCAGATTTACCGGAGCTTATCAACTACACAGTTAAAAAAGGTTTAAGGGCTGTTATCTCAACAAATGGCACACTTATCACAGAGGAAAAGGCACGGATATTTTCGGAGTTTTCTCTTTCCTACATCGGTGTGAGCCTTGATGGTATTGGCGATGTCAATGACGCCTTCAGGGGCATGAAGGGTGCTTATGATATGGCACTTGCCGGTATCAGAAATGCAAAAAGGGCTGGCATAAAGGCGGGTTTGAGGTTCACGATACATAAAGGAAACTACCTGGAAATCCCAAATATCTTGGACCTGATTGAGCAAGAAGAAATCGAGAGGGTCTGTTTCTATCACCTTGTATATGCAGGAAGGGGTTCAGGGCTAATTGATGAGGACTTGACCCATGGAGAAACACGAAGGGTCGTGGATTATATTATGGACAGGACAAAAGCATTTTTTGATAAGGGGCAGCCCATCGAAGTGCTCACCGTAGACAACCATGCAGATGGGCCTTACGTATACCTGAGGCTTTTAAGGGAGGATAAAAAAAGGGCAGAAGAGGTGTATGAACTGCTAATGATGAATGAGGGAAATGCCTCAGGGGTAGGGATTGCCTGCGTTGATGAGGAGGGAAATGTTCATGCAGACCAGTTCTGGAGACATTATAGTTTTGGCAATGTGAGGGAAAGGCCTTTCAGCACAATATGGATGGATTTAGATGATGAGCTTATGGCAAAGCTCAAAAAGAAAAAGAAGTATGTGAAGGGAAGATGCACGATATGCAGATGGCTTGATATATGCGGGGGCAATTTCAGGGTAAGGGCTGAGGCAAAGACAAGCGATGTATGGGCAGAAGACCCCCAGTGCTATCTTACAGAAAAAGAAATAGCAGGGAGCTGAGGGTTAAACTCTACGCTCAACAAGGAGTAATTATGAAATATCCAGAGTATAGACCGAGGAGATTACGAAAGAACGAAAAATTCAGGGGTATGATCCAGGAGGTGGAGCTTTCCACCAAACACCTTGTATATCCATTATTCGTGAAGGAAATGGCTGAAAAAAAGGTCCCTATCCCTTCCATGCCTGATGTCTATCAGTTCTCAATAGAAGGGTTACTCAAGGAGATAGAGGAGATTGTTGGCCTTTCAATACCAGCCATTCTGCTATTTGGTATCCCTGAAAAAAAGGATGAAATTGGAAGCGGTGCTTATGACAAGAACGGGATCATCCAGAATGCGGTAAGGAAAATAAAGAAGCTCTTCGGGGATGATATTCTCGTTATCACCGACGTATGTATGTGTGAATATACAAGTCACGGCCATTGCGGAGTAATCAAAGATGGCTATGTTGATAATGATGAAACCCTGAAGCTGCTTGCAAAAAGCGCCCTCTCCCACGTGATGGCAGGCGCCGACATGGTGGCTCCTTCTGATATGATGGACGGCAGGGTAAAGGTGATACGGGAAATACTCGATCTTCACGGCGACTACAATATCCCTATTATGAGCTATGCTGCTAAATATGCTTCCTGCCTGTACAGCCCCTTCAGGGATGCAGCCGAATCTGCACCCCAATTTGGTGACAGAAAGGCATACCAGATGGACCCCCCCAACCAGAGAGAGGCTCTACGGGAGATGGGCATGGATATTGAAGAAGGGGCAGATATTATCATGGTAAAACCAGCATTATTCTACCTGGATGTCCTGTCGATGGCAAAACAGGCATTCAACATACCTCTTGCTGCATATTCAGTAAGCGGCGAGTACACGATGATAAAGCTTGCTGCATCCAAGGGCTATCTCGACTATAAAAGGGCGGTCATTGAATCGTCTGTAAGTATAAAAAGGGCGGGCGCTGATATTATCATTACGTATTTTGCAAAGGATTTGGGGAAATGGCTCAAAGAGAATCAAGTCTGAGAATGGTTGCATGGGAAATAACCCGCAACTGCAACCTGAATTGTATCCATTGCAGGGCAGCCGCAACGCGCGGTCCATATAAAGGCGAATTAACCCTTTCCGAATGTAAAAACATTATGGACGAAATAAGCTCCTTTTCCTCCCCGACGATAATCCTGACAGGCGGAGAACCCCTCCTGAGGGATGACATATTTGACATCATTCTTTACGGAAAGAAGAAGGGATTGAGGCTTGTGATGGCGACAAACGGGACGCTCCTCGATAAAGCAAAGGCCCTTAAAATGAAAGAGGGATGGATTAAGAGGGTAAGCCTGAGCCTTGACGGAAAGGATAAAAGGGCCCATGACAGCTTCAGGGGTGTAGACGGCTCCTTTAAGTCTGTAATGGATTCGGCAAGGATATTGAAAGACATCGACCTGCCATTTCAGATAAACACAACCGTGACACGACTAAATGTAGATGACCTTGAAGATATATACAGGATGGTAAAGACTATCAATGCGTGTGCATGGCATACATTTCTTCTTGTGCCAATAGGAAGGGGGGAAGGGTTAAAAGGCGAGGAGCTAAGCACAAAGATGTATGAAGATGTGCTTGAATGGCTCTACGGAATTGAAAAGAAAGACGAGCTTGAAATAAAGGTGACCTGTGCACCCCATTATTACAGGATTGTAAAGGAAAAGGGTGATACCCCGAAGAGTGCAGGCTGTCTTGCGGGTAAAAGCTTTATGTTCATATCCCATAGAGGTATTGCACAACCCTGTGGATACCTTGAAGTCCCCTCCGGTGATGTAAGAAAGGAAGGGGTAAAAAAGGTCTGGGAAGCATCATCTGTATTCAACCTATTAAGGGATTTCACATCCTATAAGGGCAAATGCGGTATATGCAGATACCTCAAGATATGCGGTGGTTGCCGGGCGCGGGCTTATGAAATAAAAGGAGATTTCCTCGAAGAAGAACCTTACTGCTCTTATAAAGGCAGTTAATGGTAAATATAGAGGCGGGACTATTCACCATTCACTGCCGTTAAGGGCATTATTTCTTTTATATTTAAATGGATAAACTTCTCTCCTCTTTCCTCCCTGATAACAGGTGACGCTATGATGCCCATATTCAGGTATTCATGGGCAGATGGTTGTCCCTGAATGCTGCCATACCATGTTTTATTGTTCTTATCTACGATTTTGACAAATCTATTGTTTACAGAAATACTTGAAGGGGCAAAAAGGAGATTCGGTCTTGGATTTCCTACACCAAAGGGTGCGAGTTGTTTGATAAATTCTACAGACTCCTTTGTTAATTCTTCAAAATCAGCAACAGCATCAAACTGTATCTCTCTTTTTCTGTTTTTAGGGAGGTTTCCAACACTGTCTTCAAAGGCATGCCTGAAAGGAACAAGGTTTTCCTTTGACAGCAATATGCCGCAGGCATACTTATGGCCGCCAAATTTTAAAAGCAGTGGAGAAAGTGATTTTATGGTCTCATAAAGGTCCATCCCATCGCCCCCCCTTCCTGAACCTTTCCACAAACCATCCACTTCGCTTATTATAATAGAAGGCTTCCTAAACATTTCTACCAGTTTCTGCGCTACGATACCGGTCACCCCGCTGTGCCAATCCTTTTTAAACAAAACCATCGAATTCCAGTGAGTGAGGTTATCCCTATCCACAATCCCCACTATTTCCTTCAAAATTTCCTCTTCAATCTTCTGTCTTTTTCTATTGGCTTCGTGAAGCTCTGATAAAATATTTTTTGAAGCTTTCTCGTCCTCACATATAAGGAAGTTGAGGGACTTTTCAGGTTCTGATACCCTGCCAGTAGCATTTATCCTCGGGATGATTATAAAATTCAAGGCATACTCATCTACCCTGCCATTCGCAATAATATTGTCTTTAAAAAATGTCTTCAGCCATGTTCTTGGTCTCTTATTCATCGTCTCCATACCAAATTTTACAATTATTCTGTTATCCTTTGTAAGGGGTACCATATCGCCCATTGTCCCAATAGTGACAATATCTAATTCCTTTTTAAGGTTTATCTCGCCCCTAAGTAGCCCACGGGTAGTCATAACCCTCCTTAGCGCTAAAAGAAAAAAGAAGGTAACACCACAGGCTGCAAGTTCTCTCGTTGGAAAACTGGCATCAACCCTCTTTGGGTTTATCAGGGCATGGGTATCTGGCAATGGGACGGATAACTCATGGTGATCTATTACTACTATATCTATGTTGAGGTCCTTTGCCATTTTAATCTCCTCAACATTGGTTGAGCCGCAGTCAAGGCATATAAGAAGCCTTATCCCCTTTTCCTTCAACATCTTTATTGCTTCAAGGTTCAGCCCATATCCTTCTTTTCTACTGGGGATATATGTTTCGGGTGTTATCCCTAAATGTTTAAAAAAGTTCATCATGAGCGCAGTAGATGCAATCCCATCTGCATCGTAATCCCCATAAATGCATATCTTCTCCTTTCTTATAATCGCCTCTACTGTTCTATCTACGCCCCTCTCTATGTCGGGCAATAAAAACGGGTCAGAAAGGTCTTCAAGCTTTGGGTAGAGAAATGTCCGCCCATCATCAGGACTTACTATTCCTCTTGATAGTAAAATCTTCGCAATGAGATTTGGGACACCAAGGCTGTCTTCTAATGACTTTATAATCTTTTGTTCCTCTATTTCTGATACTGCATACTGCCTGCTGCATACTGGATTCCCCCTGTCCTTAACCATTGGCGATTCCAATAATGTCCTCAATTTTTGAGTATCCGTGCCTATCCAGATACTTCTTTATGTTTTTTATAGTCTTGGGGATTGTATAGGGATCCACAAACGTGGCGGTGCCAATCTGAATTGCCCTTGCGCCTGCCATGAAAAAGGATATGGCGTCAGTGTGGTTCATAATACCCCCCACACCAATTACAGGTACAGGAATTGCCTTCGAAACTTCATGTACAGCTTTTAAGGCGATAGGTTTAAGGGGTGGACCCGACAGTCCTCCCTTTATCGGGATACTCTTTCCTTCTATATCAACCACTGCTGCAGGCATTGTATTTAATAAAGTTAATCCATCTATGCCTGCCTCATATGCAGAGCCTGCAATCCCAACAATATTTTTGACCTCCGGGGTAAGCTTGGCTATAAGGGGTATTTTAGTTACAGCCTTCACGTGCCTGACAATATTATACACTGTGTTTTCTTCCTTTCCGAAGCTCATCCCTCCTCTTTTTATATTGGGGCATGAGAGGTTCATCTCAAGGGCAAGAATGTACTTGTCAGGCTTTATACATCTCGCACATTCAATGTACTCCTCCTCAGTGAAACCAAAAAAGTTTATTATTATAGGTGTTTTCTTTTGTTTGAAAAAGGGGAAATATTCTTTAAAGAATCGCTCTATCCCGATGTTCTGCAGCCCAATGCTATTTA
>Ga0172364_10000480_pt1 | contig 28365 bp, 42 predicted proteins | sample LakKivSesite10cm_FD_114545 | JGI IMG/M metagenome (GOLD analysis project Ga0172364, IMG submission 114545) | Sediment microbial communities from Lake Kivu, Rwanda - Sediment site 10cm | ecosystem: Environmental > Aquatic > Freshwater > Lake > Sediment | place: Rwanda: Western Province, Lake...
AATCTGACAAGGGCGGCGAGTTTAAGAAGGATATAAAAGAAAAATTAAGCAGGCAAATTAGCTTCATCATTAGTTGCACTGGACAGGTTATGCATCTATCTTAATAATCTTTATATGCGATGGTGTAATTGGTAATAATAAAACTTGCTGGAATGAAGTTAATAAACCCTGATTGATCATCTAAACAAATGCGTTTTTGCATTAATAATCCCCTGCATGAAAAAGCATGAAGTAATGATAAATCTGCAGGGGTGGAAGATTATTATGATTAGTTAAATAGCCCATAAATAGCCCAAAATGGATAGAGTGGTAATCAAGGTGATTAAGGCAAGGCGATTAAGGCAATTTATGCAATTCCATAAAGCCTGTATAAAAAAGCATCTGCGCCTTTTATAAAATCACCTTCAATATAAATGCAGTTATCGCTCTGGTAAACTTTTGTTTTAATTTCATTTTCTGGCTCGCCTGAAGCTGGCTTGAAAACAAAAATGTTGTCATTGCATGATTTCACAGGAAGTTCATTGCCAGTGCAGTTAATTCCCTGAATGCACACTTCCTGATATCTTTCAATATTTCTTATATTATTAAGAATTTCCCCTGCACCGGGGTTGCTGGTAACATAATACAATGGCTTGTTTGAAAATGCATCTAATGTGTAAATTCCTGAAACAGAAACATTTTCAACATCCTGCGGAAGATATTGAAGATAAATGAAATTATCTCCAAAAGATGTAACCCAAAAATCCTGCTGTTTTACAAATTCAAAATTTCCAAAAGCAACTTTTGTCTGTGTTTCATCTCTGTTAGAGACAATGGCATATCCTGCTGTTGAAATAACCATAATTCCTATGAGAACAATCCCTATAATAATCTGGTTCCGTTTCTTTTTTCTTTCTCTCTCCCCTGCTGTCTGAATTTTCCTTATCATCTTAATTTTGATTTTGTTTTATAATTTTACAGATTTAAATGGATTAAGCCGTTATTTACTGATGCCTGTCATAATTTCTTCTATGTCATGCAGCTGCACAATAATAGCAGTGATAAATTTCTCGCCTGCCTTTAAGTTCTCGCAGTTTCCCACTCTTATTACATAGCAGTTTTTATTAGGCTGCCAGATATAAGGGTAATCTGATTTCTCAAGCATAATAACAGAATAATTGCTGTTTTTTGCTGTAATGCAGTTTTTAAAAGGCATGCCTGATTCTTCGGAAAGATTTTTGTCAGCTGTTGCTCTCTCTGTCTCTATTCCCGCTGTGCTTAAAAATTCTGAGAGCATCTGGGTTACAACTGCGTTTTTAGCCCCGCATTCCTCCGCATCTGCATTGAATGTGATAAATGTCTTCTGATTAAATTTGAAAAAAGTTCCCTGCTCGATTTCAACGCTTTCTGTTCTTGGGTCATTTTCAAACAAGGCGGTATAAACAGGAAATCCTTCCATTATTCTAAATCTGGAATAATAGTATTTTGTGCCATTCTCATCTTCAATTATTTTCCATTTTAAACCTGCAAAATTAAACTGGTTTTTGTCCTGAAAATAAAAGTAGCATAATACTGCAATAATTATCACAAATACTGCAAGAAAGACTCCGGGCAAAACCCTTTTTTTCACTATATTTTTGCGTATTTTCCTTACTTTTTCCATTGATAAATAGAGAGTTTATTATTTAAAAATCTTGTGAAATTGTTGAGATGGGGACATATGTTACCTGCGTTCACAGACAAACATAACACAAAAAATTTATAAAGTAGGATATTTTAAGAATAGTATGAAAAGAGAGAAAAAGGCGATTTGGTTGGGTGTTTGTTCTAAAACGATAGATTTTAATAGTTACTCTTTCTTATTAAATAGTGATGTGACTATAAAATGACAAATGAATGTGTTATAATGGATAATAAAAGACCTTTAAGTTTGAATATTGTTGTGAGAGAAGAAAAAATGAAAAACAAAAAAGTTTTTATAGTTAATAACGAAGATTTAGGAGTTGCTGATTTTGGGGATACTTTAGATATAGCAATAGAGAATTTTAGAAAATCTGTTAAACTTTATTTAGATACCTATCCAGAGAAGAAATGCATTTTACTAAAGGAAGAAGCACCTCTATTAATATCAAGAATATTCCTTTAAAGATACTTTTCAAACTCTTCTTTATTAATATCTAATTGTCTTATGATGTTATGATAAATCCATACGGCTAAAATATCTTGGTGAGTTGGCACATTTGTAGAACGATTATTTCTTGGATTTTCTACTATAACTCCGTGGTCGGTAGTTCTTTTTATAATACATCCAAAATCTTTCAGTGCTTTCACTACTTTTCTCGCCTTTAAATTTCTATGATTCATTTTTCTCCTCTTTTTTCACAGGGTTCTCTTCTTTCCTCTTCTTTATTTCACTTACAAAATGTTCAAGCCAATAATCAAATACAGCAGATAATGTGACTCCCTCTTTAGCGTTTTTTTCAATATCTTCTTTCAAAAATTCTATATTTTCTTTATCTAAAGATAAGCTTACAGCTATCTTTGGTTTCTTCGGTGGAACTTTAGATAAGTCTATTTCTGTCATTATAGTTATACGGTTTTATATTTTCTTATAATAATCTAACATAAACCTGTTATTTAAACTTTTCTATTTTAAAAAATTCGGAGAAAAATCGCTTATCCACCAACCGAAGAGTTAACAGAGAATGAAATTGTATAATTTATCACAGGTAAGTTTAAAAATAATGATTTTTATAAATTATAATGGCTTTGAAAAAAGGGAAAGGGGAAAAAAAGGAACTGGCAAAAAAAGAGGAAAGCACAGAAGAAGAGAAAAATAAAAGTGCTGTGAAAAAAGAGGAAAAGCAATTAATATGGTTTCTTGTAATTGTTGCGCTTATTCTGGGTTCTTTTCTTGGAGGATATTTTTACATCCAGAGCCTGAACAAATTTGAATATGCAGGAATTCAGTTTGAAAAAACAAGGGAAGGGGATTTGCTTTTCTATCATGGCAGGTTTCCATTAACAAAAAACGGGGTGATACAGAATTATTATAACATCTATTTAAGAAATGACCCGAGAGAAAATGAAATACCAATTGAAGCTGACTTGAGAAAGATTAATTCTATAAACAACATAACATTTTCTCTTGAGCCGGATGCAGGAGAATGCTATGGGGCAATTATCGCGCAGACAGAAATTGGAAAATTTTTCGGAGCGCCGAAAAGATTCAATATTACATCAGCAGTAAATGACAAGGAAACTGCAAAAACACTTAATTTAACATACGCGGGATGTGAAAATGCAAATAAAAACCAGACAGTCATAATAATAAAAAAATCAGAAACTCCGTCGATAAAACAGGGGGACAACAGTTATTGCTATTTGATTAATGTCGGGGAATGTGAAAATATAAAGACAATTGAAAGGTTTATTATGGGTTTTTTGGCGCAGTTAAGCGGAAATAAACTGCTGAATTAAAATGGACATCCAGATTTTAATCGGATTGATTTTAACAATACTCCCTGTTGTTGAATTAAGAGGCGGACTGCCTGTGATTATTGAATATGCATTAAGGAATAACATTAATTTTTGGCCTTATTTTGCAGCAGTTCTAATTTTAAATATTCTCGTGATTTTTTTTGTTTTCTTTTTCCTGGATTTTCTCCATAATTCTTTTATGAGGCTGGGTTTTTACAAAAAATTCATGGACAAGTATCTTGAAAATGTCAGGAGAAAGGCTGACAAAGTTCAGAAAAAAATGATTTCAGGGCTTGGATTTATTGCTCTCTGCATTTTTGTCGCAGTTCCTCTGCCAGGCACAGGAGCTTGGACAGGCAGTTTTGTTGCTTGGGTTTTAGGATTAAAAAGATGGAAAAGCATTCTCGCAATTTCAGCGGGAGTGATTATAGCAGGATTCATTATCCTGCTTGCATCTCTTGGCTTTTTCAAAGCAAGATAAAATTAAATAAAAAAGAAGGCTCTAAAGTTAAGTGGCAAATCCAATTAGAAGCAGGAGTGTTTGTCTGGACTGAAGCCAGATTCATTGCTGAAAAAATAAGCATAAACGCAAATCCCATCAAAAAAAACAATTTTTTAGCTGACATTCTCATCCTCCTTTAATTCAGCCCTTAAGAAATCCTCTTTAATTAATTTAAAATAACTTCCAACTGATTTAATCAAATAATTGCTTTTTGAGAATGGGCTTTTTCTGATTTTATCAAAGTAAGTCCATAAAAAAACAGAAATATTCAACTTTTTTAATTTTTCAACCAATGGAGCAAAATCACTATCTCCTGTAAGTAAAACAATTCCATCAATTTGTGGGAAATCATTTTTAGCCGAAACAGCATCTATACCAAGAAGCATATCAACTCCTTTTTGCTTGTAAATAAATTTATTATCTATTCTTAATCTCTGGGTTCTTCCCTCTCTTAAAATAATTCCTTGTTTCTTGAATATAGAAGAAAACCTATCATACTTTTCTTTTTTTCTATTCTCTTCTTCAGAGGGCTTCTCTGATTGAAATGGCGGAGCATCATAGATGAAAATTTTCTCAACAGAAAAATTGCTCCTTTTTGCAATATTTAAAATAAAATTTTTTAAATCATATTTAAATTTCCTTTTAATAAAATAATTTTTTAATCTGATTAAATAGGCATTATCAATAAATACTATAACTTTTAAAAAAGCATCCGGCAACTCCAAAGAATCACCGGGGTTTATCACATTTTTATTATAGTGTTTAGATTTATAAATTTTTCTATTTGGCATTTTTCCCTCTTTTCTTTAAATGCTCTTTAAGCATTTTTTCGATTAGTTTTGAAGAATTAACACACTCCTCTTCTGCATACTCTTTCCATCTTTCAAGAATTTTTTCATCTATCGTCACACTTAAAACTTTCTTTGCCATTTCACACTCTTTTCCAGTAATAATATAAATAATATTTATATTATTTAATATTTAAATGTTTGAATTTTGGGTTTTATAGAAGTACACTAAGATAAAAGCCCCGTAGATGCAACAATGCAGGAAGAGCTAAACATTAATAAACTCTTTTTCCTGATGATTAGGATAAAAGAGGATAAAATGAAGCATGTTAAGAATAAAAAAAATATTGCAGGAATTTTTGCGAGATACTTAATTATTCTTGCATTTGGGGCGGGAAACCTCTGGATTTTCTACAGGATTTTCACACCATTGACGCTTTATTCAACTTCTTTTGCCCTTAATTTTTTTTCAGATGCTACTATTAATGGGAATGTAATAATTTTTAAATCATTGTTTATAGAATTAATCCCGGCATGTGTTGCAGGCTCTGCGTATTATTTCCTGCTCTTATTAATAATGGCAACTCCTGAGATTAATTATAAGAAAAGAATAAAAATCATCTTGTTTTCTTTTGCAGTTTTTTTTGTCTTAAACATAATCAGAATCGCATCTCTCGCATTAATTATTAATTCATCTTATTTTAATGCGCTCCACATGATTTTATGGTATATTCTCTCAACATTGTTTGTTGTCGGCATCTGGCTGGCTGATATAAAGATTTTCAGAATAAAAGCAATTCCATTTTATGATGATTTTAAATTTATCAGAAAAATGATTAAAATTAAAAAATAAGGCGACCGGCAGAACAAGTTGATAACATAAGGAGCCCATCATCAAGTTGAGATGGGCAGGTTAAAAACGAAGGTTGGGCAGAATAATCTATGCATTTCTCTTACTAATTCATTTGTTTTGCAATGTAATCAGTAAGCACAAATCCTGCAGGGTTAGAGGATTAATAGAACAAGTCTATTGTCAATAGAACAAGTTTGTCTTTACATTAACAATTTCCTCTATAAGAATGGTGGATAATAAGTATCATAAATCTGACATTAGCAACGATGAGCCACACAAGTTATTCATCTGTATTACCAATTTACCTTCAAAATCTCCATCATAAAAAAAATAAAGTAAAATACTGCGGTGGCACAAATTTAATATTCAGAAACTTTTCCTCTTGATGCAACTCTTATAATCAGCGCAATAATTATTACAATCAGGACAAGGAAAACTGCTGCGATTATGTATAATGTTGTGTTTCCTATTCCTGAAAAAGCTCCTGTCAAAAATCCTGTTTTTTCAGCGACATTAACCTGAACCTGCTGCTCCAAAGTTTTTCCGTTGTAAACTATGTTTAATGTAAATGTCTTTGCTCCTGATTCTCTTGGATTAAATGTAACCATCACCTGTTTTATTCCATCTTTTGGTATATTTACAATTGAAGGCTCAACACTTACTAATTCAGCCCAGGAATTGTAATCATCTGCTGTTATAATAAAATCTCCTGAATCTCCTGGATTTGAAACTGAAACCTGAACAAGCATTAATTCTCCAACCTGTGCGTTTGAGGCAAGCCTTGCTGTAACTGTTGGCTCAACTGCAACAACTCCGCAGTTTCCTTTTACAGTCAAAGGAACAGTTGAAATTTTTGAATAATCATCATAACTGTCATCATCCTCATCATAAGTATAGTATGTCCTTAATTCAAGGTAATATGTTTTCTCTTTTGCATCTTTTGGAATTGTGAAATCAAAGATGACATCTCTTGATTCTCCGATATCAAGATCTTCCCTTATTTCTTTTTCAATCTTAATTCCTAATTCTTTGTTTTCAAGAATTACCTTGACCTGCTCCTGGTCTTCATCTCCTATGTTGTAAATCCTTGCATTAAATGAAACCTGGGCATCGCATGCTGCTTCCAGTGTTCCAATGGAGCTTGTATCAACAATGACTAATCTTTCATCATTGTCTTCCCTGTTTATCTTTATATTCTGGTAATAGCTGTCAGAAAAATCATCTGAAGAGTCAATGCATATTGCATTTTCATTCATTCCTGTCTTTTTGTCAGGATATGCTTTTACCATAAGCAAATAATCTCCTTCATCCACTTCAGGGTCAACTTTAAATTCAAATGTGTATTTCTTACTGTCCCTGTCATTTATATCGCCTACTTCAACTTTATCTTCATCCTTGCTTATCCATATCATGTCATCTGCAATATTGCTTGAGGAGCCTTCTTTGAACAAGCCAACCTGGAATACAACATCATCCAAGTCAATATCCTTGTCATTTTCAAGCTCAACTTTAATCTGAATTGTGTCTAATGGAAGCCATTCATCATCTTCCTCTCCTGCCCCTTTATTGCTTAAATCAACATTCAATGTCAGGTCAGTTTTGTTCTGCTCTCCATTTTTGCAGAAATGGGAAACTACTGAAATGATAGGGACTGAAAAATTAAAATCTTTATTGCTGCCTGCCCCGCTCGGGTCCGCAACAATCACTCCTTCTATATTTCCTGTCTGTCCGCCGTCAAAAGAAACTGTAGTTGTTATTTTTTTTGTCTGCCCTGCAAGAAGTTCTGTGACCGGAGCAGAAACATACCCTATTCCTTTTGTCAAGACAGAATCTGTAAAGCTGACATTCGCATCTTCTGCGCCTGCATTTGTCAAGTCAAATGTAATCTGAAAAGAGCCTGCATTCTGATTAACAGATGCCGGAATCACAGTATTGCTTATTGTCAGCGAAGCAGCACTTGCCAGACTCAAAGTTAAAAGTAAAACTGCGAAAATTCCTGTCAATGATATTAGATTTTTTGCTTTCATTGTTGTAATTTTGAAATTATAACACCTTTATAAAGATTTCGGTTGTGGAGTATATAATTAATTTTTGGGGTTTTTGGGAGAATGGTTTTGCCGACGATAAAAAAGCAAAGATTTAAAAATCTGGCAGCCATCTTATTTTTATCAAATTAAGCGAAAGATGGTGAAAGCAAAGGAAAATCTGATTGGCGCATGGGCTTTTTTAATAGGGGTTATACTTGCAATAGGGCTCGGATTATCTCAAAAATACCTCGGAGTTTCAACAAGTAATGTCCCTTATGCAATACTTGTTATTCTCGGGATTATTGTCGGATTTTTAAATGTCGGGGATAAAGACAGCTTTACATTCCTTCTTGCGAGCCTTGCATTAGTTATTGTAAGCGGTTTCGGCCAGTCTTCCTTAATTTATGTCTCAACAATCCCTATTCTTTCCTCATTAAATGCAATTCTTTCTGCTCTTTTGGTTATGTTTGTCCCTGCAACAATTATTGTTGCATTAAAAACAGTTTTCTCAATTGCGAGAATTTGACTGCGGATTTATGCAGAAAATAGAATGAGGACTACTGACCTCTATATCCAAATTTAGCATCATAAGTTGGATGATCAATTATATCCAGAACAAAGGCAATAATCTCAATTTCTTCATTATTTGTCAAGGTATAAAGCATTCGCCAAAAAGCAGGAAGCTCAACCCTGAATAAATTTGTAGTTCCATACTTTATTTTATATTCTTCTGGAATTAAATTCTTCGCGAGAGGATTCCCATAATGGATATTCAACCTTATTAATCCAATTTTATTATTAACTGCTTTTAAAATCATTCTTGACTGCTTATTTGATTCTGCTTCAGAATTAAGTTTTTTATAAATTTTTTCTGCTTCTGGTGAAAAAATTATTCTGACCTTTTTCATAATATTAAATTTCTTTAAATTTAGGGATTTGAAAATATTTGAATCTTATAATTCCATCCCATTTGATATTGCTCTTCTTAAATTTGAATTTTCATTGTAAATCCATGTTATCCCTTCTAAAGTTACTGCAATTTTGTTGCTTCTTTCCAGATATCTAAGAATAACCATTAATGTGAGATGATTTACCTGCCTTGGAAGTTTTCTTTTTAATTCTGCAATAGAGACTATACTTTCATTCATTTTTTTTAAAGTATCTTCCACCATTATTACAGTGTTTAATGTTGGCCAGTGAGCTGGTTTTTCTGTTTTTTCCATTTGTGACATTTTCATATCTTTTGGCTATTTACTTGTAACTAATTGATAGTTATTTGTATTTATATATTTTTCGGTGCTCAATGTTCAGTTCACAAAAACTCTTCAATATCCTGCAAATTAATTATTTTACTGCTGTCTAATGCCAAGCCAGGGCATGCGGTGTTTATCCATACTTTAATATCTGGGAAATTATCAATCTCCCCTATATATATAGTGTCTGATTCAAAAACATAAGGTTTTTTGTTTTTGGCTTTTAATTTTTCAATTATATCATATATATAGGGCTCTGGTTTTTTCTGTCCTTGTTTTAATGAAACTAAAATGCCTATTTTATCAGAAGAAAGAAATTTGCTGAGCTTTGCTTTTATTTTTCGCTTTTCTTTTTCTATGTCTTCTTTGCTTATTTTTTCCAGGTTTTTTCCATTAAACACATAAATCTCCCTGTCTAATTCCAGGGCATTGTTTAATGCATGAAATTTGCCGTCTGAAAGCAAAAGAAAATTGTCTGCGTTTTTGCCGAAAGCTGAAGAATCGCACCCAATTATATGTGCGGGATAATTTCTTCCCTTTTTTATTATAACTTTCATGCCTTTATTTTCAAGATATTTTTTTACAGGGATAATAAAATTAATATATTGTATAACTGCTGCAAGGGAGATTGTTTTTCCATGCAGTTTGTCTAATGCAGAAAAATTTATTTCATTCAGATTAATTTTTTTTCTCATTTCAATAAAAAGAGTTTCTGGCATTTTACTAATCTTTATTTATTATTTATTAAGCTTTCTGTTTTTCTGCCAGAAAAATTTTTTGAAAGTAACTGCATATTTGGGCGGCTTTTCAAGATTTATTATCGCTGTTTGCTTCTGCCCGCGCTTAACTCCGCAGGACTTATAGTTACCCTGTCACTTTAAAGAACTTTAAAGAATTGTGTTAATGTTAAAAAGGGACAATATCAAACTAAAATCTTTCAATCTCATTCACTCTCTGCCTTTCCTCGCTGACAGCGCCTTTTTCAATTTTTGCAAAACTTGGAGTTGCAATAACAACATTCTCTCCAAAGCCTGCAATTGAGCCGTCAAGAGCATCGATTGTTTTTTTGATTTTGCTTATTGCTCTTTTTAATTCCACAACATCTTTTGATTTCATCTCTTTTATATCAATTACTGCAATTGTATAACCCTCTCTTAATACATTTAAAATAGGGGCTACATCCTCATAAACTTTCAGGGAAAATGTCTTCACAAGAACTTTTGAATCTGCTTTATCATGCTCCAAGTCTATTTCAATGAATTCAGGGGAAACGTCTTCATCTCCTCTTCCCATCATCCTCTTAATTGACTCAAATACCATACTAAAAATTAAAAGAATGAGTATTTAAATATTTATGTGATATAAAATCATAATTATTTTTTCTGAAATTAATCTGATTTTTTCTCTTTTTTAGACTCTTTGCCTGAAATTTTTTTAATGACTTCTTCTCTTATGCTTTCAATTCTCTCTGAAAATTCTTTTTCCTGTTTGTCAATTGTTTTTAATCTTAATCCAATAAGCTCTTTTTTATGGGACATCTCTTTTTTCAGCTCTTCCTTGAAAGACTTAATTACAATCTGTCCTGCGACAATTTTAAAGACATCTCCTTCTGCTTTTTCAAGCTCTTTTAATGCCAATTCGGTTTCATTAAGCTCCATTTGGAATGCCTGCTTCTGCATGATAATCTGCTGAAAATTATGCTCCAAAATCTGAAGCTCCTGTATGCTTCTTTGGGTTTTCTCATCGAGATTTGCGAGCGGGTTTTCTTCTGGCATTTTAATAGAATCTATACAGCCCTGACTGTTTTCATTTTAGTTCTTGGCTTGAAAAAAATCCTGCTTCCGCAGTTCGGACAGACAAATCTTTTTTCCAAATCTTTTGATTTTATCTTCTTACTGCATTGAAAACATTTGTAAATTGCCATTTTTATAAATGCTTATCTTGGTTTTTAAACCTATAGGTGATAAGCACCTCCTGTAAATTTCTTACTGCATTTCTTGCATTTCCATATGCCTTTTGCCTGCCTTTTCGCAATTCCCCCGCAAAAGGGGCATTTTTGTTTTTTCCTCTGGATTAATTCAACTGCCACAAGCCTTTCTTTTGGCTTTCCATAACCTGCCCCAAATCTTCCTGCGGACTTTACTTTTTTTGTTTTCACCATAATATTATTATGTCCAAAAATAGGTTTTTAAATTATTCTGTTTCAAAAACCAAGTTAAAGAGAACTAACAAGCTTTGATTCTCTTTCAGACATTCTCGCAATTTTGCTTGCTCTTGCTTTTAAAAAATCAATAATATCCTCTCTGTGAGCTACAATAAATTGCTCATATGCTGTTGCTGAATTGCATGGCTTTGCATGGCTTTGAAGGTGTAGGAGTTTCATATTCAAAAGTTTTTTTCATAAAGATTCTCAACAAAGGGGGTTTAAAATAATTATTATAATCAAATATATAATAAAGTGCAGATAAAAATGGGGCTACCCGGATTTGAACCGGGATCGCGAGGTCCCAAACCTCGAAGCATAGCCAGGTTAGCCCATAGCCCCAACATAATAGTGCGGCACAGCGCAATATTAATACAATATTCAATTATTAAATATTTTATAAATCTATTGATGGCTGTGCTATTTTTTCTTTCCGGGCTTTTCTTTTTTCTCAGATTTTTCAGATTCTTTGGCAGGTTTTGCAGTTGATGCTTCAGTTGCTTTTGCCTCTTCAGCTGCCTTGGCTTCCTCTTCCTTCTTCTTTTCAGCCTGCTGCTGCATCTCAACTTTTTTCCAAAATTCCTCAATTTCTTTTTTCTTTTCAGCGGAGACTTCTGTCTTTTGGGACTCTATTTCTTTCTTATATTTACCCTGGGCAATCTCCTCCAAAACTTCCTTGGGCTCCTTATTTTCAATTAAAACTCCTATTGACATGCAGCTTCCAATAACAGACTTTAATGCAGAAATAAAATCTTTCGCAAGCATGTGCTCATGTTTCTGTTTTGTAATTGAAATTACCTGTTCAATTGCAAGATTTCCCGCTGCAAATTTTTTTCTCTCTCCTGAACCTTTTTCAATCTTAAGCTCTTTTTTTATCAAGGCTGAAACAGGAGGCGATAAAACTTTTACAGAAAATGTTTTTGTCTTCGGCTCAACATCAAGGTGAACAGGGACCTGCATCCCCTTAAAATTTGCTGTCGCAGAATTAACATCTGAAATAACTTTCCCTATATTTATCCCCATAGGCCCAAGTTGCTGGGCTACAGCAGGTCCTGGCTTCATGTCGCCGCCATCAACCAATAATTTTATTATCATATCTTTAATCTAAATCATTTATTTAAAAAACTAACTATTCTTCTTTTTCTTCCTCCCTTCTTATTACGCGGAGATTGTCTAATTTAACTGTAACTGGGATTGGAACAACTGCACCGAGAAGCGATACAACTGCCTCTCCTTTTGCCTTGTCAATCCTGACAACTTTTGCTTTTTCTTTTTTAAACGGCTCTGCGATAATCTCAACAACATCATTTTTTTCAATTTTTATGTCCGCTGTTACTGGCTCGAGCATTGATTTTACTTCATCATAAGAAAGAACTTTTGGGATGATTCCCTTGACATACGGAAGATTAAAAACAGCTTCCTCTGCATTTTCCCTGTCAGGAGATTCTAAAAAAATATATCCTCTTAATCCGTGAGGGCGCGCAATTGAATAAACATTAATTTTTTTCTTTTTTATTTTCTCAGCAATCATGTCAAGAGCTTTGTCTTCCTTGTTTGTTGTAACCTTTACTGCAAAAATCATTGAATCCCTCTTTTCTTTTGCGCTGTCTTCTTTCTCAGCAGATTTTTGCTCTTCATCATTCTGTTCTTCTGCAGATTCTTCAGCAACTTTTCCAGCATCTTCATCTTCTTTGATTTCTTCTTTTTTCCCGTCGAGATATTCAAATTCATCATCTTGCCCAATCATTTTAAGCTCCAACTAACTCAAGAATAACCAAGAATTAGCTGATACTTATTATCTGCTGTGGTTTTTAAATCTTTCGAGATTTTTAGCGAAATCATCATTCTTCTTGCTTTTTTCCCGGCAGCATTTTCCATCTCATTTTCTGATAATTTTTTAGCAAGCTTTTTTATATTCTTAAAATCCTCAACTGATCTCGCAGCAATAAAAACCCTGCAATTCCAGTTAATTAGCTTAATTTTATCAAGACATTCATTAGGAAACTCTTCATAAAAATCAATCTGCATAATAAGAAATATATTGCTGGATTTTAAAGTTTGCTATTCCCTTCCAAAAAAAACATAATATAAACATGAAACTATTTCTCCTGCAGTTCTCAAACATGAAGGAATTTTAATTGCCTCCCTGACTGCTAGAATATCTTTCATGCCTGCCTCCCCTACTAATTCTTCAATCCTATATATTCTTTTATCTTCTCTCATATAAAATTAGTGAATAAGAGATTTTAAACATTTCTGTTTCTGAGTTTTACCAACCGCATCTGTTACAATGTACTCTTCAATTGTTTAAATCATCTTTAGAATTTTACCTTGCAGAATCTGCCTGTTTTTCCAAATCCTTTTTTTTCTGCATTGCATAACTGTCAGTGCTTTCTTCATAGGCAAGAATAATTTCTCTTGCAAGAGATTCTGTAATTGTTGTTTTTTTATTAAATGCCTTGTCATAGGCTCCGTGAACTAAAAATCTCAAAACAAGATTTAATCTTCTTATTGGGGAAATGTCAACTGCCTGCGGATATCTTGCGCCCCCATATTCAATAATTGTAACCTCCTCTCTCGGGGCAGAATTTTCAATTGCCTTGATTAAAACTGCGAGAGAATTTTTTCCTGTTTTCTGCTCGACAATTTTAAGTGCATCAATCACAATTTTCGCATTTCTCTGATATTTGCCTGTATTCCATGAGGTTATAATCCTGTGTTTTTTCCCTCTTGAGCCAGGCACCTGGAGGATGTTTATTAATCTTTCAACAATATTAACTTTTGCTTTTGAAAATTCTTTTCTTGCCCTGCCGTGTGATTTCAATAATAGTTTTGGCTCAAGATTAATCACTCTTTTAAGCCCAGGCTCCTCTACCTGAACTCCTGCGCCGTCAAACAACCCGAATATTTTTATGTCCATTATCTCAATCCCCCCATGTCCTGCTCGTTTCCATAAAAAAGGCAGTATATTTTATCTCCTAATTCTTTAAAAAAATAAGAGATTTTTGAAAAAAATCTTGCGCATGCTTCATTGCCTCTTTTCTCCCATGAAAATGAATATCCGCAATCTGAATACCTTCCCCCGAGTGAATCTTCGCAATCCCAATCGCATTCATCATCTAATTTTGTCATTATCTCCTTCCCTTCTCTATCTTGCCCTGCCATAGTCTGTGCAATGGCTGATCATTTACTTGAATAACCTGAAATCTTACTCCTGATAAATCCCCTTTTGTTCGTCCCTGCTTTCCTCCGATTCGTTCAATCAAGACTTCATCATGCTCATCAACAAATTTTTGAGCCAAATTCCCTGGAATAAAAGCCGTAACTTCTTTTCCATTTTTTGTCAGCTGGACACGGCATGCTTTTCTCATTGCTGAATTCGGCTGTTTTGCCTCAATCTGAGTTTTCTTGACGACAATTCCTTTTGCCTGGCTGCTTCTCCCAATTGGGTCAAACTTTAAAGTAATCCCAAACCTTCTTTTTTTCCATGGCTTTTTGCTGTACCTGTATTTCTTCCTGTTTGCTTTTAATTTTCTTGCATTTAATAATCCCATCTCATTATATAAACTTAAAAAGAGGTTTTTAAACTTAATCTTTGTTGAGGCTGGTTCTTTCAAAGTAATTAATGTCAGATTGCCAAACTATAATTTTTTATAGAGCACTCCAAAACTTTTTACTGATTTTCAGCAAGCCCTTTTCTCTGCCTGATATGCTTGATGACTTTTGCCTGGAGCTCGTTTGGCATTCTTTCAAACTGCTGTTCAAGAAGTGAAGAAACCCCTCTTCCACCTGTTGCTGAGCGCAGATCACTAGACCATCCAATCATCTCTGCAACGGGGATTTTTGCCTTGATAAATGAAACAATTCCCTCCTGCCTCGCATCAAGAAGCTGACCTCTTTTACTTGAAACTAATTTTGTAACTTCCCCCATATATTCAGTCGGAGCTTCAATCACATGGGTCTGGACAGGCTCAAACAAAACAGGTGTTGCATTCCTGAAAGCTGATTGGATTGCTTCCCTTATTGCAGGATATACCTGGGCAGGACCGCGATGAATTGCATCTTCATGAAGCTTCATGTCAACAACAGAGACTTTTAATTTTGTGCAGACTTCTCTTGCCAAAGGCCCTGCTTTCATAACCATATCAAAAGCATCTAAAATCATTTCAATAACCTCTCCGATATGGACTTCACCTTTTGTCTTGTCCAGAAAAACATTTCCCATAAATATGTTTCTGTACTGTCTGGCTTCGTCATTTGCAACGCCCAATGATGTAAGAGTTTCAAATAATCTGTTGTCTTTTTTCTTTACTCTTCCCTCTGGTATCTCTCCGGATTCAATTGCATTTGCAACAGAATCTTCAAGCGGCTCAATCTGGATGAAAAAATCATTGTGCTTGTTAGGGCTTCTTCCAACTTCGACATTGCTCTTTTTCATGACAGTTTCCCTGTAAACTATAATAGGAGATGATGTTTTAACTTCAACGCCTTTTTCTGTTTTAATCCTGTTTTCAATTATTTCAAGATGCAATTCCCCCATTCCTGAAATTAAATTTTCCCCTGTTTCCTCATCAATCTTAACTTTTATCGAAGGGTCTTCTTTTGCAACTTTTCTCAGAACCTCAATCAACTTAGGCAAGTCAATTGATTTCTCAACACTTATTGCTTTTGTAATAACTGGCTGAAAAATATGCTTCATTTCCTCAAATGGCTGCTGTTCATTTAATGTGATTGTCTCTCCTGCTTCCCCTGTCACGCCTGATATAGCAATTACATTCCCCGCAGAAGCTTCCTCAACTAATTCAGGCTTTATTCCGTCATAAACCATAACCTGCTGTATTCTCTGCTTTTTTTTGGCAAGATTAAGATAAACTTCTGTCCCCGGCTTTAAGGTTCCGCTCCACAGTCTTCCTGCAGAAATTTCCTTTCCAGAACGGGGCTCAATAACAATTCTTGTAATTACAAAAGCAGGCTCTCCGCCCTGATTGCAGGACAATAAATCTTTTCCAAACTCGCTTTCAATATCTCCTTTCCAAATTTTTGGGATTCTGTATTTCTGCGCTTCTAATGGCGAGGGGAGGTGCTTTATTACAACATCCATCATAACTTCGAATAAAGATGCATTCTTCCAAACCCATTCTTTTCTTTCCTCTTCACTTAGCTTTGTATCATAAATTTTATAAATGTCAGAAAAAGAAACATTTTTCTTTTTCATGAAAGGAATTGTAAGAGCCCAGTTGTCTCTTGCAGAGCCAAATGCAACGCTTCCATCAGAAACATTAACCTGCCATTTTGACTTGTACTCCTGCTCTGCAATATTTGCAACTAATGTATTAAACTCGTCGATAATTTTTTTAAATCTTTCCTGCATTTGTTCAGGATTCAGCTTCAGCTCTTTTATTAATCTGTCAACTTTATTGATAAATAAAACAGGCCTTACTCTCTCCCTTAATGCCTGCTTTAATACAGTTTCAGTCTGCGGCATAATTCCTTCAGATGCGCATACAAGCACAATTGTTCCGTCAATGGCCCTCATTGCTCGTGTAACATTTCCTGAAAAATCAACATGCCCGGGAGTGTCAATTAAATTTACCAAAAACTCTTCCTTGTTAAATTCATGGACCATTGAAACATTTGCAGCATCAACTGTCAGCAGTCTTTCCTGTTCATCAGCATGCTGCCATGTTGCCATCCCCGCTTCCAAATCACCTGCATTTTTTGCAGCGAGCTTTCCTGCTGCTGCAAGAAGATTGTCTGTGAATGCTGTTTTTCCATGATGTATATGCGCAGAAGTCGCAATATTACGAATATGATTCTGGTCTTTCATAATCCTCTTGATCTTATCAAAGTTTTTTTCGTTTGTCGCCATTTTATATATGCCTTCATATACATTTACATCTAAAATGTAAATCACAAAAGAATGTGACAAGATGTAGAAAAAAAATAAGTTTTTAAAGATTATGTTTTGAGCATCTCCATAATCAGTAATCTAGATGCATAATCTGGACTGCGCTCTGACCATCATCGACTATATTGTTAAATTTTAACCTGCGGATTTTTTGGATGTGTTGTGAATGCAAAAAATAACTTTATTAGCTCCATTTATGGGGATTAATCAACATATCATGCTGCCCTCGCTGCTTCCGCAGATTTATCCTTACTGATTACACAACTATAATATCACAGGAATAATTTTATAAAAGTAGATATTAAAAAACCTATTGCGCCAATAATCAGCAGACCAAGCGCAGTGACTTTTGAGATAAGCTTAAATTCCTGCATTGTTGGCTTTCTAAGCAGGCGCCATACTCTCAGATACTGGGTATATCTTGATGAAAGCCATAATTTTACTTTTCCCATGCTTTTAAAAAGAATAAGGGGTTTTTAAAATTGATTATTCCTCCAAAAATTCAATTCCGAATTCATTTTCCATTTCCTGCCTTCTGGCTTCTTCAAATGAGATTTTCTCGCCTGAAATCTGGGTGGAACTGACTCCGGTGATAATAACCATCACGCGGACAGTGCCTTCCAGATCTTTTGAAATCTGGGCTCCTGAAATCATCTTGGCATCTGGGGAGAGCTTCCCGCCAATAATCTCAATCACTCTTTTATATTCCTCCAATGACAAATCACTCCCTCCAAGGACATTTACGAGTGCTCCTGCGCCGTTTGAGATATCAACATCTAATAGAGGATTATTAATTGCTTTTTCAACTGCTTCCTCTGCCCTGTTGCTTGAATCTGACTCACCCATGCCAATAAGCGAAACTCCTCCGTCAGACATTACTGCTCTTATGTCTGCAAAATCAAGATTAACCAACCCTGAGCGGGTTACTAATTCAGTTATTCCCTTGACAGCATTAGTAAGGATTTCATCTGCAATTTTAAATGCGGTTGTCAGGGGCAGATCCGGGGCTAATTCAAGAAGCTTGTCGTTTGGGATTATGATTAAGGTATCAACAAGAGATTCCATTCTTTCAAGAGCCTCATTTGCATTTTCAATTCTTTTTCTTCCTTCAACAGTAAATGGGAGAGTTACAACCCCTATTGTTAAGGCTCCCTGTTTTTTTGCAATTTCAGATATTACTGGCGCTGCGCCTGAACCAGTGCCCCCACCTAATCCGCAAGTAACAAAAACCATGTCTGCTCCTTCCAGCTTTTTCTTAATTTCCTGAAGGGATTCTCTTGCAGCTTCTGCCCCTATTCGGGGATTTGAGCCAGCTCCCAATCCTCTTGAAATTTCCCTTCCAATTAATATTTTCTGGTCAGAGTTCGTATACAGTAAATCTTGGGCATCTGTATTCACAGCGATTATCTCGCCGCCCCTTACCCCAATCTCCCTCATTCGCGAGATTGTATTCCCTCCTGCGCCTCCAACACCGATAACTTTGATTCTTGCTGACTGCTTTTTCAAAATCTCCTCTAATTCCCTGTCAATCTCATTTTCAGAATAAATTGCTTCTATCTGCGTTCCATCACCACTCTTTCCGGGCTCGCTAAGTATTGCACTCATATCCCCTTTAGAATTAACAGGTTTATAAGGATTTATATGCAGAAGTGTATAATCATCATCTCTCAATCTCTGTTTTTATATCCAGCCCGAGAATATCCGAAAAAGGCTTTGACATAAATCTGATAAATTTTTCAAACTGCTTCCCTTCTTTTTTTAGTTTAAATGTAATTTCTTTTTCTTTTTTTTCAAAATCAAATCTTCTTTTGAATAAAAAATCCTGGAGGATGTTTATTTTTTCATTTTCATCCCCGACTTTTCTTTTTATTTTAAACGAATAAATAACAGATTTTCCTGCAAGAGGATTGTTGAAGTCAACCAAAACTCTGCCGCCCGAGACAGAGAGAATTCTCGCGAGCATTCCATCCAAAAAAACCTGCATGCCTTTTTGAGGTATTATATTTTGGGCTGAAAACGGCTTTAAGGAAGACATTTTAACAAGTTCATTATTTCTTTTTCCAAATGCTTCTTCATCAGGAATTTCAACAGAATATTTTTTTCCGATTTCCTTTCCTTCCAGCTCTTTATCCAACCCCCTTATTACCATGCCATTTCCAACTGAAATAAAAAGGGGCTTTAACTCATTTACATTCATTCCTGTTTTTTCAGCATCTTCTTTTACATTTGTATCAAAAATTCCTCCACCCTTGACACTTGCAGTGAATTCCAATTCTATAAAATCATTTTTTTCAATTATACTCCCTGTTTTTTTTACTGCCTTATTTTCCATTCCTTTCTTAGAAAAAGGCGGTTTAAAAAGATTTATAAATAAGATTCAGCAAGTCCAATAAGGTAAAAATGGTTCATAAGGTCATTGATGCCACTGCTTTGCATGTAGGAGGATATTGCATTATAGATAATGAAGCATGTGTTGTAAAAAGCATGGATATTTCAAAAACAGGCAAACACGGGCATGCTAAAGTCAGGCTAGAAGCTGTGGGCATTCTGAGCGAGAAGAAAAAAGTTCTGGTTGTGCCTGGGCATGAAAGATTTGAGGTTCCCATGATTGAAAAGAAAAAGGCGCAGGTGCTGTCAATTTCAGGAGATAATGCAAATCTGATGGATTCTGAAAGCTTTGAAAATTTTGACCTAAATATCCCGGAGGAATTAAGTGATAAAATCAAAGACGGCGTGATAGTTGAGTATTGGGATGTTGAGGGGCAGAAAATAATCAAAAGGGCGCTGTGATTATAATCAGCAGATTTATAAATCCCTTTATTTTTTAGGAATCATGGCAACAAAAATTCCTGCAGCACAAAACAGAATGTTCAAAAATGTTTTTATATGCAAAAATTGCAAGCAGAAGATGAGAGTTGAGCCTCTAAAAATTCTTCAGGGAAAGGTCCGCTGCAGAAAATGCAAGGGCAAAAATTTCAGGACAGTTAGGAAAAAATAAGATTTTCAAATAGCTTTTTAAACAGTGTTTTTCTCTTATATTTATGACAGAATTTTTAACTTATGATATGTCTTTTTTAATTTTATTTACCTTATTCATAATAATTTTTTTGTATTCAAAACGAAAAAATCTTAAAAGAGAAGGGATTTTATTTCTTTACAGGACAAAAATAGGGATTAAAACAATTAATTTTATAGGGGACAAGTTCAAGAAGACACTTCATGTTCTGAAATATTTTGCAGTTGTATCTGGATTTGGATTGATGATTGGGATTTTTTATTTAATAATAAGCTCTGTTTATATTTATTTCAAATTCCCTGAAATAACGCAGATAATAAAAGCTCCGCCGGTTTTTCCTTTGATTCCCTATTTCCCCCAAATATTCGGGGTACAGAGTTTGTTCCCGCCATTTTATTTCACTTATTTTCTCCTTGCAATTATTATAGTTGCAGTAAGCCATGAATTTGCACACGGAGTTTTTATGAGATTATTCAAAATAAAAATAAAATCAACGGGATTTGTGTTCCTTGGCCCTATTCTCGGGGCTTTTGTTGAAGAGGACAAGAAAAATTTTGAGAAAAAGAAAAATTTTGAGCAGATGGCTGTGTTAAGCGCGGGAACATTTGCAAATCTTTTATGCGCGCTGATTTTCATTTTTTTGTTTATTGGATTTTTTTATCTTTTTTTCCAGCCGGGGGGGTATGCATTCAATACATATTCATATTCTCTAATCCCTGCGGGGATGATTTCAGGAATAGGAAATTCTTCAGGCAATCTGACAGAAATTTTTGCGGGCAACAAGACATATCTTGTAGACAGCGAATTAAAAGAGCAATTAGGGGAGAATGCAACATACTATCTTGTTTATGATGACACGCCTGCGGCGCGTTCTGGAATGAAGGGGATGATTACCTCTATTAACGGGGAGAGAATCAGAAATCAGAAAGATTTGGAAAATTTTCTTTTGCAAAAAAAACCAGGGGATGTCATTGAGATAAAAACTATTTTTAATGACGAAGAAAAATCCTACACAATAACTCTTGCTGAAAATCCTTCCGATAAATTAAGGGCCTACATAGGAATAGGATTTCTGCAGCCCTCATCGTCAGGCGTTTTAAAATATTTTGGCAAGTACCTTACTATAATCCAAAAACCTTCTGTTTATGGCTACACACCAAAAATTGAAAGCAAAAATATTTATTTAGTAAATAATTTTTTTTATTGGATAATCCTTATAAATTTCTTTGTTGCACTTTTCAATATGCTCCCCCTGGGAATTCTCGACGGAGGGAGATTTTTTTATCTTTCAGTACTATCCATCACAAAATCTAAAAAAATCGCGATATCATCTTTTAAGCTTATTTCCTACTTAATCGGCTTAATTTTCATTTTGCTGATTATAGGATGGTTTATTGCTCTTTGATTTTCCCGACGGGAAAATCAATCTTTTAAACGAAAAAATTTCCAAAATAAAAATTTCAGAAAAGTATTTAAAGAGATTTATTCTTAATAGAGTAATTAAATTGAGGTGAGAATATGGCTAAAAAGAAAAAGAAGGCTAAGAAAAAAGTTGTTAAAAAGAGAAAGGCTAAAAAGAAAAAAAGAAGATAATTAAATTTTTTATTTTTTTATTGATATAAATTATCTTCATTAACTTTTGATTTTAACATTTCAACCAAAAAGATTATAATATCTGCTGGTTGTTCAGTCTAATGAAAAAAGGTTTTTGTTTAGATGACGTAAGGGATATTCTGCAAAAACAGAGTTATGCCTTTGCAGGCAGGCATTCTGCTGTTCAAATCTGCAGATGGACCAAGAATTCTCTTAATGGCAATGGTGTCTGCTGGAAAGAAAAGTTTTATGGAGTTGAGTCACATAGATGCTGCCAATTTTCTCCTTCTATAATGTGGTGTGAAAATTTCTGCCTGCATTGCTGGAGGCCTATTGAGATGAATCTTGGAAAAAAATTAGATGATATTGATGAACCTGAAAAAATTCTGGATGAAATTATTGAAAAAAGGAAAAAATTATTGATGGGCTTTAAGGGAAATGAAAAAGTTTCAAGAAAAAGATTTTATGAATCAATTAATCCAAACTTATTTACCTTCTCATTATCCGGGGAACCGACTCTTTATCCTTATCTTGCAGAAATGATAGATGTAATTAGAAAAAGAAATGCCATTTCATTTCTTGTTACAAATGGATTAAATCCGAAGGCAATTAAAACATTAGAAAGAAAAAATTCCCTGCCCACGCAACTGACAGTTTCCTGCCTTCCGAATGAAGAATTATTTTTAAAATGGACAAGAACACTGAAAAAAAATGCGTGGAAAAATTTTCTTGAAACTCTTGATTTGGTCAGAAAACTGAAAGGCAAAACCCGGAGAGCATTAAGAATAACCTTGGTCAAAAAAGGAAAGGAAAAATCAAAATATAAGGATATTGAAAATATGAGTGATGAAAATATCCAAAATTATTCAGAAATAATAAAGAGGGCGGAGCCTGATTTTGTCCATATTGTTGGCTTCAAGAGTGTAGGATATTCCAGAGAAAGAATGGGTTATGGCAAACAGCCATGGCATTGTGAAGTAAAAGATTTTGCAGAAAAATTAGCCGGAAAACTTGGGGGTTATAAGATAATGGGGGAAGAGCCAAGATCCGCAGCTGTTTTGCTTTCAAATCTGCCGAAGGAAAAACTGAAAATTAAAGCTAAAATTTAGATAAAGGCCCAAAGAAAGCAGTTAACCTTCAGGTTCTTAGGATACCCATTATTTTAATGTTTCCATCTCACTGCAATAAGAATTAAACCTAAAACAAACACAAATAATCCCAAAAAACCTCCAACATCACCATTAAGGACTGGAATTGGCGAATATGCTAATATGGCAGTCACTACTACTGCTATTATACATAACCATACTCCATTTCTTCTTGATAATAATTTAGAAGAATGCTTCATAGATTTCCCACAAGCTATTGCAATTACTAATCCGAGAATAAAAATCATCGCGCCAAGAATATCAATATCAATCTCCCACAGACTATAAGTTAAGAAATTAAACAAAAATATTGCTATTCCAACTATACATAGCACAACTCCGTTTTTTCTTGTAAGCAATTCCATAATAATATTAATGAAAACAGCTATATAAACTTATCAAAAATAAATAGTTCAATGCCCTAAGATTACTTAATCCTAAGTAACATCCCCCCGCGAAGCGTTAATAAGAAATTATTTATAAGTAAACAATCCCCTCCCGAGTTAATGCAACGAATCTCACGCCGACGGGAATTGACAGCAAGGCAGAAATCAAAGCCATGTGCTCTTTTCCGGTTCCAGAAGCAATAGACAACGCAACCTCTGAAGAAAAATCAGAAGAAATTTTTTCCCTGAGTTTTTTCAGGAAAAAATCTTTTAATGCCGCTAGTGGCTTGCTGTCATCATACTCAATAAAATCAAATGGCATCTCGCTTTTAAATTCAGATGCAAATTTAGGGCCAAGCAAAATAATTTTTTCCCACTCTCCTTTTTTTATTAATCCAGAAACCTGCCCCCACGTGCCTTTTCCTGAAGATAATAATGCTATTAGTTCCATTATTTTTTATGGCTCTGACATTATTTAAGGATTTATATTCTGCAGTTGCAGAACCGGCAACCAACAGCTTTAAAAACCTGAAAAATATCATAAAAATACCATTGACTACTACGGATTAAAAATCCTGCAGGGTAGGAGGACAAAAACTATTTGTCAAAATTTAATGGAGTTATAAAATGGAAGTTATGAAGGTAGAAGAAGCATTAAAATCACTGAGAAATCAGGAAAAAAGGAAGTTTATACAAACTGTTGACTTAATTGTAAATTTAAAAAATTTTGACCCGAGAAAAGAGAGCATAAATTCATTTGTGCAGGTTCCAAATCCTTCTGAAAAAAAAATCTGCGGATTTCTCACAAAAAAAAGCAGTTATATCGACACTGTGACAAAAGAGCAGTTTGAAAAGTTCAAGAAGCCAAGTGAGATTAAAAAATTTGCCAAGAAATATGATTTTTTTATTGCATCTGCAGGTTTAATGGGGGCTATTGCGACAACATTCGGGCGGATCCTGGGTCCGATGGGAAAAATGCCGAGCCCGCAGGCAGGTATTATGCCTGTTGAAAATGATGCTTCAATCAAGCAGATTGTTGATAAAATGAAAAGATTAGTCAGAGTGAGGACAAAAGAGAAGAGCATTAAACTGCCTGTTGGAAAAGAAGACCTTCCTGATGAAAAATTAAAAGAAAATATAGAATCTGTTTTGAAGTCAGTTGAGGGAATTTTGCCGAGGAATAAGGAAAATATCAATAATGTTTTAATTAAACTCACAATGAGCAAGCCAGCGAGGATAAGATGAAAGAAAAAACAAAAGATAATGCAGGAAATAAAAAATTGGGGAAAAAAGTTTCAGAGGCAAAAATAAAGAAAGTCGAGGAGCTTGCAAAGCTTATGAAGCACAAAACAGTCATGGTTGTCTCTGTAAAAAACCTTCCTGCTGCAAATTTTCAGGAGGTGAAAAAAAAATTAAGAGGAAAGGCTGTAATTAAGGTGGCAAAAAAAAGCCTTATTGATTTTGCACTTGAACATTCAGATGAGAAAATTCTTAAGCAGCTAGTGGATTATATAAACTCTGACACAGCAATCTTGTTTTCAGATGATGATGCTTTTGAGATTTCTGCATTTTTATCAGAAAATGAAATGCCTGCCAAGGCAAAAATCGGGCAGGAGGCAAAGGAAAACATTGAAGTCAAAGCAGGACCGACTGACTTGCTGCCAGGACCTGATATTTCTGCTCTTTCTTCATTAGGATTAAACCCGAAAGTTGAGGGCGGAAAAATCCATATTATGAAAGACGCTGTTTTAGTAAAAACAGGAGAAAAAATAAATGCAGAAAAAGCCTCTGCTCTTGCGAAACTCGGGATAAATCCTTTTAAAATCGGCTTGGAGCCTGTTGCGGCCTATATGGAAGGAAAAATTTATCCGGGCATAAAAGTTAACAAAACAGGAATATTAAATCAGATGAGAGATATTTTTGCGAGGAGCATTTCATTTGCTGTTTCAGTTGAATATCCTGCTAAAGAAGCTCTGCAGCCTTTATTATCAAAAGCAAATTCGCATGAAAAATCGCTTTCCATATTAATTAAATCAGAATCAAACTAAACCAGGAGAAAAAAATGGAATACATATATGCTGCACTTTTGCTGCACAAACTTGGCAAAGAAGCCAGTGAAGATAATTTGAAAAAAGTTATCTCTGCCTGCGATGTCCAGATTGATGAAGCAAAGGTGAAAGTGCTTGCAACAAGCCTGAAGGGAGTGAATATAGATGAGCAACTGGCAAATGCTGTAATTGCCCCATCTGCTGCGCCAGGCAAAACTGAAGCACCAAAAGAAGAAAAGAAAGAAGAGCCTAAGGCTGAAGCAGCTGAAGGTCTGGCTTCATTATTCGGTTAATCAGATTTGATTATCTTGATTTAGTCGGAGATGAAGCTACTTAGCAGGTCTCTGAATGAGAGATTAACCGGGATTAGTTTAAACAGGGCTGTTATATTCTCTATAACCGGATAATCAAAATCCGCAGAATCTTTAAATCTTGTAGCTTTTCTATCTTAAATTTGGTAATGGAAGAACATAACTTGTTTTGCTGTTTTTATAGGGGGGATTTTGATAATGCAAATGAATAAGCTGAGATACCTGCTGGGAATTATAAACCTGTTCTATTTTGCAAGGCCCCTACAGAATTTGCGATTACTTAATAACCTTATAAAAAAGATTATTTCAAAATAAACTGAAAATTCCTTTCTGGAGAATAAATAGGGAAACTAAGATTATTACAATTGAAGGGAGAGTTAAATAAAGAGATGAAAATACTATTAATCCTGAGGCAACATCAAGAGCAGAAATAAAATGTTCTGATATGATAAATACAATTCCTTTTGTTATAAGATATAAAGCTGAAAGCATGACAAGGGATTCAGGGAAAATTTTGAAAAATGCAAATGCCCAAAAAAATACTGCTGACAGAATATCAAGTATGCCTAAAAATTTTATTATCATAAAAAGGCATTAATAATTAACCTTAAAAACTCTGCGGTTCTATAGTTAAAGTGCCCGCGTCGCATAATGGTAGTGCAGCGGCTTGGAGAGCCGCGCCCTCTGGGCTTCCAGGTTCGATTCCTGGCGCGGGCGTATTGAATCGAACAGAGTTCGATTCCTTGAAAAAATTTCCACTCATGCAGATATAAAAAAATTAGTGCAAGAGCAGAAATTTTTGCGCAGGGCGTATTATGGCTGTATAATGAAGTAACCTTATTCTTGAAAAATTTATAAATGCAGTTTAATTGGTTAATATATGATTCAAGAGAAAAATGCCTTGTTTGGAATTGGAAAAATTCTGATAATTATAATTATCTTTGTTTTTATTGTTGGCATGATTACAATTTATAAATATCCCCTGACAGGAAAATTAATAAACGCAATTAAAGGTAAAAATGGAATGGGAGAAAATACAAAAGTTGAACTTGAAACAAGTTATGGAAATATTGTAATTGAATTGTATGAAAGCGAGGCGCCAGTAACATGTTCAAATTTCATTTCATATGTAAATGAGGGCTTTTACAATGGGCTTGTTTTTCACAGGGTAATTAAAGGATTTATGATACAGGGAGGGGGGTATGATGAGGATGGCAATGAAAAAGAAACTCATAACCCAATAAAACTTGAATCAGACAATGGATTAAAAAATGAGAGATATACTGTTGCAATGGCAAGAACCTCTGTGCCTGACAGCGCGACGAGCCAGTTTTTTATCAATACTGCTAACAATGAATTCTTAAATCGTGGTGCAAGAGACGAAGGATACGCTGTCTTCGGAAAAGTTGTGGAAGGCATGGATATTGTAAATAAAATTGAAAGCGCAAAAACAGGAGTGAAGCATGGAATGCAGGATTGGCCGATTGAAGATGCTGTTATTATAAAAACCAGAGTTATATAGTGGTAAATATGAAAAAAAAGGTGAAGACAATAGGGTATATCTACAGCGAAGAAAAGCTTAAAGAAGATGAAAAGATTTTCAGAAAACTTGCAAAAAAAAGGAATCTGGATATAGAGATGTTCAATCTTCTCAAAGGCCTGTCAAGGAAAGAAACAGAAAAGAGAATAAAAAAATGCGATATTTTTTACAACAACAGCGGAGAGGAATTTGCAGTTGAATTTGTGAAGACAATTGAAAATCTTGGAAAGAAAGTTGTTGACTGCTCCAAAGTTTATTATTATGGGGAGGATAAATGGTATATGTTTTTAATGATGAAGAAAAAGGGGATCCCAACAGTGAGGACAATGCTTTTGTCTGAAAATATGAACATAGCAAAAAAAGAACTTGAGGAATTTGGTTATTGGCCTGTTATTTTAAAAAGAATTTACGGAACAATGGGCGAATTTGTTGACAAAGCTGAAAATATGGGCGAAGCTATGAATATAATGAAAAAATTCTGGGGCAAAGCAAAAGAAAGGATTCCTATAATTGCGCAGGAGATGATATGCTCGCCATGCTACAGGGTTACTGTAATAGATAATAAAATAAAGCAGAGTATTGTGAAAAAAAGCAAGGGATGGAAATGCACGGGGGTTTATCTCCATAGAGTAGGAAGATTTTCCCCTGATGGAAAATTAAAGGAGATAATCCGCAAACTAAATAAAATCTTTGGGATTAAAGTTTATGGTGCTGATTTTCTGAAAAAAGGAGATGAATGGGTTGTTTTGGAAATAAATACACAGCCTGCTTTTGATTTTATTCTAAGTGAAAGAGAAATGCTGATTAATGATGTTTTGAATTTGCTTGCAAAATCCTAAAATGCTGATTTGGCGCCCTGAAATCCTGATGGAAATTTATTTAAAGTGTTTTTATTTTTAAGTGGGATGGAAAAAGAGATTGCGATTGTCTACATCGTCGCAGGAATTTCAAAAAGATTTGGGGGGGAGATAAAGCAATTTGCAAAAGTCGGGTCAAGTAATGAAACATTAATTGAGTGCTCATTAAACCAGGCAATTAAGGCGGGTTTCACAAAAATTATTTTTGTTGTGGGCAATAAGACTGAGGAGCCTTTTAAAAAAATGTTTGGAAGTGATTACGGGGGGATTCCTGTTTTTTATGCTTCTCAAAAATTTGATGAAAAAGAAAGAGAAAGGCCGTGGGGGACAGGGGATGCTCTTGTATGCGCAAAAGAATTAATTGACTGCCCATTTATTATCTGTAATGGAGATGATTTGTATGGAGAAAATACATTTAAAGTTTTAGTAAATCATATTAAGGAAAATTATGAAAATGAAGATTCTGCGACAAT
>Ga0172364_10000481_pt1 | contig 28335 bp, 21 predicted proteins | sample LakKivSesite10cm_FD_114545 | JGI IMG/M metagenome (GOLD analysis project Ga0172364, IMG submission 114545) | Sediment microbial communities from Lake Kivu, Rwanda - Sediment site 10cm | ecosystem: Environmental > Aquatic > Freshwater > Lake > Sediment | place: Rwanda: Western Province, Lake...
AAGAACAATTGCTAACTTCTCTTCGGGATTCCAATTTCTTTTTTTCATCGCTCTTCTCCTGTTAATTAACCCATTATATCTCTACAAATCCATCGTGTCCAGCTCCAAAGGGTCTCAGTATACCACCTTAACCTTTTGACTGATTCTCCTTCTTTACCAATGCATAAATCACACTACCCAGGCCAATGGTGCTGGCAACATAAAGTATGACAATGCCTAAAATCCAGATGACGATACCTACAAATCCTATTTCCTTTAGAAACACACCCAATATCAACACAATCATTATTGCAAGCCAGCCAATGGTGAAGATTCCAATTTTATTTTTTATCTGCCAGTTCAAACCTTGAGCAACCTTTTCACCTAATACCAGTGAGAATGCAGAGTTGCCAAAGATTACAGCAATGAATATTGCCAGCACAAATGCGGGTATTATCGGAATACCAATGATGGAGACCGCAAACAGGATTATCAAAGGAACAAATAATATTTCAGTACCAACACCAATGGCAATAGCAATCCAGATATTCTTTTTTATTTTGTTACTTATCTTTTCCATTGCATTGGGAAAGATTAATAGGGCAAGGAGATTCAAAAGATACATAACAATGATAAAGGCGATTGATGCAAATCCAACGAATGCCTGTCTGAGTGGAGAGGGCCTCCGGTTCCACCTAAAAAAAGGCCCAATCCTGGGCATTATCTTATTAAGTTTACCAATATCAAGTGTGGTAATTTTACCCTGAACTGCTGCATAGTCTGAGCGATCAACACTACCACCAACAATGGCAATATCACCATCCACAACCGAACCAGAATCAAGCTCAACAGTTCCACCGGCAACTGCAATATCACCATCAATCCTGCCGATATTCTTTATTGAACCGCCCGCAACTGCGGCATCACCGGTAATCGTTCCGTAATTTTCAATCTCACCGCCAAATACTGCAACATCACCATCAATTACGCCGTTTATTTTTACTGAACCACCCATTACCGTAAGGTCGCCATCAATCACTCCCTCAATCGTCGCATTACCGCCGTTTATTGATACATCTTCTTTCAGTGTATCTTCTGATTTTAGATAGAAATCACCGGCAAAAGTATGTGTGCAGGGTTCGGTTTTATATTCGGTTGACCCTGCAAAAAGGATTGCTACAATTGATAAAAGCAGTATTAATTTATTCATTTTTCCTCCAATGCAATTATTGCACCCCTCCGTAATTTATGTACTAAAAGAACAATCATTCCAGTCCCAAAGAAGAGTACCGCAAGACGGACAAAAAAGCCGAGATAGGGAATTAAACAGACCAATGTGATGATAATGAATCCGACAATAAATGAAAGAATAGGAGAAATTGTGGTATCTTTTTTTATCAATTTAATAACCCATTCGCCAAATCCAGTGGCGAAGACAATGCCTGAAACATAGGCAAGGGTGAGAAAGACAAAGACGCCGAATATGGCAATGGGAATGCCAATGATTGTTGCAAGGGTGATGACGGAAACAACCGGGATTACAATAATCGTGAGAAATCCAAAGCCCAGGCTCTTCCAGGTTGAGTCTTTGAGGATTTTATTGGTTTTTTTTATATAAAGTTTGAAAAGAGCAATGAGGATTATGCCAATGATAAGTTTACTGATGAAGAAAAGGGTTTTGAAAAATCCCGTAGCCCCTGTTTTTGGTTTATGAGTTTTTGCTTCTATCTTTTTATACTCGGTTTTTCCGAGAATCTTTGCATTCGGATCAATCACTGGCTCTTTATTACCTTTAATAATTAGATTTTCCATTACCATTGCGCCTGATTCAATATTTACTTTATCAGCCTGAATATCAGCACCACCTATTTTACCGCTCAGATTAAATTTACCCATATTCCCTTTGACCTTTCCCTGCACCTCACCATTTAGTTTAATTTCACCGCCAAACGCAATTATATCTTTTTTGATTAAATTAGTATTACCTGTTTTTAAATGTCCACCAAAGAACAAGAGGTTGTTTTCAATATTGCCGTCTGCATTAAGTGAACCACAAAAAGCCCAGAGACTCCTGCAATTTTTCGTGTTGATATTTACCTGTGCACAGCCCGTATAGATTGAACCATTAACAATGTTTTCTATTGTTACCTCCTGGGCAAAGGCAAAGACATCGCCATTGACCGTACCTTCTATTTTAACTGAGCGTCCCATTGCTATGAGGTCATCATCAATAACCTCATCCGCACGAATAACAACATCAGTGCCTGATTTTATAACCAGACTCTTTGCCGGTATAATCCAGGCAAGAATTATAAAGATTACAAATATGATTTTTGTATTATTCATTATTCCTCCTATGAATCTTATAAAAAACTTAAAATGCAAACGAATCTATGCCCTTGCATGTGAATGGTTCTTTTGATTTAAGTTTACTATTCGTATAAAGGCATAAAAGGTCAATAAACAGAGCAAAAATCCAATGAAAATTTGAGGCAGACTAAGTTTTAGAAATGAAGAGGTTAAGAGCATAATGCCATTACCAACAGATCTGATTTTATCAAATGTATGCAGAACAAAGGGAATAGAAAGGAGCATCTTTGAAGAAAGATAATTTACCAGGGATGAGAATAATAATATTAATATTATCAGGCTCGCAAGATAGAGACCGATAAATACCGGAACAAGCCTTTGCCAGACTTTTTGCCTTTTTATACCGATTTTTGCAAGGACCTGTTTATTAAAGTCCATTCTTGGTAAGAATTCAATCAATCCGGCGATTCCGTTTTTGATTCCTTCCATTTCAAGATAATATTTCTGACAATCCGGGCACCCTTCTAAATGCTTAAACAGAAAAACCTCCTCATCTCTGGTTATTTCCCTGTCCAACCTTTTCTGGATTAGTCCTTCTATCTCTTTATGCTTCATCATTAAGTAATACGCAAAATCCTTAAAAAAGTTTCACTATAGTAAAAATATTAAAGAATGTGACCATATGCCTTAAAATCTGTCTTGAAGAATTCAGGAGTGCGAAATGTTTTGAAATTTCGACAGATTATTACGCAGGCTATTCTCTGGTTCCGAAAGAACCATTGGTTCTGGAACAAGGCCTGTGTGTACAATTCCGCAGAAAATTGAACAATTCAAGGTATATTTACTATTGACAATTAAGTCAGATTTAGGTATAATATAATAGCATTAGGATGAGAAGGAATGATGGAGATTTTTTCGTTTTTTGTCTTTGTAACTTTATTTTTCCAAGTTCCAGGTAAGATTACGCCAGAACTTACGACGATTTTATATAATGCCTCAAGCGATGAAAAGATATTTGTTATCGTTCATATGAATACAGAATATCCTTATGCCCAGTTAGAGGGAATGACACCGCAGGAGAAGTGTGTGGTTTTCAGGAATATTGCACTGAATTCTCAAAAAACAGTTATTGAATACTTAAAGTCTTTACCTGATGAGATTGCCGAAATTTGCGGTCAATTCTGGATATTTAATGGTTTTCATCTCAAGGCGACAAAGGATGTGATTGAGGAACTGGCAAAGAGGGATGATATAAAATTTATATGTCATAATGGAACAGTCCAGATAGATTATTACCCTAATGAAGAGGTTGAGTCCCGAAACCCTGAATGGAATATTTCAAAGATTATGGCGGACTCCTGCTGGCTTTGGGGTTTTAGTGGTTCAGGAGTAATTGTCGGACATATTGATACAGGTGTTTTTACGACTCATCCAGCGCTTGATGGTAAGTGGTTATCACCATACTGGTTTGATGCGGTGAATGGTCAGTCATCACCTTATGATGACCATAGTCATGGTACCCATACAATGGGTATAATCTGTGGTGGTGATGGTTATGGCCCATTTACTGATGACGTGGGTATTGCATATGGTGTCCAGTATATTCCAACCAAGGCAATTGATGCAAGTGGTAGTGGTCAGTATGTCTGGATAGATGGCTGTATGCAGTATCTGGCAGATTTAAAAGAACAGGGCATAAATATTCGTGTAATAAATAATTCCTGGGGTGGTTCCAATGGTTCTGATTTACACTTCTGGAACGCAGTTTTGAACTGGAAAAATTTAGGCATCTTTTCAGCCTTTGCTAACGGTAGTTCAGGGCCGGGAAGTGGAACTGTTGGTTCACCAGCAAGTTATCCTACTGGGGCTGGAACCGGTGCAACTGATAATTCTGATAACATTGCAAGTTTTTCTAGTCGTGGACCATCACCAAATATCTCACCAATCAACGACCCTCAATACTGGTATTATCCCAACTGGAACTTGTTGAAGCCAGATATCTCAGCTCCTGGTGTCAATATTCGTTCGTGTGATAATAATGGTGGTTATGTCTCATATGGTGGATCAACATTTTCTGTACCGCATATAACAGGCGGCATTGCGGTTTTATTACAGAAGAATCCAAATCTTACTGTTAATGAACTTTATGACCTGCTCCGAAATTATTGTGACCATCCTTCCCAGGGTGCACCATATCCAAACAATAACTATGGCTGGGGAAGAATAAACGTGTGGCATTCCTTACAGGAAGTGCCGCCTACGAATCAGCCCTTCATTGTTTTACTGCGTAATCAGGTAGTCAATGATAACAATGGGAATGGTAAACTTGACCCTGGAGAGGACGCAGGAATTATTTGCTATATTAAGAATAGGGGTGGAGCACAGGCGTCGAATGTCCAGGCAAAATTGCGCACAACATCTAATTATATTACAATCATAGATTCAATGTATAACTATGACACAATTTATGCGGGTGATAGTGTGGATAATTCTTCAGACCCATTTGATGTGAGTACCTTAGAGACAACGCCACCAGGCCATATGGCAGATTTTCAGCTCGTGCTTGTTTCTGCTGAGAGCACCTGGGTAAGGAATTTTTCATTACGGGTGGGCATTGCCCCGGGTATGATTATCTGGGGTCCAAAAATTCTACCAAATTTTCCAGCGAGTCAGTTCATCTATGGCGTTGCCTATGACCGGCTTGGTGATAGAATTTATGTCCTTGATTTTTACTCAAATTCTATCCGTCACTATTCTTCTGATAGTTTTGTTACTTATTATGGAGCAATAACCGGACCCGAGGACAGTTTGACCGATATTTCATACAGCCTTTATGATGATGCATTATGTGTCTGTGCACTTAATCCAAAAATCATCTGGAAGATAAACAAAACTACTGGTACAATATTACGTCAATTCAGTAATCCAGCCAATGATTATCCAGCCGGACTTGCATTTAAATCACCAAATACAATGTGGTTTGCAGACCGGAGGACTGCACTCGGTAATACACAGTTAATCTATATTGGTGACACAATGGGTGTGGCAACCCAGTATAATAGTCCGGTTCAGGGATACTACAATTCCCGATGTCTTGCCTATGATAGTTTAGGTGATTCCTTTGTGCAGATTCAGACCTGGTATGATGGTTCTGGCACTGTACTGGATAGTGTTGGTGTGGTAGAAATGAGTGGAACTCCTCCGATATTAACCGGCAACAGATTTCTTTTGTATCCAAGCTGGCATATCCGTGGAATTGAGTTTGATCCGAGGGATGGCAATTACTGGATAACAATTGTCTTTGCTGACGGTGCGAGAAACCAGATTGTGAAAGTCAAGGGGTTTTATGCACCAGAATTAAAACTTGAGGAGATAGAAAGAGCCAAAATAACAAAGCAAAATGGTTTGACTTTTCTACCAAATCCATTCAGAAATCACCTTACGATTAAATTCCAAATTCCAAAGCCTAAATCCCAATCTGCCTCAGGCGGACCAAACGATTCCAAAATCCGAAATCCGCAATCCGAAATTTCTTTAAGGGTTTACGATGCAACGGGCAGATTGGTTAGACAATGGGACTATCAGACGATGAGACTATCAGACCAAATCATCTGGTCTGGTGACGGTGACCTTGGTCGCAGATTGCCAGCAGGCATCTATTTTATTCAGTTTAAATACGCAGAAAAATTGTTTTTGCATAAGGTTGTAAAGATTAAATAGAATTTATTCTAGTAATTTTCTCAATTTCTTCCTTGCCCGGTGCAAACGGGTTTTGATTGTAGAGACGGATAGCTTTAGAACTTCACTTATTTCCTGGTAAGAGAGTTCTTCTTTGTGAAAGAGAATGACAATTTCACGGTCAACAGCAACAAGCTGGCTTAACGCAATTTCGATTGCCTTTAATTTTTTCTCTTTTTCAAACTTTTCAATAAAATCTTCGCCGGTTGAGTACCTTTCATCAAGGTATTCATATTCAATCTTATTTTTTCTAAAAAAATCAATCACTGAATTGTGGGCAATAGTAAATAGCCAGGTTGAAAATGGTTTTGATTGATCATAGGCTTTAAATGCGCGAAAACATTTGATGAATGTATCAAATGTTATCTCTTCAGTATCGTCATAATTTTTTACCAGGCGCAAAACATAACTGAAAATTCTGCCCTGGTAGAGGTTTAGAATCTTCTGGCAGGCTGATTCTTCACCCTTGATTGCCCTTTCAATTAGCTCTTTCTCTTCAGCCATTTGATAAATATACACAAGTTAACAGAAAATACAAGATGATTAAAGACTGAAAAATGGTTGAGATAAGGCTGATGCAAGACTGAAACAGGGTATAGAAGAGGCGCTGAAAGACTTAAGGGTGATTGAAAAATGACTAAAAGGCAAGGGTGGTTATTTTTCCAGCCTTGACGCTAATTGAAATCAGAGTATAATATATTTGATTGATTGAGTTGTCTAAAAAATGGGGGCGAACGGTATTGACAGGGTGAATGGGGTGAAAGAGGGCATACCGAGGGTCCTGGCCACCTCGTTAATCCGACCATGAGAAAAAAACATCCTGCATACACAGGATACGCACTGGCTGCATAAATAAATGCAGTCACGTCTGCCCGGGTTTTGCCCGACCCGGAACAGGCGTCATAAAGGGCAAAAACTTGTCAGTCTCTGTCTCGGGGGCTGGCATTGCATGAACTGAGACTTTCCCTGATCAACCTGTCCTTTGGTGAAGATCAGGGGAGAATGATAAAAGGAATAAGTATGTAGTCCTCTTCACTGAAGCACTCTGGACGCGGGTTCGATTCCCGCCGCCTCCACCAATTTTGCTCAAAGGTATCAAGCCTCAGGCGCAGATAGATTTGACTGCAAAATTGAGTGTGCCGAATGCAATGAGGTAACCAAATGTTTACATAAAATGCATATAAATTAATTTTTATTCATTTTACCCCTTGACAAATTAAAAAATTTGATTATAATATAGTATATGATTAAAAAAATTAAAACCTGTCCTCTATGTGGAGGTGAAATGGTGGCCAGCGAATTGCGCTGTAAAAGCTGTGATTTAAGGGTGAAAAAGGATTTTTCACCATGCGAATTCTGCCAGCTACCTGAAGAAGACTACGAGTTTCTGATGATATTCTTGAGGACCGAGGGCAAGATAACAGACATTGAAAAGATATTAGGAGTTTCATATCCTACAATCAGATCAAAGATAGAGCATCTATTGGCTAGCTTGAATCTTAGGCCTTATGAGGAATCACTGGCCCCACTCGATGCCCTTGCCCAAGGTAAGATGTCTGTGGACGAAGCAATCGCAATATTAAAGAGTAAAAAAAGAGGAGGTACAAAATAATGAGGTTATTTATGCTGCCGGTCTTTGATGCTATTGTTTTAATCATGGTTGGTGCTGTAATTTGGATGTCTAATTTGGGACTTCTTCACATTGTATGGCGCAGAGACTGGCCATTAATAATTGTAATTATTGGTTTATCGCAATTGATTAAATATTTGGTAAAAAGAAAGTAGAAATAATAATGCTCGCAGCAAAAAATGCTGCAGACTGGAGGTCATATGTCAGAAGAGAAAAGGAAGATATTAAATATGGTTGCAGAGGGTAAGATTACACCTGAAGAGGCTGAGAGACTTTTAGGTGTCTTAAAAGAGAGTACAGAAAAGGCAAGATTCTTGAGGGTGCGCGTTTATGAGCAAAATAAAGAGAAACCAAAGGTTAAGGTTGATATTCCAATAGGTGCCTTGAAACTTTTTCTGAAACTTGGTGCAACATTCCAGGGTCTGGCACCAGAAGGATTTAAAATGAATATAAAGGGGAAGGAATTTTCTCTGGATGAATTTACGCCTGAGATGATTGATAAGATTCTAAGTGAGATTGGCGAAGGTGGCAGGTTTAATCTTGTTGAGGTAGATAATAGTGAAAAGAATGAACGCGTGGAGGTGTATATTGAATGAGCAGATGAAAATTTTAAAACTCCTTGAAGAAGGAAAAATTAATGCTCAAGAAGCAGCCAGGCTTCTTGAGGCAATAGGTGAGTCTGAAGCAGGCAGACGGCGTGGGTTTATCTGGCGTGGTTTAGAATCCATACCCGATATGATGGCTACAATGTTTGATACTTCATTCAAAAATTTTACGACCCAGGAACGAATTGAGACAACAGGAAAGAAAAAGATCGAAATCAAGGGAATAGGTGGAGATATAGAAATTAATGGAACGGACGAGTCCAATATTCTAATTAATAAGGATGGCCTTGCAAAGATAATTGAAGAAGGAGATATTTTGATTGTAAAGGCGGTAAGCGGTAGTGTGAGGATTGATTCTCCGAAGGCGATAGATATTGAAGTAAGGGGTGTATCAGGTAATTTAGAGTTAAATAATATAAATGGCAGGATTGAAATCAGTTCAGTGTCAGGCGATATACGAGGAAAAGGACTGAGCGGTAGTCTGAACGGTGAGTTTGTCTCTGGTGATGTTGAACTGGAGTATGATAAAGTAGAAGGGATTGCAATAAAATCGCGTAGTGGGGATGTAATTTTGAGGATTGATGAAAGCATTGAGGCAGAGATAGAAATATCAAGTATCCATGGCGATATCGGTTGTGAATTACCACTGAAGGATGTAACTAAACGGCATAACTATCTCAAAGGAATTCTGAATGCTCCGAAATCAAAGATTGAGATAAAGAATAATCATGGTGATGTAGTCTTAGAAAAAAAATCTTAAAACTAGATTGTTAAATGGAGGTATAATGGGATGTGGTCTTTTCTGGGCAATATTTTTAATATTAATTGGGCTTTGGATCTGGGCTTCTAATTATGGAATTATGGTCTTTTCTTTTTATCGCGACTGGCCCATAATATTTGTTTTAGTCGGTATTTTTATACTTTTACGAATCTGGAGAAGGAGACACTAACTACTTTACAATTAATTTGTAAAGGAAAAAAATTATAACAAGCATCAGTATCAAACCCAGACCAACAAATCGCATTGGTTGATAATGCTTTCTGGGCGGTATGATACGATGCCTTTTCGAGGTAGAATCTCTTCTAAAATCAATCATTGTTGAATTACCTCTGCAGGATATTTTAATTTTGAATTACGTATGTTATTCGTACGTAATTCCTCAATAATCGCGCTGATAATTTTTTCCTGAATGCTTAAAATCTTTTTTGATGGGCAGGTAAAATTATTGAAGAGCATCGAGAATGCATAATCAGTGTCGTTAATCTTAAGATAACCACTCAGGCAGGAACTTGCCTGTATGGCACCAGTTTTAGCCCGCAAGGTATCAGAAAATCCATTAAAACGGAATTTCAGTGTTCCCTTTCCTGGCTCAGGCAAAGAAATGTAAAAATCCAGATAGAGTCTGCTATGGTATATAAATTTGAGAACAGACACTAATGTTAATGGTGATACAAGATTATGCTTTGAAAGTCCAGAACCATCCCATAGGGAGACATTAACCGTATCTACACCGCAGGTATTAAGAAAATCTTTGAGCGTGGTGAGACCTGCATTAAAACTTCCTTCCCTATATCGCTGAGCACCGAGGGTTTTTAACAGAATTTCCGCATAAAGGTTTTCGCTCTCAGTATTGGTTTCTTTTATGATTTCAAAAAGGGGAGGCGAGAGGGTTGAATCAATTATCACAGGTGTATTCTGGCTAAGCAAAATATCATGATTTTTTATACGTTCAACCCTGTGTGGAATCTTTATTCCTTCTGCAATAAGTCTTTCTTTTAAATATTCTCCTGTAAATAGTCCGGGGTCTTTGACTGCTACATCAATATCCCTCGCACTTTTTGGGCTGATGGTGCCGTCCAGATATATGATATTTGCCTCGGGTTTTCTAAAAATGATTATACTGTCATTACCTGTCCCTGTTTTCATTTGGTTAACCAATTTTACATAATCTGTTGCAGGATATATTGCTACATTTGCATATTCCCCGATCTGAGATGCTCGAATTTTTACTGTTACTACATTCTTATTAAAAGATAATGCACTAATCTCCGGAGCATAGCGGGCATCAAGATAATGCCAGGACCAGCCAACAGGCAATCGTTCGTCAGTAAAATAATCATCCAAAATAAATATACTGCCGGTTATTTCTTCAATCTGCAGGGATTTTATCTTTTTTACAAATTGCTCTAAATTTTTCAGACTGAAGATCGGGTCACCCTCGCCGGCAATAATAATATCACCGTGTAATTTCTTCCCTTTTATTTGCCCCCATAAAAAAAGGTAAGTCTTAAATTGAAAGTTCGGACCAAGAAAATATAATGCGGCTGCAGTTGTGATTATTTTCATATTTGAAGCTGGGGCAAATAATTTTTGTCTGTTCATTTCATAGACAACACTATCATTATCAAGTCTTAAAATGTAAATGCCATAATGGGCATTATTCAGCTCTGGCACGTTTAATATTGTATCCAGGGATAATAATCCGAAGAGAAACAAACTAATCATTTTTCTGTTTAGGACCGAATAAGCCAACTTCTTGAGTTTTACATCCGCACTTTTGTTTATTTAAATTTTGCCCGCAAACAGGGCATAAACCCTGACAGTCTTTTTTGCATAAAGGCGCTGGTGGTATAGCAAGGATTATCGCCTCTCTTATGCCAACACTGATATCAATGTTCGGTCCGGTATAATAGATCCGGTCTATGTCACCGGATTTTAGTTCAACCTTTTCTAATGATAAAAGCGGGTCTTTACCTGCAATATAATTAAGATTCAGGACTTCATCAAATTCTTTTTTAAATGTAATGAGACAACGGGCACAAACAAGGTCTACAGCAAAGCGGATATTGAAGTCAGCACTTACACCGAGTGCCTTTTTAGAAAATTTGATTTTTACATTTATTATTTTTAAATTCTTATAGTATCTTTCTTTAGTTAAATTTAATTCTTTTGCATCCAGGTCTGTGAATTCAAAAGTTACCTGGTCAATTATTTCTATTAAAGGAATCAGTAATCTTGATTGAATTATGTTTTCAACTCCTTTTTTCTTGCTGCGGGAAAAAGAACATTATTCAAGATTAAGCGATAACCCGGAGAGTTTTTATAATTTCTCAGATCAGTAGGGGGGTCACCGACAAAATGTTGATAATCTTCAGGGTCATGGCCAGCAAGATATGTGAAAGTTCCTTTACCAAAATTGCTGTGTAAATACTTTACCTCATCGACCCCTGTAACTTCTCCCAGAATCAGGACTGATTGTTTTACAGTATTTCTTCTGAAACCGCTGCACTGACCTAAAAATTCTTTTACCAAAGAAGTATGATTCTGGACGAGCATACAAGGCACCGGGTCAAATTTGGCACTGAAATCAAATAATGAAAAATATGTGTTTGGGCCACGCTGGGCTGCTTCTAAGGAGACATCAATTGTGGAATGTTCATAAACTAATGGGTCAAGAATGACCTGAAAATTTTCAAAGGCAAGGCATTGATGATAATCAAGCTTTCCGTTTGCGTCTCTATCAAAGGGGTCACCATCAAAGACATTGTGGCAAATATCAGTAAATTGAGCAGCAAGCGCAATCTCCCAGGTATCGCAGGCTGAACACATTGAAAAGACAAATCCCCCCTGATTGATATAATCTTTTATTATAAGCGCAACCGCGAGTTTCAATTTAGAAACCTTTGAAAATCCGAGTTTCTTTGCCATCGCCTCATTCTTTTTTACTTCTTCCTGATACCATTCAGCATTATGGTACGAGGCGTAAAATTTCCCATACTGGCCAGTAAAATCTTCATGGTGCAAGTGTAACCAGTCGTATTTAGTCAGCTTACCCTTTAAGACATCTTCATCCCAGACCTGGTCGTAAGGAATTTTCGCATATTCCAGGGCTAGCGTTACGGCATCGTCCCATGGTTCAAAATTTTCCGGAATATAGACTGCAATTTTTGGTGCCTTTTCCAGAAGTATTGATTCCATATTATTGTCTTCAATACTTTGGTAGATTTCTAATACCTGGGATGGTTCAATCATTTCCGCACGAACGCCTTCAAATGCGCATTCTTTTTCAATTTTTGAATGATAATCCATCAGAAAAGAACCACCCCTGTAATTAAGCAGCCATTCTACATTCACTCCGTATTGCAGGGTATGATAGGCAATGCCGTATGCCTTAAGGTGGTCAGTCTGAGAGAGGTCCATTGGGATTAAAATCTTAACCGCAAATGCCGGTGTAAATAATAAAAAGAACACAATTAATAATCGGCTTATTTTCCATTGTTTTTTTCTGAATAACCTAAACTTCATAATGTTTATTGATTACTCCTCGTTTTTCTTTATTATTTCAAGGACCTCCTGGGGATTGCTGGCGTTTTTCAATTGTTCCCGCACAGGCATTCTTCTTAAGAGTCGTGATAGTTTTGCCAGCGCGATTATATACTCTGATTTTTTATTTTCGGGCGAGGCGATTAAGAAAATAATGTGGGATGGTTTGCCATCAATAGAAGAAAAATCTATACCCGACGAAGAACGGGCAAAAATAAGAACTAAATCATCAACCGCATCAGTCCGCGCATGGGGAATTGCTATCCCTTCCCCAATACCTGTAGATTCAAGATTCTCTCTTTTTGCCAGGGCTTCATAGAGTTGCTCACGGTCACGGGCAATACTCTTTCCTACCATAAATTCTACCAATTCCTTGATTGCCGCCAGTTTTTCTATGGCATTCATTTCCATAATGACTGCCTCTGGCTTTAGAAAGTTGGAGATTTTTAATTCCATTGCACCCCCTTTTGATTTAAACTATAAACCAATCACTGGAATTGATGAGGAGACGAAGATTTTTTTTGTCTCCTCACGTTTCTTTATTAAAATTAAATTTATCTTATAATTTTCAAGATATCTTCTTATAACCCTTGTTACCAGACCATTTTCCATATGAAGAGAAGTCCTAACACCATTTTCTACAGCCTCATCTTCTACAAGATAGAGCATTTCCCAACCTTCCTCCTCAATTCTCTGTTTTATGGAATCTATATGTTCATGGGTTATAGACGCTAATTTTGAGATTCTGTGTTCCTCCAAAACAAATAACACAAAGAGCTGGCTTTTAAAAAATTTACAGAGTTGAATTGCGGGAGTAAAGATTTGCTGGTCAGTATTGTCAACGATGAACAATAATATACGTGGGAATTCCATTTTCGTCAGTTGTATTCAGCTGATTTCATAGACTACAAAATATATCTTGACATATCAACATTTTTAACAATATCGGATAGTCTTTTATTAACATGATCGCCGGTTATTTTTATATTCCTTACACTGATGTTGGGTGCAGTATATAGCAGGTCTTCAAGAAGTTTAGTCATAACCGTGTGCAACCTGCGGGCGCCAATATTCTCGGTTGATTCATTTACCTTTGCGGCAATTTCCGCAATAGCATTGATTGCATCATCAGTAAATTCTAATTTGATGCCTTCGGTGTTGAAAAGGGCACAATATTGTTTAATCAAAGAATTCTCCGGTTCGACAAGGATTCGACAGAAATCTTCTTTTGTTAGCGACGAAAGTTCTACACGAATGGGAAATCTACCCTGTAACTCAGGAATTAAGTCTGAAGGTTTTTTATTATGGAAGGCGCCCGCGGCAATAAATAGTATGTGGTCAGTCTTCACCATCCCATATTTTGTCATTACACTTGAACCTTCAACAATGGGTAAAAGATCGCGCTGCACACCTTCGCGAGATACGTCTGGACCACTGGTGATACCACCACCAGCAATTTTATCGATTTCGTCTATAAAGACAATACCTGTTTGCTCAGCGCGCTGGCGTGCCTCGCTTATTACTTCTTCTATATCTACCAATTTATCTGTTTCTTCTATTTGAAAATATCTTAAGGCTTCTTTTACAGTTATCTTCTTCTTTTTTTTCTTTTTAGGCAATTTATTGCCGAGCGCCTCTTCAATTGCTATACTGAAGTCTTCAATACCTGCCTGGCTAAATATTTCAATAAATGGTGTGTTATGACGCGCAACCTCAATTTCAACATTACGGTCATCAAGTTTTCTTGCCTTTAAAAGTGCGCGCATCTTTTCTCGGGTCTGATTATCCAATGTGGCTACATTTTTGTCTGTGCGAACCGGCCCGGGTAGAATAATATCAAGGATTCGTTCTTCTGCATAATGGCGCGCCTTTTCTTCAACCTCACGATATTTTTCCTGACGGACCATATTCACCGCAATCTCAACGAGATCCCTAACCATTGATTCAACATCCCTGCCCACATATCCTACTTCAGTATATCTTGATGCCTCTACTTTAACAAATGGTGCATTTGCAAGGTCGGCAAGACGCCTTGCTATCTCAGTCTTACCAACGCCGGTTGGTCCAATAAGAATGATATTATTTGGATATATTTCATCCTTTATATTACCTTTTACCCTCTGACGACGCCAGCGATTTCTTAAGGCAATTGCAACTGCCTTTTTGGCTGCGGATTGTCCGATAATATATCGGTCAAGGCGGGCAACAATCTCTACTGGGGTCAGGTAATTTTCCATAGTGGAAGATTTCCTGATTGCCTTTTCTTCCATCACTTATATTATATAAATTATTTTTAAAAAGTCAAGGATAAATTAATTCCAGCCATACCCTTGAATTTTGACTGAATTTTTATATAATATATATATATGAAAGAGAAGCGATTTGCAGCGGTTCGTCATGCTGATATTTTAGGATTTACTACATGCTGATATTATTTTTTTTATATTGTAATTATCACACGGTAACACCGAATATAGACCTTGATTCAATATTCATATCTGCAGGAGATAATGATACAATTTTTATTAAAAAAGGATTTTATAATGCCAGACCAGAACCATACATTGAGAAGATCTGTGGTAATTGTGTGGAACCATTGACCGCCGCCTTAACGACTGTGGGATTCTATATTAAAGGGAAAAAATTGGTTATAATCGGTGAAGACAGGGATAACACCATTCTTATTACGAATGCCGGCTATGGTATTCTTTTTGATAACAGTGATGGTTCATATATCAAAAATTTTACTATTACCGGTGGAAAAAGGAGTAAAGATGGTAAAGCGACTGATGCGGGAATCGTTGTTAAGAACGGACGGGTCACTATTGAAAGTGTAATTGTGTGCGATAACACCGACCGGGTTGACTCGGTTGTCGTTGGTATTGGAGGAATATTTGGTAGGGAAGGTAGTGAACTTGCCATATCGGGTTGTATAATAAAAAACAACAGCTGGGATGGTATTGCCCTTTATCGTGGTGCAAGTGCAGTCATCACCGATAACATCATTGAAAAGGGTAGAGGTGCAGGCATTGGCATTACCTGGGATGCAGTTGCTGTGCTTCTACGCAATTTTATCTCCGGCTACTGGAAGGGAATTGGTAGTTTTGGTAATTCAAGCGCCGTGGTTATGAATAATGCAGTTTTTGATAATCTTGGTTGGGGAATAATTGCGACTGGCAAATCATATATGAAGGTTGTGAATAATGTAATTTATCATAATGGTAATTGTGGTTTTGCTGTTTGGGAGTCAACTGCAACCGGAATTTTTGAAAATAATATTGTTGCAAAAAATGGCTGGAAAGAGGAATGGGTTTGCCCTTGATTACGGTGATAAACCCCGTTAAATGCTTCAGGCGTCTCTTAAAACGAGTTCGATGATAATAATGGCATCAGATTTATTGAAAGTGTATGGCCTACAATAAAATATGTAACGGGGTAAAAAAACAGATTAAAGTGATTGAGGTTGCTGAAGACTTTTTCAGCAAGCAGAATAAAATTTTAGCATGGATTATAGATATATTCAAAAATATAGTCCTTAATTAGAGAATTATGCGTGAACTACTCGTCCTAAAAAAATATTTTAAGAAATATTTATGGCAGGTTCTTTTTGGAATTATCGCCCTTGTTATTATTGACCTTTTGCAATTATTCGTTCCAAGAATAATAAAACTGGTGATTGATGCCCTTGCCCAGGGAAAGGCTTCACCTAGTCTTCTTGGTTACTATTTCTTTTGGATAATGGTAATTGCCTTAGGCATTGCCTTTGGTCGTTTCTGGTGGCGTTATCTTTTGATTGGTTCGGCAAGAAAAATAGAAAAAGAATTACGTCAGGATTTTTACAATCATTTGACCATGCTTGATATAAACTTCTTTGATACGCACAAGACCGGTGACCTGATGGCACATGCGGTCAATGATATAAATGCAGTCAGAATGTCTATCGGCTTCGGTCTGGTAATCCTGGTTGATATTTTTGCCCTTGGTATTGCCTCGTTAGTGATGATGCTTTTGATAAGTCCACTTCTCACATTCTATTCTCTATTACCTTTTCCATTGATCACATTTTTCTCTGCCTATTTTGGCAGATTTATCCACAGGCTCTTTGAAAAGGTCCAGGAATCTTTTTCTAACTTGACTGAAAGGGTCCGGGAAAACCTTTCTGGTATAAGGGTGGTAAAGTTATTTGTCCAGGAGGATGCCGAGATGGAAAAATTCGACAAGACCAGTCAGGATTATGTCGATAAAAATCTAAAATTATGGAAGGTCTGGGCGTTGTTTTTCCCAATAATAATGGGGCTTGCGGGATTTGGTGAGGTGATTGTGATGGGTCTTGGCGGTCGTTATGTAATTGCTGGTGTAATATCGGTTGGTTCATTTGTTGCCTTTATGGTCTACTTGCAGATGATGGTCTGGCCAATGATGGCGATTGGCAGGGCGATAAATATGTTCCAGCGCGGGGCAGCTTCTCAGGGAAGGCTAAATCGGATATTCAATGTTGCTCCGCTGATAGGGAGCGGTGATAAAAAGGTCGAAGAAGTTATCTCTGATATTGAATATAGAAATGTCAGCCTCACATATCAGGGTAAGGAAAAACCCGCACTAAAAAACATTGATCTGAAGATTGAAAGCGGTAGTTTTATTGGAATAACCGGACCCATTGGCTCTGGTAAGTCGAGCCTTGTCCATTTGTTATTAAGATTATATGAACCACAGGGTGGTACTATTTTAATTAGTGGTGCTGATATTAAAACATATAGAATTGATGAACTACGTAAGAGTATTGCATTTGTGCCACAGGATACATTTCTCTTTTCTGATACAATCAAAGCGAATATTCTTTTTGGAAGTCCACACGCTGATACAAAGGATGTAGAGAAGGTAACGAAAATTGCAGAAATCTATGATGAGATAATGGATTTTCCCCAGGGTTTTGATACAATCGTTGGTGAGCGGGGCATAACCCTGAGCGGAGGTCAGAAACAACGAATTGCAGTGGCGCGGGCGCTGATTCTAAAACGTCCGATTTTGATCCTTGATGATTCATTCTCTGCTGTGGATGCCCAGACCGAGCAGAAGATTGTGAAAAACCTCAAATCAGCAATGGCGAATTGCACGACTGTTATTATTTCCCATCGTCTCTTCGCAATAAAAGAAGCATGGTTAATAATTGTCATTGATGATGGCGTTATTGTTGAGTTGGGAACCCACCAGGAATTGATTAGAAAGCGCGGTTTATACTACAATATTTTCAGAACCCAGCAACTGGAAATGAGATTGGAGAAACTCCAATGATGCACGAATTTCACACCGAGGAAAAGGATTTGGGCAGGGTTTTTGATAGAAAGATTATCAGCAGATTAATTGGATTACTAAAACCTTATCTGCGCTATTTGATCATTTCTTTTATTCTTCTTGTTATTGCTGCTCTTGTAGAACTCATCTTTCCCAATATTATGCGTTTCACAATAGACCGGTATATTACAAAGACAGGTTATAAATTATATACACGAGTTGATCTAAATGTTCCTCAACTTTCACCTGATACATTCTTTATTACTCAGGCACAACTATCAAAAATTTCACCGGACATCGTCAACAAATGGCAGAAGGAGAATTTGATTTCAAAAACGAGGTATTATTATTTGCTTGGAAGTGAGATTGACGGCACTGCGCAGTTACATATTGATAATAACAGCGAAATTTTTGAACAGTATGACCAGCTGGTTATTGCCCCTTATGAAAAACTCAACAAGATCAATGCTTCAGATTTGCTCAAAATCAGAAAACACGACCTGAACGGTGTGCTGAAGATGGCATTATTGTTTCTTGGAATTATTCTCGTGGGTGTAATTGTCAATTTTATTCATTTGTATCTAACACAATATGCAGGGCAATTATTCACGCATTCTTTGCGAATGAAGGTCTTCCAGAAATTGCAGGATCTGGACCTGTCTTTCTATGACCATAATCCTGTAGGCAGGCTGGTGACAAGGGCGACAAACGATATAGAGGCAATAAACGAGGCGCTATCAAGCGTCTTTGCAACCCTTGCTCGCGATATTCTGCTTTTGCTCGGTATTGTTGTTATTATGCTCTGGATTAATATAAGATTGGCACTTATCACATTTGTGGTTGTGCCCCTGGTTGTAATATTAACCTCTTATTTTAGAATCAGGGCAAGGGATATTTATCGGCTTGTTCGTAGAAAGCTCGCCAGGCTCAATGCTACACTACAGGAATACATTTCAGGTATGAGGGTAATAAAGGTCTTTGCAAACGAAAAAATGAGCCAGGAAAAGTTTGATGAGATTAATAGAGATTATCTTTCAGCAAATTTGAAAGAAGTAACGCTGACGTCATTTTTTAGACCTATTATTGAAGTAATAAGTTCCTTAGGCATTGGACTTGTTTTGTATTATGGCGGAGGTCGGGTAATTACTGGAAATCTATCCCTGGGAATCCTTGTTGCCTTTATCACCTATGTTGAAATGTTCTTCAGACCGATAAGAGAACTTACTGAATCTTATACAATACTACAATCTGCAATGGCATCGAGTGAGAGAATCTTCCAGTTGCTTGATGAAGAGATAAAGATAACCTCTTTACCTGGGGCAAAAGAATTATTTGAAGTAAAAGGAGAAATTGAGTTCCAGAATGTCTGGTTCAGTTATGATGAAAAGGAATGGGTGTTAAAGGGTGTTTCGTTTAAGATAAAGCCTGGTGAAAAAGTAGCATTTGTTGGCCATACAGGTGCAGGAAAGACTTCAATCATCAGCCTTATGTCAAGGCTCTATGAGATTCAAAAGGGCAGGATATCGATTGATGGAAAAGATATCGGGGATATTTCACTTGATTCCTTGAGGTCAAAGATTGGTGTTGTGATGCAGGATGTATTCTTGTTTTCCGGTGATATTAAATCCAATATCAGATTGAATTTGCCCATTGAAGATGACCGGGTAAAAGAGATTGCCGCATATATAAACGCGGATAAATTTATTGACCGCTTTCCACATAAGTATGGTGAGACCGTAATGGAAAGGGGTGTAACACTATCTACTGGTGAACGGCAGTTGTTGTCGTTTGCCCGGGTCTTAGCATTCAATCCAAGGATTTTGATTTTGGATGAGGCAACCGCAAGTATTGATGCTGAGACCGAGCAGTATATCCATGATGGCTTGAAAAAATTGATTACTGGCAGAACCGCCATCATCATTGCCCATCGTTTGAGCACAATAAAAGAGGTGGATAGGATCTATGTTTTACACAAGGGTGAGATCAAAGAAATCGGCAACCATCAGGAATTATTGGCAAAAAAAGGAATTTATTACCACCTGTACCAACTTCAGGCAATGCAGTAGGATACATTCGAATTAAATCTATGTAGTGGCAGAGTTTACTCTGCATTAAAACATTGTCGAGCAAGCTCGACCACTACAATTTTTTATTGCTATGCAATACACGGATCGGCCCAGATGACAACGCGGATTCACGCGGATAAAAATTAGCGCAGTAGAACTGCTTTTTCAACTTTCTTAAACTTACCCGCCACAAATCGCACAAAATACACACCCGCAGGAAGCCGACGACCCATATCGTCTGTACTATCCCAGACGATTTGGTTAAATGGTTGAATAGTTAAATGGTTAAATTGTTTGACTAATCTGCCCGTTGCATCGTAGATGCGTAGAGAAGCAAGTAGAGAGTAGCGAGTAGAGAGATTAGAATTTATTTCGGATTTATCAGGAGATTGGGATTTGGAATTTGCTTGGGATTTGGTGTTTGGGATTTGGAAGTTAATAGTTGTAACATTCCTGAATGGATTTGGACTTACTTCAAGAGAGAATAAGTTTGGTTTTTGTATACTTTTTGTTTCTTCAACTGTCTGTCCCACATAATGCCATCTCATTGCGTCAAATGCAATTCTCTGCATTGATGTGCCACTTGCATCACCGAGATAAACATATCCACCTGTAGTATTGAAAGCAAATGTGCCGAGCGAGGCCCACTGGTCAGGATAATTATTCTGATTTACAGTCACGAGTTGATTGCCGCCCGCATAATAAACTCTATAACGGGCATTGGCATTTGCATTGATTGATGGGATATAGACGAAGACTTCATAGATTCCTGAGGTATTTAAATTTGGTGTCCAGGTGACATAACAGGTATCTGCTGATACCGTAGTATATGTCCACCAGAAATGGCTATTATAGCCAGATAGGTTATCACGATAGAATCTCATTGTTGAAGGCGACCCTGTAAACATATAAAATCCATAGGATTCTTCAGAATAACGAATCTGCAAATCATCAACTATCGTATCTACAGGTGCTGGCCAGGAACCCCTTGCACCCCTGCACCAGTAAACAGAATTGAGATTCTGATAGCCATTATCATATCCAGGCCAGTCATATCTTGCATATTTACCATCGTAACTCGGATAACCTGGGGTATTTTTGTTTCCGTAAGGGTCATTGAAGATCAAGGTATGCCAGTTAAGCACCTGGCCCACTGCAAGAACAAGATGTCCTGCTGATGTCAGTCCTACGCACATACAATATGGCCAGCCTGCCTGAACTTCAGCAGCAGTCTCTTCCCAGGTGGGCGTGTCGTCAACCCAGGAATTCAGTGCGTGATAAGTTAAATAATTGTACATCCTTGAATAGGGTGAATAGCCATTATACCACATATATCCATAGCCACCCCAGGCATCATTTCCACCAGCATCCTGTGCAACCAAATCATAGGTGACTTCCCGATAATTGTATTCGGCACATATATAATTACCGAAATGGCTCGTGTGTCCGTAAGGTGATGAACACCAGCAATCCCAGTATGGTAGTTTACGATAATAAAAAATTGCCATCATTGCGGTTGTTGGTGCACAAGACCAGTTTCCATTATGCCAGTCTGGTGTATCATAAACTTGATGGACATAAGGAACATCAATAGAATCCCTTGTTCCAAAATCCGAATTGATATTGTAGTAATTCATTTTTAGCTCATTATATTGCGGATATAAAACCTTCGTATCCTGAAGGGCATTGTCCTTGATTTTGCTGGTGCATATCTTTTTTTTGTCAAAGGTGTGGTAGATGATATTACCTGAAGCCGCAAAATTTGGGTCCATTTCATAGATATCCGTAGTATATGTGAGTTGAATTTTCTCTGAGCCATCGTATTTTGAGATAAATAATTCAGAGTTGATGAATTGGTGACCATCAGTATATGTTTTGTGATAGATTAAATACCAGCTATTTGGTGACCAGTTAAAACCCTTTCCTTCATCAATATCATAAGTGCGATTCTCAATTCGGTCATAGACTTTTATAAAACCACCAAGAGTAGAATAGGCAATTAATCTGGAATCCGGTGACCATTTTGGATAAAAATAAGCATTATTATTGTCAGTTATACTAACTCTTTCTTCAGTTTCAAGATTTAAGAGCCATAACTGATCGCGATTGTCATTGAACACAGCAAAATAACTGTCCGGAGAAATAGGGCAGAGGTTTGCATAAGTGCCTAAATTGTATTTTTTTATTTCTTCTTTATTCTGAACAATCAATTCTTCGCCGATTGTGAACGCAATTTTCCCATCGTTTGAAAAACTTACCTGTCCTGCCTGATAAACTGGTTCATACAATTTTTTAATTTCGTTTTTTTCAAGGTCATAGACTGCTGGTATCTGTAATCCATCTTCAGTTATCCACTTAAAGCCAATTATTTTTTTATCGGGAGAAATTGTATAATACCTTCCGCAACCGGGTGCAGTGAATATCTCTTTAAGGCTGCCATTTTTTAAGAGATAAAGACTATTACAATAATTATCCGTTAAGATAATGCCATAAGGCGTGCTTGCGGGATTTTCGAGATATACATCCGGTTCAATTACCATCAAAAGCAAACATACAATTTCCATCAGACCCCCTTTTCAGAAATTTTACTCAGATTACGTTATTTATCAAGCCTATTTTGATAGACTTAAGCATATCTCATACAATCCCGTCTCTCAAGACTGATGAATTATACTCCAAAATTTTTGCTGCAGTTTCTCAAACTGGTAACAACGTATGTTAACGCGCGTTTGCTCATGACTCTTGACGAACAGTTTTATTTTGATATGATAACATATACTTGCAAAGGGTATTATTGCTCGTTACCTACCTACCATAATTTTTTCACAGATTCTGCCATCTGGACAATTTTTTTTCCTGTTCCCTTGGAATTTTTTGAGGAGGGGAAAAAAGGAGGTTTAAATGTTCAATCAGCATAAATTTGTTTTGAAAAATGTACTTGACATAATAAACATTTGTATGTATTATTATCAAGGTGCAAAAATGAGAAACATCGTAACAATCCTCTTATCATTCCTATTTTTGATCATTAACCCGTTATTTGCTGGCTACGATGACTCTTTTTATGATTTTAGAGGATTCAATCCAATCCGAGAATCGCATCCCTATGAACCAGAGGAATATTTGGACCCATTTACCGGAAATTTTACCCTAATCTATACCGACATCTACCTACCTGGTAATGGTGGCCTTGATTTAAAGATAATGAGGGTATATAACAGCAATATCTATCGGGATTGGGAACAACCCCAGATTCAACCCGTGCCTGATTCCTGGATGGGCTTTGGCTGGTCATTACATATGGGTAGATTGGTTTGCCCGCTTGATGAAAATAAATATTTAGAAATGCCGGATGGCTCAAAACACTGTTTTTATCAAGATATAAATGACCCTACACAATGGATAAGTAAAGATTATTGGCTTCTCAAACAATCTGAAAGTGAATATGAAGTTTTATTTACTGATGGTGTGAAGTGGAAATTTTCAATGCTCGTTTATGGTAGTATACCAGAGCCGGGTGGCCCTGTTCTCTATTACCCAACCGTTAAAATAAGTGACCCATCAGGCATTAATAATATAATAATTAATTATCAGGCCATGCCTAATAATGAAACTGCAATTACCCAAATTACGGACGCCTGTGGACGAAGTGTTAACTTTATTTATGAGGATGCTGCTGGACAGTATAACCTCGATAAAATAGTCGTAAATTCAAAAGTATATGACTATGTTTATGATAATGCACATTATGCAGGTTATTCTCGTTTAAGGGCTGTTAAATTTCCCGGGGACCCTGTTGGTTATTATACCTACGAATACTATTATCGTGATGAATGGCCCTATGATGAAATGACTGCAAGAAAAAATCCCTGGTCAGGTATTTTCAATTATAATTATGACTATCATACATTTAATATAGGCGGTCAAATTTATACCTTCCGAGTACTCACACAGCGTTCAACAGCTTCCTCTGTATGGACAATATCCTATGCCAATGCCTATTCTAATGAGGATTCAACCTACATTGCTACGCCATACAATGAGATTATTTACAAAATGTATGGTTATAATATGGAACCACTATCAGGTATGAACTGGATGATTGGGCTTGTCTTAAGCAAAAAAATAAATTATGGTGGTGCTTGTCCGTTATGGGTCCAGTGGACCTACAACTATGAACCTTCGCCACCAATTTCTAATGATGACTATTATGGTCCGATTAACTATGATGACCAGGTTTATGTACCCCAGCTTACTTATAAAAAAATTCAGGAACACTCCATAAGCGATGATAACTGGGCTTATACCACTAATTATGATACCTATTATCAAAATTACGAATATGGACACCCCACAACTATCCTTGAAAACAGCGGAGATTCGGAAGGTGAGTCTCCTGAGACAAGAGGAACAAAAACTACCCATAGAGAATACTGGTACAACTTTGCGAAAAATATTATTGATAAAATTGATATGGAAGAGGTTTATTACAGCGATGTTACAACCCCACACCACATAGAAGATTACAGCTATTATCCTGAAACCGGTAAATTACAATCAAAAACAATTGACGGAGTTACTACAAGTTATATTTACGACCTTAATAACAATCTGCGAAGAGTTACTGATGCAAACGGGCGTTATATTGAATACCAATTATATACCTATGGTGTCCCACGCAGAATATATAATATGATTTATACCATAACCAGAGCAATAAACTGGGAGGGCACAATTGCCTGGGAAAGGAACGGCCGGGGATATACGACTGAATATCAATACGATGGCAGAAATCGGCTAACCTTAATAGACCCACCGGTAGGCAATTCAACAACTATTCAATATGCAACCGATAACAAATGGAAGAAAACGATTTTAGGTAGTGGGTGGACAAAAGAATATTTTGATGATTATGGTAGAATAGACTATCGTGAAAACAGCCTTGGGATAAAGGTTGATTATAGTTATAATCCGTATGGCTGGCTTACTTATAAATCTTTTCCCTTTGACGCCCCCCATCCGAACCAGGGGATTTACTATGAATACGATTATCTGGGTCGCATAGCAAGTAAGAATTATCCTGGATTCTGGACTGAAACCTTTTACCACTATAACCCTGGCACACCGGTAGTTGTATACAAAGACCGCACTGCCTGGGAAGGGCACCAGGTGCGGCTTGTCTATCGGGTTTTTGGAAATCCTTTCAATAATCCATTACTGTTAACGGTGATTTATAAGTATAATAACAATTCTATGGATATCTATTATACATACAATAATAACGCGGACAAGTTAACCCAAATTTTAACAGCAGGTGGTATTCCACCGTATATTAGAACATTTAATTACGACCCCACGCGCATTGGATTGTTGCAAAACGAGTCATCACCAGAGCGGGGGACAATATCTTATACTTATGAGAACAATGGGAATCTCAAGACAAGAACTGATGCCTCAGGCAATGTTGTTATTTATTCGTATGATAATGCCAATCGTTTGATCAACATTGACTACCCGGGCACAGAATACGATGTTACCAACATATATGACAATGCTGATAATCTGCGTCATATAACAACGCCTACTGTTGATCGCGGTTATGCCTTTGATGCAATGAACCGAGTTACCAGAGACACGCTAAAGATTGACGGACGTACTTTTGTTGTTAGCTACCAGTATGATGCCAATGGTAATTTAGAGTATATTACTTATCCGGATAATGCAAGTGTTCAATACATTTATGATGCAGAGAATCGGGTTTTGAAAATTCCCGGATACATTGACTACAATATAACTTATCATCCATCGGGCCGGGAATCCTATTTTAAGACCTATAATAACTGTGAAACATCTATTACTTATGATGATATGGACCGAGTGCAGAGAATTCAGGTCATCCCTGATATAATGGACGAAGAGTATAGTTATGACCAGGAAGATAATCTGATAAGTCTAACCGACCATCTTAATGTCAACAATAATCAGACATTTAGTTACGATGACTTTCATAGATTGACAGCCTTTAACGCACCTAATCTTTGGGGTGCTGGTTTGTATGGTTACGAGCAATTATGTTTCGGTCGTAGAACATATGAAAATATTAATGGCGTATACACTAATTATACATACAATGCAACGACGAAAAGGTTAGATAATACGAGTGGTAGTTACAATTACGTTTTTACCTATGATGATAATGGTAATATAACATCAGTAACTGGTGATAAAGAGTTAATCATAAAATATGATTATGAAAATAAACCGGTCAGAATAACAAATAGTGCCACAGTCAAGGAAGTTCGGTATGCTTATGATGGCCAGGGGACACGGGTAAAAAGAATAACCCCATACGAAGAGCCTGGCCCTGCTGGACTCACTACATTTTATTATTATATGACTGCGCCCTGGGGTGGCACATTATACGAGTTGCGAGCAGACATTTCATCAAAAAGCAAATATGTTTTTCTGAATGGTAAGATTCTATCAAAGGTTGACAATAGCGGCAACAAATATTTTTACCATAATGATTATTTAGGAACAGTAAAAAAGATTACCGATGCATCTCAGAGAAAGGTCTATGAGTGGCTGGGTTATCCGTTTGGTAAAGAATACTGGTTAAGCGTCGGGATTGATAATTATTACCGCTTTACCCAGAAAGAGTTTGATAAGTTCAATGATTTATATTACTACGGCGTCCGCTACTACTTCCCGGATGTGGGTATATTTATAACACCGGAGCCAGTCATCGGCACCGACAACCTCAATCTTCAGGATGCACTGACCCTGAAATACTATAACTATTGCCGGAACAATCCGTTAAGATTCATTGACCCGGATGGAGAGCGAATGATGGCTCCCGATGAATTGGCGGTTGTTCGAGAAATACTGACTAAGGTTGAACAGTCATATTTTACTGCAGTAGGTGAATCTGAAAAAAATCTTTTAGATACAAGTTGGCCTGATAAAGAATACCCCAATATAAAGCCGGTGTCGCTGCAAGGATTGCCTGGCAAGTTGTCGCCGCGATTCTACCGTGAACTTTTCTGGCAACGGTTAAAATCGTTATTTGAAGAATCTAACCCTTCTGGTACTTCAGGATTTTTGCCGAATAGTATGGATGTATTGGTATATGACGACCAGAATGAAAGATTGATGGTCTATCCTAAAATGCAATACGCAGACATTGGAATTGTAATGATTGTATCAGAAGAATCAGGACTAAAAGGTGAAGGTGGTGGCGTTATTAAATACTATGGTTCCCAATTACCATCAGGCAATAGACCACCGCTTATTGTTCGTTATCTTTCACCAAACTTATTTAATGAGTGGAAAAAGAGAATTGAGGGAATAAAAAAGCGTGAATAGGAAAATCATCAATATTAACTATAAAGGAGTTTAGTATTGGTAATTAACTCATCTTTTTTCATGTTTGCCAAGGTCTTTTACTATGGAATTTTAGTATTCCTGGTTGGAAAAATCATAGCATCTCAAAAGGCAAGAGATGTAAAACGCCGGCTCGTTTATGTTATGCTTCTCTTGGTTTTAGTTCTTATACCCCTTTCTATTACTTCCTATGATACTTTCAATAAAAAAGTATTTTTTCAAGGATTGGTTTACCACCTATTATGTATACAATTTGTAACGACGCCGCTAAAACTCCTGGTTATTTGTAGTTGTGTTTTGACTGTGTATGCGGTTAAAGATAAAAGGTATTCCAAAATTCCTATATATCTTTTATTGCTGCTTTCCACATCTTTTTATTTGGACATTATCAAAGAAAGAAACATAATAACAGGGAAAATGGCGTTTTCATCCCCAATGCTTAATGTTATTGAACCTTTTTTCAAACAAGCTCAACGCTATCCATTGCGCCTGGAGGAGGTTATTACTAGTAAGAAAATGTATGATGAAATTAATAATATTTATAATACTTGTCTTAAACCAAATTATTTACAAATATTGACATTAAATTTACTAAATAAGCCAAATTTTGCAGTAAAAACTTGGCTTGCAGATACTATTGTCCATTGCAGAATCTACTGCTATGGCTTTGACTATGATGACGATAATCTCAAGAATGAGGTTGACCTTTATGGTAATAGACGCTTATTTCTTAGCATTCCTTTCTTGTCTTTATATATACTTTCACCAATTGCACTTGATGGTGATATTATTCTTCCAACTGTTTGGTCTTCATCAATATACGATTATCGGCTTGATACTACTTTTGTCCGTCAGCTCCGCGAGCTTCAGGGTGATACCCTATCACCTGAGGAATATAAGGAATGGTTAAAAAAGCGCGAGGAGTTTAAGAGAAAAGAATTCGGCTTGGAATGAAGACCAACTATTTGCTGTCATTTCTGGCATTGATTTTCTTAAAATTTAGACTAC
>Ga0172364_10000483_pt1 | contig 28319 bp, 28 predicted proteins | sample LakKivSesite10cm_FD_114545 | JGI IMG/M metagenome (GOLD analysis project Ga0172364, IMG submission 114545) | Sediment microbial communities from Lake Kivu, Rwanda - Sediment site 10cm | ecosystem: Environmental > Aquatic > Freshwater > Lake > Sediment | place: Rwanda: Western Province, Lake...
AGATCGCGCATGGAACACCCGGAAGATATCGTCCCGCGGACGTGAAGTCAAGAAAACGGCTTGCCTGGATCATTCACGAGTCGAGACGGCTGCAGATGCGAGGCGTCAAAGGGTGAAGCTGTACTCGGAGTACTGCGAACCCTTTGCAACGAAGCAGATGCGGCCGGATCGGCTTGCCCGAAGGGTGAAAACGCCGCTCTTCAGTCTTCTGGTTTGATGGAGAAAAACGGCGTTTTCATGAATGGTCCAGGCTAGAAGCTGAGGCGGAAGGTGACGCCGCCCGGGCAAAAGCCGAGGCTCCACTGCGTTCCGGGCCGGGCCAAGGACGCGGGGGCAAACGATCCCGCCTCGTACTTCTTTAGGTCGCGGACGGCTTTCATCGGCTGGGTGAAGATGTTCAGGAGGGAGACGGCCTCGCCGATGGCAAAGGTGATCAGGCCGTCGCCGGCGGGGCGGTCGAAGGCGGCGACGGTGACGACGCCGGCCGCGGCGTTGACGCCGGCGTTGAGGAGATGCGTCGTCAGGCTCCGGCCGCTCTTCTCGCGCTTGGCGCACTTCCGCAGCAGCTCTTCGGCCCGCTCGAGTTTGGCGAGGCGCTCCTGCGGCGTCCCGTCCGGCACGGCGCGGAGCTTCTTCGCCGCCGACGCCGGCGTGAAGGGGTCCATGACGAGGCCGACGACGCCGAGGGCGAAGGTCCCGCTCCCGACCAGCATGTCCTGGGCCGAGCTGTTGTCGACCTCCGCCGGGATCACGGCGAGCAGGCCGGCGTCGGGCTGCGTCTTCCAGCTCGTGGCGGCGATGATGCCCATGCCCGCGGCGCCGGCCGAATAGCCGGCGATCCAGCCGTACCACCATCGGCGGGCGGCGGGCTGTCCGTCCCGGAGCGACTTGTCGATGAAGGCCAGACGCTGCTGGACCTGCTCGTCCGGGAGCGCGGCGTCCTGGGCGTAGGCCGCGACGGCGTTCAGAACGAGAAGCAGGACAACGATCGGAGCGACGCGCTTGAGACGGAGCATGGGCACCTCCGGACGAGGATCTTTCCCGGGAAGGCCGCCGGTCTGGGCAGACAATATGCCAGGCCGCTGGGGTTGTCAACGGGGCGGAAGATGTGGAGAATAAGGGGCCGGCCGCATCCGGAGAGGAGGTCTGTCATGAAGCCCGTCGCCCGCACGCTCGTCGCCGCCGTCCTGCTCGTCGTCATCGGGGCCTTTGCCTCGGACCAGGTCCCGGCCGTCGATTGGGACATGGCCGCCAGGATCCGCGAGGAGGGCCTTCAGCGCTCCCAAGTCATGGAGATCGTCGGCTACATGACCGACGTCCTGGGCGGGCGCCTGACCCTGTCCGAGAACATGAAGCGGGCCCAAGCCTGGGCCAAGGGCCGGATGGAGGCGATGGGCCTCCAAAACGTCGTCATCGAGCCGTTCATGGACTATGGGGCGGCCTGGGACAACGAGTATTTCTCGCTCCACCTGCTCGAGCCCGAATATCAGCCGATGATGGGCTTCCCCCTCGCCTACACCTCCGGAACCAAGGGCAAGGTTGTCGCCCCGGCCGTTCTCGCCGCCGACATCCTGGTCAAGAAGGACCTCGACCGCTACAGGGGCAAGCTCAAGGGCGCGGTCGTCCTCTCCACCCCGCCGCTCGCCCTCGACATGGCCGCTCTGACGCAGGGGGTTCAGAGGCTAACGGACGCTGACCTTAAACAGATCGAAGAGACCGTCGTGCCCCGGCCGCAGCGCGCCCCCGTCACCCCGCCCCCGCCCAATCCCGACCTGGTCAAGCCCGAGGAGCGGATGGACTTCTTCAAGGCGGAGGGCGTTGTTGCCGTCCTCCAGTGCACGGGCGGCCAGCTGGGCGCGGTCGTGGGCTATTCGCGCCCCGGGGCCAACGAGGACCACTGGTCGCGCGAGAAGACGCTCGCGACCCTCCCGATCATCGCCGTGACGCCGGAGCACTACAACCGGATGTTCCGCATCCTCAAGCGGGGGCTTCCGGTCAAGGTCGAGGTCGAGGTCCGCAACCGCGTCGGCGAGAAGGTCGAGAAGGCCGCGAACGTCCTCGGCGAGATCCCGGGCACGGACCTGGCCGGCGAGGTCGTCATGCTCGGGGCCCATTTCGACAGCTGGCACGAGGCCGCCGGCGCCAGCGATACGGCCGCCGGCTGCGCCGTGGCCCTCGAAGCCGCCCGCATCCTCGAGGTCGTGGGCGTCCGGCCGCGCCGCACCATCCGCATCGCCTTCTGGGGCGGCGAGGAGCAGGGCCTGCACGGCTCGCGCGAGTACGTCCGCGCCCATTTCGGCGACGCCAACGACCCGACGGTCGGGGCCAAGCCCGGCTACGACAAGTTCTCGGTCTATTTCAACCAGGACTACGGCGCGGGCCAGTTCCGCGGCGTCTATCTCCAGGGCAACGAGCGGGCCCGCCGCCTGCTCGCGGCCTGGATGGAGCCGTTCAAGGACTTCGGCTTCACGGCCCTCTCGATCCAGAGCGTCGGCAGCACTGACCATGTCTCCTTCGACGCCGCCGGCCTGCCCGGATTCCAGTTCATCCAGGACCGCATCGGCGGCACGTACGGACACACCAACCTGGACTTCTACGACACGCTGCGCGCCGAGGACCTGATGAAGAACGCCGTCATTGAGGCCTTCTTCGCCTACCAGGCCGCCATGGCAGACGAGCGCGTCCCTCGCAAGCCGCTGAAATAGCATGCCTTTCCGCATTGACACCCCCGCGCGGGCCATGTTAAGATGGAGTGCTCTCTAGGGTGGCGACACCCTTTAGATACATCACCATAGGAGGTTTCTCGGAATGGCGACACTGAAAGAGAAATTCTATCTGAAGGTCGGCCCGATGCAGGCCCGGGTCAAGGCCCTGGCCAAGGATCACGCCACGGTTCCCGTGTCGAAGGTCGAGGTCGGCCAGGTCGTCGGCGGCGCCCGCAACATCATCTCGATGCTCTGGGACGTCTCACTGCTCGACAAGTTCGAAGGCATCCGCTTTCGCGGCTACTCGATCCCCGAGCTCCGCGACAAGCTGCCCAAGGCCCACGGCGGCACCGAGCCCCTCCCCGAGGGCATTTTCTATCTCCTCTTGCTCGGCGAAATCCCGACTTATGAGGACTGCGTCGCGATCACGGAAGAGTGGCGGTCGCGGAGCGTCCTGCCCCAGTACCTGATCGACGTCCTGAACGCCGTCCCCAAGGACACCCATCCGATGACCCAGTTCTCGCTGGCCATCCTCCAGCTCCAGCGGGAATCCGAGTTCGCCCGGCGCTACAAAGAGAAGATGCCGAAGACCCAGTATTGGGATGCGATGTACGAAGACGCGATGAACCTCATCGCCAAGCTCCCGAACATCGCCGCTTACATCTTCCGGCGCACCTACTTCGAGGGCAAGCACATCGCCCCCGACCCGAAGCTCGACTGGGGCGCCAACCTGGCCCACATGCTCGGCGTCAGCAAGGACCCGGCCTTCAAAGAACTGATGCGGCTCTACCTCTGCATCCACAGTGATCACGAGGGCGGCAACGTCTCGGCCCACACGACCCATCTCGTCGGCTCGGCCCTGTCCGACGCCTACTATTCGCTGTCGGCCGGCATGGACGGGCTCGCGGGCCCGCTGCACGGCCTGGCCAACCAGGAAGTGCTGGCCTGGATCAGGGACCTCATGAAGGAGTTCGGCGGCGTCGTCCCGACCAAGGAGCAGATGGAAAAGTTCATGTGGGACACGCTCAACGGCGGACGGGTCATCCCCGGCTACGGCCACGCCGTCCTTCGCAAGACCGACCCCCGGTATGTCGCCCAGCGCGAGTTCGCCCTCAAGCACCTGCCCGACTACGACCTCTTCAAGATCGTCAGCCTGATCTATGAGGTCGCCCCCGACGTTCTCACCAAGCACGGGAAGACCAAGAACCCGTGGCCGAACGTCGACGCGCACTCCGGTGTCCTGCTCTACTACTACGGCGCCAACCAGTTCGATTTCTATACGGTCTTCTTCGGCGTGTCGCGCGCCCTCGGCGTCCTCGCCCAGCTCATCTGGGACCGCGCCTTGGGATTGCCGATCGAGCGGCCGAAGTCCGTCACGACCGAGTGGCTGGAGAACTTCATCAAGGAGCAGCAGGCCGCTGCCCCGGCCGCCAAGTAAGCGTTCATAGAAACGCCTGCTCAGGGCCGTCGTCCTTCGGGACGGCGGCCTTTTTTTTCTCCGGAAGAAACCTGGTTTGCGCGAGTACGCTAACTGTTCAGAGCTTTTTATGAATAATTATCCCCGATTTATTGTCGGCGGGCGAGGCTGAAATCGACGACGATCTCCATGAGGTCGTTCGAAGTGAAGGCCACGGAACGTTCGCCGGTCCGGACGGCCCCGGGGACCGAAGAGGCCCGCATGGCCAGGTTCTCGTCCGTGAACACGATCTCGAGCTTATAGGGCGGGACAGGCTTGTAGGGCTTGGCCGCCTTCAGGTTTTTGAGACCCGCCGCGACGCCCTTGCGGATCATCTCCTGGGCCCTGACGGGGTGGATCATCGAGGCCGCCTTGCCGATCCCGTCCTTGACCGCCGCGGTCTCGATCGGCCCGATGATCTCCCGGGCCTGCTTGCAGATGGCCGAGTCGCCGGCCAGGAAGACGACCGGCACGTCGAAGTACCCGGCGATGGCCGCGTTCCAACCCGCTTCGGGCATCCGCACGCCGTTCAGGATAACGTCGAAAAGCGTCAGGCTCATGGTGTGCTTGAGCACCGCGTCCGGCGTGCCCGCCCGGGCGTGATAGCCGACGAAGACGACGGCGTCGAAGGTCCGGTCGAGGCCCTCCATCATGCTCATCGGGCCGGCCCATTCCCGGATGAGCCGGGCCTCGGGGCGCAGGAGATCGGGCAGGATGTTGCGGGCGCTCCCGTGGGCGTCACGGACGACGATCTCGGTCGCCCCGGCGTCGAGGGCGCCGGCGATGGCGGCGTTGGCCTCCTCGGTCATGATGCGGCGGAAAAGCGGATAATCGGCCCCGCCCTCCTCCGTCTCGCTCCAAGAAATGAGCCCGGCGATGCCTTCCATGTCGACGGAGATGAAGACCTTGAGCTTTTTCGCCGGCGTCTGCCCGTAGGCGGCGACCGCCGCGACGAGCAGGACGACGGCCAGGATCGAGAGGGTTTTCTTCATGGGACCCATTGTAGTTCAATTCGGGGATACAATACTATTTTCCGAAATTCCGGCACGCCCGTCTGGAGCTTCTTCAGATATTTCGCAGGATCGTGGCTTCGAGTACTCAGCCCCCATCCTGCAGGTCGCTCCGAAATCTCCGCTTCCCGCCGGCCCCCGATTTTGCTATCATCGTTCTTTCCGAGAACGAGGAGGAACGACGATGGAACACCAGCTGGGCTTGATCGGCTGCGGCACGGTCGGACAGGGTCTCCTAAAGATCCTGCACGAGAAGAGGGACTATCTCCGCGACGCCTTCGGCTTCGAGGCCAAGGTCGTGGCCATCGCCGACAAGCTCAAGGGCTCGCTCCTCGTTCCCGACGGCATCGACATCCCCGAGGCGCTGGCCGTTCTCGGCGCCGGCAGGACCCTGGACCATTACGCCAAGGCCCAGCCCGGCCAGGCCGAGCCGCTCGACCCGCTGGACATGATCGAGCGCACCGACGCCGACATCATCGCCGAGATGACCTACACCGACATCAAGACCGGCGAGCCGGCGACGAGCTACATCAAGAAGGCCCTTCGCCTCGGCAAGCACGTCGTCACCTCGAACAAGGGCCCGGCCGCCCTCCACTACCGCGAGATCCAGGAGCTGGCCCGGCAGAACAAGCTCCAGTTCCGCATCGAGGGCACGGTCATGAGCGGCACCCCGGTCTTCCACCTGGCCGAGGCCGGCCTCGCCGGGAACACGATCCGCGAGGTCAAGGGCATCCTCAATGGCACGACCAACTTCATCCTGACCAAGATGGAGACCGAGGGCATGGACTACGGCCCGGCCCTGGCCCTGGCCCAGAAGCTCGGTTATGCCGAGGCCGACCCGACGGCCGACGTCGAGGGCTTCGACGCCCTGGCCAAAGTCGTCATCCTGTCGAACGTGCTCCTTGGCGGCGCGCTCAGGACGTCGGACGTCCCCTGCAAGGGCATCTCCTCGATCACCAAGGCCGATATCGAAGCGGCCAAGGCCCAGGGGCTCCGCTACAAGCTCATCGGCCACGCCCGGATCGAGAACGGCGTCGTCACGGCGAACGTCTCGCCCCAGAAGCTCGCCGTGTCCGACCCCCTGGCCGGGGTCATGGGCGCCCAGAACGCCCTGACGCTCGACACCGACCTGATGGGCAAGATCACCATCCAGGGGGCCGGAGCGGGGAAGATCGAGACGGGGTTCGCGATACTTTCGGATATATTGGCAGTGCATAGATCTCGATAGCACTCCATCAAGATATCTCCCACAAGCGAGGCTCCGAGCCGCTCCGCCTCGCTTGTGATGGTCGCTTCCCAGGCTCCGCTCCCCGCCGGCGGTTCACCGCTGCCAGTAACCCGCCCGGCTTGACTCGGGCCCGCCCTTCTTTATATGCTTAGGACGCAGTCTCGACTGTGTCATGCCGTTTGCCCGAAACGCAACCTCACCCCTCATCGAGACTCTCTCTATCCTGATCCCCTGATTGGAGGACCCATAAGCTCCGCTCCGAAACTCTCGCCCGGCGTCCAGAAGTACGTCGACGAGGCCCAAAAGCTCATCGCCCAGCGCGACGCCGCCCTGGCCCGAATGAAGACGATGAGGTTCGACACCATCGCCGTCCACGGCCTTTACACCGTCGAAGAGGCCCTGCAGCGGAACCAGGGGGCCGTCATCGAACCCCTCTACCTCTCGACCTCCCAGGCCTACGCCGATTCCGACGAGCTCGAGGCCGCCCTGGCCTATCTCGTTCCGACCTGGTGCTACACGCGAATCGCCAACCCCACGACCTACTACCTCGAGTGGGTCCTGGCCCTCCTCGAAGGCTACAAGACCGGTTATGACACCTCCTGTTGCGTCATGGCCTCGGGCATGGCGGCCATCACGCAGGCCGTCGACCCCTTTCTGATCAAGCAGAAGGAGGGGCCGGAGCGCATGAACTTCGTCTCCTGCGTCCAGGTCTACGGCGGCACCTACCAGCAGTTCTCGCTGCGCAAGATGAAGGAGCGCGGCATCGAGTGCCGCTGGGTCCTACATCCCTGGGACATCCAGGACTGGAAGTCGAAGATCGACGAAGAGACGCGCTTCGTCTACATGGAGATGCCGTCAAACCCCCAGCAGTCCTTCGCCGACATCAAGGCCCTCGTGGACCTCGCCCACTCCTTCGAGGTCCCGGTGATCATCGACGCCACCTGCGCGACCCCGGCCCTGATGCGGCCGATCGCTTACGGGGCCGATATCGTCGTCCACTCGCTGACGAAATCGATCACGTCCGGCGGCTTCGCCATCGGCGGCGCCCTCATCAGCCGCAAGCCGATCACGACCTGGGTCAAGAACGACCACCCCCTCTTCAAGGAGAGCTTCGCCGAATACGTCAAGTTCCTGCCCTACCGCGACAACGGCCCGGCCGCCTCGCCGGTCAACGCCATCTTCGCCCTGAACGACCTGCGTACGCTGCGCTCGAAGATGGACGTCGTCAGCCAGAACTGCCAGAAGGTCGCCGAGTTCTTGCAGACGCACCCGCGCGTCTACCAAGTCGATTATCTCGGCCTGCCCTCCTACCACCTCCACGGCCTGGCCAAGAAATACATGGCCCTCGCCGACTCCGCCGACGGCGCGGGTCATGAGGTCAACCGCTACGGCCACCTCATGAGCTTCCGCGTCGACGGCCCGCCGGCGAACGCCCGCAAGGTTTTCGACAAGTTCCAGATGATCTACCGGGCCACCGACCTCGGCCGGATCAAGAGCGTGGCCACCATCCCGGCCATCTCGACCCACCAGCAGCAGGGCGAGGAGGCGCGCAAGGCGGCCGACGTGCCGCCGCAGCTCATCCGGCTCTGCGTCGGCGCCGAGCACCCCGACGACGTCATCGCCGACGTCGACCAGGCCCTGAAGTCGCTCTGATCCCGCAGAAGAACAGGAGACCGCCGTGGCAGACGAGAAGATGACGACCGGATATCGTGGCCGCTGGGCCTTTGTCAATCTCTCCGACCGCACCGTCCGCGTCGAGCCGGCCGACCCGGCCGTTCTCCGCGATTACGTCGGCGGCCGCGGCCTCCAGGCCCGGCTCATCGCCGACCACCTCGAGAAGGCCGGCCCGCTCAAAGACCCGCTCTCCCCCGCGAACCGGATCGTCATCGGCTCGGCGGCGCTCAACGACACGGCCGTGGCCACCTCCGGCCGGGGCTCCTGTTCGTTCGTCGGCACCATGGCCCGCTCGCCCGAACCGGCGCCCTGGGTCCCCGGCCACAAACCGGTCTACGGGCTCATCACCCACTCGAGCGCCGGCGGCCTGTTCCCGAACATGCTCAAGCGGGCCGGCTTCGACCAGCTCATCATCGACGGCCGGGCCGACCGGCCCGTCCGCATCGAGGCCGTCCGCGGCGCCTGCCGCATCGTCGACGCCGAGGACGAGCTCTTCGAGACGGCCTCCGGGCGTCCCCTCCCTAAAACATGCTCGGACGTCACCGATATCCTGGCGGGCCGCATCAAGGGATCGTCGACGCTCGCCGCCGGTCCGGCCGGCTGGAACCTCGTCGATTTCGCCTGCCTGACCGGCGACAAGCACCGCAACTTCGGCCGCGGCGGCGCCGGCGCCGTCTTCGGCTCCAAGAACCTGCTGGCCATCACCGCCCTCGGCGACGAGCCGGTCACCTACGCCGATCCGGAGGAGTTCAAGCGCCTGGCCAAGGAGCTCGACGCTCAGATCAAGGCCAGCGTCGAGGACCCGGCCCGGACAGCCTCGTTCCGGCCGACGACCGGCACGACCTGGTGGCTCGACCGGGCCTTCAACGGCCGTTATCTGGGAGCGCACGGCGGCTACCTGCCCTGGCACAACTTCGACGAGGGCGCGTTCGATCCGGCCGATTACGCCAAGGTCTCGACCGACGCCTTCCTGGAGATCTCCGAGAAGCACTCCGTCTGCAACAAGTGCCGGCACATCTTCTGCACCCGCGCCGCCCGGGTCCCGTCCGGGCCCTATGCGGGTGAGGGCCTCCGGCCCGAGTTCGAGACGATCGCCCTGTGGATCAACTGCGGCATCACCGACCGCGACGCCATCTTCCATATGAACGCCCTGTGCAACGGTCTGGGGGTCGACACCATGACCTTCGGCAGCGTCATGGCCGGGGCCATGGAGCTCGCGGAGAAAGGCCTTCTCACGGCCTATCCAGCCGCGCCTCTTTTCGGCGACGCTCCGGGCATGGTCCGGACGCTCAAGGAGATCGCCTACGCCTCGACGGGCCTCGGCCGACTGCTGGGCCATCACACCGACCGGGTCATCGCCGAGCTCGCGGCCGCGGCGCCCGCCTCGCAGGCTGACATCGCTAATTCCCTCACCACGTCCTTCGGCGGGCTCGGCTACGCCGGGATCATGCCCAAGGCCTTCCCAGGGATGTTCACCGCCTACGGCACCTCGAACAGGGGCCGGGGCGATCACACTTACGCCTGGACCGTCCAAGCCGAGGAAGGCGGCCTCAAGGAGGCGCCGGACCTCGCCGCTTATGTCGCGGAAGGCCAGGTCGGCAAGGCCCTGGTCGATTCCATGGGACTGTGCGACTTCTTCACCGGCGACATCACCGGCGAGCCGTTCCTATCGCTCTATCGCGCCCTCTCGGGCATCGAATATACGCCGGAATCGCTCAAGGCCTGCGGCCGCCGGATCTACGCCCTCGAGCGCCGGCTCAACAACGCCCAGGGCCGCGACCGGACCTACGACGCCTATGTCCCGCCCAAGCTGACGAAGCCCATGACCCGCGGCGCGCTCGAGGGCCGGGCCGTGGATCCGTCCTTTTACAGCGCGATCCTCGACGCCTACTACAAGGCGTGGGGATGGACGACGGACGGGCGCGTCGCCTAGGACAAGACGGGACCAGGTTCACGCAAAACGGCAAGCCCTCCCGTTTTGCGTAAACCAGGTCCCTTCTGATAAAATCGCCCCGATGGACAAGCTGGTCATTCGCGGCAACCACGCGCGCCTCGCCGGCGAGGTCCGCATGAGCGGGGCCAAGAACGCCGTCCTGCCGGCCATCGCCGCCTCGCTCCTGACGAGCGAGGAGATCCGGCTCACCAACGTGCCCCAAGTGAAGGACGTCCAGACCATCCTGACGCTCATCGCCGATCTCGGCGGCCGGTATGAGGCCGACGGCGACCGGGTCTCACTGCGCGTGCCGCGGATCGGATCGGACGAGGCCTCCTACGAGCTCGTCCGGGCCATGCGCGCCTCGATCCTCGTCCTCGGCCCGCTCGCGGCCCGCTTCGGCAAGGCCGTCGTCGCCCTGCCCGGCGGCTGCGCCATCGGCTCGCGCCCGGTCAACCTCCACATCGCCGGCCTGCAGAAGCTCGGGGCGACGATCTCGCTCGAGCACGGTTACATCCGGGCCGAGGCCGACCGCCTGCGGGGGGCCGAGATCGAATTCGAGAAGAAGACCGTGACCGGCACGGAGAACCTGCTCATGGCCGCCGCCCTGGCCAAGGGCGAGACCGTGCTCCGCAACTGCGCCCGCGAGCCGGAGGTCGCCGACCTCGCCGCCCTCCTCAACAAGATGGGCGCCCGCATCGAATGGCCCGACGAGGAGACGGCCCGCATCCGGGGCGTCGACGAGCTCGGCGGGGCCGAGCACGCCATCATCCCCGACCGCATCGAGACCGGGACCTTCCTCGTCGCCGGCGCCCTGACCGGCGGCGATTTCGTCATCCGCGGGGCCGTGCCCGAGCACGTCGCGACCGTCATCGACCGGCTCCGGGCCTCCGGGGCCTTCGTCGAGCCCGAGGGCGCGACGAGCCTGCGCGTCGCCGGCCGGCCCGACATCCGGCCCCAGGACATCACGACCTCGCCCTACCCGGGCTTCCCGACGGACATGCAGGCCCAGTTCATGGTCCTCCTGACCCAGGCCGGTGGCACGTCGATCATCACCGAGACGATCTTCGACCGGCGCTTCTCCCACGTCAACGAGCTCATCCGCCTCGGCGCCTCGATCGAGGTTCAGGGCGACAAGGCCGTGGTCAAGGGCAAAACGCCCCTCTCCGGGGCCGAGGTCGTGGCCACGGACCTGCGCGCCTCGGCGGCCCTCGTCCTGGCGGGTCTCGTCGCCTCGGGCGAGACGGTCGTGACCGAGATCGACCACCTCGACCGCGGCTACGAGCGGATCGAGGAGAAGCTCCGCGGCCTCGGGGCCCGCATCGAAAGGGTTCCGGCATGATCGGGGGCCAGGACCCGCGTTGCCTTTTCTGCCGGATCATCCGCCGCGAGGCGCCGGCCAAGATCCTGTTCGAGACCGATCGCGTCCTGGCCTTCGAGGACGTCCGGCCTCAGGCGCCGGCCCACGTCCTGGTCATCCCCAAGGACCACATCGCCTCCCTTAACGACGCCGCCGACAGGTCGGACGAGCTCCTCGGCGAGGTCCTGCTCGCGGCCCGGCGGGCGGCGCAAGAAAAGGGACTGGCCGCGTCCGGCTACCGCATCGTCCTCAACACCGGCCCCGACTCGGGACAGGCGGTCTTCCACCTCCACTTCCACGTCCTCGGCGGCCGGCCTCTCCACTGGCCGCCCGGCTGACGGGCGGCGGGAGCAGGCGCTCATGGCCTACCTCATCGACGGCAACAACCTCCTCGGCCGCATCGCGCCGCACGAGCTGCGGGAGCGGTCGGGGCGCGAAGGCCTGGTCGTCCGGCTCCTGGCGTTCCAGAGGGTCACCCGGGCCCGCATCCATCTCGTCTTCGACGGCAATCCCGAGGTGACGCCGACCGACATCGCCGTCAACCCGAAGTTCACCGTTCATTATCCCGGCGAGGGCCAGAGCGCGGACGACATCATCAAGGACATGATCGCCGGGCAGGCGGACCGCCGCCGCTTCTTCGTCGTCACCTCCGACCGGGCCATCCGGGACGTGGCCCGGAAAAAGGGGATCGAAACGGTGACCTCGGACGAGTTCGCCCGCGAGCTCAAGGCCGCCATCAAGGAAGGCAAGAAGCGGCGCGAGCTCGAGAAGAGGGCCGAGGCGCCGACCGAGCTCGAGGTCGATCTATGGAAAGAGGTCTTCAGCTCCAAGCCATGACCAAGACATTCTCGATCGTCGGAGCGGGCCGGCTGGGTACGACGCTCGCCGCGGCCCTCGTCCGCCGCGGCTGGAAGCTCGAGGCCGTCGTGGACCGCGACGCCGGGGCGGCCCGCGAGGCCCGGCGCTACGCCGGTTCGGGGCGGGCCACGACCTCCCCGGCCGCCGCGGCGCGGGCGCGCGGCACGGTCATCATCGCCGTCCCCGACGACGCCATCGGCCGGGCCGCCGCGGCCCTGGCCCGCGCCGGCGGTTCGTGGGAGGGGCGCGACGTCTTCCACACAAGCGGCCTTCTCCCCGCGTCGGCCCTCGCGCCGCTCGCTCGGCGCGGCGCCCGGGCCGCCTCGCTCCACCCAGCCCAGTCATTCCCGCGGAAAGATCTGCCGGCCTCGGTCTTCAAGGGCATCACCTGGGGGATCGAAGGCGACGCCGCGGCCGTCGAAACGGGAAGCGGGATCGTCCGGTCCCTTGGCGGCCATGTCCTGCTTTTCGCCGCGAAGGACAAGGCCCTCTACCATGCCGCCTGCACCCTGGCCTCGAACGCCCTCGTGGCCCTCGAATTCTTGGCCGCCCAGGTCCTCCAAGAGGCCGGATTGGAGGGGGACACCGCCTCCCGAACTCTGATGCCGCTCGTGCAAGGAACTTTACAGAACGTAAAATCCCTTGGGCTCGAAAAAGCCCTGACCGGGCCCGTCCTGCGGGGCGATGTCGAGACGGTCCGGCGCCATCTCGCGGCCCTCAAAGTGGATCCGGCGGCGCGACGGGTCTACAGGGCCCTGGGACAGCAGATGCTCCGCCTGGCGGAGAAGAAGGGGCTTCCGGCGGCCCGGGTCAGAGCATTGAAGAGTCTGCTCGGAGGCAAATAACCTCTTCCTCGAGATAGACGCCGAAGGCCTTCCGGACCATGGCCTTGAGCTCGGCCGCCAGGGCCAGGACATCGCGCGACCGCGCGTTCCCCCTATTGACGATGAAGTTGCAGTGGCCTTCGTAGACCGCCGCGTCACCGACGGCCATGCCCTTGGCCCCGGCCTGTTCGAGGAGCTGGCCGGCCGCAACCCTCTGGCCGGTCACCGAACAGGAGTTCTTGAAATAGCTCCCGGCGCAGGCCGTCCCCAACGGGGGATGTTTTGTCCGCCGCTTCTCGAGGATGTCGCGGATCTTGGCCTCGGACTCTTTCCTGTCCCCGCGGGAAGACAGCAGGACCGCCGATAGGACAATGCCCGTCTTCCCGGCCTTCTTGAGGACCGAATCCCGGTAGCCGAAGCCCAGCGCCTCCCTGGAAAGAGTTTCCGTTTTGCCGCCCGGGCGCAGGACCGTGGCCGATTCGATGACGTCGCCGATGCTCCAGCCATAGGCTCCGGCGTTGCCATAAATGGCGCCGCCCGCCGTCCCCGGGATCCCCGCCAGGAACTCCAGGCCGCAAAGCGAGGCGTCCAAGGCCTCACGAAGGACGCAGGGAAGGCCGGTCCCCGAGAGAACGGTCAACCGATCTTCGCCGCGGACCAGTCCATCCAGGCGGTTGCGGATAATGATACCCCGATAGCCGGCGTCGTCGAAGAGGAGGTTGTTTCCGCCCCCGATAACGTAAAATGGGTATTTCTCCTCGACAGCCAAGGCCACAGCCGCCCGGAGCTCGTCCTCCGTCCGGGCCTCAAAAAAGAGGTCGGCGGGCCCGCCGATGCCGAAGCTGGACATGGCCGACAGGGGGACGTTCTCGGAGGCGGAGGTCCCCAGCCTCTCGAGAAAAGCCTCCTTGAACAAGGACTTCCGGTCCATGCCGGGTATTATAACGCGGATCGGACGCCGGCGGAATCCAAATTGGCATAGTTTTTGCTATAATCTCGGGTATGCGCTTCGATATTGACAAGCCTGAGGATGCGGGCTATGATTCCTGAAATTTTATGGAGAGGTAAGCGATGAAAACGACACTCTTCGCGGTCGTGACCTTGACGCTCGTTCTCGCCGGCTTGGCCGCTGCCCAAAGCGCCGACGAGGAATATCTCAAGGCCATGCAGATTTCCGATAACTGCGCCAAGGTCCAGGCCCTCGAGGCCTACATCAGCAAATACGCCGGCCAGGGCACGTCCAACGAGCACTGGGCTTATGCCTATTACTGCCTGACGCCGTGCGCCTCCAAGCCGGGCCAGAAGGCCGCCGAATACGGCGAAAAGGCCCTGACTCTGCAGGGGCTCGACGGCCAGACCAAGCTGGCCATCATGGCCACGATCCCGGCGCTCTACAACAGCATCGGCCAGAACGACAAGGCCGAGGCCGCGGCCCATAAGCTCATCGACTACGGCAAGGGCCTGAGCGACGCCAAGACGAGCGCCAGGCTGCAGGCCGGCGGCTATGTGATGATCGGACAGTTCGCCGAGAAGGCCGGCGATTACAGCAAGGCGGCCCAGAGCTTCATCACCGCCTACGGCATCCTGCCCGACCCGAGCATCTCCAAATCGCTCAACGGCCTGGCCGCGAACCTCTACAAGAACGGCAAGTTCGCCGAGGCCGAGCAGGTCTTCCGGCAGTTCTTCGCCGCCAACAAGGGCCCGGAGTGCACCGCCCTCCTTGGCCAGACCCTCTACAAGCAGGGCAAGACCGACGAGGCTCTGGCCATCTATAAGGAAGGCTACGCCATCAAGAAGACCCCGTCTCTCGCCCAGAACATCGCCGTTCTCTTGAACGCCGAGGTCAAGAAGGACCCCTCCAAGACCCAAGAAGCCATCACGGCCAACATCGAAGCCGGGCTCTTGAACCCGGCTCAGCAGAAGAACTTCCTGGGCATGGCCCAGAACCTCTTCGTCGGCCAGGACAAGGACCTCGCCTCGAGCTACTCCCAGATCGACGAGCACAAGAAGGCCATCGAGGAGTTCAACAAGACGATCGAAACCAAGTTCGAGGGCAAGAGCGAAGACGAGCTGTCCGACTCCGACAAGCGGCTGCTCAAGACGCTCCAGAACAACATCGAGGCCGAGAAGGCCGCCATCGACAAGATCGTTGCCAGCCAAAAGGGCGTCCTCGACAAGTACAACGCCCTGGTCGCCCAGGTCAGGGCCCGGCTGGGCAAGTAGGGCCATACCGGAACGTCGCGCGACGGCCGCCGCCAGGGCCCCGAGCGGGTTGGCGGCGGACCGGTCATCGATAGAAGGAGGGAGGACGTGACCTCCTCTGCCGCCGGGCCCAAGGAGCGCGCCCGGGCCGAAGCCCTGCGCCGCAAGATCGCTTATCACGAGCGCAAGTACTACGTCGAGAACGACCCCCAGATCTCGGACGAGGAATACGACCGCCTCGTCCGCGGGCTCCAGGAGCTCGAGGCCCGCTTCCCAGATCTCGTCACGCCGGAGTCGCCCACCCAGCGGGTCGGCGGCAAGCCGGTCGAGGGTTTCCCCGCCGTCGTCCACCGCACGCCGATGATGAGCATCGACAACGGCTACACGGAGGAGGAGATCCGGGAGTTCGACGAGCGCGTCGGCAAGCTCCTCGGCCACGCCGTCCCCTACACGGCCGAGCTCAAGATCGACGGCATCAGCATGTCCCTCCTCTACCGCGGCGGCCGGTTCGTCCGCGGCGTCACGCGCGGCGACGGCGTCCGGGGCGACGACGTGAGCGCCAACGTCAAAACCATCCGCGCCCTTCCGCTCGCGATCGACTGCGGCGGCGAGGTCGAGGTCCGGGGCGAGGTCTACCTGCCGTTCACATCCTTCCGGGCCATCAACCGGGAGCGCGAAGAGGCCGGCGAGCCGCTCTTCGCCAATCCCCGCAACGCGGCGGCCGGCTCGATCCGGCAGCTCGACCCGCGGATCACGGCCTCGCGCCGGCTCGGGCTCTTCGTCTACTACCTGTTCATCGACGGGCGGGAGCTCCCGAGCCAATGGGGGTCCCTCCGGAAGCTCAAGGAGCTCGGCTTCCCGATCAATCCCCTCTCCCGGCTGTGCCGAACGATCGACGAGGGTCTCGCCTATTTCCAGGACTGGAACGCCAAGCGGGACAGCCTCGAGTACGACGCCGACGGCATCGTCCTCAAGGTCGACGCCGCGGCCGACCGAGAAACGCTCGGGGCCACGGCCAAGTCGCCGCGCTGGGCCGTCGCGTACAAGTTCCCGGCCCGCCAGGCGACGACCAGGGTCGAGGAGATCCTCATCCAGGTCGGCCGCACCGGCGCCCTGACGCCCGTGGCCGTGCTCGAGCCGGTCAAGCTCTCGGGGACGACGATCAGCCGTTCGACCCTCCACAACGAGGAAGAGCTCAAGCGCAAGGACATCCGCGTCGGCGACTATGTCCTGATCGAGCGGAGCGGCGACGTCATCCCCAACGTCGTCTCCGCCATGAAGGACCGGCGGCCGCGGGGCGCGAAACCGTTCCGTTGGCCGGCCCACTGCCCCGTCTGCGGCTCGAAGGTCTTCAAGCCTGAAGGCGAGGTCATCTCGCGCTGCATGAACACGTCCTGCCCGGCCCGCGTCCGGGAATCGATCCTCCATTTCGCCGGCCGCCGGGCCATGGACATCACGGGATTGGGCGAAGCGATGGTTGACCAGCTCCTGGCCGCCAGGCTGGTCAAATCCATCCCCGATCTCTATGAGCTCAGCTTCGACGGCCTGGTGGGCCTCGAACGCGTCGGCCAGAAGAGCGCCCAGAACCTCCTCGACGAGATCGAGGCTTCGAGATCGCGGGGCCTGGCCCGGCTCCTGTTCGCTTTGGGGATCCGCCACGTCGGCGAAAAGATGGCCCAGACCCTGGCGGCGCGGTTCAAGACCCTCGAGGCGCTGGAAAAGGCCGAGACGAAGGAGCTCCTCGAGGCCGAGGACGTCGGGCCGGCCGTGGCCGAGAGCATCCGTTTCTTCTTCGCCCAACCGGAAAACCAGGAGGTCCTCCGACGGCTGAGAAAGGCGGGGGTCAGGGACACGGTCCCGGCCGAAACTGGCTGGCCCAAGCCGCTGGCCGGTCAGGTCTTCGTCATCACCGGCATGCTGGCCGCCATGGGCCGCGACGAGGCCCGGGGCCTCCTCGAGGCGCGGGGGGCCGAGGTCGGGTCGTCGGTGACGCGGAAAACGACCGTCGTCGTGGTCGGGGAATCGCCGGGCTCCAAGCTCGACCGGGCCCGCGAGCTGGGCGTGCGGACGATCGACGAGAAGGAGTTCCTGGCGCTTGTCGGCCGGAGGTCCTAGCTATTTCTTCTTCTTCTTCTTCTTCGCGCCGAAAAGATCGATCTTGAAGAAGGCGGATGATCCCTTCTTCTTCTCGCCGCCGGTGAGCTCGTCGAGGGCCTCGCGGGCCGAGGCGTGGTCGGCGTCGACCCCGAGGGCCTTTTCCAGCTGTTTGACGGCCCGGGCCTTCATCCCCTCGGCCTTGTAGAGCAGGCCCAGGCCGACGTAGCCCTCCGGGTTCCAGGGCTCCATCTGGATGGCCTTGAGGAAATCCTGTTCGGCCTTCTTGACGTAGGCCGGCAGCCTCGATTCGCACATCGCCAGCATCAGGTAGTAGTCGGCCTTGTCCCGGCGCATCCGGACGGCTTCTTCGAGGTAGGCGATGGCCTCGTCGTAGCGGCCCTGGCTGTGGAGGGTCTTGCCCTGCCGGAACTTGATGTCGGCCTTGCGGTAGGTCTCCTGGGCGTCCTCCTGGCCCAAAACCGGCCCCGACTTCGCGTCATAGACCTTGCGCGACTCCTTGTTGCCGAGGACGCGGTAGGCGCCGGTGATGTGGCCGAAGACCTCGTCGATCGGGGTCTTGAATTCGGCGGCCGCCCGCCGGTCGAACCGGTCGGGGTGGAACTTACGGGCCATCTGGAAATAGGCTTTCTTGATGTCCTCGTCCGAGGCCGTCTTGGGCACGTCGAGGATTTGATAGAGGGTCATGGACGGCAGCATGTCACGGAGGGTCAGGACCTCGGCGATCTGGGACGGCAGGCCCTCGTGCGAGGCGCTCGGCGGGCGCAGGCGGGTCTTGAGGTCCGGGGCCGTCTCGGGAGAAGACGCTTCGCCGGAGAGGTCGACGACGCCGAGGCAGTAAAAGAGGTAGAGGCTTTTCCAGAACTGGTCGGGGGGCATGGTCAGCGTGCGCAGGATGATTTCGGACGCATCCTTGCCGTCGATCTTGTCGAGGATCTCCTTTTCCTCGGCGGTCAGGAGATAGGCATAGGTCCTGCGGCCGAGGACAGGCACGCGGCGGGCCAGGAAGGACTGCAGAAGGGGATTCGGCTGCATGCGGCGGATGCCGTATTCGATCAGGAGCGGCACGCTCGTCCGCGAGTCGGGGACGCCCCCGTACCCCTCGTGCGGCTGGAAATCGATCTCGGCATCGAAGAAGGCGAAGGCGTTGAGGATGCTCTCGCGGATCTGGTGGGAGAGGGCCTCGGCCAGGTCCTCTTCGGAGATCACGCCCTGGGTCTTGAGGACCTCGCCGATGTTCGTGTTGGGCCGGATGAATTCGTCGATCCGGGCGTAGACGTCCTGGGGGATGCGCTCGAGCTTGCTGAGGATCTCTCCGAGGCGCTCGTCAGGCTGGTTCGTTTTGACCTGAAAGATGGCGCCCTTCTCGAAGAAGAAGTACTTCAGGACGTCGCGGCGGCGGAAGATGAGGCTGCCGGTCCTTTTATTGAAGAAGATGTCCCGCAGGTGCGTCGCGATGTGGTTCATGCCGCTTCGAATCCTCGAGAGGACTCACTATATCCCTCTCGCCGCGGATTTTCAACAAGCCCCTCATGGTTTGAACGGGCGGCGGGATTATGCTAATTATGGCGGCATGAAGATCGCGCTGGCCCAGATCGTGCCGAAGTTGGGGGACGTCGCGGCGAACATCGACGCCCACCTGGAGATCCTCGAGAAGGCGAAAAAGCGGAAGGTCGAGCTGGTCTGCTTCCCGGAGCTCGGCCTGACCGGTTACACGTTGAAGGACCTCGTCGAGGAGGTGGCCTTCGATCCGGCGTCAGACCCGCAGTTCCGGCGCCTCGTCGCTGCGACCCGGGGCCTCTCGGCCGTTTACGGCTTCGTTGAGGAAAGCCCGGCGGACCGGGGCCTGTTCTATAACGCCGCGGCGTTCGTCGCCGGCGGCCGGGTCCTCCACGTCCACCGCAAGGTCTTCCTGCCGACGGGGGGCCTCTTCGAGGAGGCCAAGGTCTTCGCCCAAGGCCGGGATTTCCGGACCTTCGAGGCGCCGTTCGGCCGCGTCGGCCTCCTCATCTGCCGCGATTTCCTCCAATACGGCTCGAGCTACGCCCACTACGCCGCGGGAGCGGACGTGATCATCTGCATCTCGGCGGGCCCGGGACGGGGCGTCGCCGGGGGGGATGGCTTCGAAACGAGCCGGATGTGGGAGCTCATGGGCGAGGCCGTGTCCTATTTCTCGACGGCCTTCGTCGTCTACTGCAACCGCGCCGGGAGCGAGGACGGCGTGACGTTCGCCGGCGGCTCGTTCGTCTTCGCGCCGGGCGGGCGGCTCGTCGCCCGCGGCGCCGCGGCCGAGCCGGACTTCGTCGTCTGCCGCCTCGACCTGGCCGACGTCCGGGAAGGCCGCCGCAAGTGGACGTTCAAGCGCGACGAGAAGCCCGAGGCGATCTGGCGGTCGCTCGAAAGGATCGTCCGTGCCTCCGAAGATTAACGCCCCGTTCGTCGAGAGGATCCTGACCTCCTTTATCCGCGACGAGCTCGGCCGGTGCGGCTGCCGCAAGGCCCTTCTCGGCCTCTCGGGAGGGCTCGATTCGGCGGTCTGCGCCGCCCTCGCCGCCCGGGCGCTGGGGCCTCGCCAGGTCCTGGGCCTTATCATGCCCTACGGGAAGGCCTTCCCGCAGGACGGCAAGGACGCGGTGGCCTGGGCCAAGCGCCTCGGCATCCGGCATCGGACGATCGACATCGCGCCGCAGATCGACCTTTACTTCGCCGCCCACCCGGCGACGAGCCGGGTCCAGCGCGGCAACAAGATGGCCCGCGAGCGCATGTCCGTCCTTTACGACTATTCCGTGAGGGAAGGCGGCCTGGTCCTGGGAACGAGCAACAAGACCGAGCTCTTGATCGGCTACGGCACGATCTACGGCGACATGGCCTGCGCCGTCAATCCCATGGGCGATCTCTACAAGACTCAGGTCCGGGACCTGGCCGTGCATCTGCGCATCCCGCTGGCCATCCGGCGCAAGGCGCCGACGGCCGGCCTCTGGCCCGGCCAGACCGACGAAGGCGAGATCGGCCTGACCTATGAGGAGCTCGACCTCATCCTCTACGGGCTCGTCGAGGGCCGCAAGTCCCCGGCGGAGGTCGCCGCCGCGGGTCACGACGCCGCCGCCGTCGAGCGGGTGGCGCGGATGATCCGGGGCTCGGGCTTCAAGCGCGCCCTGCCGCCCATCGCCAAGCTCTCGATCCGCTCCGTCGGCCACGATTTCCTCTATCCTTACGATCGGAGCCGCTGACGTGGCCGGCCGCCTCTTTGTCGTGGGGACGCCCATCGGCAACCTCGAGGACATCACCCTCCGGGCCCTGCGCGTCCTCGGCGAGGTCGCGGCCATCGCCTGCGAGGACACGAGGCAGACCGCCAAGCTCCTGAACCGCTACGGGATCAAGAAGCCTCTCCTCAGCTATTTCCATCCGCGGGAGGGGCAGCGCATCCCGGAGATCATGCGCGCGCTCAAAAGCGGCGGGGACGTCGCCCTCGTTTCGGACGCGGGCACGCCGGGCATCTCCGATCCCGGCTTCCCGCTCATCCGCGAGGCTCTCAAGGAAGGTCTCGAGGTCGTGCCCATCCCCGGACCGTCGGCCGTGACGGCAGCCCTTTCCGCGGCGGGCCTTCCGACGCACCGCTTTCTCTTCGCCGGTTTCCCGCCGCCGAAAACGGCCGCGATGCGCCGCGTCCTCGGAGGACTGGCCGGGGAGGAGGCGACCCTGGTCTTCTATCTTCCCACCCGGCGGCTCTCGGAATTCCTCGGGGCCGTGAAGGAGATCATGGGCGACCGCCGCATCGTCGTGGCCAGGGAGCTGACCAAGGTCCACGAGGAATTCATGAGGGGGACCGCATCGGAACTGCTCGCGGCCCTCGGAGAGCGGGTTCCGAAGGGTGAAGCGACCGTCCTGGTCGATGTTCGCCGGTAGGCACTGACCCGGTCCACGCCGATCAGAAAAAGGCGCCTGTTCCAACTGAACCTAGCTAATATAAATATTAACAATAGGTTAGTGATTTAATAATTTTATTTAATATACTTGACAATTGAATGCTCATATATTATATTGTTAAAGCGCTTAGATATTAAAACCAGGAGGTTTCAGATGGCTATTATCAGATGGGATCCCTACAGGGATATGATCACCCTGAGGGACAGGATGAACCGGCTTTTCGAGGACATGACCCCGGCCAAGGGCGAGGAGAAGGACCTCATGGCCCATACCTGGGCGCCTTCGGTCGACATCTATGAGACCGAGAACGAGGTCGTTCTGACCGCCGAGATCCCGGGCGTCGACGAGAAAGACGTCGAGATCAAGGTCGAGGATAACAACCTGACCCTGCGCGGCGAGCGCAAGTTCGAGAAGGAGACGAAGGAAGAGAACTATCACCGGGTCGAGCGGTCCTACGGCTCGTTCTTCCGGTCGTTCGCCCTGCCGAGCTACATTGACCAGGACATGATCGAAGCCGAGCAGGAGAACGGCGTCCTCAAGATCCACATGCCCAAGCGGAGCGAGCTCAAGCCCCGCAAGGTCAAGATCCTGAAGCCCGTTCAGGTGACGGCCGAGAAGCCCAAGAAGTAAGAGAAAGGGGTGTTTCTTAAGCCTGCGCGAGGGTGATCGCCCGCACCTCTTTCGCCCCGGCCGCCGCGAGCACCCGCGCGCACTCGCGGACGGTCGCCCCGGTCGTGGTGACGTCGTCGACGAGGAGGAGCGTCCGGCCGCGCACCCGTTCGGGCCGCCTGACGGCATAGACGCCGCGGACGTTCCGCTCCCGGTCGGAGGCTTTTAGGCCTGCCTGGGCCGGAGTGTTGCGGACCTTGACGAGGGCCCCGGCCAGCACCGGGAGGCCGCGCGGCTTCGCCAGGTCGCGGGCCAGCAGCCGGGCCTGGTTGAAGCCGCGGTCGCGGCGACGGGACGGGTGGAGAGGCACGGGCACGAGCCCATCGACCCCATCCCAGAGCTCCGCCTCGTCACCGAGGCAGGATGCGGCGAACCGGGCCAGGGGCCGGCTGAGCGGGGCATATTTCCGGTATTTGAACAGCAGGATGATGTCCCTGAGCGCGCCGCCGTAAACGCCGCAGGACCTGTGGCGGGAGAAGGCCGGCCACCGGGCCAGGCAGCGGCGGCAGATATGACCCTCCGCGGGGCCGTCCTCGAAGCGCCCGCAGAGGGGGCAGACCGGCCCGTGCCGCGGCCGGAGCCCGCCCAGACAGGCGCCGCAGACGATCCTCTCCCCTGGCCGGTCCAGGGGTTCGCCGCAGATCTTGCAGAAGGACGGGAAGACGAGGAGCCCGGCCAGCCGGGCGATGCCGGCCGCCGCCGCCCGCAGGGGCCGGCTCACTGGGCGCGGAGCTCTTCCTCGTTCCTCTCCTGGCAATCGATGCAGAACGGCGTCCAGGGTATGGCGTCAAGCCGCTTGCCCCCGATCTCTTTCTGGCAGATCTGGCAGACGCCGAACTCGCCGTGCTCGAGACGCTTGAGGGCCTCGTCGATGAGCAGGAGCTGCTCCCGCTCGCCGTCCGATAGGCTGAGCAGGAATTCCTTGGTGTAGGAGGTCTCGGCCTTGTCGACCAGGTCCTGGGCGACGTTGGACTCCATCTCCTTGCTCTCGGTGATGGTATTCGTCAGCTTGCGGATGATGCTTTCCTTCTTGCCAACGAGCTTGCGACGGAATTCGTCTTTGTCTCTCTTGTTCAGCTTGCGAGCCATCGAACCATTCCCTTCATTTGGCGTAGTGCCGGCCCCCGACGACCGTCAGGGCCCGGTAGACCTGCTCGAGCAGGACGACGCGAGCGAGCTCGTGCGAGAAGGTCATCCGCGACAGCGACAGCGTCATGTCCGACCTCTCCACGATCCGGTCCGCGAGCCCGAGAAACCCGCCGACGACGAACGCCAACGGCTTTCCCGAGTCCCTTTCCCGGGTCCGGAGGAAGCGGGCGAAGTCATCGGACGTCATCTCCCTTCCGTGATCGTTGAGGACGATCACGTACGCTCCGTCCAAATGTCTTTCGAGCCCGCGCGCCTCCAGGTCCTTGATCTTCGCGCCCTCCCGCTCCTCCAGCCCGCGGGCCTCGCGCGTCTCGATGATCTCGACGTTCGCGAGGGACCTGATGCGCGCCTCGTAAAAACCCTGCAACCCCCTGAACTCGGGGCTCTTCGTTTTGCCAGGCCAGAGGAATCTCAGGCGCATTGCCAAAAACGCGGTAACACAATAACGATTCGAATCCGGCTTGTCAACACCTAAAACCCCCGGTTCGCGGAAAAAGACCGCGCTCGTCTCAGAAGTCGAGGCGGGGCGCGTCGCCCCAGAGGTTTTCGAGGCCGTAGCGCCCGCGCGCCGCCGGTGAGAAGACGTGCACGACGAACGAGCCGAAGTCGAGCAGGACCCATTCGGCCGACTCCAGGCCCTCGACGCTCAGGGGGCGGTGGCCGGCGGCCTTGAGCGCGGCCTCGACGGCCTCGGCGACGGCCGTGTTCTGGCGCGACGAATGCCCGTGGGCGACGACGAAGAAGTCCGTAAACGACGAGAGCTCGCGTAGGTCGAGGACGACCAGGTCCTCGGCCTTGCGGCCCAGGGCCGCCTCGACGGCGGCGCGCACGGGGACGGGCAGGCTCCGCTTGGTGAACCGTTTTTTCTTCTCTTCGGTCATGGCTCCTTGCGACCTCGGTAGAGTTGGTGATCGTGGATGTAGGCGGCAACCGCCGGGGGGACGAGCCCCTCGAGCGAGGCGCCTCGGCGGACACGGTCCCGGACGACGGTCGACGACACGTCGAGGGCCCGGATGGGAACGAGGGTGACGCGGAAGCGGGGCGGGAGCGCGCCGTCGAGCCCTCCGGCCGCGGCGAGCGGCCCGGTCACGCCGCTGAGGCGGCCGCCGAGGACGCCGGCGGCCCGATCGAGATCGAAGCCCGGGCGGCCGGTGACGAGGAAGCGGCACTCGGCAAGGACCTTTTCGTATTGGTGCCAGGTCCCGATCTCGAGGAAGGCGTCGATCCCGACGATGAAGAACAGCCGCGCCCGGGGCTGAAGCGTCTTGATCTTCCGCAGGGTCAGGATCGAATACGACTTGCCCCGGGCCTCGACCTCGACGGGCGAGACCTCGAAGCCGGCCCGGCGCCGGCAGGCGAGCTCGACCATGCGCAGGCGGTCGGCGGCCGGGGCGGCCCCGCCCGCGTCCTTATGCGGGGGGATGAACGATGGGATAAAGAGGATGCGGTCGAGCCCGGTCCGGCGGCGGACCTCAGCCCCGGCCCGCAGATGACCGCAGTGGATGGGATCGAACGTGCCGCCGTAGAGGCCGATCGTTTCCATCAGTCTGCCTTCGACTCCCGGGGCTCCGAGATCCGGCCAAGGAGGCGGGCCACGGCCTCGACGAGGGGCTTCAGCCCTTCGCCTTTGAGCGCCGAGACGGGGAAGACCGGGATCTTCCGCCGCGCCGCCATCCGCTTGAGACGGACGAGGCGGGAGCGGTCGCCGCCGAGCAGGTCCGTCTTGTTAGCGGCGATGATCTGCGGCCGGGCCGCGATCTCCGGCGAGAAGGCCTCGAGCTCCCTCATGATGATCCGGAAGTCCTCGAGAGGGTCCCGTCCCGAATACGGCGAGACGTCGACGACGTGGACGAGGGCCTTGGTCCGCTCGATGTGGCGCAGGAAGCGGATGCCCAGCCCCTGGCCGAGGTGGGCGCCCTCGATGAGCCCGGGGATGTCGGCGACGACGAACGAGCGGTATTCGCCGATATCGACGACGCCGAGGTTGGGGGTCAGGGTCGTGAAGGGATAGTCGGCGATGACCGGCCGCGCCGCCGAGATCTTCGAAATGAGCGTCGATTTGCCGGCGTTCGGGAAGCCGACCAGGCCGACGTCTGCGATGAGCTTGAGCTCGAGGAAGAGCTCCTTCTGCTCGCCCGGGCGCCCGGGCTGCCACTCGCGCGGAGCCTGGTGGGTCGAAGTCGCGTAGGAGGCGTTGCCCCGGCCGCCGCGGCCGCCGCGAGCAGCAACGTAGCTTTCGCCGTGGACGGCGAGGTCGGCCAGCACGGCGCCGCCTTCGGCGTCCTTGATCACGGTGCCCACGGGGACGCCGAGGTGCACGTCGGTCCCGCGCTTGCCCTGACGGTTGCTGCCTTCGCCGGGCGCGCCGTTCTTGGCCTTGAGGATCGGATAGAAGCGGAAATAGGCGAGGGAGCTGATGTTCTCGTCGGCGGTGAAGGCGATGCTGCCGCCGTCGCCCCCGTGGCCCCCGTCCGGTCCTCCCTTGGGGACCCGGGCTTCGCGGCGGAAGCTGACGCAGCCGTCGCCGCCCCTTCCGGCCTTCAGCGTGACGGTGACCTGGTCAACGAACAACGGAGGCGCGGCCCTCCCTTAGGCGGGCAGGACGGAGACGATCTTGCCTCTCCGGCCCTTGTCGGCGAACTGGACGGTCCCCGCGGCCGTCGCGAACAAAGTGTCGTCCTTGGCCCGGCCGACGTTGAGGCCGGGTTTGATGGGGGTCCCGCGCTGGCGCACGATAATGGACCCGGCGTTGACCCGCTGGCCGCCATGGCGCTTGACGCCCAGCCTCTTCCCCGCGCTGTCGCGTCCGTTCTTGCCGGCGCCACCGGCTTTTTTATGGGCCATGGCTTACTCCTTCTTCGCTTTCTTGGGCTTGGCCGGGGCCGGCTTCTTCTCGGCCTTTGGCTTGGCCTCTTCTTTCTTGACCGGCTTGGCCGCCTTGGCGGGCTTGGCCGGCTTCGCGGCCACCGGGGCCTCCGCCGGGGCGGGGGCCTTCGGCTTGGGCGCCGGGGCGGGCTTCGCGGCCGGAACGGTCTTCTCTTCGGCCAGGTCGTCGGCCGTGAGCTGGGTCCGGTCCGCGGCGATCTTGGTGACGCGGACCCTGGTCAGCGGCTGCCTGTGGCCGCGGGTCCGGCGGAACTGTTTCCTTCTCTTCTTCTTGAACACGAGGACCTTCTCGTCCTTGAAGTTCTCGAGGACGAGGGCCAGGACCATGGCGTTGTCCAGAACGGGGGTGCCGACCTGGACGGTCGCGCCGTCCTCGATCAGGAGGACGCGGTCGAACTGGGCCTTCCGCCCCGGCTCGAGATCGAGCTTCTCGACGGCCAGGACGTCGCCTTCCTTAACGCGGTACTGTTTGCCGCCTGTCATGATGACTGCGTACATCGGGAACCTACCCTTCGAGAGAGATCCGGAAAATGGAACAGCAAATCTAGCATATGGGGCGCAGGAAGTCAAATAAGGGGCCTGGGGGCGGAACCGGGCAAACCCGTGGAAGATCGGGCCTTCGAGGAAGCGGGGCGGCCGCCTTGACACCCCAGAGGGCTTCCCATACCCTAGGGGCGCGGGCGGTTAGCTCAGCGGTAGAGCATCGGTTTTACAAGCCGGGGGTCGCAGGTTCGAACCCTGCACCGCCCACCGACCGTAGCGAGCGAAGCGAGCGGAGGGCAGAAATCCACCGGAGATACACGGAGGCGGATTTCTGCGAAATATCGGTCTCAAGGTGTTTCTTGGTTTTCGAGCGAAGCGAGCGGAGGGCAGAAATCCACCGGAGATACACGGAGGCGGATTTCTGCGAAATATCGGTCTCAAGGTGTTTCTTGGTTTTCGAGCGAAGCGAGCGGAGGGCATAAGAAGGGGCCAGGTTCACGCCACGGCTCCTGAGAACGACCGGCCGTGGCGTAAACCAGGTCCCCCCGCCGCATCCCCGTCCCTTGAAAATCAACGACCCTTGCCCACCGTCCGGTCCGCCGCGTCCTTCTCTCATCCGTCCGAGGAATCACTCTCGAGGTGGCGATGGGTGTCGCCTCGCAGATCCCCGTGCTGGAGAGGGGACCCGCCAGGAAAATCAAGGACTTCTGCCCACCGTCCGGGACGCTGTCTTTTTCGAGGCTTCCCAGAGGTCGCTCGCGAGGCGGCGAGGGATGTCGATCCAAGGACCCCGTGAGGGAAGGGGGGCCCGGCGGAGCCGGGGGAAACCAGCTACAAGGTTTCCGGGGTGCGGGGGCAAGGATCGATATCCGGAGCACAGCCGAGAAGAGCGATCTTCGAAACCCTCGAAAAGAAAAGCGCCCCCGACGGGATTCGAACCCGTGTTGCTGCCTTGAAAGGGCGGTGTCCTGGGCCTCTAGACGACAGGGGCGAAAAAAAGTGAGCCGTGCTGGACTCGAACCAGCGACACCCGGCTTAAAAGGCCGGTGCTCTCCCTCTGAGCTAACGGCCCGGAAAAAGCCCTCTTATTATAGTGGCCGGGCGAAAAGAGTCAATCCCGGCGATCCGTTCCGTCCGAGCCCCTTAGGACAGCGGCTCGAACTTGATGATGACCCATCGGCTGGGAAGGCGCCGGCCGCTCGGATCCTTGAGGGCATACTGCCTCATGTCGAGCTTGTAGTCCTTCTTCACGCCGGCCTTGCTGGTGATGGCGATGACGACGTCCTTCTGGTGGACATCGCCGGCGAGCTCTCGGATCGTCGGCAGCTCGCGCACGCCCAGGGAGAACATGGCCATGCTCTCCTGCCCCGCGGCGGCGGCCTTGGCCTCATTGTAGGCCTTTTTGGCTTCCTGCATCTTGCCGTTCTGGATGTCGTAGACCTTCTGGAGCTCGTCGATCTTCCTCTGGGCCGCCGCCTTGCCGGCCGCCGACCGGGAGGTGTCCTTCTCGAACTGGGCGTCCTTCAGGGCCGAATCCGCGTCGATCGTCGGCCCGATCTGGGCGTCCTGGGTCTTCTTGGCGTCGATCTCTTTCTGGTTCAGCTCGGCCAGGTTGAAGGGTTCGACCTTCTCGGGGCCGATGCTCACGACCGACCAGCCGCCGAGCTCGGGCTGCAGGGGCTCGAGGGCCATGCTGGACATCGTGTCGTTGTCATTCATCATGACGGCGTTGAAATATTTCTTGAGGAGGGTCTTCTCGGGCGCGGACGTGCACCCCTGGATGACCAGGAACGCGAGGAATACACCGATCACGACGAGAATTCTCTTGCGCATGATGCCT
>Ga0172364_10000488_pt1 | contig 28278 bp, 24 predicted proteins | sample LakKivSesite10cm_FD_114545 | JGI IMG/M metagenome (GOLD analysis project Ga0172364, IMG submission 114545) | Sediment microbial communities from Lake Kivu, Rwanda - Sediment site 10cm | ecosystem: Environmental > Aquatic > Freshwater > Lake > Sediment | place: Rwanda: Western Province, Lake...
GATCCCGAATTGGGACAGCGCAACCTGGAACTGTTGGGGCGTCAGGGAGACGCCGATACACCGGTGGTTATTGCGCGCATGCGCACACAACGACCGCTTGACCTGAAAATGCGCCCTCCCCAGGTCTTCGTGCCGGTAGCGGCCGCGGTTGGTTGACAAAACCGGGAGATTCGGTATAATGCCCATTCAGCGGCCGGGCCATCAGGCACGGCCTGCTATTGTGCATAAGGGAGGATGTATCGTGTATGCGGTTGTGAAATCAGGTGCACGACAATACCGGGCCGGTGTAGGCGATACGATCACCGTCGAGCGGTTGCCTGCCGAGACTGGCCAGCAGCTCGAGTTGAATCAGGTGTTGCTGGTCGCCGACGGGGAACGGGTCGAGATTGGTCAGCCTACCGTCAGTGGGGCCAGCGTGGTGACGACAGTGGTTGCACAGGAAAAAGGCCCCAAGATTCAGATCTTCAAGTATCGCCCCAAGGAGCGGTATCGTCGGCGTGCAGGCCACCGGCAGCACTATACGCGGCTGCGGGTGGATCAAATCGTGATATAGGATGTAGAATCAGGAGGACGTAAGATGGCGCACAAGAAAGGTGGCGGCAGCAGCCGCAACGGACGCGACAGTCGCTCCCAGCGCCTGGGTGTGAAGAAATACGGCGGTGAGGCCGTGCGCGTCGGCAACATCATCGTGCGGCAGCGTGGCATGCACTTTAAGCCAGGTACTAACGTGATGATGGGCAGGGATTACACTCTCTTTGCCAGTGCGGATGGCTTTGTACGCTTCGAGCCTGTCCAGGGAAACCGCAAGCGGGTGAGCGTATACCCGGCGTAAGTGTAGGGAGTGGCTATGAAGGCAGACATTCATCCTCAATATTATCCAGAGGGCCAGGTGATCTGTGCCTGCGGCAACACCTGGACTGTAGGCTCGACCGTGCCAGTCATTCACACCGACGTCTGTTCCAAGTGTCACCCGTTCTTCAGCGGTGAACAGCGCATCGTGGATGCCGGAGGACAGGTAGACCGCTTCATGAAGAAACTGGAACGGCGTGATCAGATCATCGCTGACGCAGAACGGGACAAGGCCCGGGCTACCTCGCCCCAACTTCCCATCGCGGAATTGGATCTCGCTCCCCGCGCCAGGAAAGTGCTGGCCGGTGCAGGCATCGAGACCGTGGGCGACGTGTTGGCCAGGTTGGAGCAAGGAGAAGATACACTGACCAACCTGACAGGGTTCGGCCTCAAGTCACTGGCGACGCTGAAGAAGTTGCTGCGTAGCCGCGGCTTCATCCTGCCCGGCGATGAAGCGCCAGCAAAGGCTGCCTGAGCGGAAGAGACCGGTCAGACATCAGACCAGGAGGACGGTAGAGGTTTCGTAGGGGCAGGTAATTACATCTGCCCCTATTTTTCATTCTGGAGGAATATTGCGATGCACAGTACGCCTGACAGCGGACAGATCGAGGTAATCTGCGGAGGTATGTTCTCCGGCAAGACGGAGGAACTGATCCGCCGTGTGCGCCGGGCACAGATTGCCCGCCAGAAGGTACAGGTCTTCAAACCCGCGCTGGACACGCGCTACGCCAGGCGGGAGGTGACCTCCCACAACGGAATGCAGGTCGAGGCAGTGCCCGTGGAGAACACGGCACATTTGCGGGCGCTGATCCAGCCAGATACGACCGTGGTGGCGCTGGACGAGGCCCAGTTCCTCGACGACGACGTCGTAGCGCTGTGTGAAATTTTAGCCAACCAGGGGATGCGGGTGATCGTCGCCGGATTGGACCTGGATTTCCGGGGAGAACCCTTCGGGCCGATGCCTGCGCTGATGGCGCGGGCGGAGCAGGTAGACAAAATGCAGGCTATCTGCATGACATGCGGGGGGCCTGCCAGCCGCACACAGCGCTTGATCAACGGCCAACCCGCCGCTTACGACGATCCAGTGATCCTGGTCGGCGCCAGCGAGGTGTACGAAGCGCGCTGTCGGAGCTGTCACGTGGTCCCCAGGCTCCACGCCAATGACGATCTGGAGAGAATTGAGAGCAATGAGAATCCCTGACGCCGTGGACAAGATAGTTCTGGATGAGGAAACAATCGCGGCACGAGTACGCGAACTGGCGGCCCACATCAGCGTCGACCACGCTGCCGACGACGACCTGGTGCTGGTTGGGGTGCTCAAGGGAGCATTCATCTTCCTGGCCGACCTGACCCGTCACCTGACCGTGCCCCATCGCGTGGACTTTATCGCTCTATCCAGCTACAATCGGGGCCCAGTCACCGCAGGTGAAGTGCGGCTGATCATGGACACGCGCGCCAGCGTCACGGGGCACCACGTGCTCATCGTCGAGGACATTGTGGACACAGGGCATACACTGGATTATCTGCTGCGCACCTTCCATGCCCGCAAGCCGGCCTCGTTGCGCTCCTGCATCCTTCTGAGCAAACCTGAACGCCGCCAGGTCGAAGTTCAGGTGGACTACCTGGGTTTCGAGATACCTGACGTGTGGGTAGTAGGATATGGGTTGGACTATGCTGACCACTTCCGCACATTGCCGTACATCGGGGCATTGAAGCGGGAGGTGTATGAGTAGTTGGCGATTGGGGATTGGAGAATGGAGAATGGAGAATAGAGAATGAAGATTTGCGGTTTGCTGATTTGCTGATTCGCTGATTCGCCGATTTGCTGATTTGCCACGCTGAGGGGAAGGAGGTGAGAGTATGGAACTGCGGGACGATGTGGCCAGGATTCTGATTTCGGAGCACAAGCTCCAGGCGCGGGTGAGGGAGCTGGGACAGGAAATCAACGCCACGTATACGGACGAGGACCGCCTGCTCCTGGTCTGCGTGCTCAAAGGCGCGTTCGTGTTCCTGGCCGACCTGATGCGCCACCTGGAGATGCGGCACGAGGTGGACTTTATGGAGATCTCCTCTTATGGCGCAGGGACGGTGAGCAGCGGCGTGGTGCGCATCCTCCTGGACCTGGAGCAAAACATCGAAGGGCGGCACGTGCTGATCGTAGAGGACATCATTGATTCAGGACGCACGCTGGATTACATCACGCGCAACCTGCACACGCGCAGGCCGGCCAGCCTGCGCGTGTGTACACTCCTGAGCAAGCCGTCACGGCGCGAGATTGACGTGCCGTTGGACTTTGTAGGCTTCGAGATACCGGACGAGTTCGTGATGGGCTACGGGCTGGACGTCGCCGAGAAATACCGGAATCTGCCGTTCATCGGGGTGCTGAAGGAGGAGATATATCAGACCATCGAGGACTAGGCCTGCCGGCGAAACTGGCTGTTGTAGAGTTCGGAATACAGGCCCTGCGCGGCCAACAGGCTTTCGTGCGTACCCCGCTCGACGATGCGGCCCTCGCGGAGCACGAGCACCTGGTCAGCGTTGCGGATCGTGCTCAGCCGGTGGGCAATGACGAAGGACGTGCGCCCCTCCGGCAAGCTCAGGGCAGGCCCCTCCGGCAAGCTCAGGGCGGGCCCCTTGAGCAGTTCGTCCAGCGCGCGCTGGATCAGTTGTTCGGTGCGCGTGTCCACGCTCGAGGTCGCCTCGTCGAGGATCAGGATGCGCGGGTTGGCCAGCACTGCGCGGGCGATGGCGATCAGTTGCCGCTGCCCCTGGCTCAGGTTGTGTCCCCGTTCGCCCAGTTGAGTCTGGTAACCTTCCGGCAAGCGCGTGATGAACTGGTCGGCATTGGCCAGCCGCGCCGCCGCGACGACCTCCTCATCGCTCGCCTCTAACCGTCCGTAGCGAATGTTCTCCATCATCGTGCCGGAGAACAGAAAGGTGTCCTGCAGCACGATCCCCATCTGACGCCGCAGGCTTTCCTGGGTCACCTGTCGCACGTCGTGGCCGTCTATCCGTATCGCACCCCCGTTCACGTCGTAGAAGCGGGCCAGCAGGCTGACGAGCGTCGTCTTGCCCACGCCGGTCGGCCCCACCAACGCCACCGTCTGCCCCGGTTCGGCTGTCAGGCTGATATCCTGCAATACCGGCTCCTCCTCCTGGTAGGCAAAGGTGACGTGATCGAACTCAACCCGCCCCTGCACGGGCGGCAAGGATATGGCGCCGGGTGCATCTGTGATCTCCGGCTGAGTGTCAATCAATTCAAAGATCCGCTCAGCGCCGGCCACCGCCGACTGAACCTGCGCGTAGAGATTGGCAATGCCCTGGATGGGCTCGTAGAAGCGGCGTACGTAAATCAGGAATGAGACAATGATCCCCACGCTGACCAGCGGCGGCGTAAAGGCCAGCGCCAGGTAGCCGCCATAGCCAGCTACGATGGCCAGCGCGATGGTGCTGAGCACGTCAAGCGCGGGAGAGAAAGCAGAGAGTATGGATTCGGCCTGTACGTTGGCGTCACGGTTGCTGGCGTTGATAGCCTGGAACTCATCTATGTTTGCCTCCTCACGCGCAAAAGCCTGCACCTCGCGTACAGCGGCGATGTTCTCCTGCAACTCAGCACTCACCTCGCCGATCGTCTGGCGGGTACGACGGAAGGCAATTCGCGCCCGCCGAGAGAAGACGGTCGTAGTCAGAACCATCACCGGTAGAATGCTGAAACTGGCCAATGCCAGCCGCCAGTTGAGCCCGAGCATGGAAGCAAGGATCCCAACCAACGACAGACTCATGCCAGCCAGCCGCACGATCCCACCGCTGAAGATCTGGTTGATGACCTGGGTATCGTTGACCAGACGCGACATCAGATCGCCAGCCTCATGCTGGTCGAAGAACCTGAGCGAGAGGATCTCGATGCGCTCAAAAATCTCCTTGCGCATGCGGAGCAGTACCCGCTGGCCGGCCAGCGTCATCAAGTAGAACTCGCCAGCATTGGCAGCCCAGTTCAGCCCGTACGTGCCAAGCAATACGAGCATGGTCACAGTCAGCCCAGTCACCCGGCTGGCGTCCTGTGGCAGAAGCCACCCCAGCCAGCCCGGACGAGGTCGGCCACCAGGAGCAATGAACTGGTCAACAGCGACACCGGTCAGGTACGGGGCAGCCAGTTGTAGCGATGTGCTGGCGATGACCAACACAGCCACCACGATCATCAGGCCCCAGAACGGTCGGAAATACGTCAGCAGGCGGCGCACAGTCCTACCCACCTCTGTGGGCCTGGACGTCTCCTGGGCCACGCCATGTCTACCGCCGAAAAACATTATCTGGCTTCTCCCTCTGATTCTGCGCACCTGGTCTCAGTCCCGGCCAGGCTCCCGTCGGCCTCCCGCTGCAACTGTGAGCAGTAAATCTCGGTATAGATAGAGCTCTCGGCCAACAGTTCCTCGTGCGCGCCCCGCGCTACGATCTCACCCCGCTCCAACACCAGGATCTGGTCCGCGTTCAGCACCGTGGCGATGCGCTGAGCGATGACGAAACTGGTGCGGCCTTCCATCAACCGCTCCAGCGCCTGCTGGATGCGGTACTCCGTCTCATAGTCTACACTCGAGGTAGCGTCGTCGAGGATCAGAATGCGCGGGTTCAGAAGCAGCGCCCGGGCGATGGCGATACGCTGCTTCTGCCCACCGGAGAGTGTGACTCCTCGCTCCCCCACCAGCGTATCGTACCCCTCCGTAAAACTCATAATGAAATCGTGGGCTTCGGCGGCCTTGGCGGCGGCAATGATTCCCTCCAATGAAGCCTCGGGACGCCCGAAGGCGATGTTCTCGCGGATCGTGCCGGAGAAGAGCGACGCTTCCTGAAGCACGATGCCGATCTGCCGGCGCAAGGAGTCCAGCGTCACGTCGCGCACATCGTAGCCGTCAATTGTTGCCCGCCCGTCAGTCACGTCGTAGAAGCGCGGGATGAGATTGATGATCGTAGACTTGCCGGAGCCGGTCGCGCCCAACAGCGCCACGACTTGGCCCGGCTCGGCGACAAAACTGACGTCTTTAAGCACCGCTTCACCCCCGCCAAAGTACCGGAAACCGACTCGCTCGAAGGCTACCCGTCCTTGAATAGGAGGAAGCTCGACTGCCTCCAGCTTCTCAACGACCTCAGACTGGGCGTCGAGGATCTCGAACACGCGCTCAGCCGAAGCCCCCGCCTGCGAGATCATCGCGATGATCATCCCCAGCATCAGCATGGGGAAGAACGCCATCATCATGTAGTTCGTAAAGGCAACCAGATTGCCGACGCTGAGGCGCCCGGCGATAGCCTGGTAACCGCCAAGCCAGTAGACGGCCAGCAGCGCCAGATTGGCGAGGAGGAAGATGAGGGGGACGACCAAGGCGAACAATCGCCCGACGACCAGGTTGAGCTCAAACAACTTTTCGTTGGCACGCGTGTAACGTTGGGCTTCGTAAACCTCGCGGACGAAGGCTTTGACGACCCGCACACCGGCCAGGTTCTCCTGCAACACGGTATTGAGATCTGCCAACCGCTGCTGAATCTGCATAAACAGCGGCTGGGCCTTGCCGGCGAAGAAACCAAAGACGCCAAATGTGAGCGGCACCAACACGAGAACGATGAACGCCAACTGCCAGTCGGTGACGAACAGCAGCACTATGCTGCCGAACATCATCAGTACCGCACTGAGGAGTTGGATGAAGCCCATGCCGACGAACATGCGCACGACATCCACGTCGGACGTGGCACGGGTAAGGAGTTGGCCGGTCTGGGCACGGTCGTGGTAACTGAAGGAGAGGGATTGAATCTTGGTATAGAGCTGGTTGCGCAGGTCATAGGCCACGCCCTGGGCAGTGCGCGCGGAGAGCATGCCTTGCAAAAAGGAAAAGACCGATCCGGCGATCGCTACACCCACTGTCCCCGCCGCAGCCCACACGACGACGTCCAGCCGCCTGGCGGAAATACCACCGTCAATGATCCTCTGCGTCAGCCGTGGGATGACCAGGCGAGTACCAGTGGCAATGAGCAAACCGAGGAAGGTACCACAGGCCAGAAGCCAGTACCGTTTGAGATAACCCAGCGCACGCCAGAGATATTTCACGATTCTTGCCCCCACTGGGGGCCAGCAATGCCATCTAGTAACAAATTCACCATCCTGTCGAGCAGGTCCGGCAAGGGAGCGGGACGGTAACCGCAGTACCACATGATCAACTGGTGAAAGAACAGTGTACGGATCACGCTGCCCAGGTAGGCCGAATCCAGGTCGGCGCGGATCTCACCAGTAGATTGGGCCTGGTGCACCTGGTCGGCCAACAACTGGGTCAACGCCCGGTGTGGATGGGTGTCCTCTTGAGGCTGGTGTTGCCGTTGCAGCATCACGGCCGCGAAAAGCCGCTGCGCCAGCAAGGGATCAACCAGGGGGTCCTCGGCCACCAGGCACAGCGCTAGTTTGATGCGCGCGACGGGGCTGGCCGGTGCACCGTACTTGGGCGAAAGCACCTTTTCGATCTGCTGCATGCGCCACTCGGCCAGCGCGGGCAGGATCGCTTCCTTGGTCTCAAAGTAGTTGAAAAACGTCCCTTTGGCAACGTCGGCTGCTTCGGCGATCTGCTCGACAGTCGTGGCATCGTACCCTTGTTCGCGGAACAGCCGCAGCGCGGTTTCCATGAGCCGCTGGCGGGTGTCCTGCTTCTTGCGTTCGCGCCGTGAGAGTGAATTGTCCATTCCCATATTGATGACCAGAGAACAAAAATGACCCTGGTCATATTGTACACGATCCGGGCAAATTGTCAAAGTGGGGGGCTTGCACGAGACCTGTACAGTCCTGCCTCTCTGTGGTAGAATACGCCATCAAAAATAGACAACCATTGAGGGACAAATTGAACTGGAGTGTTATACTTACGACCTTTGGACTGATCTTCGTGGCCGAGCTGGGCGACAAGACCCAACTGGCCGTCCTGGCCCAGACCTGCAAATATCGCCGCCCGTGGGCGGTCTTCCTGGGGGCCAGCCTGGCCCTGACGGCGGTCACCGCGCTGGGCGCGGCCGGTGGTCAAGTATTGGGGAGAATCGTCCCGGCCTCCTTCTTACAGGGCATCGCGGCTGTGGCGTTCGTCGTGATGGGCATGCTCATTGGGCGGGAGGCGCTCCAGGCGGAGGCCGAAGCGTCAATCCAGGGAAAAGCCTGTGACTATCCAGCCAATGGGCCTGGGGAGCCATCTGCCGCACTCGTCCCCACCCCGGACTGGAAAGCGCTCGGCTCGACCTTTGCCTTACTGTTCGTCGCCGAGATGGGCGACAAGACCCAGTTGGCCGTTCTGAGCCTGGCCGGAAAACGTGCGGCATCGCTGCCTGTCTTTATCGGGGGGGCACTTGCCTTGATCATGGTCACAGCACTGGGTGTCGTCGGCGGGCAGGCGCTGGGCCGCATTGTCCCCAAGCGAGCTCTGCTCTGGATCTCAGCCGCCGCCTTCGTGGTAATGGGAGTCTTGATCGGGCTTGGAGTTTTGTAACGCCCACGCTACGTGCTCCCGCACCAGCGGGCTTGGATCGCCAAGCGCTTTCGTCAATGCGCGCACTGCCCGCCGGTCGCCCCAATTTCCCAACGCCACCACCACATTGCGCACTAGCCGGTGCCGCCCGATGCGAAAGATCGGTGTGCCTGCGTACCGCAGGCGGAACATTTCCTCATCCATCTCAACCAGGTCTAGCAACAACGGTGCAGTGCAGCCCGGCCCCCCGGCTTGAAACGACCGCTCCTCTGTGAGCCTGGCGAAGCGTTGCCACGGGCACACGACCTGGCACACGTCACATCCATAGATCCAGTTGCCCATCAATGGCCGAAATGCACGGGGGATAGATCCCTTCAGCTCGATCGTCAGGTACGAGATACAACGCCGGGCATCCAGCACGTAGGGGGCGATGAGTGCGCCCGTCGGGCAGGCCTCCAGGCAGCGCCGGCAGGTTCCACACCCTACATTCGCCTGCTGGGATGTTGGCTCCAACTCGAGGTCGAGCAAGATCTCCCCCAGGAACAACCACGACCCCATCTTCGGATGGATCAGGCACGTGTTCTTGCCGATAAAGCCCAACCCTGCCTCGGCCGCATAGGCGCGCTCCAGCACCGGCCCCGTGTCCACGTAGACACGGGCAGCCACCTTCCGCCCTGCCTGTGAGCCGATGAAGGCCACCAGTTCCTCCAGCCGGGGTGTCATCACGTCGTGATAATCCAGGCCCCAGGCATAGTTGGAGATCAACCCGCGGGCCGGATCATGCGTGAGGCCGGCAGAAACCAGGTTTTTCGGAAAAAACCTGGTTTCTATCGCCAGGCCAGTATAGTAGTTCAAGCCAACGCAGACGATAGAATGCACGCCGGGTAAGATGCGCGCCGGGTCGGCCCGCCGCTCGACCCGCTCCGCCCGGGCCATGTAGCCCATCTCCCCGTGATAGCCCTGGGCCAGCCAGTCGCGATAGGCACCGCTGTACGGGGATGGGCGAGCAGATGCCACACCCACCAGGTCAAACCCCAGGTCACGCGCCCGCTTGCAGATTTGCTCCGTCAGGCTCATCTCCAGTTCCTGCCAACCCAGTATAGCCCTGCCTTCCCCGCCTGTCAAAAGGGGGGAGGCCAATGTCAGAGTCCCGAACTTGTTCGGGTTGCTGGCAAAAAGTCCCAACAAGTTGGGGACTCCGATCCTCAGTAAAGGCCGTGCCAGGTTGCGCTTGTGCGGTTCTTGTCCTATACTTGGGGGTGGAGGAGGTGGCGCCATGAAACTGACACGCTCACAACAGATCGTGCTCATCATCCTGGGCGTGCTGACCGTCGGGATCTACGGATGCCTGGTGAGCACCATCGTGTGGAACTCGCGACGGGCCTCATCAATACAATCGCTGGCTGCTCAGACCGGGGAGCCTACCCTGTCCCCCACCCCTACCTCTACGGCTACCCCGAGTCCTACGCCTACTCCCATTCCCCCCGCACCCCAGACCCGCTACGACCTCGAGATCGTGCGTGACCCACAAAATCCCGCACTGCGCCTGCGACGAGGGTACTCGTACATCACACTGAAGACATATACCTACGCCGTAGAGGACTTTAGCGCTGCCATTGACCTGCAGCCAACGCTGACCGAGGCCTACATGGGGCGTGGCCAGGCCCGCTTCTACCTCAAGGAGTGGAGCCCGGCCGTGGCCGATTTTGAGCAGGCGTTGACGCTAAATCCTGACCTGGCCGATGCCCATGCCTGGCGGGGCTATCTGCTCTCCGAGCGGGGTGTGTATGGCCCGGCGCTTGAGGCGCTTCGCCAGGCCATCACACTCGACGAGAAGGACCCGTGGAAACACATCCTCCTGGCCCAGGCCCTGCTGCGCAGCGGGAATCCTGGGGAGGCTAAGGTCGAATACACGGCAGCACTGGCGTTGAAACCCCGCTCCGTCGAAGCGTACGCCGGACGGGCGATGGCCTACGCAGAACAGGGCGACCTCGACGCGGCGCAGGCAGATCTCTATAGCGCGCAGGACATTTCACCCTATGCCCCGGCGGCGCTAAACGGACAGGCATGGCTATACGCCTGGTACCGGCGCGATCACCTGGCCGAGGCAGCGCAAATGGCAGAACGGGCAGTTGACGGCGCGGGAAACGACCTGGAACGAGCACGCTACCTGCACACGTTGGGCTGGGTCTACTACCAGCAAGACCGGCTTCCGGAAGCGATATCCGCGCTGGAACAGGCGGCCGCGTTGGCGACGGTCGAGGGCGAGGTAGTATACGGCGAGATTCCGGTCCACCTGCAGCAGGTGAGAGGGCCTTAATAGGCGCCTCGTCCCCCCGTCATTCCGAGGAGCGCAGCCCCTCCCGTCATTCTGAGGAGCGCAGCGACGAAGAATCTCCCTTTCGCCTGCCGTCCCCCAACACCCGCCTCAGAAACTGCCCCGTATAACTGGCCCTGACCTGCGCCACCTGCTCCGGCGTCCCCTCGGCCACGATCTCGCCTCCGGCGTCGCCCCCTTCCGGTCCCAGGTCAATAATCCAGTCGGCCACCTTGATGATGTCAGGGTGATGCTCGATGATGACGACAGTGTTGCCCGCGTCCACCAGCCGGTTGAGCACGGCGATGAGCTTGTCCACATCGGCCGCGTGCAGCCCCACGCTCGGCTCGTCGAGCACGTAGAGCGTCCGCCCGGTCGCTCGCTTGCCCAGTTCCCGCGACAGTTTCACCCGCTGCGCCTCACCACCTGAAAGCGTTGGCGCGGGCTGTCCCAACCGGACGTACTCCAGTCCCACGTCTTGCAGCGTCTGGAGTTTGCCCTGCATCGCAGAAATGTTGGCAAAGAACTCTATCGCCTCGCTTACCGTCAGGTCGAGTACCTCGGCGATGTTCTTCCCCTTGTAGCGTACCTGTAGCGTCTCCCGGTTGTAACGCCGGCCGTGGCACACGTCGCAGGGGACGTAGATATCGGGCAGGAACTGCATCTCGATGCGCAACGTCCCGTGCCCCTGGCAGGCTTCGCACCGTCCACCCTTGACGTTGAACGAGAACCGGCCCGCTTTGTAGCCGCGGATCTTGGACTCGGGGAGCGAAGCGAACAGACCGCGGATGTCGGTGAAGAGGTTAGTATAGGTGGCCGGGTTGGAGCGCGGCGTGCGCCCGATAGGGGATTGGTCTATGTTGATCACCTTGTCAATCTGCTCGATCCCCTCGATGCCTTCGTGTTCGCCGGCCCGCTCGTGCGACCGGTGCAACATCTGCGCCAGCCGCGAATACATCACCTCGACCAGCAGTGTGGACTTGCCGGAGCCGGAGACACCGGTGATGCAGACGAACTCGCCCAGCGGAATGCGCACGTCAATGTTCTTCAGGTTGTGCTCACGGGCCCCCCGGATCGCCAGGTAGCCGCCCGTGCCCTGCCGTCGCTGCACGGGCACCGGGATAAACCTGCGTCCGGAAAGATACGCCCCGGTCACGCTCTCGGCATGTGCGATGATGTCCTCGACCGTCCCGGCGGCGACCACTTCCCCACCGCGCTCGCCAGCCCCCGGCCCCAGGTCAATGACCCAGTCGGCCGCCCGGATCGTCGCCTCGTCGTGCTCGACGACGACGAGCGTGTTGCCCAGGTCGCGCATCTCCTGCAGCGTGCGGATGAGACGGGCATTGTCCCGCTGGTGCAACCCAATGCTGGGCTCGTCCAGCACGTAGAGCACACCCGTCAGTCGCGAGCCGATCTGCGTCGCCAGCCGGATACGCTGCGCCTCACCGCCAGCCAGCGTGACCGCCGTGCGGTCCAACGTCAGATAATCCAGCCCGACGTTGACCATGAACTGCAAGCGGGCACGCACCTCCTTGAGCAGCCGCCGGGCGATGTACCACTCCTTCTCGGTAAGTGGAGACCCTGGAGGAACGGTCGTTTCTGGTTCCTCCGAGACCGGGACGTCTTTCCGTTCCAGCGAGGAGACCTGAAACCTGCGACCCGACAGCGTGTCAACCCACGCCATCAGCCGGCTCACCGGCCAACTGCTGATTTCGTGAATCGGCTTGTCTGCGACCGTGACGGCCAATGTCTCCGGGCGCAGCCGTGCACCCTTGCAGGCCGGGCAGGGCCGGTAGGTCATGAACTCTTCAATCTTGCTCCGCACGTAGTCAGAGTCCGTCTCCTGGTAGCGGCGCTGCAGGTTGGGGACCACGCCCTCGAAGCGCGTGGCGTATTCGCTCGAACGCCCGTCCCGGCTGTGGTAGCGCACGTGCACCTGCTCGTCGCCGCTGCCATACAGGATGAGGTGCTGCTGCGCCTGGTTCAACTTGCGCCAGGGCACATGGGCAGGAATGCCAAAGTGGTCGCAGGCGGCCTCGAGCAGTTGCCAGTAGTAACCATCCTGATCCCGCACGTTCCACGCCCGAATGGCCCCCTCCTCGACGCTCTGGTCGGGGTTGGGCACGATCAGCTCGGGGTCGAGCTCCATGCGCGTCCCCAGTCCCTGGCATTCGGGGCAGGCTCCGTGGGGGCTGTTGAAAGAGAAGAAACGTGGCTCGATCTCCGGCAGACTGATGCCACAGACCGGGCAGGCCAACCGCTCCGAGTACAGAATGTCCTGCGGCGGCTCGACCGAGACGTCGTTGATGATCACCACCCCGTCACCCAGCCGCAGCGCAGTCTCGACAGAGTCGGTGAGGCGAGCAGGAAATTCCCCTATATCCTCCGGCACGACCAGCCGATCCACGACCGCCTCGATCGTGTGCATCTTGTACCGGTCAAGCTCGATCTCCTCGTCCACGTCGCGCACCTGGCCATTCACCCGCACGCGCACAAAGCCCGCCTTGCGCACGTCCTCGAAGATGGCCTGGTGGTGCCCCTTGCGCGCCTTGACCAGCGGCGCCAGAACCTGGAAGCGCGTGCCAAGCCCCATCTTCAGCACCGCGTCCACGATCTGTTGAGCCGATTGTTTGGCGACCTGGCGGCCACACTGCGGGCAGTGGGGTATGCCGATGCGGGCGTAAAGAAGTCGCAGGTAGTCATAGATCTCGGTGACGGTGCCGACGGTCGAGCGAGGGTTGTGCGAGGCGCCCCGCTGGTCAATCGAGATGGCCGGGGACAGCCCCTCGATCTGGTCCACGTCCGGCTTTTCCATCTGGCCGAGGAACTGGCGCGCGTAGGCCGAGAGACTCTCGACGTAGCGGCGCTGCCCCTCGGCGTAGAGCGTATCGAACGCCAGCGACGACTTGCCCGACCCCGAGATACCGGTGACGACCACCATCTCGTTGCGCGGAATCTCGACGGTGACGTTCTTCAGATTGTGCTCTCGTGCCCCCCGCACGACGATCTTGTCCTGAACCACTCCTCACTCCATCCTGCAGTCGAACATCTGTTCGCAAGTTTACCACTTTCGCCGTACTTCGTCAAGGCAAATGAGTATTCTAGCACATTTCTGGTATTGGACAAAGCCGGTACCCTTTGTTATAATCTGCGGGAGTATGATAATGGCAGAATACTCCAAACACGTGGTGATTGATCTTGAGTGATATGGTAGGCTCACCTAGCACCAGCTCTTCAGGCCGGTGCATCGGCACCCTCAACGAAAAGCCCCTTCACGCCGCGCTGAAGGCCTGGTACGCGCGGCCCGGCGACCAGTTCGAGGCACACGTAGACGGCTTCGTCGTGGACATTGTGCGGGACGATCTCCTCATCGAGATCCAGACGCGCAACCTGGCCGCCATCAAGCACAAGTTAGCCGGCCTGGTGGAGCGCCACCCCGTGCGCGTGGTATACCCCATCGCGCAGGAGAAATGGATCGTGCGGCTTGCCGAAGACGGCCGCCCATTGAGCCGCCGCAAGTCCCCCAGGCACGGCGCGCTTGAGCACGTCTTCGACGAATTGGTTCACGTCCCCCAACTGCTCGCCCACTCCAACTTCTCCGTGGACGTCCTGTTCATCCAGGAAGAGGAAACCCGCCGCCACGATCCTACCCGTGCCTGGCGGCACCAGGGCTGGACCACCCACGAGCGGCATCTCTTGCAGGTCGTCGGCCAGCGGCTGTTGGAGATGCCAACAGACATGAGTAACCTGTTGCCTGCTACCCTGCCCGATCCGTTTACGACGTCTGACCTGACCACTGCCCTCGCCAGGCCCCGGCGACTGGCACAGAAGATGGCCTATTGCCTGCGCGAAATGGGCACCATCGCGCCGGTCGGAAAACGCGGCAACGCGTTCTTGTACGCCCGGGCTGAGTGCTGAGTGTACACAGGAGGCACCATGATCATTCGCACAATCCCTGTCGGCATCACCCAGACCAACTGCTACGTCGTCGGCTGCGAAGAAACGCACGAAGGGGTAGTGATCGACCCCGGTGGGCACCCGCAACGGATCCTCAAGGCGATCGAGGAGAGCCGGTTGGCCATCCGCTACGTCCTCAACACCCATTGCCACTTCGACCACATGGGGGCCAACGCTGAGATCGTCACCGCCACCGGCGCGCCCCTGGCCCTCCACCCGGCCGAACTCCCCATCTTGCAGGCGCAGGGCGGCGCGGCCTGGTTCGGCGTGCCGGTGCAGGAAAGCCCACTGCCGGACCTGGAACTGGAGGACGGGCAGGTGCTGGAGGTGGGCGCGCTCCACTTCCAGGTGCTGCACACCCCCGGCCACTCTCCTGGTGGCGTGACCTTCTACCTGAACGAAGAGGAAGTGGCCTTTGACGGCGACGTGCTGTTCGAGATGGGCATCGGGCGCACCGACCTGCCCGGCGGCGACTGGGACACGCTGATGCGCTCCATCCGCGAGATTCTCTTTACCCTGCCCGACGACACCGTCCTCTACCCCGGCCACGGCTCCAAAACGACGGTGGGGCAGGAGAAGCGCCTCAACCTTTGGTTGAGATAAGCCAGACCTCCAGGCAAGGACAGACAATGAGCGAAACTCCCCGCAAACTGACGCTCGGCCGGATTCTGCTCTACAGCTTGGCCTCGGCCGGGCTCAACGTCATGAGCATCACTGCGAGCACGTGGATCCTCTACTTTTACGCCCCCCCACCCGACTCTGGCCGCATCCAGTACCTCCCCACCGCCCTGGTGGGGGTCCTTCTCACCGTCGGCAGCCTGTGGGACGCCGTGATTGACCCCTTCATCGGCCATTGGAGCGATACACTCCGATCCCGGTGGGGCCGCCGCCGGCCGTTCCTCATGTTCGCCACGCCCGTCGCCGCGCTCACGCTCGTCCTGATCTGGACCCCGCCCACGTCGGGTGTCAGCGCGCTCAACGCTGTCTACTTTACACTCGTCACCTTTGGCTTCTTCACCGCCTTCAGCCTGGTCGGCATCCCCTACGACGGCACCCTACCCGAGATGGCCCCCGACTCCCGCGCCCGCGTGGGCCTGAGTTATTGGAAGAACCTCTTTGGCATCGCGGGCGTATTGATCGGCTCCCTGGTCGCCGCCCCCCTGTTCGAGACCGCCGGACCAGTGACCATGGGCATCCTCGTCGGCCTGGTGGGCATGGCCACCGTATGGCTGGCGCTCCTGGGCCTGCGCGACGTCGAACGGCCGCTGGGCGAGCCCATCGGCGCGCTGGAGGGAGTGCGCATCACCCTGCGCAACGGCCAGTTCATCGTCGTCGGATGTACCCATCCGCTTCGTCTCCACCCTGTTCGTCCACCTGGCCTACCAGATGCTCCTGGCCAACCTGCCCTACTTTGTCACGTTGGTGCTCGGCCAGGGCGAAGGGGACGTGGGCATCCTCCAGGGCATCCTGATCCTGGTCATGGCCGCCACCGGCCCCCTGTGGACGCTGTGGAGCCGCTACCTCTCCCAGCGCCGGCTGCTCACGATCTCCATGGCAGGCATGGCCATCACCACCGCCCTCACCTTCGGCGTGGGGCTGCTCCCCGGTCTGCCCGCGATGGTCCAGGCGCTGGTCGTCCTCGTCCCCACCGGCGTCATGCTCGGCGGCTACTTTATCGTCATCTACGCCATGATGGGCAACGTGGTGGATTACGACGAGATGCTCACCGGGCGGCGGCGCGAGGCCATCTACTACGGCGCGTTCAGCCTGGCCAACGGGCTGGGCATTTCGGTCGGCACGCTGATCCTGCCCGTGCTCCTGGAATGGCTGGGCTACACCCGCCAGGACCCGCTCGGCGTGCGCGCCGCCTTCCTGGCCATGGCGGCCTCAATCCTGATCGGTACGTGGATCTTCCGCGCCTACCGGCTGGGCGACACGCCGGCCGAGACACGGTGTAATCTGGGGTTGGAGTCTGAAGCGTGAAACGTGATCCGTCCGATCCGCGTTGATCCGCGTTGATCCGCGTCCAATAAATTTGATTGCAGCAGGAGGTCGCGCTATGAGTGAAACCCAACTGCGCGCTGGGATAGCGCGCGAGGTGATCTCGCCGCCCCAGGGCATCTATCTCATCGGCTACGGTGACCGCACGAAGGGCAACACCGGTGTCCACGACGACCTGACCGCCACCGCGCTCGTGCTGGACGACGGGCGGGAACGAGTGGCGTTGGTCGCCTGCGACCTGCTGTGCCTCAACGAATTCATCGTGGACCGCATCCGGGCGCGGGTAGGCCAGGAGACACAGGCGATCATCTGCTGCTCGCACACCCACGCCGGCCCGATCGCTTACGCCGACCGCGATTCCGGCCGCGCCCGCTGGGCCTGCATCGAAATACTGGTCCAACGCATCGTGCGCGCAGTCGGCCGGGCCACGGCGGCGCTCGTTCCGGCCGAGTTGGCATGGTGCCAGGCGGAGGCCGACGTCGCTGTCAACCGGCGCGAGCGGCAGCCCGATGGGGACGTCGTAGTCGGCGTGAACCCTGCCGGTCCCGTGGATCGATCGGTGGGCGTGCTGCGCGTGCAGACGGCGAACGGCGCGCCACTGGCGACCGTCGTCAACTTCGCCTGCCACGGCACCGTGCTCGGGCCGGACAACCTCCTCGTCTCGGCCGACTGGATCGGCGCGATGCGGCCGCGGGTGGAGGAAGCGCTGGGGGGCCTGGCATTATTTCTGCAGGGCGCGGCGGGCGACCTCAACCCGGACTACGAGTGGGGACAGGGCGACCCGTGGGAGGCGGTCCGCGCACTGGGCGAGCGCATCGCCGGGCAGGTGATCGCGGCCTGTGAGCGCGGCCTCACGCCAGTGGAGCAGGCTTTCCAGCCTGCTCTGCTCCGGCTGAGCCGCCAGGAGGTGTGGCTCCCGCTGGAGGCCGCCGCCACCACCCCCACCCCACTGCCGGCCTACCGGCGGAAGTTGGCCGAGATGGTGGGCCTGCCGTTCGCCCTGCGCTTCGTCGTGGACATCCTGCTAGAACACCGCTACCCCTGGCGCTCCCGCGTCGAGGCGCGGGACGAAATATGGCACGTGCCAATGCGCGTCAACGTGCTGCGCATCGGCGACCTGGGCCTGGTCACCTTCGCCGCCGAGACCTTCACCGAGATCGGCCTGGCGGTCAAGGTCGCCTCCCCTGCCGCGTGCACCTTATTCGCCAGCGTCAGCGACGGCTGCATCGGCTACCTGCCCACCGCCCAGGCCCACGCCGAAGGGGGCTACGAAGTAGACTTTGCCCCCTACTTCTACCGCTATCCGGCCCGCCTGGCAGCCGAGTGCGCGCAGATCGCCACCGACGCCGCGACCGGCTCGCTGCGTGGGCTTTGGCAAGATTAGCGTGGTGATCAAGCCTGCACGCAATCTCCTGTCCTATCCTTTTTCCATCACATCCTGGCGACGGAAAAGGAAAATGGCTGCCAGCGTGATCGCGCAGCCGTAGAGGAGCAGGACGGCGATCGCCCGTGCCGGTGAGGTCCAGTCGCTCGCGCTTCCGGTAACGGACATACGCAACCCAACGCCCGCCACACCAGGTTGGGGCCCGCGGCCTCCGCCAGCGGCACGTCGCTGTAGGCCAGGTGGGCCAGCGACGCCGCCAGCACGCCGCTGGTCATGTAGGCCAGGCCGTTGGCGAGCGCCGCGATCACCGTGGCGGCGATTTTGGCGAGCAGGAACTGGTGGCGCGGCACGCCCCGGCTGAGAATGGCGCGCACGGTGCCCAATTCATAGTCGTTGCCCAGCGCCAGCACCGCCACGACCACGGTGGTCAGGGTGAACAACAACAGCACTTCACCGATGAACATCAGCGTGGTCACTTTGGGGAACACGGCGCTCTCTTTGTCGGCCAGCAGCAGAAAGCCCTCCCCGGCTGCCGGGCCGATCAGCATCAGCCCCAGCACGGTGCGTGCCACGGGCTTGCCCCGTACCCGATCAGAAATGCCACGGCCCGCCAGGGCTCGGTCGGCACGGTGAACGTGGCGCCGGCGGCGCGCAGCGCGTCCACGAGTTGCGGCAGGATGGATACGGGCGGCCCCCAGTACAGGAACACGTTGGCGTTGTAGCCGGGCGTCACGGCCAGGATTTTCCCCTCGACGCGGAAGAACCACGGCATTTCCACGCCGGTCTGGGAGATCATGAAGAACGGCAACATGAAGCTCATGACGTGTTCGAGAAAGTGTACACTCAATCCCACACCCAGCGCCGGCCCCGCCTGGCGTGCCAGCACCACCCACAAGACGACGGTGGCGACGAAGGGCAGGCAGGCGAGCCAGGCGCGCAGCGGATAGAGCAATGCCTCGCCCAACCCGGCGAGTGAAACGGGATCGTCAGTCGCCTGCGCGTGGGTGTACAGCCCGCTGAGCACCGCGAGCAGGGTGATGGCAGCCACGGCGACCCCGCTCGCCAGCCACAGCGCGAGCGTGCGCGCCAGCACGTACTGCGCGCGCCCCACGCCGCGCGCCAGGAGCGCACGCAGCGTGCGCCGCGAAAAATCCTCCCCCGTCGCCACCGCCGCGAACACGATGACAAAGAACCAGCCGAATCCCGTGCCCAGGCGCGCCGCGGTGCCGATGGAGGCCGGATAGCGCAGGTCGCGTTGCAGCAGTGCGATCTCGTAGCGGTTGCCCTCGATCTGCGCCGGCGTCAGCGGCGTGTCGTCGCGGGTGAGGCCGGCCTCTACCTCGCGCTCCAGTTGCGCCAGTTGGTTGAGCTTGCCGTTGACCTGCAGGGCCAGGATGGCGATCAGGAGCACGAGCAGTGCCCAGGAAAGCCAATGGCGGCCCATGCGCAGCCACTCGGCGGCGACGAGTCTATGCACCGGCTGCCTCCGCGTTCGCCTCATCGGTCAGTTCGAGAAAGACCTGCTCCAACGAGGCGACGACCGGGCGCACCTCGAACGGGAAGAGGCCCTGGGCGGCCAGCGCGGCGAGCAATTCGGGGGCGCGCTCGGGAGGGGCCTGCACGCGCAGCCACTCACCTTCGGCACTCGCGCCCTGTACCCAATCCAGCGTCGCGAGTATCCCGGCGGCCCGCGCAGTTTCGGCGATGCGCATCTCGACCGCGCGGGTCTGGCGCAACAGTTCGTCCACGCGGCCCTGGGCGATCACGCGCCCCTTGTTTAGGATCACCACCCGGTCACACACCTGCTCGACCTCGTGCAGGAGATGGCTGGAGAGAAAGACGGTGCGGCCCTCCTCGTCGGCCAGGCGGCGGATGAAAGCGCGCATCTCTTGCATCCCGGCCGGGTCGAGGCCGTTGGTCGGCTCGTCGAGGATCAGCAGTTCGGGGTCGCCCACCAGCGCGGCGGCCAGTCCCAGCCGCTGGCGCATGCCCAGCGAGTAGGCGCCGGCCTTGTCCCTCTCGCGCCCTTTCAAGCCGACCTGCTCCAGCACGGCAGGGATGCGCTTCTCGGCCGCGTCGCTGGTGACGCGAGCGAACACGCGCAGGTTGTCCTCGCCGCTCATATAGGGGTAGAAGGCGGGCGTCTCGACGATGGCGCCAACGCGCCGGAGCGCGCGGCTCAGGCCGCGGCGCACGTCGCAGCCCAGCACCTCGGCGCTGCCGGCGCTGGGGTGCACCAGGCCCAGGAGGATGGCGATGGTGGTCGTCTTGCCCGCGCCATTGGGCCCCAGGAAGCCAAAGACCTCGCCGCGCCGCACCTCAAGATTGACGCCGTCGAGCGCCGTCAGACGGCCAAAGCGCTTGGTGAGATCGAAGGTGCGGATCACGGGCGCAGCGTCATTCATGCGTGGTGCTCCTTGAATCTGTATCGTCGAAACCTTCACCGAGATCGGCCTGGCGGCCAAGACCGCCTCGCCCGCTGTCTACACCTTATTCGCCAGCGTCAGCAACGGCTGCATCGGCTACCGGCTCCCCGCCCAGGCCCACGCCGAGGGCGGCTACGAGGTAGACTTGGTCCCCTGCTTCTACCGCTACCCTGCCCGCCTGGCGTCCGAGTGCGCCCACCTCGCTACCGGCGCCGCGACCGGCTCGCTGCGTGGGCTTTGGCAGCCTGGCTGACCTGACCTGGTGCTTACTTCATAATGAGCGGCAGGAATACCTCGCGTAGTGACAGGAGGCCGAAATCGCCGGTCTGGCAGACCGGCACCAGCATCCAGTTCTCCTCCGGGTGACGCTGGTATTCGCCGCAGGCCGCGTCCACCCATCTTCTCCGGGCGCTATCGTAACGATACAGGATCAATGTATTCTCATCCAACCCGGCAACATCCGCATCACTGTACCGTAACCAGACTGCCGCTGGTATCGGATCAAAGGTCAGGCCCCAGGGCGAGTCTCTATCGGTGCCGCCCTTGTAGGCAACAAGCCGGAAACCGTGGCGGATCATGGCAGTTGGAGCCAGGGGCGTCACTTCAACGCGCAGCGTCTCGGTCATAGCCGCGCTTGGAATGAAGACGTTGGTGGGAAGGCCGTGGGTATCGGTATAGGTGAGATACTGGTAGTCGAAATAGATCTGTCCGCCCGGGTCAACGAAACCCGAGTCGCCCATGGCGACCACCCCAAAGGCGACATTGTTGTTGTTCTCTGGATTGGTGGTCTCGTCGTGCATTTCGGCTATCGCGTGGTTGGGGTCAATCACGGCATAGATGCGCTGCTCGCCCGTGCCACTGGCCTGCCAGGGAACCGACACGTCTACCTTGCCGCGCGCCGGCAAGTTGATGCTCTGCTCAGAGCCGAGTGGCACGTTTTGCCCCGGTTCGCCCAGATAAAAGCGCACCCGCACATCGTCTACGCCGACATTACTAAAATTGTGCACCGTGGCGGTGATGATGACCGTCTCGCCATTGCTGGCAAAAGGCGGGCTGGCCACGATGTCTTTGGAGAACTGCTCCTTGCCCGCGCATTGTCCACCCGCCCAGGGGAGGATGAAAGCCGGGTCAGGCCGGTTGTACCGGTTCCAGAAGGTGGTGTTCTTGGGGTTGGTCAGGTAATCCAGCACCAGGTAACCACCTCTGGCCCAATACAGGTACGGCGTGACTTCATAGTTGTAGATTCCGCTCGAGGCAACAGGGTTGAAGTGGACCCGCATGGTGGTGTCGTTGCTGCCGACCACCGTGTGCGTGGAAAGGGTGCCGGCCGAATAGCTGTTCTTGAGCGTGCCCTTCACGTAGGGCAGGTGGACCTCGTAGGAGACGCCAATGCCGAAAGGCTCGGCGCTCACCTCAAAGCTGTCCCCGCCAATCTGCCGTTCGAACATAGAGTCTACGCCCAGGCTGACCGAACTGGCTTGTTGTGTCGTAGTGACGGAAATCCAGCGAGTCCAGAATTCGCCTTCTGTGGGTCCCACGGTCACAGTCTGCAGCGCATTCAACACGCCTTTCCCAGGGTCGAAATCTCGTAGTTGATCGGCAAATCGGGCATAGGACCAGACATTGTTGATCTGGTGTTCGGGTGCGTACCAGAAATCGCAACTGCTGTTCCCGGTTTCATAAAATTCCTGGGTGCCGGTGTGGCTGATGCCGGAGAGGGGAAACACAACCATGATGCGACCCGTCGGCACCCGGCTGTTGTCCTCGTAAACCGGGTATTCCCACACCTGCAGATCCTTGCCGGTGTAGTAGACAATGTCGTCGCTGGTCGCTTTCACCTCCGAGCCAAAGTCAACCTGGTTGAAGGGGGTCGTTGTGTTTTCAAAATGCTCCCCGTAGGTGCCATCGAGACTGTTCTTGACGTGTGTCCCTTCCGGGTCGCCAATACACGTTTCCAGGCCGGCGGCAAAGCCCCAATCCCGCTGCACCCGAATAGACATCTCGGTGCTCTGGCTTTGCTCATTTTCATACGCCGCGTAGGTACCCGCATCCGTGCCGTTGATGTCATAGGTGATGCCATCCAGTGTGTCTATGTGCTTGGGCGGCTCGTTGAGAATGGCGATAATGTCGCCGGTGGCACGCTGCAGGCGGTAGCTGGGCGTGCCGACCCGCAGACTCTCGCCCGTGAAGTCGCCCGTGACCAGGTTCACTGACCTTGCATTTGGGGTGCTCAATCCCTTAGCAGCGATCTGCGAGATGGTCTTAGTCACGCGGTTGTATTCGTAGACACTCAACTGATCGTAGCTATAGAAAGCGACCTCGTCTGCCAAGTCGCGATCCAGGTCGCTGACGGCCAGGGTGTCCAGGAATGACCAGCCCGAGTAATCGGGAATCACCCATTCTGCCAATTGAGTAGGATACGGATTCCCCGCGTTGACACTACGGGCGTCCAGAATGCGCAGCTTGCGAATCAGGTTGGGCCAATCTACGTTGTCAAAGCCGGTCGGCCAGGTAACGATAATCTCATCCACAGAGTCGGAGTTCACATCCCCAATCGCCAGGCCAACACCCGTTGCGTACCTATGATCCCAGGAGACCTTCATTGAATAACCTTGCCACTGGTCGGCGAGCGGACACGATGCGTCGATCCCCGGCCGGCATTCACCCACATCGATTGCATAATCGTTGTCGAAGATGTATAGCTCAACCCAAAGGGCATACTTGGTAAACCAGTCGTTCCCCCAATCTGATAGGACGACGATCTCGTCGTGCAGATCACCGTCCAGGTCCCCAGCCGCGATTCGCATAGTTCCAGCGAACCAGAATTCGCCTAAGGCATATACCCCGTACCCGTAACTGTAGATCGTAGGGCTTGATTTACCCGCGACGAGCGTCCAATGGCCGTCGCCGTCTCTTTGGATATGATAGGCCGTAATCTTGTAGCGGTAGATATCACCGGGAAGGAGGTGAGCCACCACGATTTCGTCTACACCGTCGCCATCAAGGTCGCCTGCCGCAACGCGAGGGACGTTGCCGGCTATCGGCGTATCCAGCTCAGCCAGCTTGGACGGCTCAAAGCCGTTTTGAGCATCGTACAGCTCGACCCTGATCTGGTTGCCGGGCGCCTGATACGCCAGCACAATCTGCTCGCGTCCATCTCCCGTAAAGTAGCCGGTGTCAATGTCAATCAGCAGGTTCTCAACTGACGCGGGATCGCCAGGTGGGACGGCCACAGCGTCGCTCCCGTACTCCTGTCGCGCCGGCAGATTATCCCAATCGGCCCAATCCGACACGCCGCTGCTGTATTGCAGGGTTCCGTCCGTCTTTTGGGCGAACAGGAGGGGCTGGCCCCACCCCCACACGGCTGCCCCCACTCCCGAGCCCAACACACCGCCGCCGGAGGCCCAGTCTCCCCAGGCGCCGCCGCTGTACTGGATCTGCCATAGAGCATCATCTGAGCCACGCATATACACGTTGATCTGACCCGCCTGCGGAGAAGCGACCGTCGGGGCCGAAGCGGCGGTGATGCCGGTCGGCAGCGGCAGGCGTTCCCATCCTCCCCATCTGCCGCCCGCAAAGATGCGAGTCCACAGCGCTCCGTCCAGGCCGCGCCCAAAGACCTGCATGCCATCCGCGCCCAGCGCTATGGCGGCTGGCGCCGAGGTGAGAATGCCGCCCAGGCTCTGCCAATTTCCCCAGGCCGCTCCGTCAAAGTGCCGCCAACGCAAAGTGTTGTCCGGACCGCGCCGGAACAGGTCAAGCTGCCCTGCAGAACGCGCCACCGCAGCCGGGGCGTCTACTTCGGGAGTCGGCGTAGTCCAGGTCACCTCCGGCCAGTAGCCCGGCACATCCACCAGCCGCCAGGGGCCGTACGTCTGGCCAGAGGCCCAATCCAACCGGTAGACCAGGTTGTCAGTGCCGACGGCAAACACGGCTGCGTTGTATTCATCCAGGTAGACGACCGCCGGGGCCGAGAGCAGCGTGCGTCCGCCAGCATTTTGCCAGCCACCCCAACCGCCGTAATAGTACAGAGTGCCGTACCACAGGGAGTCGTCGTAGCCGCGCACCGCCAGGATGCCCGGGAAGGCTAATGCGCTCAACCCGAGCGCTGCTGGCGCGGAGGTGACCTTGGGTTCCAGGGAGGGCATCTCGCCGATGGACCAGGAAATGTGACCGCTGCCATCAATCCAGGCGGCGATTTGCTCCGCCTGGAAGTCTCCGTTGAGATCGCCCGCGGCTATGTCGTGAAACGCCTGCGCACCAAGCGAGAACTGGCTACCCGGAATGACATCGAGCGTCGGTGTAATGTCAAAGGTCCGCACGGCAAAGTCGTTGTAGTTCACGAACGAGCTAAACATGATCTTGTCCAGATTCACCAGGCGGCGATTCCCCGCCAGCGGATCGGCGATGACGCCGTCCTGCAACAAAGCGTCCAATCCGGCCAGCGTCGTGGTTTGCTCCACCCCCTGGGCATTGACCTGGCCCACCTGCGAGGTGTATTGGGCAACCTTGGCAGGCCGGCCTGGCTCGTGGTGAGGGATTGGCCTGGCTGGTATGGGGCGGGGCGGCATGCCGCGCGTGGCTATCTCCACTCTGGCGGGGCTTGCGTCATTCTGGGCAGGCACTGTCTGGGAGACGCTCGGCCGGAGGGGGACGAGCGCGACCAACAACACGATAAGAACAAGCAATCTCTTCACTTCGGTCCTCCTCTGCGCAGACCAATGGTTGCCGCCAAGATGGCAGGGCGTTATGCTCGTCTGATTTGTCAAGTATACCACAAAACTGGGATAGCGCCTGGTTGCGCCTGCCCGGGGTTCAGCTACGGGGCGGCCTCCCCACTGATCACTGCTACCATTTCACCCCATCCACCCGCACCCGCGCCAATCGAACCAGGCTCTCCTTCCCAAACCCCTTCAAGAACCCCATCAGGTCAAACTTCGGCCCCGCCTCCAGCCCGGCGAAAAAGCCATCCTCCCGCGTCTCCAGGAACCCGCCGAACAGCACCTTCTTCTTCAGCCCCTTGGCCGGCAGATCGAAGCGATACCCCGCTCCTTCCCGCCGCAACGAATACGGCACGTACGCCCCGCGCAGGTACTCCTCCAGCCGCGCCCGCGCCTCAGGGAACAGCTCCGCCGGCAGATGCACGTCCAGGTGCAGCCGCGTGAACACGCCCGGCGTGAACCCAGAGACCTCAGAAACCAGGTTTCTTCCATAAGCGAAGCGACAGAACCCGGTTTCTTCTTCCTCCGCAGCCAGCACCCGCACCAGCCCCTCCACATCCCGCGCCTTCAATCCAAACACCGTCTCCCCCCCCATGACCGGGAAACGCTCGTCGTTGGGAGGAACGGTAAACAGGCTCTCCCGCACCGCCAGCAGATTGTCCGTCAGTTCCGGGTAGCAGCCCAGGATCTCCCGAAACACGAACGCATTGAGAAACTCGGGCTCGACCCCCGTCAGCCCTGGGTCCACCTGCATCCGATAATACACCACCGGCAGCCGCCGCTTGCGCGCCATCACCTCCCGCAGTTGGGCCAGGTACCCCTCGCTGGCCGGCTGGCAAACCTGGTGGTGCGTGATCGCCTGCCTGTGCTCCCCATCCGGGCAGGCCCCACATCCCAGGCAACGCCCAGGCCGCTCGGCATTCCCCAGGCAATAGCCGGTGTCATTGCCCGCACAGGCTTCCTGATACTGGGAATACAGGAATTCGGAGGGAATGCCGGATTCGACAAACTCCAGCGCAAAGGGATAGCCTGGCCCCTTCTCGCCTAGAAAGGCGTCGTTCCAGTGGCCTGTTTCCTCCATCCAGTCCCTGAGCTCCTCCCAGTACCCCTGTGGCAGCGCCGTATCGAAGCAATACCCCTTCTCTGCCAGCGCCACCACCGGCTCCGCCAGCCAATACCCCCCCAGCGCCAGCACCTGCGTCACGCAATAGGCCGGCCAATCGAACGCCAGCCGGAACTCGAACCCGTTCGTCTCGCAGGCCGACTTGGCCTGCCCAATGATCGGCCGCCACGCCCGCTCGTCGAGCATCAACCGGTCGTAGCGGAGTGGCGTGCATGGCATCCGCACCAGCAGCCCGAAACTAAACACCACCCGCACCCGCCGCTCCTGGGTCCTGCGCGTCTCCCTGAGCCACCTCAAGAACCGCCGAAACTCCTCGAAATCCTCTTCCGTCTCGTGGCCGGTCAGCACGTAGAACAACTTGACCCGCCGGATCTTTAACCTCAGCAGCCGCCTCAACAAACCGTAGATGTCGTCCGTGGACAGGCTCTTGCGCAGCCACGCCCGCAATCGCTCGCTGAGCCCCTCAATGCCCAGCGTGAAATCCCGCTTGTCCGCCTCGACCTCCGCCTCCAGCAGCCCCTCCGTGTGCTGCAACATGTCCAGCCGCTGGCTTTTGAAACTCACCCGCTCGAACAGCCCCTGCAGCGCCAGGATCATCTCCAACACGTCCTGGTGCGTGTTGAAGTTGAAACTGTACACGTTCAGTTCCTCGTTCCCCTGCGCCCGCTTCAGTTCGCGGGCCGCCGAGAGGACGTCGGGCAGGCCCAGTTCGCGGTAGGGCTTGCGATCGTAGCCCTCAAAGCAGAACGTGCAGAACGCCGGGCAGCCGTACGTGATCTGGAGACTGGCCGTGTGCACCTCGGGGCTGTTCAGGATGGGATACTCCACCGGCAAGAACTGCGCCTGGGGTGTGTGGAGGACCGCCTTGCGTACAGGACTCAGCGACCCGGCGACCCACAACCCCGGGATCTCGCGCGCCGCCTGCTGCAACAACTCCCGCTTGTCCTCGCCCCCCCCGTCATTCCGAGCGCAGCCGTCATTCCGAGCGCAGCCGGATGTACTCATCCGCGGAATCTCGCCGCCCTGCAACAACCGCACCAGGTCTCCGACCGCCCCTTCCCCCTCCCCAAAGAAAATGCCATCCACCAGGCTGTCGCCATCCGGACGGATGAGGGCCTGCGTCGCCATCGCATTCGACCCGCCCAGGATCACGATCGGACACTCCGGCCCGCGCTGGCTCGCAAAGAGCGGGAACCCTGACCGGATCAGCAGATAGGGCAGGTTGATCAACTCCAGCGTGTAGGCGTTGGAGACCAGGAGCAGGTCAAACTCGTCGCCCGAGCGCAAACTCTGCACACCGATGAGGGGTGGGACCCCCTCTCTCTCGAACCGCGCCCGATCTTCCTGGGTGGGGGAGAACGCCAGGTCTACGAACCCCTCCGGCAGCGCCCGCCGGACCTCCTGGAACAGAAAAAGATGGGGAATCGAACGATCTACGTCTCGAAACGGGGACAACCGCACAATCAACACCCTGTACGAGGCCGCCTCGAACCCCGGATTGCCGAACGTCGGATTCACACGCGGCAGGAACGGCTCAACCTCACGTACCTTCCCCAACCAACTTATCATCAACTCGCCCGTCCATCCCCCAATCCACTAATCCTGCCCATCCGTGCTCTTCCGATCCGCTAATCCTGCCAATCCGTGTTCTCACCGCCTCCCCCAGCCTCCGCACCCCCTCCCCCAGCTCCTCCGGCGACACCAGCGTAAAGGCCAGCCGACAATACTCCTCCCCGCCCCCACCCGTGTAGAACCGCGCCCCCGGCACGTACGACACCCCTGCCGCCTCGGCCAGCGGCAACAGCGCCTCGCTGTCCACCCCCGCCGGCAGCCGCAGCCACACGAAAAACCCGCCCCCTGGAACCACCCACCGGCACCCTTCCGGCAGATACTTCGCCAATCCGGCCAACAGCGCGTCCCGCCGCTCCCGGTAGGCCGCCCGCAGTCGCTCCACCTGCCGCTCCAGCAGCCCTAACTCCATCAGCGCCGCCACCACGTGCGCAGTAAAGTGGTTGA
>Ga0172364_10000489_pt1 | contig 28251 bp, 27 predicted proteins | sample LakKivSesite10cm_FD_114545 | JGI IMG/M metagenome (GOLD analysis project Ga0172364, IMG submission 114545) | Sediment microbial communities from Lake Kivu, Rwanda - Sediment site 10cm | ecosystem: Environmental > Aquatic > Freshwater > Lake > Sediment | place: Rwanda: Western Province, Lake...
CGCCTGTACCTTGCTTGTCGGAGCACCCCGTGAACTACTCTGGAGACAGTAAATGCTATAGTATCCGGTAAATAGGTCTGCTCCTCAATGGAAGCAGAGCAAAAACCACGAAAAGAAGGGGGACGCGGGAGGTTCGTGCTGGGCTAATATAAATCACTAAAGGCAGCATGTCAAGGATTCTTGGGGAGGAAAATAGGGCTGGGTTCCCCAGCATGTAGGAGCGAGCCCGTGTGTCGCCCTGCTGGCGGTACAGATGTTTGACGTTTGTTAATAATACTTGACAAATTGTTAAATATATATTACAATAAGTAAAGTAGACTGCACGCGGAGGTCTCAATGATGAGCAAGAGATGGTTTCGTATATGTGGTTTTGCGATCACTGTGACAATGGTGGCCTTGATCGGTTGGTCTATAGCAACTGAAAATGTAGTGGTACCGATACCTACCGTGCTCGGTGGTGTAGTTCTGCTGTATCTACTCAGAAGACAGGTAAAGGATGTCATGCAAGACGAGAGAAACTACAGAATCAGTGAGAAAGCTTCGAGGTCGGCTTTACAAGTTTTCGCATTGATAGCAGCGATTACCGGCATTACCTTGACCGCAGTGAGTACTGATGGTTCTTCTCTCTCTAGAGAGGTAGGGCTCACATTAGCCTTTTGCGCCTGCGGCCTCCTGGTCCTGTATATGATCTCATATGCCTACCATAGCAGAAAAAGTTAGAGAGCATCTACGAAAATGAAGAACAAACTGAAAGTCTACCGGGCGATGCACGACCTGACCCAGGACGCACTTGCGCAGAAGCTGGGCATAACGAGGCAGACAGTGCTCTCCATAGAAAAAGAGAAGTATGACCCTTCCCTGGAGCTCGCTTTTAAGATTGCGAACCTATTTAATGTCACCATCGAGGATATTTTCTCCTATCATACAAACAGGGACAATACCTAGTAATACCATTCCTGCGCAAGCAGGAATCCAGGTGCCCCGTACAATACCCTCGCCCCTTGAGTTGCTATTGTAGTTGCCCAATTCATTGGGCGGCTCTTGCCTGATCCGCCTGATGAGGCGGACGCAACTACAAAAGTGGCGTAGGGGCAGACCCGCGTGTCTGCTCTGGAGGTACAAGGGCGAACACATGGGTTCGCCCCTACGTGTTGGGGAACCCCAGCCCTCTCTCTTTGAGGCTGATGTAGCGCTGTTGGCCGATGATGATGTGGTCGAGCACTTCGATGTCGAGCAGCTTGCCTGCTTTCACAATCTGCTCGGTGACCTTGATGTCCTCGGGGCTGGGTGTGGGGTCTCCCGAAGGGTGATTGTGCACCACTATTAAGGCAGGGCAGTTCTCTCTAACCGCTTCCTTGAAAAGCTCGCCCACTTTTATCAGTGACGCGTTGACATTGCCTTTGTAAACACGCGGCAAGGCCAGCACCTGGTTCTTGGTATTGAGCAGCACCAGCCGCAGTTCCTCCTGCTCCAGAAAGCTCATCTCTGCCTGCAGCAGGTTAGCGATGTCTGCGGGTGACTTGACTACCGGGCGTTCCTCCGGTTGGGTGGATGTCAGCCTGCGCCCTAACTCTAGAGCAGCCTGGAGTTGGCATGCCTTTGCCTCTCCCAGCCCGTGCTCCTGACACAGTTCTCCGAATCCGGCCCGGGCCAGCCCGGCCAGGCCGCGGAACCTGGTGAGCAATCTTGCCGAGAGGTTGAGCACACTCTCCGAGGCGGCGCCGGTGCGCAGTATGATTGCGACAAGCTCGCTGTTGGATAATGAGGCAGCACCGTATTGCTTGAGGCGTTCCCTGGGGCGCTCCGTGGCGGGTAACTCGCGAATCAGAGGATAATATTCCATCTGCTCACTCCCCTTTCGCAGCCTCAGGTGTGGTGGAGACACGGTGGTAACCGACAACACGTTTAACAGCGATAGTTGTCATTGTTACTCCGAGTGCCTAGTATAAAATAGTATCGCTGCCAGTGAGAACTTGGCCATTCTCTGTTGTAAACTCAACAATTACGTCACCGGAAGGGAAATCTCCTGATGGATATGTATTGAATGAGCTATAAGGGATTCTGCCGAAAGAACAAAGGATACGTTTCCTTTCAAAAGCGCCGCTGCCAACCGTTGTATTGTGGAAATCAGATTTATCAACCGAGAACGTTTTTTCATATAAAGTATATATATAACTCCGTGTATCTTGTGTTATTTTCAAATGCACAGTACCAGAGGCGGTTGTTTCCTCTCCATTCCTATCAGCCAATACGAAGTAAACTACAATGCCGTCTGACCCTTCCTGATATGCTACGACATCTTTAATATAGACAGGGGTGGCTGTAGGGAGCGAATTGCTGCATCCAACGTTAGAAACCGAGTAAAGAAGAATCACAATTAGGGGTATTAGCCATTTTTTCATCTCAACTCCCCTCCTCATATTTTAGTGCATGATGCTCCCAGCAGAATACACAGTGCTATGAGTATTAGGGATAGTAGGCTTTTCTCGGATTTAACCTCCTTAGATTGCTGTCCAAATAACCGTGCGTACAGGGGCATCCGCCTCTGGCGGATGCCCCTACGGCTTGCGTCTAACTTGATGAACGTTGTGAACTGAGCTTACTTAACTTCGACTGTAGCGCCGGCAGCGGTGAGTTTCTCCTTAATGGTAGCTGCTTCAGCCTTGTTCACGCCCTCTTTTACTACCTTGGGCGCAGCCTCAACCAGCTCTTTGGCTTCTTTCAGGCCCAGCGTAGTTACCTCGCGCACCGCTTTTATTACACTGATCTTGTTGGCGCCTACTTCTTTCAGTGTCACGGTGAATTCAGTCTGTTCCTCGACAGGAGCGGCGGCGGGTGCTCCAGCGCCTGCGCCGGCACCACCACCAGCGGGAGCGGCTGCCATCATAGGTACGGCGGCGCTGATACCGAAGGTCTCTTCCAGCGCTTTAACCAGCTCCGAGAGCTCAATCACAGTCATTTCTTTTATCGCAGCTATGATTTCGTCCTTGGTCATCGTCTTCGCGGTTTCCTTCTTCGCAGCAGGAGTGCGCTTCTTATGTGCTTTTTCCTCTTCTGCTGCTGGAGAACCGGATTCTTCCTTCTGTGCTTCTACTTCTTTCTCGGCGGCTTCCTCATTAGCCATTTGTTACTCCTCCCATTTGTTGAATTCTGGCATTTAATAATGTGCTCAGGGCACGTAAGTTGGCGCTGAGAACATTGTGCAGTGAATAGATAGGACTTTGCAGGACACCGAGCAATCTCGCCCTCATGACATCCAGTGAAGGCATGGTGGCAAGACTATATATTTCCTGGGGGGTGAGCACCCGTACCTCAAGTATACCGCCCTTGATAACAAGAGCAGTCTTCGAAACGCGGGCATAGTTGGACAGATTCTTCGCCAGTTGAGTGACGTCTCCCTGACAGAAGGCGAGCGCTATCGGCCCCTGAAAGAATTGGGCAAGCCCGGGCTTTCCTGCCTTCTCTGCGGCTAATTTGGCCAGGGTGTTTTTGACCACATGAAATTCGGAGTTCACTTCTCGAAGCTGACGTCGCAGTTGCAACATATCTGAGACCGATAGTCCCCGGTATTCAGTGGCGATTATGAACTTATTCTGAGAAAACAGTTCGGCTAGCTGCTCTACAAGCTCGACTTTCTTTTCCGTAGGCATGTTTTCTGTCCTCCATAAAAAGGGAGTCCTTATGCCTGCAACATAAGGACTCCTCGTCTCTTCAGTAAAGTTGCTTCGGCAGGCATAAGATTAAGCCGTTTCGGCACCCGCTGTCTTTAGCGTTATCGTTATTCAGTTTTTGACCTTTTGTATTCTAAATCAAAATCCTCAACTATGCAAGCCTAAAAAATTCGAAATCCTAATTCCTAAATTCTAAACAATATCAAATGTTCGAAATTCAAGAGTCTCATGGCTTCTAGGTTTGGAGATTTAAATTTTGAATTTGCCTTCGACACAGGCTCAGGCCAGGGTTTCGGATTTAGAGTTTAGAGTTTCCCCTAGCGACCCGGTACGCCGAAAATGCCCATGCTGCACATAAAAGTGCCCGGATGCCCTCCCTGGTTGTGAGCTATCCCCAGTTGAACATTTTTAAGCTGGCGGGATGGCTCTTGTGCCTTGCCCTGTATTTGCTTGTATATCTCGTAGACCTCTCTGACGCCGCTGGCCCCCACAGGGTGGCCGAATGATTTGAGTCCGCCGCCGGCGTTAAAGGCAACCTCACCGTCCAATGCGAACGTGCCGGCTTCGATATCGTCTTTGGCTTTCCCCCGCTCGCAGAAGCCCATGGCCTCGTAGCACATAAGCTCAGCGATGGAGAAGCAGTCATGGCACTCCACGATGTCTATTTCTTTGCGCGGGTTCTTTATTCCGGCCTGCTGATATGTCTGCATGGTTGCCCGGTAGGTCTCCTCCCAGTGCACCCAGTCGTAGGTTGTCATCATCTTGCCGCAGCCAGGGCCTGCTGCGTTGCCCAGAGCCTTGACCGTAATATAATCTTTCCTGAACTTTTTAGCGTCCTCGGCACGGCAGAGGATAGCCGCCGCTGCGCCGTCGGTTACGCCGCAGCAATCGTAGAGTCCCAGAGGCCAGGCGATAATAGGAGCATTCAGTGCCTGGTCCAGCGTTATCTCGCGCCGCAGGTGTGCTTTGGGATTGCGGGCACCGTTATAGTGGCTTTTCACCGAAATCATAGCCAGGTGTTTCTTTTCAGCCCCGTATTGGGCGAAATACCTGGTAGCTGCCAAGGCATAGCGTCCCGGAGGAGTAGCCTGGATGCCGAACACAGGATGTATACCGCCCATCGGCTCTCCGGAGCCGAGCCCTCCGACACCCCTATCCTTGGTCTTTTCGAAGCCTACACAGAGCACGAGGTCGTAAGCTTTGGAGATAAGAGCATAGGTAGCCCCTCTAATGGTTTCCAGGCCGGTGCCGCAGAGGTTCTCCACCCTGACAATAGGTATATAGTCCAGCTTGAGTGGATAAGCCAGACTCTGGCCTCCGGCGAAGCCAAGGGTGCCTGACCATGCCGCCTGTATGTCTTTAGGGCCTACTCCGGCGTCCTCGAAAGCCTCGGAGGTCGCTTCGACAACGAGGTCCCATGCGCTGCAGTCCCAGCGCTCCCCGAATTTGCTGCAGCCCATGCCTACTATAGCAACTTTATCTTTAATGCTTTCCATCTTTCACCTTCCTTCAGAACGAGTCTTCAGGGCGAGTCCTTAGTCTCCCCTCAAAGGGCGGCACTTCCAGTAGTAGTTGCGAATGCCTCTTTCGCTGTGCATCCATCTGAAGGTAAGCTCTACTGGCATCTCGTATTCTACCTTATCGGGGTCGCGGTCTGTCATCTGGGCGTAGAATCTACCGCCATCATCGAAGTCGATGATACACAGGATGATAGGTGAATCGAGGCTGGGGCCCAGGTTGTCTTTACTGTAGGTGAACAGCTTGCCCCTTCTATCGGCGAGACGGACCTCCTCGAACTGGTCTTTGCTCTGGCAGTACATGCAAATCCGCTGCGGGGGGAAGTTGATATTGCCGCAGACCAGGCACTTGCCGCCGCGGCAGTTGAGGTTCCAACTGCGGTCTCGCCATGAGACAGTGGCGGCCGATTGATTTTCCCAGAAGGCATATCCCTGGAGAATGCCGCGGTAGCGCAAGTATTTATCATAGCTCATTAAAGGCAGCTTTGAGTCGAGATGATATTTTATCCCGCGTCTCGCTTTTAGCTTCTTTATACCCTTTGTGATAGTGATGACGAAAGCATCGGCGCCATCTCCATAATTGGCGAACAGCAGCTTGTCGTCAGCTTTCGCTTCTTCCAGAGCGCCGACCAGCATCATCAGAGCATAGGCGCTGCCTGTGTTGCCGACAGTGGAGAAAATGTTATTTTGGACCTGGGTCTTGTAGTCAAAACCCAGGTTTCTGGCTAGTTGCTGGTGTCTTCTATTGTCGAAGGCGTAGAGGACAGCTTTGGTGATGTCAGCAGGCTTTAGGTTCTGCTCTTTCATGAGGGCTTTGACAGCCTCTGCGGTGTTATCCAGGTAGCCCTTCTCAACGATAAAGCGGTCTTCCCAGGACCTGACGAAGGTGTCGTTATCCAATCGCCACAAGTCCATGATATCGTTATAGTGAGTGTGACAGGCATCTATGCTTGCGATTACGTTGGTGTTGCTCAGAAGGACTGCGGCAGCTCCGTCCCCGAATGCCTGCTCGTACTCTGTAGAAGGCTGCCCCATCCGGCAATCTGCAGCAACTACCAGCACTTTCTTCGCCGAGCCCGCAGCAATGGCATCCATAGCGGCTCTCAGGGCAATTGTCGCTGACCTCAAGGAGTTGGAGAAGTCTGCGGTTCTGATATTGCGCTTAAGGTCGAGCGCTTCCGCAACAATACCGGCGCACTGCTTCTCTTTGTAAGGGGTTGTAGTAGAAGCCAGGAATAAGGCATCTACCTCGTCCCGGTTGGAGTCCTGCAGGCAGTTATTCCCGGCCTCCACTGCCATGGTGATGCTGTCCTCATCGAAGTTGGCGACCGACCTTTCGCCCCCGACGGGCAGCCCGCCCCAGGTCAACCAGGGCATATCACGGCTGAGCCGGTAAATAGGTATGTAAGCGCCGTAGGAAACAATCCCTACCATCTGGCTCTCCTTTCGCACAGTCGTGTCTAAACGTCTGTTGCAACTGAATAGGGATAAAGCCAATTGCTAAGAGGTAGTGAGAGAGAGGGTTGGCGTTAGGTCAAGCTTGATTCCCGGTCCCATTGAGGTTGTCAGTGTGGCGGTCTTGATATACTGACCTTTGGCACCGCTGGGCTTTGCTTTGACTACAGCTTCAACTATTGCAGCCAGATTTTCCAGCAGCTTTTTATCGTCGAAGCTGACCTTGCCTACCGGGGTATGTATGATAGCGGTCTTGTCCAGCTTGAATTCCACGCGGCCTTTGCGAGCGTCGGCGATAACCCGCGGCAAGTCAGCAGGCTGTGAGATAGTTCCTGATTTCGGGTTGGGCATAAGCCCTTTGCGTCCTAGAATCTTACCAAGCTTGCCTATTTTGGGCATCATATCGGGGGTTGCTATGGCGACATCGAAATCGAGCCAACCCTCCTCAATCTTTTTAGCAATCTCGTCACCGCCAACAGAATCCGCTCCGGCATCCTGGGCGATTTTCTGTGCCTCGCCCTGGGCGAAGACTAAGACTCGCAGCGGTTTACCCAGTCCGTTGGGCAAAAGAGCCACGCCGCGAACCTGCTGGTCAGCGTGGCGCGGGTCAACGCCCATGCGCAAATGGAGTTCAACGGTCTGGTCAAATTTTGTATAAGACATCTTTTTTGTCAAACTAATAGCTTCCTCGGGATTGTAGGCCTTAGTCCTATCTATAAGTTTTGCTGCTTCCTGATACTTTTTGCCGTGTTTAGCCATGTTGCTCCTACCTTGTGATCTCGATTCCCATGCTTTTTGCTGTGCCTTCCACCATCCGCATCGCCCCTTCGAGATCTTTAGCATTGAGGTCTTTGAGCTTAAGTTTGGCGATCTCGCGGATTTTCTCCTGCGGTATGCTGCCGATTTTATTCCGGCTCGGGTTATCGCTTCCCTTCGCTGTACCCAGTGCCTGCTTAAGCAGGTCGGCTGCTGGCGGTGTCTTGGTAACAAATGTGAAAGAGCGGTCTTCGTAAATAGTTATCTCCACCGGGACTACCGAGCCAGCCTGTGAGGCAGTCTGCTCGTTATACTCCTTGCAGAAGGCCATGATATTAACGCCGTGCTGCCCCAGCGCAGGGCCTACCGGCGGGGCCGGGTTAGCTTTACCTGCCTCGATCTGAAGTTTGACTACCGCCTTGACTTTTTTTGCCATATTCTTAACCTTCTCGCTTGATTTACCTGGTTAGAGCCTTTCCACCTGCAGGAAATCCAGTTCAACTGGGGTCTCCCGTCCAAAGAAGGAAACCAGGACCTTCACTTTGCCCTTCTCAGCATTTATATCGTCAACCACGCCTATGAAGTCTATGAACGGTCCATCAATGATGCGAACGCTCTGGCCTCTGTTGAAGCCGACCTTCACTCTGGGTGTCTCGGCCTCCATTTGTTTCAAGATTGTTTTAACCTCAGGCTCATCCAGAGGAACGGGCTCTACCTTGCCTTTATCGTCCTGGGCACTTACGATGCCTGTGACGCCTGGCGTATTCCGTACGACGTGCCAGCTTTCTTCATCCATAATCATCTCAACCAGTATATAACCGGGGAATATCTTCTTCGCCACGGTACGGCGTTGCCCGTCCCTGATTTCGATTTCATCTTCAGTGGGCACCACTACGTTGAATATTTTATCCCCCACGTCCATTGACTTGATGCGATGTTCCAGGTTAGTCTTGACCCGGTTTTCGTATCCCGAATAAGTGTGGATGACGTACCACTTCTTTGCGTTTTGTTCCATAAGGGTCTTATCCATATTCAGTGTTCAGGGATATAACTCCATCGGGGTAATGGCTACTGTCACGGTCCTGCTGTTTTATTGCACGGCCAAGCACTACCTGAGCAAAATAACATTCATCAGTTTAGAAAAGCCGTAGTCAAGCACTCCGAGAACTATAGCAACTGCCACCGTGAAGATAATCACCAGAGTGGTTAAATAGGTAGCCTCGCGCCTTGTCGGCCATGTTACCTTCTTCAGCTCGGAGATGATATCATTAACGAACTTGAATCTTGGTTTGCCCTGCTTGTTTATTGCAGCCGGACTCTTCACAACTGCCCTCTATATTTTACTTTGTCTCTTTGTGCAAAGTATGTGTTCGACAGCGGGGGCAGTACTTCTTTAACTCTAACCTCCCGGGGTCGTTCTTTTTATTCTTGATCGTGGTGTATGTCCTCTCCTTGCACTCCGTACAGGCGAGGTAGATAATGCTTCGTGCTTCAGATTTTTTAGCCATTTTTACTCTAGAACCTTTGTTATCAAGCCGGAGCCGACCGTTCTGCCACCCTCTCTAATGGCGAATCTAACTCCCTGCTCCAGAGCCATGGGAACAATCAGCTTGATTTTCATATTGAGGTTGTCGCCGGGCATCGCCATTTCGACTCCCTGCGGCAGCTCAGCAGTTCCGGTAATGTCCATGGTTCTGATATAGAACTGTGGCCTGTAGCCATTGAAGAACGGTGTGTGGCGGCCGCCCTCTTCCTTGGTCAGCACGTATACCTGAGCTTCGATGAGAGTATGAGGTTTTATTGAACCCGGCTGAGCCAGCACCTGGCCTCGCTCTATATCATTCCGTTCAATCCCTCGGAGCAGGCAGCCGACAGCGTCCCCCGGTTGTCCTTCCTCCAGTGTCTTGTGGAACATCTCCACGCCGGTTACTACTGTCTTTCGGGTTTCCCTCATCCCTACTATCTCAACCTCCTGCCCGACTTTAATGACGCCTCGCTCTATTCTTCCTGTGGCCACAGTGCCTCGTCCTTTAATGGCGAAGACATCCTCTACGGACATGAGGAATGGTTTGTCTGCGGGACGCTTGGGCAGCGGTATGTAGCTATCCACTGCATCCATAAGCTGCCAGATTTTGCCACACCACTCGCAGTCTCTCTTGCCGCAACCGCACTCCAGGGCCTTGAGGGCGCTTACCCGTATAATAGGGGTCTTGTCGCCGGGGAAACCGTATTTGGGAAGTAGCTCCTCTCTCAATTCCAGTTCGGTGACTTCCAACAGATCGGGGTCATCTACGGCATCAATCTTGTTCAAAGCGATGAGCACGGAAGGAACCTCCACCTGACGGGCCAGGAGGAGGTGCTCTCTTGTTTGAGGCATAACTCCGTCGTCGGCGGCCACAACCAGTATGGCACCATCCATCTGGGCAGCGCCGGTTATCATGTTCTTGATGTAGTCAGCGTGGCCTGGACAGTCCACATGGGCGTAATGTCGCTTCTCCGTCTCGTACTCTATATGAGCTATAGCGATTGTCATACCCCTGGACTTCTCCTCGGGGGCGTTATCAATAGAGTCAAAGGCGCGAAACTGAGCAAGCCCTGCTGTAGACAGGACTTTTGTTATCGCTGCAGTTAAGGTTGTCTTACCATGGTCGACGTGCCCGATTGTGCCCACGTTGATATGTGGTTTGGTCCGCTGAAATACTTTCTTTGCCACTTTTTCTTCCTCCCGATCCGTTTAAGTTCAGCCCACAACCAGATTTGAACTGGTGACCCCCTTCTTACCAAGAAGGTGCTCTACCACTGAGCTATGTGGGCGCGCTGCATGGTGGAGGGGGCAGGATTCGAACCTGCGTAGCCATTTCAGGCGACAGATTTACAGTCTGTTGGTATTAGCCTCTCACCCACCCCTCCGGTATCTGCCCGGAGCCCGAGAGCGGATTCGAACCGCTACCCGGCCGATTACAAATCGGCTGCGCTGCCATTGCGCCACTCGGGCCTTTTTCGACCTTTTTAAGTTCAATGCACTAAGTATATAAGTATAAAAGGGAAAAAATCCAAAGTCAAGGCTTCTTGTATCTCCATACCGTTCCTTGAGGGGTATCCTCCAGGGTAACGCCCAGTTCCCTAAGACCGTTCCGAATGCTATCTGCAAGCTGATACTTCTTCTCTCTTCGTAATGCAAGTCGCTTCTCTGAGAGCATACTGACAATGATGCTGGCATCTTTCGACTCTTCTAACTCCACATTATGTTTGTGCGCAAGCTCCGCGAGCGCTTGCATCGGAATTTCTGGAATAGCTAGCTCTGATCGCAGAGTCAACCCCATCACTCCAGCAAGCTCTCTGAATGTCCTCAGTGCTTCGCCTATATGCAGGCCTTCATCGTTGCCGCGGTTTATCTCTCTCGCCAGGTCAAATAAAGCTGCTATCGCCTGCGGCGTACTGAAGTCATCGTCCATAGCTTCAATGAACCGTTCTTTATATGTCTGGGAGTCTACAGTCGCTGCTGCGGATTCTTTAATATCGAGGTTGTTCGTATTGCGCAGCCTCTCTACTCCCTTCTCTGTTGCTGTCAAATTCTCATCGGAGTAGGTTATGGGGCTGCGGTAATGAGAGCTGAGCACCCAGAGTCTGAGAGCATCAGGGCTGTATTTAGCTAGCGCTTCGCTGATGGATACCAGCTTCCCCGTAGACTTGCTCATCTTTTCCTCGCCCAGTTGCAGCAGTCCGTTATGCAGCCAGTGGTGGACGAAGGGTTTAACGCCTGTGAAGCACTCGGATTGGGCGATCTCGTTTTCGTGATGGGGGAAGATGAGGTCTTGCCCTCCCCCGTGAATATCCAGCGTTTGCCCCAGGTATCTGAGCGACATAGCACTGCATTCGATATGCCACCCCGGTCTTCCCATTCCCCAGGGGCTTTGCCACTGCGGCTCGCCGGGCTTAGCTGCCTTCCATAAGGCAAAATCCAGGGGATGCTCCTTGGCTTCGCCTATCTCTACGCGGGCTCCGGCCGTCATACCATCCAGTGTGCGGTGGCTTAGCTTGCCGTAGTCGGGGTCGCTTTGGATCCGAAAGTAGACATCGCCTCCAACCTCGTATGCATGACCTTTTTGTATAAGGCCTTCGATGACCTCGAGCATTTTAGGGATTTCTTCAGTGGCTCTGGGGTAAACATCGGCCCGCTTTATATTCAGGGTATCCATATTAGCGAAGTACTGCTCAATAAATCCCTCCGCCAGGTCACGGGCAGTAATACCGGACTCATTGGCACGGGCGATGATTTTATCATCGATGTCGGTGAAATTCTGTACGTATTTCACCTTGTAGCCACGGAATTCGAGGTAACGTCTGATAGTGTCGAAGATTATGTAGCTCATGGCATGGCCAAGATGGCTGGGAGCATAAGGCGTGACTCCGCAGACATACATCTTGACTGTATCACTTCGGGGTACAAAATCCTCTTTATGACCGGACAGAGTGTTATATATCCTCATCGGGCTTTTTCCAACAGCGCCACGGAGTAGGCAGCGATTCCCTCTTCTCGTCCTACGAACCCCATGCCTTCATTCGTAGTTGCCTTGATACCTATTTGTGTTTCTCCGATAGAGAGGGCAAGAGCTATGTTCTGTTTCATTTGGCTGATAAAAGGTCGGAGAAGAGGGCGTTCCGCAATTATTGTAGCATCAATGTTACCTATGCGCCAGCCGTTGGACTTGAGTAAATCAGCCACACGGTTGAGTAGGGTAACGCTGGAAATATCTTTATATGCGGGGTCGTTAGGGGGGAAATGGTATCCTATATCTCTTAATCCTGCAGCGCCTAATAGGGAATCCATTATGGCATGAGACAAAACGTCAGCATCGCTCCAGCCTTCAAGCCCTTTCTCAAAGGATATTTTTACGCCGCCCAGGACAAGGGGGCGACCTGGGGTTAGCTGATGGGCATCGTAGCCGATACCGATGCGCATAAGGCCTCCGTGGTCGCGGGCTGTTTTGTTCCCTGTTTTTGCAGCAGGACCTCGGCTATTGCCAGGTCCTCGGGTGTGGTCACTTTAACGTTATAATAGGACCCCATGTAGACCTCGACCTTGTGACCTAGCTTTTCCACCAGCGCAGCGTCATCGGTTACATCCTCATCTACTTGGCGGTAAGCTTCTGCTATAAGGTCGTAGCGGAAGACCTGAGGCGTCTGTGCGGCCCATAGGCATTGACGGGCAGGCGTCTGTTGCACAAAGCCGTGGCGAGAGACGATTTTAATAGTATCTTTAACCGGCACCCCGGCAATTGCAGACCCACTTGCTTGAGCTGCTATTAGCCCTCTTTCGATCAAATCCGCGCTGACACAAGGTCTGGCACCGTCATGAATTATTACCCAGTCGCAGTCATTAAGCCGCCGCAGCCCTTCTTTCACTGAATCCTGCCGCCTTGTCCCCCCTGCGCATACCGCAGCCACTTTAGACCAGCCCTGCCCCTTCACCAGCGTACGTCCCTGCTCCAGGCTTTTTTTGGCCAATACGATGACTATTTCATTGACTGATGGGCAGTCTTGGAAAACGGTCGTCACTTTAACCAGCAGGGGCTCTCCGTTTAAGGGGGCGAAGACTTTGTCAATACCACCCATTCGGCTACTGGTGCCAGCAGCGACGATTACAGCACCGACTTTACCTTTTATTTTTTTCATCGACGGGTTCTTTGGGTTGTGCGAAGATCATTCGGCCGGCCGCAGTCTGCAATACCCTGGTAACAGCAACACTGAGGTCTGTATTGAGATAGCGGCGCCCTCCTTCGACCACAACCATGGTGCCATCATCAAGGAAACCAATGCCCTGGCCTGGCTCCTTGCCTTCCTGGACAATGCGCAGTGTCATGTCCTCTCCGGGCAGGATAACCGGTTTGACAGCATTAGCCAGCTCATTTATGTTTAGCACCTTTACACCTTGAAGCGTAGCTACTCTATTGAGATTGAAGTCATTGCTGACAATAGGGCAGTGCAGTGTTTTGGCTAACCTTACTAGCTTGGAATCGACCTCGTGGGTATCTTCAAAGTCAATATCAGAAATCTGAACCGGGACATCTGATCCTCTCTGAAGCTGGGTCAACATCTCCAGGCCTCTCCTTCCTCGATTGCGTCGGAGCACATCGGGTGAATCGGCGATATGCCGCAGCTCGTCGAGGACAAATCTGGGAATGAGTAAGGTGCCGTGAATGAAACCTGTTTGGATGATGTCGGCTATACGCCCGTCGATGATAGCATTTGTATCCAGTATAAGGAGGTCATTTCTGTTATCCCCGGGCACTGACAGCTTGGGGGCACCGCTGAAGAAGAACCGTAAAACTGCAGGCCCCTGGAGCACCATGATAGGGACAAAGAGGAAACACAAAAATAAACCGAGTATGAGAGGTGACCATTTCCCCCATGGGTCTGGGAGCAAAGACAATGGCAGGGTTGCCAGGGCTGTGATGACCAAAGCAAAAGCAAGCCCTACGCCTGCAGCCACAAGACTGGGCAATTGCAGCATCCGCGGCATCACGCGGATACGTCTTTGCATCCACCGCCAGGGGCGGATGGTTAGGTATGGGGCGAGCAAATAGCCGAAGACATAGCCACCGATAGCGAGAGTTAAAATCCAGGTTAGCTCAGTACTTGCGTTTGTCCTCCCACCGATGAACTTGCCTAGCTGCCACCCCCCGATGCCGATGATTATTGCGACAATGACACGAAAAAGTACTCCCCGCATAAATACCGCATCCCATCTTACTTCGGCAATAATTAATAATATTTACTAAAAACATTGCCGTCTCCGGGGGATAAGGCTCCTGAAAAAATATTAATCCTGCGCGATATTAGCACAAAAAGCGAAATGTGTCAATTTCGGCGCAGTAAACCAACTGCAACGATAATACCTAAAATGAGAGCGATTAGACCGTATACATCGGCGAATGTGTGTAAAAAGGGCTCTGGTGGCGCCTCGATAAGGCTTCTAACGACATAGCTCATAACCACACTCGCCCCGGCAATTACCTGGAGGCCCGGACTTCGTTTTCGGTTCGCTGCAAGGCTGACTGCCTCCCCGATGACGTAACCGATGACTAGGGCTATGAAGAAGAGGAAAAAGCCGCCCAGGGGTACAAACGGCCAGATAGCGCCTGCTACAGCGGCGGTCGCTATACCGGCACCGGCCGCCCTTATATAGTAAATGGTCGAGATCTCAAAAACCGGCAGCTTCTTCAGAGTAGCACATTTGGGGCAACGAGCCCCTACTGGGGTTTGAACCATGCATTTCGGGCAGATGGGCTGCAAACACTTACCGCACCTGAGGTCGGTCTCAACATCAGGATGGCGGGCACACTTCATCCCTGCTTTTCTCCCGGGGTCTCTCCTGAGCCGGTGAGAGCAAATGTTAGTTCGCCTTCGGCAACTGTCTTATCTTCCACAATTGCCTTGGCGGTACCCTTGCCTATGGGCCCTCGCATCTTGGTGAGCTTTACCTCCAGGCGCAGGCAGTCTCCCGGAAGCACTGGCTTGCGAAAGCGAAACCCGTCGACCGCAGCGAAGAGCGCGGTCTTGCCCTTATTCTCAGCGAGGCTCAATATCGCCACAGCGCCGACTTGTGCCAGGGCTTCGATGATGAGTACGCCGGGGAAGATGGGGTAACCGGGGAAGTGACCCTGGAAGAAAATCTCCCCGGCAGAAATATTCTTAATCCCCACTGCCTCCTCGCCTGGCTTGAGGTCGATAATCTTGTCTATCAGAAGGAAAGGCCAGCGATGAGGGATAATTTGCTGGATTTCTCTGGAACCTAGTATCATGGCATCACCCTCCTTTTTTGTTTTGATAAGGAGATGAGCTGCTCCACGGACTCTCCGGGCAGGTTTACGCTGCCGATATCGGCGCCAATGTATTCGCCCAGTCCGTGATAATCACTGCCGCCGCAAGCTATAAGGTCAAGCTTTTGGGCAAATCTCTTAAGTTGAGCGATTGTCTTTGGGTTATAGCCGTTGTAGTAGATTTCTATGCCTACGATCCCTGCTTTCTTCAATTGTAATAGAAATGGTTCGAGCTTTTCGATATCTGCGGGGTGGGCGAGGACTGGCAAGCCGTTTGCATCGAGCACTACCTTCACTGCTTCAATCGGGGTGAGTTTTTTGCGTTCAACGTATGCAGGCCCATTGCGCCCGATATATTTGGTGAAGGCTTCTCGAAGAGAGGAAACGCATCCTTGCTCCAGCATTGCCTGAGCGATATGGGGACGTCCTATCGAACCCCCGCCAGCCAATTCCTGCACTCTCCCCCAGTCTATATTAATACCTATCTCTGCCAGCCTGGCTACCATCTTTTTACCACGCTCATTGCGGGAATTACGCAGTTCCTCCAGGGTGCGATTGAGGCCGGGGTCACGGTAATCTATGAAATAGCCGAGAATGTGAACCTCGCCCTTGGGGACATCGGTATTTATCTCCACACCGGGGATGACCATAAGCTGAGTGAAGCTTTTGGCTGCCTCCAGGGCAGGTGGGATGCCTTCTACCGAGTCGTGATCGGTGATAGCGATGACATCGAGCTTAAGCTCAACTGCTTTCTGTACCAGCTCCTGAGGGGTCAACCTTCCATCGGAGGCGGTGGTATGTAGGTGAAGGTCGGCCCTCATCTCTCCGTTAACTCCAGGTCGAGTCGGCTGATGCTTGAAGCTCTGCCCCTATCTTCATCCACGTCTACCAGAACTGAGTTGAAGATGGGATTTCCCTTGCCCACAGACAGGCGATGGGGCATTAAGGTGAGGAACCTTTCAATAACCGAATCTATATCGTCACCGATGACAGAGTTCATTGGCCCTACCATGCCGACATCGCTGACAAAGGCAGTGCCCCGTGGCAAAACCCGGGCATCGACGGTACCGACATGGGTATGTGTTCCCAGCACGGCGCTGACCCGGCCATCCAGATACCATCCCAACGCTATCTTTTCTGCTGTTGCTTCTCCGTGGAAGTCGACCAGGATGACGGGCGGTCTGGGATCGACCTCTTCGAGAAGGTGGTCCATGGCTCGAAAAGGGCAATCATAGTTTCCCACAAATACGCGTCCCAGCAGGCTTACTATCATGGCTTTATCGGTAATCATATAGCCATGGCCGGGCACGCCGGGGGGCATATTCAACGGGCGTAAGATGCGCGGCTCGCTGTCTATATAAGGGACGATCTCCTTATGGTACCAAATATGATTCCCCGATGTGATAACGTCTACACCCGATTGGAAAAGCTCCTGAGCAGTATCTGGAGTAAGCCCGATGCCGCCGGCGGCGTTTTCGCCGTTGGCAACAACCAGGTCTATTTCATGTTTTTTGCGCAGCTCCGGGAGCAAAACCGATACAGCCTTTCTCCCGGGTTTCCCGATTACATCGCCGACCATTAATATTCGCAATAGCTCTCCCTCGGCTCGAATTGATTGTTATTTGGCGTAATCTACTGCTCGTGTCTCGCGGATTACAGTGACTTTTATCTGCCCGGGGTACTCCAGGTTTTCCTCTATCCTTTTCACAATGTCTTTGGCCAACCTGGCTGCAGCCAGGTCATCTATTTCCTGAGGCTTGACAAGGATGCGGACCTCGCGGCCGGCCTGTATGGCGAACGATTTCTCCACACCAGGGAAACTCGAAGCCACATTCTCCAACGCCTCGAGCCTCTTTAAGTGTTGCTCCAGGGATTCTCTTCTCGCTCCCGGCCTCGAACTGGAGATAGCGTCAGCAGCCGAGACGATGAAGCCATAGACGCTCATAGAGTCGGTTTCACCATGATGTTCGCCGATGGCTCGGGATACCTCTATGGATTTGCCCAGCCGCTTCGCTAAGTCAGCGCCGATGGCGGCGTGGGGCCCTTCTATCTCTTGGTCTACCCCCTTGCCGATGTCATGCAGCAGACCTGCTGTCTTAGCTATATTAACATTAGCGCCCAGCTCGGCTGCAATCATTCCTGCCAGATATGATACCTCGATGCTATGAATTAGCACGTTCTGCCCGTAGCTGAAGCGGAACTTAAGGCGTCCCAGCAGCTTGATAAGCTCGGGATGGAGTCCTACTACTCCTGCCTTATATGCTGCTTGCTCTCCCTCCGTCTGGATAATGGCGTCCACCTCTTCCTTAGCCTTGGAGACCACCTCCTCGATGCGAGCAGGATGGATGCGGCCGTCGAGGATCAGGTTTTCCAGCGATAATCTGGCTACCTCGCGGCGAATCGGGTCGAAGCATGATATTGTAACGGCTTCGGGCGTGTCGTCTACTATAAGGTCGACGCCGGTGGCATTCTCCAGTGCCCTGATGTTGCGACCCTCACGACCGATGAGGCGTCCTTTCATATCATCTGAGGGCAAAGGGACGACAGAGACCGTGGTAGTAGAGACAACATCAGTGGCGCATCTCTGGATGGCAAACGAAATAACCTCGCGCGCTTTTTGCTCAGCCTCCTCTTTTAGTTGAGCCTCGACCTCGCGAATGCGCTTTGCCATATCCTGCCGGGTTTCTTCCTCGACTGTGGTCAATAACAGCGTCTTGGCTTCGGATGTGGACATGCTCGAGACGAGCTCAAGCTGATGGACCAGTTTTTTCTTCAGCTCATCGAGCCGTGCCAGGGACTTGTCTATCTCTTTTTCCTTGGAGCTGATGTTGCGCTCCCGCCGTTCAATACCTTCGGTTTTGCGGTCCAGGTTCTCCTCTTTCTGGGCGAGGCGCCTTTCCTGCCGGTGGAGGTCAGAGCGGCGTCCCCGAACCTCGTTCTCAGCATCAGCCTTGATCTTTATTGCCTCCTCTTTTGCCTCAAGGAGTATCTCCTTCTGCTTGGTAGATGCCTCTTCCAGAATCTTGGCGGCATCTCTTCGAGCAAGGTTAATCTTCCTTGCCAGGATAAGGTTTCGAATCAAGAAACCTATTGCTCCTCCGATGAGGAGCGCTACAATAGCTACCAGTATCGAAAGCCATGTCTCCATTTCTAAAACCCTCTTTCTGTACCGCAGGACTGCAGGTCGGGTTGTATATTGCCCTGCTCCTGCCATACCCTTTCTATAGTCATATTTATTAACTCATAAGAAAAGCCACGTTGCCTCAGGAAAGCCCCCAAACGTTTACGAAAGCTGAGGTAATCCAAACCCGATAGCGAGATGGCTTTTCTTTGCGCTGCCTTGTAGGCACCGCTCTCTTCGTCGACCATTTCGGTAGTCTCAGCAATTGTATCAGCATCGACCCCCTTTTGCCTTAGCTCTACCTCAATGAGACGGCGGCTGCGGGGCTTAAAATTTTCTCGGTTTTCGCGCCAGAATTGGGCGAAAGCTGTATCGTCCACCAGCTTCTGCTCTTTTAGCTTTTCAATAACCTGCTGGATTATGTCGATGTCGTAACCGTGACGGCGCAGCCTGGCACTTATCTCAGCCTCGCTGCGAGGGCGCGGGCTCAGGAATCTGAACGCACTATTAAGGGCTCGATGAAATAGCTCAGCGTTCTCGAGCTTTTCGACCTCGGAAGATGATAACTTCTGTCCCTCCTGAAGACCGATTGCGGCTGCTACAGGGATGCTTATGCTGAAGGCAAAAGCCCCATCCAGGAACACGTTGACCCTGTCCTTTTTTGACTTCTGGGACTCAATAGCAGTTACGGTCTTCATACTCGTTCTCGAACTTAATTGGCCTAAAGCAAGCTTAGATATTCCTGTTGGGAAGGCCGGGCTGGCGCTCGGAGTATGGGACCGGAGTTAGTCTGTGGATGAAGGCTCGGAGTCGACAGAGAAGAATTCTCTTTTTGAGCTGGCGGTTGTTCTGATTTGGCGCTCTATCTCTTGTGCCATGTCATTGTGTTGTTTCAGGTATTCCTTGGCATTTTCGCGTCCCTGACCGATACGGGTCTCTCCAAAGGAGAAAAAGGCGCCGCTCTTTTTAATTATCCCCATTTCAACCCCAAGGTCGAGTAAGTCGCCATCCTTGCTGATGCCCTGGCCAAACATAATATCAAACTCAGCCGACCTGAAAGGGGAAGCGACTTTGTTTTTGACTACCTTGGCCCTGATTCTAGTGCCCACTACCTTGTTTCCCACTTTAATGTTGTCCACTCGCCTTAGATCTATTCTTACCGAACTGTAAAATTTGAGAGCTCTACCTCCTGGAGTTACTTCGGGGTTGCCAAAGATGATGCCTACCTTCTCCCTGAGTTGGTTAACGAATACCACTGCGGTACGCGACTTGCTTATAGCCGCTGACAGCTTACGCAGCGCCTGGGACATTAACCTCGCCTGCAATCCGACATGGGAATCTCCCATCTCCCCCTCGATCTCTGCCCTCGGGGCCAGAGCAGCCACGCTATCGATGACCACTATGTCTACGGCCCCGCTGCGGACCAGAGTTTCAGTGATCTCTAAGGCTTGCTCCCCCGTATCCGGCTGGGAGATAAGCAGGTCGTCCAGTTCAACCCCGCAACAGGCAGCGTAAGCGGGATCGAGAGCGTGTTCCACATCTATATACGCTGCTTTTCCGCCGGTCTTTTGAGCTTCGGCTATTATGTGCTGGCACAGGGTTGATTTCCCGGCAGCTTCAGGGCCAAAAATCTCGGTTACCCGTCCCCGCGGAATACCGCCAATTCCGAGGGCCAAGTCCAATGAGAGCGACCCTGTGGGTATTACCTCGACTGCTACTTTTGCAGAGGCCTCCCCCAACCTCATGATCGATCCTTTGCCGAATTGCTTTTCGATCTGGCTGATCGCTATATCGAGCGCCTTCTCCTTCTCTGTCACCATCTCCTGACTCTAACTCCTCCCAAATAACCATTTCGCCCACCCGGGCGACACTTCTCAGCCAATCCGAGGCCATCATATCATATCAGAACAACAAATACAAGTAACAAAATTGCGATAATCCCGTGAGATATATTTTGGGTTGCAAATCCGAATGGCCCGGGTTATAGTGAAATTGTTAGCAGTTTTTGCTGACTTCTATTTTGGTTTAGGAGCTTGATTCGATGACTAAATACACAGTCGTAAGTACTAAATTTGGGTTCGTGGGTTTGGGTGGTTCTGAGTCAGGGCTGGCTCTCCTTACGCTGCCCAAATCATCTCGAGAGGCAGTGCTATCTGAGATAAAAGAATTTGCGAACGATGCCGTTGAAGATACTTCTGCGTTTCATGACCTTACCCATCGGCTTCAGAGCTACTTCGATGGTGAGAAGGCGTCTTTTCCGGACAGCCTTGACCTCAGTGGCGCTACCGCCTTTTATCAGAATGTCTGGAACGCAACCCGCTCCATCCCTTATGGCGAAACCAGAACGTATGCTTGGGTTGCGCAGCAAATCGGGAATCCTCGGGCATCCAGAGCGGTTGGCGGAGCACTGGCTCGAAACCCCTTGCCCATCATTGTGCCCTGCCATCGGGTGGTCGCCAGCAACGGTAATCTGGGTGGATTCGGCGGCGGCCTGGCATTGAAAAAGCGCCTTATCGAACTGGAAGCTGGCAGGGGATGAGTATGCTCAGTTAAATCTGTCAGTCGCGTCTTACACTATTAAGTTATCTTCGCCGACCAGCGCCACCAGTTGTTGGTGAAGTTCCTGGCAATAACCTGTAGCCGGCGCCTCGAGTTTTGTAATACCTTTGTTACTAACAATGTCCAGACGAACCTCATCATCTCCAGGGAACCTGCTCAGGGTGTCAAATACTTGTTGGAGACGAGAAATGTCCGCATTGGCGTCCTCTGATGTGGGGAGGTTTATCTGCAATCTGCGGCGGGATAGGGCCGCTTGCGGCGGTCTGACCACATCAATAGACTCTTCGACACTGCCTGGCTGGTACAGTGACGCGGTAAAGCAGGTCAATTGCACCCCTTCGCCCCTGGCCTTCACTTTACCCTTGACCAGGAGAGTATTCCCTTCCTGCCAGAGGTCTTTGGTGCGTTCGTATACCTCGGTCCAGGCCGTCACTTCTATACTGCCGCCGAAATCTTCGATGACAGCGCTGACGAAAGGCCGTTTATCTTTGGTGAACGATTGCCGAACTGAAGTGACCGTCCCTGCCGTAACCACTATCTGGCCTATCATTTCTTCGCTGATCTGCCCGCAGAAAACATCAACCTGAGAAGACAACTGTTTGGATGCTTGAGTGAATGGGTGTTCGGAAAGATATACCCCCAACAGCTCTTTTTCCCAGGCCAGTTTTTCTTTCGGGGGCACTTCCACTTGCTGGAGTTCAAGCCCGGGTAACGGGATTTCCACGCTCTGCCCCCATAAATCGAACATGGTGGATTGCCCTTTTTCTTTAAGTCGCTGCTCTGTTTGCGCCAGGGACAGAATACGGTCCACACCAGCCAGAAGGGCGCCGCGGTTCCCCAGGGAGTCCAGCGCCCCGGCTTTAATCATACTTTCCAGCGCCCGCTTGTTAAGGCTTCTGAGGTCCGCCCGTCGGCAAAAGTCCTCGATTGACTTGAACGGGCCGCCTTCTTCTCTGGCAACGATAATGGGTCTGATAGCTGAAGCACCGACGTTTTTAATTGCTGCCAGCCCGAAGCGAATAGACGCGGGAGTATCGCCATTTTGTTCAATGGTGAAGGTCTCTCCGCTCTGGCTGACATCCGGGGGCAGCACCGTAATACCCAGTCGGTGACATTCTGAAACGGCCAGGGCTATTTTGTCTGCCTGGCCCATGTGTTTGATAAGCAGGGCCGACATGAATTCTACCGGGTAGTTTGCCTTGAGATAGGCAGTCTGGTAGGCAATCATGGCGTAGCTTACACTGTGCGCCTTATTGAAGGCGTAGCCGGCGAAGGGTTCAATGAGGCTCCACACCTGCTCCGCCAGCTCTTTGGAGAACCCTTTTTTCTTCGCCCCGGCGAGGAAGCGTTGCATCTCTTTTTTCATCACTTCGGGGATTTTCTTCCCCATCGCCTTGCGCACAATATCCGCCTCGCCCAGGCTGTAACCCGCAAAGGCCTGGACGATGAGAAGCACCTGGTCCTGGTAGACGATGACGCCGTAGGTCTCCTGTAAGATTTCGGTGAGCGCGGGGTGCGGGAAACGAATGGGTTCAATGCCATGTTTGGCCCTGATGAAAGTCGGGATGTGTTGCTTGGGCCCCGGCCGGTAGAGGGCTATCATAGCAGCGATATCTCCGAAACAGCTTGGCTTGAGCTCCTTGATATAGCGGCGCATGGGGGCACTTTCGAGTTGGAACACCCCGGTGGTCTCGCCCGATGAAAGAAGGTCGAAGGTTTTTTTGTCATCGAGCGGCAAGTGCTGCAGGTCTAAGTCGATACCGCGTGTTTTGGCTATAGTCTGTTTCGCTTTTCCCAGGATGGAGAGGTTAATAAGCCCCAGGAAGTCCATCTTCAGAAGACCTATCTTGGCGATATCATCCATCGCAAACTGGGTCATATTGATGCTTTGCTCATCGCCTCTGCTGGGACGTTGCAGGGGGACATGATTGATGAGGGGCTCCCGCGAGATGACCACGCCGGCAGCATGAGTGGAAGCGTGACGGGCAACACCTTCCAGTTTGATTGCGGTATCAATAAGATGTTTTATGGTTGCGTCGTTGTTGTAGCTGTGGCGCAGCTCGCTGATTGTGTCGAGTGAGCTCTGAATCTCAACCGACGGGCCTACGGGTATTAGTCTGGCTACCTGGTCGACATTGCCGTAGGGCATTCCCAGGGCTCGCCCGACATCCCTGATAGCTGCTTTGGCCCCCATCGTGCCGAATGTAATAATCTGGGCCACGTGTTCATGTCCGTATTTCTGGGCGACATAGGTGATAACCTCATCGCGCCGGTCGTCCTGGAAATCCAGGTCGATATCAGGCATCTCCTTGCGCTCTATGTTAAGGAAACGCTCGAAAACCAGTCTGTGCGCCAGCGGGTCGATGTCGGTTATGCTCAGGCAGTAGAGGACGATGCTGGCAGCGGCGCTGCCGCGCACGCCGAACAGGATATTTTGTTTGCGGACGAAGGAGATGACATCATAGATTACCAGGAAATAATTGGCGAATTTAGTCTGCCTGATGACATCCAGTTCATATTCGAATCTCTTTACAACCTGCGGCGGAGGTTCCGGGTAATGGGCTGCTAAGCCCTGGGAGGAAAGCTCTCTAAGCCAGCCGTCGGCGGTCTTGCCTGGAGGCAACTCTGCCTCGGGGAGGTGAAGACGGTCAAACTCCAGGTCCAGATTGCATAGCTCGGCGATACGCTCGGTGTTGGTTATAGCCTCCGGTATCTCGGCGAAAAGCTCTGCCATCTCCTGGGGGCTCTTGAGATAGAATGAATCATCCGCCATCTTAGGGCGCTTCTCGTTATAAATAGTATTGTTGGTCTGTATGCAGAGCAGGACATCGTGAGCATAGGAGTCTTCTTTATTAACATAATGTACATCATTGGTAGCAACAAGAGGAATGCCAAGCTTGCGGCTCATACCGATTAGCTCTTTATTTATCTGGGCAAGCTCGGGCACATCGTGCTTCTGTAGTTCCAGATAGAAATCGCCGAAAACATCCTTGTACCACTTAGCAGCCTTCTCGGCGTCTTCGATGCGGCCTTCTATTATGAGGCGTCCCAACTCGCCGTTGGGGCAGGCTGAGACTGCCACTAAACCATCGTGATATTTTAAAAGTGATTCTTTATCAACCCTGGGCTTATAGTAGAAACCTTCGAGATGGGCTGTAGTAGCCAGTCTAAGCAAGTTGTGGTAGCCGACCTTATTTTTGGCCAACAGGATGAGGTGGTAAGGGTTCTTCTCAGTTGCTAACTTGTTTTCCTTCTCCTTGGGCGCCACATAGAACTCACAGCCGATGATAGGCCTTATCCCGGCCTCTTTAGCTTCACGGTAGAAGATGATTATGCCGTAAAGAGCACCGTGATCGGTGATAGCCAGGCAATTCATTCCCATCTCTTTGGCTCTGCTGATGAGATAAGGAATGCGACACATGCCATCAAGGAGGCTGTATTCAGTGTGTACGTGAAGGTGAGTAAACATGGGCCTGAGTTATTATAGCACGGGTTCCTTTCTGCTGGGATAGATAAAAGGATGGAAATGATGGAAAATCTGAATGAGAGCGCCTACCCATTTGGGGTAACCCGTTCGGGCCATGTCATCAAGTTGTGGGCAGCATAAGTTGCTTCGAAAGATTACCCGAAAGGGTGTTGTTCGGCCACAGTCAGGCCACGGTATACTGTAGGTGGGTTAGTAAGTTTGTTGGTAGTAGGGGTAATTTGTGAATAGTTCCAGCAGGTGCAGCTTCATTAAGTCAATGGTGTGAGCCAGCTTATTCAAGGGGGGCCTCTATCATCAGGAGGCCCTATCTATTTCAGAAGGGGGTAATCAGGCAGTGGGGGAATCTCCCTCAAGCCTTTTTACATAAATTTGACAAAAATCGTTGAATATGTTAAATAGTCTCTCTCTAGAGCTTCGTTAGCGCTTGATAATCATCCATTAATAGTTTCGCACCACTGTAGGAATCGTAACAGTGCGAGGAAGGGGAAGGTGTGGTATGGATACGATAAAGGTTCTTCTGGCTGACGATCATCCGGTGGTGCGTGAGGGTCTCCGCACCATGCTGGCCACTGCTCCGGACATCGAGGTAGTAGCGGAAGCGAGCGATGGTCTGGAGGCTATAGATAAGGTCAACGAGTGCCATCCCGACGTAGTCTTGATGGACCTCCGCATGCCCAACATGGATGGCCTGGAAGCCACCAAGCGTATAAGAAGCCAGTTCTCCTCTACAGCGGTCATCGTGCTCACCATATACGATAATGATGCCTACATTGTGGACGCAGTAAAGGCTGGCGCGGTAGGCTATTTGCTCAAAGATACCTCAAGAGACCTCTTAATCAATGCTATCCGGGCGGTCACCAGCGGCGGAATGCTCGTCAAGACCTGCCTGCTGCGCGAGGCCATGCTGAGTTTAGCCAATGCTAATGTTGACCAAAGTAAAAGTAAGAGCAAACCTGTGGGTGCCACTGCTTTGGATGAGTTAACGCGGCGTGAACATGACGTACTTCAATTGGTGGTTCTGGGGCGAAGCAACAAAGAGATTGGGCAGGAGCTCTCTATAAGCGAGGATACTGCTAAGAAGCATGTGCAGACTATCATGTTGAAGATGGGGGTATCCGATAGAACCCAGGCTGCTGTTAAAGCCGTACGGGCCGGACTTGTCGAACATCAGACGGAAAAAGCGCCTTAGGTTGTGGTTTGTATCATACTGTGAGGTGAAATATTCATTTAGAGCGATCTTCATGAGACTTATTTTCATACATCAAATGTGAGCATGTTTAACAAGATGTCTCCTATCGCAGTAGACGCGGCCACTCTCGAGTTACAAGAGAGTGGCCGCCAGCTTTTTTCGGATGAATGTTGTCCAACCTGGCGAGGAGGCGCGATATGGAAACGGTAAGTAAGTCCCGGATGAATAAATTTCCTCTGAACTTACTTCAGCGTCTAAGACTTCGCAAAGATGGCTTCAGCGAGTTCCTGGACTCTCTGGAAGAGGCTTTAATTGTCTTCGATGAAAAGCTCAACTTTGTCAGAATAAACATTTCTGCAAAGGCATTGTTCGATTTGTTGGGAATAAACGTAGAAGGAAAGAATATCCTGGATGTACTGCCTGATATTAAGGAGACAGGAAGATACGAGAAATACCTGAAAGTCATCAGAACAGGGATAAGTTACTCTGCTAGCGATATCGTCCCATCTCCGAGGCTGGGTAACGTACACCTGAAAGTCAAAGCATTTAAAGTGGGAAACGGGCTGGGAATGATAGTCAGTAACATCACAGGACGTAAGAAGTTGGAGCAGGAGCTAAAAGAGAGCGAGGAGGAATATAGAGCGATTGTCGAGACCTCTCTCGATGGGGTATATCAGGTAGACTCTTCGGGGAAATTCACTTTTGTGAACGAGTCCTTCGCTAAAACATTCGGGTATGAGCAAGAGGAACTTTTAGGCAAGCACTTTTCCTTCCTGCTGGGCATAGAAACTTTTCCCAACGTGGCAGGAATGGTCAAAGAAGTTCTCGCAGGCAAGAGCCTGCGTAGCGAGGTCCCTGTGCTACATAAGGATGGACATGAGGTAATGGTCAACTTCGGCGCCACTCCATTAAAAGATGGGGACGAGATAGTCGGCCTGACAGGGATATTGAGAGATATCACCGAGCAGAAGAGGATGAAGGAAGAGTTGGCGAAGAGCGAGGCAAAATATCGAAGCCTTGTGGAAACAGCGGGCGCCGGGATAGCCGCCATAAACCTGAAAGGAGAGCTTGTTCTCGTCAATGAAGCACTGTGCAGAATGATGGGCTATTCAAAAGAGGAATTGTTGGGCAGAAACTTCGCTGAGTTCTTGCACCTGGATGATAAGAACGAAGTTCTGAGGATATTCGCTGAGCGGCTTGCAGGTGACGAGGAACATCCTTATCTGGAGTTCAGGGGAGTCAGCAAAGATGGCCACCCCGTCTGGTTATATTCCAGCCCGACCGCTGTTGTCCTCGAAAACGAACTAGTCGGCTTCAGCGCTATCATCCACGATATCACCAGGCACAAACAGGTTGAAGAAGCGGTGAAACTAGGCGAGCAGAATTATAGGTTGTTATTTAATAGCACTGTCGATGCTATGTTTGTCATCGATGCTGAAACAATGAAGCTGGTGCTGGTCAATCGGGCCGGTAGGGAGATGGCGGAAAGATATGGTTTTGGGGCACTTGGCGATATCGCTAGTATAGACATGCTTGACTATATCCATCCCGATGATAGAGACCGCGCTCTCAGGATTATTGCGGAGGACATGTTTGAGAAAAACCTCAGGCAAATAAACGAGTTCCGGGTGACTGCCAGGGACGGGACAGAGCACTGGGTAAGCGGTGTCGGCACCAGAACTGAATACCAGGGGAGAGTGGCTGGCTTGCTATCGGTGCGGGATATAACAGAGCGAAAAAGGGCTCAGGAGAGAGAAAAAGAATTGGGCCGTGGCCTGGAGTTTCTGGCCAGGACATCCATGTCCCTGCTCGAACTCCCTGCCGGTGCGAATATCTATCGTTTCATAGCAGAACGGCTGCAGGAGCTTGCTGAGGGGTCTGTAATTTTAGTGAACTCGTTTGATGAGGACTCTGACACCTTCTGTATGCGTGAGGCACAAGGAGTAGGGGAACGAATGGAGGCATTGAACAGGATACTTGGATTCAATCTTATTGGTATGCCTGCTCCTATAAGTGATGAAGCGAGACAGGAACTTTCTTCAGGCATGTTGGCGAAGGTATCAGGCGGCATCTATGACCTGGCATCGGGCGCTTTACCCATGTCCGTCTGTCAGGAGATTGAGAAGCTGCTGGATGTGGGCGCTGTGTATTCTATCGGGCTCACCTGGGAGGGGAGATTGTATGGCAGCGCCGTTATTATCGCTCGTAATGGGACCGAGTTGAACAATTGGGAGGTCATAGAGACTTTTGTAAGGCAGGCATCTATAGCGCTGCAGCGCAGGCAAGCTGAGGAGGCTCTAAAGGGGTCCGAGGAGAAGTATAGGGCGTTGGTGGAAGCGGCGGGGAGGTCGGGCGAGGGAATATTAATCGCGCAGGATATTGGAGATGTTGAAGCGGCGCTGGTCTTTGCGAACGATGAATTCTGTAAGATGGTAGGCTACTCGCGGGAGGAATCGCTGAAGATGTCGGCCTGGGATTTAATATCTCCTGATGAGTTAGTCGAGGTACAAGACAGGTATAGGCGTAGACAGGATGGAGAGGAGGTAAGTCCACATTATACGGTAAATTTTCTCCGCAAGGATGGCGCTTTAATTCCGACCGAGGTCGGTGTTGCAACCATGATATATGGTGGTGTGGCGGCGACCGTGGTCTTCCTCCGGGATATAACCGAGC
>Ga0172364_10000492_pt1 | contig 28179 bp, 22 predicted proteins | sample LakKivSesite10cm_FD_114545 | JGI IMG/M metagenome (GOLD analysis project Ga0172364, IMG submission 114545) | Sediment microbial communities from Lake Kivu, Rwanda - Sediment site 10cm | ecosystem: Environmental > Aquatic > Freshwater > Lake > Sediment | place: Rwanda: Western Province, Lake...
ATGGCCAGCGATGTCCGGTGGTTGTGCGGTTTGTGTTGGTTGGGTGGTCTGTGTGGTTTGCGTTTGTGGGGTTGGTTGTGCGGTTTGTGTTGGTTGGGTGGTCTGTGTGGTTTGCGTTTGTGGGGTTGGTTGTGCGGTTTGTGCGGTTTGTGTTGGCGGGGGGTTAAGCCTGAGGTACTCCTCCCTCAGCATCTCAAGGAAAACTTCGTCGTACTTCCTGCCATCCACGACCTGGTATTCCCTGAGGAGCCCAACCCTCCTGAAGCCTGCCGCCTCAAGCGCTTTGATCGACCTAACGTTCTCGGTGGTGGCTGACGCAACGACCCTGTTGAGGCCGAGGCTCTCGAAACAGATGCGCACTATGAGCTTGACGATCTCATTTCCATAGCCCTTCCCGCGTTGCTCGCCATCGCCTATGAGGAACGATATCTGTGCGCTGTCGTTAACCCTGTCTATGTCATATATCGAGCAGTAGCCGAGGGGTTTGCCTGTCCCCTTTCCTTCTATGAGGAGGTCGATGTCGTTAGGGATCTTCACGAAGAACTTCTCTATCAGGCTCTCCTCCGTCTGTATGGAGCCGGGGTCGTCCATGAACTTCGATATCACGGTATCGTTGAACCATTGTAGAAGGATGGGCATGTCTTCGAGCCTGATGTCCCTCGCTTTGAGCTTGTCGGTCTCGAACCGTTTCTTCTTGGGTCTGTCCCTTGTAGGCAACTTCGTGCGAGTGGTCGCGTGATGCAGTATTCTCCGTATCATCTGGTTGTAGTCTAGGCCGCTGACCCTCGCGCTCCTTGCGAACCCGCTGTCCGGGCCTATCCCCGGGTTCGGGTTCACTTCGAGGACATAGGGGCCATCATCCCTCAACCGCATGTCCACCCTGGCGTAGTCCCTGCATCCGGTCAGAAGGAAGGCCTTCACCGCAATGCCCTTTATCCTCTCCTCCAGTTGCTTGTCGATCTGCGCGGGGCAGACTCCCGTTGTCGACCTGTAGCTCTCCGATGTCACGACCCACTTTGCGTCGAAATCCACGATCCTGTGATTCCCGTTTTTCACATCGAAGACTATCTCGGATATCGGGAGGATTTCCAGTCCCGGAGGGTTGCCCATTATCGCGACGTTCAGCTCCCTACCGTCTATGAACTCCTCAACCAGGGCGGGCTGACGGTAGGTCTTGACTATGTAGTCAACGCGCGCCCTCAGCTTGTCCTCGGCCTCCACCACAGACCCTTGGTCTATCCCGACGCTGCCGTCCTCGTGGAGCGGTTTGACCATGAGGGGGAACTTCATAGCGGGGTCAATGGGCTCGTTTGCCTGGAGGAAGACCTGGTACCTGGGGGTGGGGATACCGTTGGCCTGCAGGATGTCCTTGGTCCTTGCCTTGTCAAGGCAGAGGCTCAGGGTGAATGGATCCGACCCCGTGTAGGGTATTCCCAGGAGTTCCAGGAATCCTGCCATCCAGGATTCCCCCTGCACCTTTCCCATGTACCCTTCGCAGAGGTTGAAGATGATGTCGAAGCTTTCCTTGTCTAGTTGCGTGAAGATCGTCCTTCTCACCTTAAGGGGAATCACGTCATGATCCTCCTGAAGGGCCGCCCGGACGAGTTGTTGGATATCCAATACCTCGTTGTCCGACTGCTTGTCGGAATCGAGGCCCCTTTCAACAGCCTCGACAACGTTGTAGAGGATACCCACCTTCATTTTCTCTTCCGCCAACACCGGAGGGCACCGGGGAATATAAGAATTTTCACAGGAAGGCGGGGGTCTAGGTTCACCCGGCGTTTCCCTCTAGGAGGGTTGTTCTCTCGTGGTCAATCACCCAGAAACGGAGGCTTATGGTCGTCGCCCCTGGGCCAAGAATGAACCCCAAAGTGGCACAGGCAGGCAAGAAGGCTATCCTGTCAGGCAGGCCCCGGACGAAGATTAGGGGCATGTGGGGACCGAGCAGGGAGCGCCGATTTGTCTCCCCTACGGCAGTGTGGCTATTGTTCTGATTGGGATTGGCTCTATGGTTCTGATTGGCATCGTCTCTAGGAGCAGGTTGTATCTCTTCATCGCGGAATTGAGGATGGCGAGGATTATCTCGTCGTAGGTCATCCCCGCTGCATAACAGGACCTAGGGAACCTGGAGTTCTTCTTCGGGTCCGGCATCAGTCCCGGGAGGGTGTTCACATCGAGAACGTGAGGTACTCCCTCGCTGTCCAGCCGGATGTCTATCCTCGCCAGGTCGACGCATCCAAGCTTCTCGAAGGTCTGCTTCGCGATCTTCTCGATCTGGGCCCTCAGCTTGGGCTTCAGGTCCGCAGGAACGATCACTGCATCGACCGGGCTGCTGGGATTGTCGTAGATCCACTTCGCCTCCCAGGAATCGAACTTGTGAATGCTGTCGGGAAGATGGTCGAAGTTTATCTCGACGATGGGCAGGACCTTTGGTGGGTTACCCAGGAGCGAGACCGTGAACTCCCTGCCATCGATGTACTCCTCAACGAGGGCCGGCTGGTCGTAGTCCCTGAGGATCTTGCTCACCTGTCTCTTCAGCGCCACAGGATCGAATACCAGGCTATCGTTTGTGATCCCGACGCTCGAACCCTCGGCATCCGGTTTCACTATGAGCGGGAAGCGAAGCTGCGGGTTCAGCTTCTGGTTGGTGTTCTTGAATATCTGCCACTTGGGAGTGGGAATGCCGTAGTAGTTGAGTATCTCCTTTTTCCTGCTCTTGTTCAGCGTTATCGCCTGCGTGAGAACCCCGGAGCCGGTGTACGGGATATTGAACATCTCGAGGATCGCAGGGACATGCGACTCCCTGCATTCGCCGTGGATGCCTTCAGCGATATTGAAGACGAAGTCCACGTTCGAGTTTCTGAGGCTGAATGTGAAGTCGCGGTCTGCCTCTAGCAGGACCACTTCGTACCCGGCCCTCTCGATGGCCATTCTTATCGCGTTTATGGTCTCAAGGTCATCGAACTCCGCGTACTTGTCGAACCTGTCCGTCTCCGCTATCTCCTTCTTCAGATTGAAGGCGATTCCGATCCTCTTCACCTTCTTGTTGAACAGCTGCTTCTCTTGGTTTCGGACAAGTCCGGGGTAGGTGTAAAGATTGTTCATGAAGTTGGTGACTACGATCTGGTCCGGGGTAATCTCCTTCACGTACTGGGGTGAGATGGGGACCTTGCCGCCCGGCCCATCTATGACGAAATGGGGCAAGCACAGCCCAGAGGTGAAGCCCTGGATGCTCTTCATTATCTCTATGCCCGTTTCCACCGATGTCCTGAAGTGCTCAACGCCCTTCACAAGGTCGCACTGGTAGATGTAGTAGGGCTTGACGCGGTTCTTGATGAGCTTCTGCATCAGCTCCATCATCACCTGCGGGTCGTCGTTGACTCCCCTCAGAAGCACGGTCTGGCTGCCGAGCGGTATCCCCGCGTCTGCCAGAAGCTTCAGGGCCGCAGACGATTCTGCGGTGATCTCGCTGGGATGGTTGAAGTGGACGTTCATGAAGAGGGGATGGTATTTCCTGAGGATGTCGACCAATCGTTGCGTGATTCTCTGCGGAGCGACACACGGCATCCTCGTTCCGATCCTGATTATGTCCAGATGCGGGATCTCCCTGAGCCTCTTGAGGATCTCCTCTATCTCGCTGTCGGGCCTCATGAGCGGATCGCCCCCCGACACGATCACGTCCCGGACCTCCTTGTGTTCCCTGATGTACTCTATTGCGTGGATGATGTCCTGCATGGGGATCTGTTGTATCCTCCCCACCTTCCTCTTCCTCGTGCAGAACCTACAGTACGTGGCACAGGAGCTGCTCGCGAGGAGAAGGACCCTGTCAGGGTACTTGTGAACGAGGTACGGCACCGGGGTGTGCTCCTCCTCCTTCAGCGGGTCCTCCACGTTGAAGGTGTCCTCGAGCTCCTCAGCGGCAGGAACGACCTGTTTCCATATGGGATCGTCCTTCTTCCTGATCAGGTTGAGATAGTATCTCGTTATCTTCATCGGGTACTTTCTCTTGACCCGGTCAATCTCCTCCATGTTGCTGTCGAGCTCTGTCAGCTTCTCATATACCGAGCCGTTCCCATTGCCGTTGCCGTTCACCCGTTCGTTCCGACTACTTCTCTCCGGATCGGATTCGTCTTCGCTTCCTTCCATCTTTCCAGCCCTTCCTTGGGACTCCTGGTAAACAACCAACTATCTTGACACCTCTCGTATGAAACGCGTGCGCTGGACAGTAGATCCACAACCACGGGCCTGGTCATCCGCGCCGCTGGTGACTGTCGTGGACTTCACGATGCGTCGCGATGCACCACATACTGATCGTGAGAGAGGAGACATACTCATCTGGAGCGTTGGGCTCCACCTGGTGTGACGGGCGGTGGTTCCTACCTGGAAATTCATCGACCGCCCCAAAAGGAGATACATATTCGACGGTTATCATCTACCTCGCGGATGAGAATGATGCAGTCCCTCGCCTCTTCCCTGATGTCAGGCCTCAACTATCTCTCCCTGATTGCATTCAGATTTCAGAACAACACGTGCGCGGTCCATTATTAAAATTGTTTCTTTTTTCCGGCGGCCTGCGTGTTGTTCTCTCATCACATGCTCGCACGACGTTCTCTCGTGTCGTGAAGTTGTCTCGTGTCGGCGCGCTGCATTCTTCTCCTGCACCATCAGTTGGCTCTATCATGATCTGATGGCGCGCTCTAACTCCGTGCTATGCCCGCACACTGAGCACGAGGCATGATCGATGGTTGGGATCGTGGTATACTGCGCTCTGCGAGGCAATGGGACTCGGCGCGAAAAGGGGGAAGTCACTGTTGGAAACGTCAAGCCTCATCCGATCTCCTTTCGGTATCAGAATGCAGATCGACGACATATCGATCTTCATGGCGTAGATGCGTCTCGGCACCAAGTCTACCGGGTGCTCGTGAGAGCGGTAGTGCGACCCTTTCAGGATTCCCGATGAGATCACGATCGAGGCACCCTGCGGAGTGACGTGGGTGAGCTTTGCGGACCAGTCGACATCATTTTGGTTGGTCGACATGTATAGGACAAGATGGATGGGTCCCGCAAGCTCGACATCCTTGCTCAGGGGCTCGGCGGTATATGTGAGGTAGGACCTCTCGGCCCGGCTAATGTCTCCATTCCTGGATGCCACGCTGGGCACCAGCTTCCCGGGGTCGTGTGAGATCACGTCCGGGTCCTCGTGGGAGGGCGGCGACTTTCTGGAAAGCACGCCATCATTGAGGCTGTGCGAAGGCGTCGCGCCTCCTTGTCCGAGGTATAGACGCATCATGTGCGACCTGGGAGGCCAACCATCCTCGAACCTCCATTCCTCGCTTCCGACAGGCAAGATCCGGACGGGCGGCTCCTCCATGATTCCGTTCTGCATTCCCTTCAGCCAATGGTCGAACCACCGCAGTTGTACCGCCAGCAGGTCACAGCCTTCCCTTCCGCCGTGGAACCACGGCCCTATGATGAGCCTCTTTGGGGCATTGATTTCGACGAAGCTCCTTATCGTACCGTCTATGAAGAAGTCGAACCACCCCCCTTGACAGTAGATCGGGGTGTGGATCTTGCCGAAGAAGCCGTAGGGTGAGTCCTGCCTCCAGAAGGGACCATCAGTGGGATGGGAGATCCATTCCTTCAGGAAGTCATTGTCGTACAGGCCGCCCCCCTCCATCGCTTGCTTGATCATGAGCCTCGTCCTTTCGCAGTGGATCTTCTCCTGCATCTCGTAGATCCTCGGGTCCACTTCCTGAGGCATGTCGTGGAGCTGCGGTACCCATGGTGGCAGCAGGTGCGCCGCGTGGTTGACCGCCCACCTCAGTATCATGGTGTTCAGCACGCCGCCCGGGTACACCATGTCGCGGTAAAGATCGGCTCCGGCGACTCCGACGAACATAGCCTTGAGGCCCGGGGGATTCTGCCCGGCGATCGGGAACTGATCCATCCCAAGGTATGATGAACCCATCAGGCCGATGTTGCCATCGCACCAAGGCTGATCCCTCATCCAATGGATGATATCGTAGCCGTCCCTCCCGTCATTCCGCAGGAAGAAGAACTTCCCCTCCGAAATGCCTGTGCCCCTGACCTCGGCCTCCACGACGGCATAGCCTCTCGATGTGAATTCAAGGTGGGTGGACTTGGTCCTGGAATTCGGCGGGATGGTGACGTTGTGATAGGGGTTCATCATCAGTATTGCTGGGAATTTGCCGGGGGCGTCCGGCCGGTAGACCTCAACGTGGAGTCTGATCCCGTCCCTCACTGCGACAAAGGTCCGCTCAACCTCATGGGGTTTGTGCAGCTGAACGCCCCAAGAGGGCGATATGCTTTCCGATTTCATCATCTCGCCTCTCACATGCGCTCTGAGACTCGCCTGTGGTTGTCCGCAATGAGAGCGCCTTTTAACAATTTCCGAGGGTGCGAAGATCCGGAAGTCTTGACCTTCAAAGGCACGGGGTGTCTTGTTCGCTACACCCGACCGGCATCGGGCTGTGTCTGGCGGGAGCGGGTCTGGATTGCCTCGGTTGTCGGAACTTCTATCAGCGTCCTCACACAGAAAAATTGGGAGGGAGTCTTTGGGATCTCGGGCCTCGACATGGGGGATTCCACTGTCGTTGGGCGTGCTCGCGGCAATTCTAAGCACCCCAGGGATGGCATCCGCGATGGAGAAGAGGTTGGACCCCGAGACCGGCAGGCTCAGGCTTCTATACATCGGCTCGCCCTCCTGGGGCACAAAGCCTGGCCTGATCTTCCTCTCTGACCCGAAGATCAATCCCACTCTCATCCCGGCCATAACGATCTGGTGGGGAGAGGGAGGGACGTACGGGGATACCGAAGAGGATATCGACCGGGCGATGCGAGTCTACTTCCCTCGAACCTACGATGAACTCATTGGCCGCTACGACGTGGTCCAACTTTCCGGATGCGATGAGAACGTGATCTCGGGCCTCTGGCAGCAGGGCTTCACCAGGGCCGTCAAGGAGGGCGGCCTCGGCCTGGCCATGACCGACGGCTACCGTGGCTTCGGGGGAGGTCCGCAGGCACACTCCACATGGGAGGGTGCCTATCTCGATGTGAACCTTCTTCCGACCAACTCGCTGACCCAGAAGTTCGTCGCCGGTCCGATGTGGGTCAGGGTGCGTCAACAGAATACCCTCAGCAGTTCGCTGCCCTTCGACACGGCCCCTCCTCTGATGGAGATAAACCAAGTCACCACCAAAGACGGGTGCACGCTGGTCATGGATGTGCGGCCGCAGAACGAACCCCTGATGGCGTACTGGGATGTGGGCAATGGCCGCGCCCTGTCATTCACCTGCGACCTCCACGGTTTCTACAAGGGATCGGGCATATGGCAAGACCGCTGGACCTACTGGATCGACTTCGTTCTCAATCTGGACTATTTCGTCGCGGGCATGGAGTGCCCCGATGATCCGGCGACCATACACAGCATCAGGGCAAGCTTCCAGACCTACTCGACGCGGTTGGCCCTGATCGGGGACTTCCTCGCCTTCATAGAAAAGTTCGGCGCGAGCACAAAGCAGGTCGACGAGAAGCTTAGGGCCGTGAAGGCCATAAAGGAAGAGGTCGATGAGATGTACCTGCAGGAAGACTACATGGGCACCTTGGAGAAGATCCAGAAGCTGGACGAGGAGTTCAAGGCGGTCGAGCAAGCGGCGATGGAGTCAAAAGCGAGGGCCCTACTCTGGGTTTACCTGATCGAGTATCTGTCCGTGTCCGGGACGCTCATGGTGGCGGGCGTCGCGGTCTGGTCTCTTATGGTGCGGCGCAGGCTGTACAAGATCGTGGGCACGACTCGAAGGCTCTGATATCCACACCTACCCACGCAGCGGCCCGAATGCCTGGTACATCCATTTAAGTCCCGAATGAGCTTGCCTAGCTTGGATGAACGCGCGGCAAAGGTACCGTGCCGTGACCCATTTCGAGAAGCCTGACCGTCCCTTCATCTCGGACGAGGGGATGTGGCCCGATACGGCCGAGAGATGGCGCCGCGAGGGGTGGGAGGGTAGCCCGATCAGACAGATTTTCTCCTTGGACCCCGTCATGGGCATTCCGGTCTCCGCCGGCCCGGTTCCCCCTTACGAACGAGAGATCGTCCAGGACAGTGGTGACACCGTCCTCTACGTGGACCCCGACGGCGTAGTGAGGAGGGAATTCAAAGGCGGCAGGGAATGGTCAAGCATGCCCCAGTTTTTGAAGTTCCCCGTCGATACGGAGGATGACTTCGACCGCCTCGTACGCAAGAGGCTCGCTTTCAAACTGGATCGCAGGTTTCCGCGAGACTGGGACTCCAGAGTGAAGGAATGGAAAGAGAGAACCGCACCGCTCATGTACTTCCAGGGGAGGTGGGGAGGCTTCTTCGGTCCGCTGCGCAACCTCTTGGGCCTCAGAAGGTTGTGCAGGGCCTTCTATGTGGAACCCGGCCTTGTGGAGAAGATGATGGACCAGCGGCTGGACGTCATCCTCGCGATACTCAAGAAGGTGTTGGACGACGTCGAACTGGACGCCTTCGGCTTCTGGGAAGACATGGCATACAAGAGCGGGCCGTTGCTCGCCCCGGACATGTTCAAGGAGTTCATGGTCCCCCGGTACAAGGTCGTATGCGAGTTCCTGCGGTCAAGGGGCGTGGATCTCATATGCGTCGACAGCGACGGGGATGTCCGTTCTCTCATTCCCCTGTGGCTCAGGGCGGGCCTGAATGGGATCTGGCCTTTGGAGGTCCAGGCTGGCATGGACGTCCGCGCACTTCGTAGGGAGTACGGAAACAGGTTGGTCATGATGGGCGGCATCGACAAGCGTGCCTTGGCGAGGGGAGAGGCCGAGATCGAAGCAGAGATCAGAAGGGTCTGGCCGGTTGTGGAGAGCGGCGGCTACATCCCCCATGCGGATCACTGGATCCCGCCTGACGTTTCCTGGAACAACTTCTGCCACTACAACCGATGCAGGACATCGAGGGCAGGGATCCAGCCGACAATCTCAGCGCAGTAGGCCGATCCTCAAAACCCCCAGACCTAGCCGATTGGGGCGACTTCAGGCGCTCGGCGGGTGGCTTGGGGATGGCAGACCCTCCCGGAGAATCGGGCTCCTGACAAGGCCAGGGCAGGTCCCTGGTGTGCGGTAGGCACAGGCGGTGCCATTTAAGAGATACAGATCAGGGAGGAACCTTTCGCTTGGGAGGCTCCCCTGTTGAAGAAGCGGCCTAGCAAGGGCACTAGCTTGGAGCTTAAGGTGGATCAGGACCGGATCTTTGAGGAGCTGAGCGAAAGGCTCTATACTTCGTACCTTGAGGCCTTCCGTGAATTGATCATACAGAACCCGTTCGATGCCGACGCCAAGAAGGTGGAGGTCAACGTAGGGTCTGACGCGATCGAGATACAGGATGACGGAACCGGCATGGACCGCAGGCTGATAGACGAATTCCTGGTCATCGGCTCCGACGTGAAGGAAGACAAGGAGCAGACCAGTGGCGGGCGGCCCGTGATAGGCGGCAAGGGGATCGGGCGCCTTTCCTGGGCCCAGCTTGGGAACAAGACCGTGATATACACCCAGGCCAATCAGGAGGCCCATTTCATTGAGATGGTGCGGGGGTCCCGGTCGGTAAAGGTTCATCAGGTTGCGCCGCTCTGGGATCACAACGGCACCAAGTGGACGATCACGGAGCTCCACAAGAGGATCAGGCCCAAGGAGGTCTACACCTATCTCTGCGACACCGGCGGGCTTCTGACGATATTCTTTGAGGACTTCGACGTCAGGGTCAATGGCACCTCTTTGCGCGAGCAACTTCCCGAGGGCAGGTCCTTTGACATCACATTCGCCCTCAAGGATAAGAAGGAGGTCAAGGGCGTCGGCGTCGTGACGGGGAAGGTCGAGCGCCTGAGCATCTGCGTCAACTACGTCAAGGTCGTGGACAGGGTCTTCGGGGGGGTCGGTGGGTTCGTCAACGCGAATTTCCTGAAGGAGACCAGCGACCGCAACAACATAATCGAGAACGAGGACTACGATACGTTCGTCAAGGGTCTGCGGTCGTATCTCAGAAAGGAGCTGGTCGCCCTGAGCGAGGACGATCAGGTTCTCAGATCCTATCTTGAGACCTTCAAGCACTTCGCGCGGACGAACAGGGTCTCACCCATAGCCTCCAAGATACCCGTTGAGGTCATTGGAATAGGGGAGAAGAGGATAGGAGATCTCAAGGGAGACGTCGTGTTCACGAACACGCATGACGACAGGGCGGAGATGGCCGTTTTGAACGGCTACACGGTCGTCCTTGCCACCGATGAGTACCTACCGCATCTCGTCAGGATGGTTCACCCGGATGCAAGGTCCATCTTCGATGTGGATGTCGGCGGACGGGCCGAATCCTCGATGGGCTCGGAGAGGAGCAGGGTCCTCCTGAGTTCCGCCGGCAGGTTGGTACGGCAGGCCTTCAAACTGATTGATCCCTCCAAGATCTACGAATCCACGGGAGTGTCCATCAGGATGCCCAAGCTCGATGTCGCCTCGATCGCCGCCAGCGCGGTTGAGTCCTCAGGGCGGTCCGCGGGCAAAGGCGGTGGTAAAGGGGATGCAAAGGAAGCTGCCAAGGCCCCTGCCCGAGCGACCAGGCTCGCAAGCAACACCATAACGGCCCGGGGAATCAAGATATCCTTCGTCGAGTACAGCAACAAGGCCGAGCCGTCATTCTCTTCGTCCTCCGAGATATACCTGAACACCAACAACGAGTTCGTCGAAAAGGTGTTCGACGCACCCAGGCAGCTTGTTCCTCTTTTCCTTGTCGACCCGGTGGCCCACGAGCTCTCCCACATAATGCTGGACAGCCGGTCCCATGATGAGGATTTCGTGAAGTTGAACGACTACCTGCGCTACAACCTTTTCCTGGGGCACCTGTCGGAGCTCACGGGGATAGGGGAGACAGGCAAGGCATCTGCCCAGCCGTAGGATCAGCCAATCGCACGATGCAGGGGCGGGATGAACGTTGATCGGCTTGCTTGGAGTCAATCCCGAGAGCTGGAGGCTCCAGCAGCTTCTGCCAGTCCTCTCCGCTAGGCACATACCGAACCAGCCGATCTTCCCTTGGCTTCTGGCGGCTGAGGTCCGCGACGCGTCCATAGAATGTTCGTACGACTCGCTTAGGATGACAGGTCCCGATGGTGAGCTCTTCTTCGATCTGATGTACGTGATCTCCCTGGGTTTCGAGCAGCTGCCCGAGGCGCTCTACAAGCTGGAGCTACTCAGGGAGCTTCGCTCCCGCGGGACAAGGATCGTCAACTCGGTTGAGGCGATAGAGGGCTGCAGGAACAAGGTCAACATGACGCTCAAGATGGTGTCGGCAGGGGTGAACATGCCCAGGACCCTCATCACGGAAAGCGTCCACCTTGCCGTCGATTTCATCAAGTCCAACAGGCCTTGCGTCTTGAAGCCGATCACCGGACTTCAGGGCAGGGGCATCATCATGATCCCGCCCGAGATGCGGGAGGGCGACATCATCGACTACGTGTCGTGGTTCCAGGCCAAGTACGGGAAGGACGTCATCTACGTACAGAGTTTCATTGAGCATCCTCAGTACGACATCAGGGTTCTGGTCATCGGGGACGAGGTTGTCTCCAAGATGAGGAGGTTCAACCCCGAGGGCTGGAGGACCAACATAGCGGTCGGGGCCCAGCCCCTCCCATCCAAGGATCCGGTCGATGACATTGCGCTTCACGCCGCCCAGGCGGTCGGGGGCGAGGTCGTGGGGGTGGACATCCTACCCTCGGTGAAGGGCGAGTACTACGTCCTGGAGGTCAACGCCTTCCCGGGATGGCAAGGACTCCAGGAGGTCACGGACCGCAACATAGCCGAGGCGGTGGCGGACTACCTGTGTTCGTTGCTGTAGCAGACTCCCCTCGGGACGGGCACGCGCTGCCTGGTTGAGCCCTGCCAAGCCTACCTATCCCAGGTCCTCTTCGCCCCTTGGGACAAGCTCGATCTCGTCCTCGTAGGACTTCACGAGCCCGATGACCTCGACCTCCGTGCCGACGGACGCGTTGCTGCCGGGATCGAAGGTAAGGTACACCCGGACCTTGTTGGTTTCGCCTTTGATCCAGATCGAGCAGGACTTGGCATATCGTTTGACCGAGGAAATCCTTCCCCTGACCCTCACGAGTGAATAGACATCCTCCATGGAGAGCTGGTCCAGATCCTTGTCAGCGATGCGTCCAGGCTCAACGGTGACATCCGAGAGGTTCCGGGGCACGACCTGGAGCTTATCCCTGTAAAGCCCGACCCTCCCGGATACTGTCAGCACGTCGCCGAGCTGGACGTTGAAGTCCTGTCCCACGCCGAAGACGGGGACCTCGACCTCTGTTGCGTTGTAGAGCGTGAGGAAGGCGTTCTTGCCGGATACGAACTTGTCCACAACGGTTCCCTTGATCCTCACCGTCTTGCCGATGAGTTCGCTGCCCAGCCTTTCCAGGGGCAGTATGCTTGCCTTGTTCAGTTCTACCTCCAAAACGTTCATGCGATCACCTTTCTTCTTCACGATGGCGTCGACGATGTCGCCCTCGACCATCCCCTCCGCGAGGTCGACCTTCAAAGGCAGCCTGTCGGTTCCATCGTCGATCTCCACTCCCGAATCCGAGGTCCTGAGGCTGCCCTGGACGAGCATCACCCCGGTCCTTGAGGGCAGGTCGGAGATCCCCACCTTCTGCAAGCCGTCCTCTGAGAAGTTCAGGATCTCCGAAGCCGCAAGATATGGCCCGTCCTCGCCGGCCTTTATGATCCCCGAGAGCGTTATGTTCCATCCGCTCTGCACCAATCGCCTTGCCTTGACGGACACGTAGATCTCGCCGTCGCCGTCGGTCAGGTAGAACTCCTGGCCCTTGTCCGAGTCCGTGACAGCGTAGGCGATGCCCTGCAGCTTGATCGTCTCACCGACCATCCTGATCGCCTCCCCGATCGGAACGGGCGGGTCTCAAGTAGCCTGATGTCCTTCACGCTTCTGGGCACCACTTGAGGGGAATCATTGTATTCCTCCACAGTTCCGACCACTTCCAGCCTGTCGCCTATGGTTAGCTTGGGCACCTTGCCGGCGAGATCCCTGAAGAGCGGAATCTCGCATATGCCCGACTCGTCCTTGATCTTCACGAAGATGTGACCGGCCTCGTGCGTGCGGAGGTCAACGATCGTTCCGTTCACGCGCACGATCCGGCCCGAGTACCTGTCGAGAAGGTTGATGCTGATGGCTTTGGGCTCGACCATGCAGGAAAACGCGTAGATGAGAACGAGCCCGAGCACGCTGCACGCGATGCTGGTCTTGATGAGGCCGGGGCTGCTCACAGGCACTCTCTGCTACTGCAAATATCGATGAATATGACGGGGCTTTGGGTGAAAAGTATGATAATGCCGCGGGGCTGGGAGAGACAATCCCGGCAAAGGATCTGCTCTCCTCTATCCCACGGGCATGAACGGCATGCGATCGCTCCGCAGTTGCACGGTCGCGAACGCCGCCTCAGAGATACTGTGACAGGTGTTCGAGGCCGTACTTCCCCAGGGTCTCCTGGGTGACCTTTCCGTCCCCATTGAACCCCATCTTTTCGTAGAAGAGCGCCTTGGTCTTGGACAAGAGTTCCTTCGTCGTCGTGTTCCTGAATGCCCGTTGCGGAAGGGAATCGTCGTCGGAGGAGAAGCCATTCTTGCAGTCGATCATTCGAGCGATCACATAGGTCTGGAGCGCGCTTCTGTCGATTTCCTCTTTGCTGGCCTCGAGGCCCAAGAGGTTCCTGACAAGCTTCGGGAGCTCGGGAACGATGACCTTGCGGGTGAAGTAGCATGCCCCGTTCATCTGACAGATCATGCTGGAGGGGATCGCCTTCACGATCTCGTCAGCCCACCATTCCACGCTTGACACCCCGTTGGGGTTTGCCAGGCCTATCGTGTAGGTGCCTAGCGAGGTGTGGCAGGCGCCCCGCAGGGCAAAGGCGTAGCCGAGGTTGCTCCAGAAGGGGTACGCCGCCCCCTCAAGCCCCTTGACCTGCATCGCTATGTCCGCGTCCCCCAACTTCTCGCTTGCCTTCTTGACTCCCTCCGCCAGCAGCTCGCCCTCATCCCTCTTTTCGGCGATCTTCTCGATCAGGTCAAGGAGGGCCTCGCCATCGCCGAACGTGGGTCCCTTGCCCGCGCGCTTGTTGTGCTCAAAGAACCATCCGATCACGCCGCCGGTTGACATGGCGTCGATTCCCTGCATGTCGCACATCTCTATGGCCTGGGACAGGGTGTAGATGTCGTATACGCCGCAGTTGGGGCCGAGCAGGTCTATATTCTCGTAGTCGATCTTCCACAGAGTCTGTCCGGAGGGATCCTTGGGGATCTTCCAGCACATTATCGGGCAGGCGCAGCCCTTCTGCGATATGGACCAGCCCTGCGATTTGAGGTACTCGGGGTCCAGCTTGTATGCGTCCTTTGGATCAAGGTTGCCGAAGTTCTCGGCGGGCAATGCCTTCAGAGGCAGAAGATAGGACCAATTCCCTCCCCACGTGCCGTGCTGCTTGTATTTCTCGGTGCCCGACCCGGACGCGAGCTCCCGGTTGATGCCCTTCATCCACTGCTCCACCTCAGGTCCGGAGACCTTGGGGCTGGGCGTTCTATCCTTCCCATCGTTGAAGCCGACGGCTTTGACGTTCATGCCGCCCAGGGCAAGGCCCGGCCCACCCCTGGCGGCGGCCCTCACATGGTCATGGGGCATGTAACTCACGTGCACGCTGGCGAACCTCACGCCCCTGAAGCCCGCCGGCCCCACGGCAACGCTTCCCCTGTATCCAAGCTTGAAGCACAGGTCGACGGTCTCCCTCGTGGTCGCCCAGGGGTCCATGTCTATCAGACACGCCTCCCTCTGATCGGACGAGGCATCGAGCATGACTCCGACCGGCCGGCTCGCCTTGCCCGCAAGGATCACCCCGTCGACCCCGCATGCCTTTATGTGGGGTCCGCAGAGCCCCCCCGCTGCCGCGTAGCCTATGCCGTAGCTCGCCTGCTTCTCCTTGGCCGGGGAGTGGAAGGACACATAGGTCCGGGTGCACCCGCTCGGCACGCCGTGCCTGGGGAGGCCGGTGAGGAAGCCAGTGTTGATGACGAACTTGGTCGAGGGGTCCCTGCATGGTTTCTCGGAGAGGAACTCGTCAAAGGCAAACCCGATCCCTCCGATCGTCCTTCTGAGGCTCACGGCCCCGTGCCTCTGTCGGTCCTCCTCCATCCAGTTGATGAACTCGTAGCTCTCCTTGCGAAGATCGTATTTGAGCACTTCGCCGCTAATGGTCATGGCGCCTCATCCTCCCCCGATGGGTGAAAGGAGTTCGAGCACATCCTCTCCCTGCAGCCTCGCAGCACGGGCCTCGTCCTTGGACAGCACCCTGCCGTTGAGCACGACCGTGAGCGACTCGACTGCGTCCTGCTCGTACAGATACTGGCGCATTCTGGAACCGAAGCGACGGGATAGCTCCTCCTCGGCCTGGGGAACCGTCGGCGAATCCAAGTCGAGATCCTTCCTGCCCGCAATCGACCTCAGGATGCCATAGAGTACCACTTTCAAGGAGCATGCCGCCGCGACGCTTTTTCCCAGACGCTCCCGTCCGCGATCCTTTGTAAATATGTTCTGCCATCGTGATCGACGCACGGGAGACGTCCGCCGGACGTTGACACATCCGCAATCGTCACCTGAAGCCAAGGGATGTCGCCCAGGTGCACATCAAGGAAACACATAAGGACGCTTGCCACAATTCACCGATGATCAGGATGAAGGCGACCGTAGCGATCGGATCCATGCTCGTCATGGCGCTTGTTGTGGGGTGCCTTTCCGCAAAGCAGAAGGCAATGGACGTCGAGCTGCAGCTGCTGCAAACGAAGCTGGACGGCGAAGCCGCCGCCGAGGATGTGAATGTCAAGATGTCCGTCAACATCTCAGCGAAGAACATGGGCGATCCCGGCAAGGTCACATTCGTCGTCAAGATGCTGGATGATGAAGGCAAGACGCTGGCGACAAAGGAGGAGGCCTTCCACCTTGATTCTGGCGAGGCCAGGGTCGTGACCGTGGTCGTCGAGAAGGTCCTGCCGGCGGACTTCGACTGGGAAGTAGTTTACCCGGCGATCTCTTCTCCGACAACCGAGCCGGACTGAGCCCATGGCGACTGGCCGGACCCTAGTCTGGACGGAGCCTAGGCCATCGGACCCCCGAAAGGCGCGGGAATCAGTTCCCTTCACAGAGCAGCTCGGCCCTCAGACGCGGAGTCTGCGGGGGATGTGATCAACGGCTCCTCATGGGTGGCTCAGAGTCCCCGATGTCTGCGCCGCCTCGGTCCTGCTGATCTCGCATGCGCAAGCCTGGCGCAGAGGAGCACCGCCGCTGGGACGCCGATGATGGCCAGCGGGAGCATGCTGTCCGACCAGATCCAACCGAGCGAGAACTGTCCGAAGCTGAAAGGGAACAGCATGAGCTCTCCTCCACCGTACGGATGCAGCGTGAAATCCCATGCGATGTGAATCGCCACACCGGCGGCCATGTAGGCAAACACACCTCGCAGCTCCGATCTGTCGAAGAAGGATGAAACGAGGCCCGCCACGAGGATCGCCCCCAGAGGCGTTGCGAGGGGTACCGAGAAAGCGACCAGATCGATGTGCCCATATGCCTTCAGGAGGTAGAAGGCCTTGACGAGGTCAGGGAGGACGCTGCCCACGGTTGCGACTCCGACGTAGCGCCTGGCCCCCCGTAGCCCGACAAGGGCGGCCAGTTCGCATGCAACCCAGGCCGAAAGCACATACGTCAGCCAGTCAGGCAATCCTTCTCCTCCATTCCAGGCGTTCGAACCTCCAGTCGCGGAGGAACGTGCAGAGTAAGACTACGAGGCCCACGGCAGACAGGGCGTAGAGCCTCGGGATGTCCTTGTAGATGTGCATCTGCGTGACCTGAAGGTAGCCCTTCTTCATGTGAAGGATTCCGTAGACGATGACGTGGTCTCCGTCTTTCAACCTGATCGGTCTATCGTAGAATGCGGGTATGGCGTCCCCCATCACCGCGAGCGCGAAGCTCGTCCCCTGTGCGACGGTGACGTTCCGGGCCCTTCCCTCCGACCTGAAGCTCACGTTCTCAAACCTGTCCGGTTCCTCCTCGATCTCAGGAATCGAGGAATGCCTCCTGCCATACTCATGCTGTGAATACAGGCATAGGCTTAGGATCGAAACCAGCAGGATGAGCTGTGGCCAAGCGCGTCTCACTAGCTCCGCCCTCTGAGGCGTTCGTTGAAAAGTGCATTCGGGCTTGCCGCCCTCAGCTTCGATGCTCGACCACACGCATCAGGGCGCAGGCCGACTTCGGGGACGTTATATGGTTGACGTCACGTCCTGTACAATCAAGGGGTCCGGGGCCCCGCGCGTCGTCCGGGACACATGCCCATCCAACAGCTCCTCCATTCGTCCGACAACCTCGGGCTCTGCGTCCGAAAGGTTCACCGTCTCCAGCGGGTCCCGGTCAAGGTTGTACAGGCACCTGGGCGCCATGGAATTGTAGCGCGCCTCCATCCTCATGTACTTCCACGGCCAGGCGAGGAGCGCCCTCTGCTTCTGGTAGGTGTTCTCGCTGAAGAATAGCTCGCTTCTGCCTTCTGCCTGACCACCGCGAAGGGTGGCAGAGAAGCTTCGTCCGTCAAGCTCGACCCTCTTCGGGATCCCGGATACGTCAAGCATGGTGGGGAGAAGGTCCGGCAGCTGGAAGCGGTGCTTGGACCTCGCTGCCTCGGCGATGCCTGGGCCCGCTACGATCAACGGGATTCTCAGGCAATCCTCGTTTAGCCCAATATGACAGAAGCACCACAGTCTGCCGAGGGCGGACCTTGGCACGCTCATGATGTCCCCGTGGTCCGACGTGACGACGACCATCGTTTCATCGGCTAGGCCCAACTTCGCAAGGCGCGAAAGCAGAGCGCCTATACAATCGTCCACATACGCCGTCTCGGCTTGGTAGGCTGCCACCACGCATCCTGGGTCGGTTATCGGCCTCCCGAATATCCGTCTCTGCCTTTCCCTCACTTGCGGTGGCATGTAGTCAAGTCGGGGATCGCAAGGGTCGTTGCCGTCATAGAAGCGATGGAACCGGCGGGGCGCCTTGTTGTACGGCGCATGGGTGTCCCAGTAGTGGACGAAGAGGAAGAAGGGCCGCGAGGGTCTGGACTGGAGCCACCTTGTGGCCATCTTGGACACATCCGCCCCCGGCCTGTAGTGGCCTTGGCCCGGAGGATAGCCGTAGCTTGAGAAGCCCCTTCTGAACCATGGATAGAATGGGTGCTTGGGCCTCCATCCGTCATAGAGGTTGTCCACTGCCGCAGTGTTGAACCCTGCTTCAGCGAAGTACTGCGCCATCATCGGAAGCTCATCCGGGGGCAGCACCTTGGTCCAGTGGCTCACGACGCGGCTTGACTCCGGGTACATCCCAGATGCAAGCGAGGTGAAGCCCGGGTGCGTGCAGTTGCCAACGGAGTAGAAGTTCTCAAAGAGGGTGCCTCGGTGGGCGAGGCGATCGATGTGCGGGCTGGTGGGCTTGGGGTTGCCGTAACATGACAGGGCATCCGCCCTCAACGTGTCCACTGCGATCAGGACGATGTTCACGGTATTCCCATCCTTCTCCGGCCCAAAGACCGTTGCGCTGGGTGCGCCAGATTATTCACCCCACGTGCGCTTGAGTCATGGGCCAGTCTCTCCTTGGGATCGTCATGACCGCCTCACGCTCGAGCTCGTTGACCAACCAATTGCCTCTGCATCTGTGGAGCGAAAGGCCGAGCAACAGGACCGCAATCGAGAAGGCCGCGATGAAGGGTTCCGGAATCATTTCCCTCAGGGTGAGCGGGTAATTGGTGAACTGGATCGCCGGGCCGTAGTTGCCCTTCGCGAACTCCTCCTTTGCCCTTTGCAGGAAGATCTCGTGCCTTGTCGTATCGATGCCCATGCTTCTCGCCTGCTCCAGGACTTGGTCTGCAAAACGGATCAGGGCCTCAGCGCAGACCCTCTGTGAGTCCACCGAGAAGTCATCGATCTGGCTGTTGAGTGCGTCAAGCGCAGCGCCGTTCTCTGCGCGGACGGCCTCGCTCTTCAAGCGTGAGAGGTTCTGCCAGACTGCGGACATGTCCGCCCCTGCTTCTGCGGCCTTCTGGATTTCGACTTCGAGGTTGTGCAGCCTCTTGCACGTGTCCAGTACTCTGCCAAGCGTGTTGATCTTGCTGTCTAACGAACTGAGGGCGGCATCGGTGTCGGCCTGGGCGAGTTCGGACCTCAGCTGCATGAATCTTGCCCAGACTGCTGAGAGGTCTCCCACCGTTTCCTCGGTCTCGCGGATCTGACCCTCCAGGACCTGTAGACTTCCACCCGTCTCCGCCATTCTGCCGAGGGTCTGGTACGCCTCCCAGATCATGGCGATGGGCACGGAGCAGTTCTCCAAAGAGGCCTCGTTCAGGTACGTCGAAGCCTGCTCCAGCATCAACTGCGCTCGCCGCACTTCGAGCCCCAGGGCGATCGACTCGTTGAGTCTGAGATAGGCTTGGTTGACCAGGTCCTCGATCTCGTCCAGGCCAATCACCCTCAACTCGCTCGGGTCGATTCCCTTCAACCACAGCCTCTTGTAGAACAACGCTATCTCCGCCGCTGCCTGCACCTCGAATCCCGCAGGGTCGAGGCCGTATCTTACATGCTCTATGCCGAGTGCTATCCTTTGCTGCTCGTATATCTTGGGCTCGTAGGTAGAAAGGAGCATCCAGCCCCGCGAGTAGATTGTGTAGTCCTCATCGCCCGAGCCATCGACCCTCATGGCGAGAGGGAATGACTCGTTGAGGATGTTCGGAACCTGCCAGATCCTTCTTTCATAGGCGTTGCAGATGCGCCGGATGTGCACGTCGTCCACAAGCCCCATCCCATTCGCCACGAGCAGGAACTCAAGGTCGATAGACCCATGGCTGATGTCCTCCGCCGGCGCGGACCCGATCTTGTAGTCCCATACGTAGAGGTCTTCGACGTGGTCATATCGCATGCTGCTGATGACGTAGTTCGCCATTTGGCTTGGTCGGTCAAGGAACGAGGGATCGCCCGTGAGCTCGGCGAGGATTAACTCAACCTCCCCCAGGGCGGCGAACCCGTTTACATATGGGCCGAGGTCCTCGGCTGGATCATCCCAGTAGTATCCCTGGCCTGGACCCACCTGCGTCCAGGAATCCCTGTGGCGGAGAACAACCCTTCTGACCAGCTCAACGTAGGCATCTGCCTTGGCCGAAAGGTTCGGGTCGGATGACAGGTTCGGGTCGTACCTGATCGTCTTTGCGACCTCGATTATGGCAAGGCTGATGACGCCATCCCACACCGTCCACTCCGCCAGTCCGAGACTCGAGCCACCCCAGGACTCGTTGTAGGCACCCCACGAGGGTTCCCCATCGCCATTCACATCGGAGTACTTGACGAAGTAGTCCGTGATGTTGATGGCCCTGTCCAGCCACAATGTTTCGTTGGTGACCTCATACATGTCAAGACAGGCCCTGGCGAGGTAGTGCATTCCCCAAGCCATGAGGGATGGATGATAGGGTATCCTTGCCAGGATTCCATCGTAGAGTTCCTGGGTTTTCTGGGTCAATCGGGAAACCGCGGAGATGACATCCTCGCGGCCAAGGAGAGGATCCTGCAGGCAGGCCACAGGTATCGCCGCCGCAAGCAGTCCAATGATGATCGCTGCGAAGATCCTCACTTTGCTCACACCGGGCGTGTGCGGCCTAGAGGAAGGGCCCGGAGTTCAAAAGGCTTCCTCTCAAGTGCCCCGACGAGGATGGCAGGTCAGCAGATCCTCGGCGCCGGGTCCCCTATCGGTGGCTCCATCAGTCTCCTGCCGCCGACCCGGGTCTCCATCACCACCTCGCCTTGGTGGTCCCTGACCGCCGTGCCGATGATGGCGGCTTCGCGGCCGCGTTGCGTTGCCCTCACCCTTGACAGGACCTTCTTCGCCGTCTGGGGCCGTACGCCCAACACGACCTTGCCTTCATTCGTGATAGCGTACGGGTCCACGCCGAGCATCTCGGCCGCGCTGGCCACGTCCGGCTTGATGGGTATGAGCTCCTCGCTGATCTCGATTCCCACCCCGGACTTGCTCGCCAGTTCGTTCAGCGTGTTGGCGAGCCCGCCCCTGGTTGGGTCCTTCATTGCCGTAACTCGGCCCGCTGACATAGCAGCCTTGACCACATCCCATACCGGTCCGACGTCCGACTTGGTCTTCAGCTCGAAGTCAAAGCCCTCCCTCACCGACAAGACCGCTATGCCGTGATCGCCCACCGATCCTGTGATGATGATGCTGTCGCCGGGGCGTAGGCCGTTGTCCCGGACGACCTTCCCTTTCCTGGTGACGCCGATACCCGAAGTCGTGATGATGATGCCGTCCAGATCGCCCTTCTCGACCACCTTGGTATCCCCGGTTATCAGGTCAACATCAACCTCCTCGAGGACCTCGTTCATCGAGGACATGATCTTGGACAGGTCTCCCCGCGGGAAGCCCTCCTCGATGACTAGGGAGGAGCTGATGGCCAGCGGCTTCACACCCATGACGGCGATGTCGTTTATTGTGCCGGCGGCGGCCAGTGTGCCTATGTTGCCTCCCGGGAAGAATGGTGGCTTCACGGTGTGGGCGTCGGTTGTCAGGACTATCTCGGTGTCTCCGCAGACCAGGGACCCGGAGTCGTCGAGATCCCTCAGAGTGACGCCGCCCTTCCCCCATTTGGTGACGTTCCTGAGCACGACCTCGGAGATCAGCCTCATCATTGCCGATCCGCCGGAGCCCTGCTCTATCGTCACCGAGCCCTTGCCGGTCGAGACACCTTTCACGATCCTCGGCCTCCATGCAGGAACCATATTCGGCACGTGCCCTCGCTGGATACCATGCATGGCCCGACCGGGGAATCGGGCGTACACCGGGAGGCGAAGAGCGGGCATTCGGCTGGTGGGAGGGACCCGAGGAGGACCTGAGAACACTTGCATCCCCTTGGCATATTGCTGTCCCTTCGGGTCCGGACCCGGAATTCCTTGAGGGCATCTAGGTCCGAGAATTCCTCTCTCAGCCGCAGACCGGATGATGGAAGGCTGCCTATCCCGCGCCAGTCCATGTCGCAGACCTCAAAGACCTCATCCATCAGCTGCCTGGCCCGTGTGTTGCCCTCGGGCTTGACGCATCGGGAGTACTCGTTGAAGACCCTGGCGCCAGCCTTGTGCTGCTTCACCAGCTCTATGATGCTCAGGACCAGGTCGAGGGGCTCGAAGCCGGAGATCACGACGGGGATCCCGAACTCCTTGACGAGGACCTCGTAGGGATGTGTTCCGACTATGGTGGACACATGGCCGGGGCAGATCACACCGTCGATCTCGATCCTACCCGAGTCCAGCAGGGCGACAAGAGCGGGCGGGATCAGCCGATGGGACACGATGAAGGTGAAGTCCTTGGGGAGGCCTGACCATATGACCGAGGCGGTAAGCGGCGCCGTGGTCTCGAAGCCTATCGAGAAGAAGGTAGACGGCCCTGCCACCGGGTTGACCATTTTGATGGCGTCGGATACGCTGTAGACCACTTTCACCTTCGCCCCCTCTGCCCTTGCCTCCCGCAGGGACATGCTGCTTCCCGGAACCCCGAACATATCGCCGTACGTGAAGACCGTCGCATGCTTGCGGGCGATCTCGATCGCCGGGTCGATCTCCGACGGGCACGTGACGCATACCGGGCAGCCAGGGCCCGCGACGACCTTGATCTGCGAGGGCAAGAGTGATCTGATGCCGAAGCGCGCAACGGTGTTCTCGTGCGTCCCGCAAACGTGCATGAACCTCAGCTCTTCCTTGGGCGAAATCCTGCGAAGCAGTGCTGCTGCGCGTTCTACCAGCTCCCTGCTCTGGAAGGGCGATAGATCCATCGGATTCCCCGCATCAGTCCATGGTCGCCTCAAGCTGCCTGAGCAGATCCAGCGTTTCGAGCGCATCCTTCTCATCCAGGATCTGGATCGCAAAACCGGCATGGACGATGACGTAGTCGCCGACTTTGCACTTCTCAAGTAGGGAGAGATCGACCGTGCGTCGGACTCCCCCGAAGTCGACGATCCCGTTCCTGTCCTGGATCTCCTCAAGCCTGCCAGGTATGGCGAGACACAACTCCTAAGACCTGGGGACTGCTCCATTTCGGGGCAAATTAAATCTTTGTGGGCGGGCCCTGAAGTTACGCAGGCCAGAAGAGGATCCCGGGGCTGCGTTCTGGATAGATTTTTGATCTTCCTAAGGGCTCTCCCAAGGGAATGCAGCTGAGGATCTCGATCCAGGGGAGGGTCCAGGGGGTCGGGTTCCGTCCCTCGGTCTACCGGCTGGCGAAGGGCCTTGGCCTCTTTGGGTACGTGCGCAACATGGGGAACGGCAACGTCGAGATCCTTCTGGATGGCGACAAGAAGAGGGTCGAACGCTTCCTTGGCAGCCTTGACCGATCGCTTCCCCCCTTGGCGGAGGTCCTGTCTTTGAAGACCGAGGAGGTCAAGCTGCCGTCGCAAGACGGCTTCAGGATAGTGGATAGCGAGGTTCCGGCAGAGCCATCATCCAACTCCTTCATACCTCAGGACGTCGCGACATGCCAGCAATGCTTGGACGAGATGTGGGATCCGAAGGACAGGCGCCACCGATACCCGTTCATCACCTGTACGGACTGCGGGCCGAGGTTCACGCTATCTCGGGGGCCGCCGTTCGACAGGGAGAACACCTCAATGGAGCCCTTCCGTTTGTGTCCGCAGTGCCGCGCTGAATACACGGATCCGGGCGATCGAAGATACCACGCTCAGACGATTGCCTGTCCAGAATGCGGCCCGAAGGTCTGGCTGGTTGGTCCCGATGGCAAGAAGGTGGGCTGCAAAGACCCCATAGCTAGGGCGGCAGGCCTTCTGGACGAGGGCATGGTCGTTGCCGTCAAGGGCATCGGCGGCACCCATCTTGCGTGCAGCGTGACGGACGATAGGGCGATTCGAAGGCTCAGGGTGATCCTCAAGAGACCCTACCAACCCTTCGCGCTCATGGCGAAGTCCATCGAGGAGGTCAGCAAGTTCGCTTCCGTTGGCCCGCACGAAGAGGAGGCCCTGACCGACTGGAAGCGGCCCATAGTCGTTCTGCAGAAGCTGAATCCGTTCCCCCTCTCTGAACTGCTCGCGCCCGACCTGAGCAACATCGGTGTGATGCTACCCTACACCCCGCTGCACCACCTGCTTCTCTCGCACACAAGGCAGCCCGCGCTGGTGATGACCTCGGCCAACGTCCACGATGAACCAATGGCTCTTGAGGCGGAGAGGCTGAGTGAAAGGCTCAAACACATCGACTACCTTCTCTGGCACGACCGGGAGATAGTCAACAGGTGCGACGACAGCGTGGTCAGGTTCCACGGCAAGCGCCCGGTTATGATAAGGAGGTCGCGGGGCTATGCGCCCTACCCGGTGAAGCTTGGCTGGGAGGGAAATGAGGTCATACTGGGCGTCGGCCCTGAGCTCTCCTCGACGGCCTGCATAGCCAAGGATGGGCTGGCCTACCTGACTCAGCACATCGGCAACACCTCAAACTTCGACACCTTCAACTACCTGAAGGACGCCATCGCCTGCCTCATGAAGGACACCAGTACGCTCAGCCTCGATGCGGTGGCTCATGATCTCCACCCGTCCTTCCTGTCAACCAGGCTTGCTCAGTCCCTGGCGGGGAAGTGGTCGTGCCCGAGCTTCGCGGTTCAGCACCACTACGCGCACCTGCACAGCGTCATCGCCGAGAACGGGATCCAGGACTCGCAGAGCGTGCTCGGCATGATCTGCGACGGGGTCGGCTACGGCAACGACAAGGAGGCCTGGGGAGGGGAGGTCTTGGCCGTGGGGGAAAAGAACGCGCGGCTGGGTTCCCTCCAACCGCAGCCTCTGATCGGCGGCGACCTTGCGGCGATCTACCCGGTCCGCATGGTGATAGGGGTACTGGCGCCGATCTACGAGGAGGACAGGCTCAGGAGGATCGTGCGCAGGTTCTGCTACGACGGCCTCAGGAAGGGCGAGAAGGAGCTTGACCTCATCATCCGCCAGCTTGAGACCGGCTTCAATGTGTCCTGGACAACCAGCACCGGCAGGATCCTGGACGCCATCTCTATACTGCTCGGCATTAGCTACGAACGGACCTACGAGGGTGAGGGCGCCATGAGGCTTGAGGGGTTCGCATCCCGGGGGCATGCCGACGCTGTGCAGCTGCCGGTCGAGGTGTACAGAAAGGAGGGAAGGTACATCTTAGACACGACCAAGATCGTGGTGGGCGTCGTGGATGCGCTGGAGAGGCGGGGGTCCAGGGAGGACGTAGCTGCAGCGTCCCAGGCCGCCCTAGCAAAGGGCATCGCGGAGATGGCAAACCTTTGCATCCAGGACCTCGGGCCGGATGCCGTCGCATGCTCCGGGGGCGTCATGTACAACGAGCATATGGTGGCGGTCATGGAGAAGAATCTGGACCGCAAGCTGTTGAGACATGTCTTCCTGCCGCCGGGCGATGGGTGCATAAGCCTAGGGCAGGTGGCCGCGGCCAAGAGGGAATTAGGCGCTGAATCCGGCCGATTGGCAAGCTAACCACGTCGCCCCCGGACAACGCCGCCCTCGACGTAGCTGCCAACGATGGGAAGGGCCGTCCCGCACCTGCGGCAATGGAATCCCTCATCCAGACGGAAGGAAGCGATCTCGCATCCCGACCTTGCGATGGCGAGGGACTCGCACTCCGGACAGTAGGTATTCTCGAACCTGTGCCCGGCAACATTCCCTAGATAGGCAAATCTCACGCCCTTGCTCCTTGCTGTTCGAACGGCACTCTCCAGGACGCTCACCGGTGTGGGGGGCATGGACCATCGATGGGCCGGGTGGTACCTAGTGAAGTGGAGCGGCACGTCTTGGCCCAAAAACTTCAGGTGTTGGTCCACGACCCATTCGATGGAGGATTGGCCGTCGTTCACACCGGTGACCACTAAATTCACGATTTCCACATGGATCCCGAGCTTTCTTGCTGCGCGGGCATTCCTCAGGATGTGGTCGACGTCGATGTCCCCGCAACGGGTCGTGTAAACCTCCGGCGGCCCTTTGAGATCGATCTTCAGCCCGTCAAGGCCGGAGCGCGCAAGAAGGGTCAAAGCCTCCCGCGTCATGTAGCCGTTGGAGACATAGCAGGCGTAGAGCCCCTTGGACCGACCTAGTTCGAAAAGGTCAAGGGCGAACTCCGTTCCCAGGGTCGGCTCCTGGAACGATGCGCAAAGGCCCTGGTCTCCGGCGTTCTCCGCGATGGCCAGTATCTCCTGCGGGCTGTGGGATGGATCGGACTCGCCGGGGGGCGTTCTTGACAGGTGGTGGTTCTGGCACCACGGGCAGTCGAAGTTGCAGGACCAAGTGGAGAAGGTCAGGGCCGTGGAACCTGGCCAGTAGTGGAAGAATGGCTTGATCTCAACCGGCCTGCTCTTTAGGGCGCTCAGGTCACCATAGACCAGCGTGTAGAGAGTTCCCCCCACGTTCTGCCTCGTCCTGCAGTATCCTCTCTCCCCTTCGGCGATTACGCACCTTCTGTAGCATAGGTTGCATCTCACGCTCCCGGATCGGAGCCGCGAGTAGAGCTTGGCCTCCCTCCTGGCCGTGGGCATGGTGGATGCGGTTGTCATGGTCCCGCCCAAGGGAGATGGTCCGGGCGTCGCTACAAGGCCAAGCAGGGTCACGGGGCCTTCCTATCCTTGGGTGCCTTGCCTCCGGTCGATACCCAGGTCGGCCCCTTGACGTCAGGGTGGTAGGGCTCGGGGTGTTCGGGCGGCTCCTTGGGGTATGGACTCGGTATCCAGGGCCTTTCCCTTGCTGGGATCTCAAGGGCCCTCCCGCACCGCGAGCATTGCGCTACCCCGACGGGGCTTATCCTGAACAGGTCATTGCCGCAGCCAGGGCACTTGATCCATTCCAGGTTGATTCCCCCCACACAAGTTGGCATTTGAGTTGATAAAGACTGCCATCAGGGTGACCGCCATTGGAGGTTCACACCCACAGCGGCCACGCGCAGATCAATCTGAGACCGCGTCCCAGCTCCGCAGGCGATGGTGTTCTTGCCACTGCTCGGCTTCAGTGTTCGAACCTCGTCGTCACGACCTCGCGATACAGTCTGCGGCGGATCATAAGGGACCAGAGAATGACGCCGACGATGATGGAGGTGCCGGCAACGATCAGCCACTCGATGAGATAGACCCAAAGGAGCGCCCTGTCCTTGGCCTTGACCGCGTCCTGCATGACCTGCTCAAGGGATGCGAGTGCCTCGTCTATGGCCGGCAGGCAGCTGTCGAAGTCCTCATCGATCCAGAGCCGGTCAACGCTTTCCCTCAACTGGTCCGTCTCCCCTAGCTTCACGCCAAGCGAATGTGTGTTGGCGCCGAAGGTGTCGGCGAACTCGATCAAGGAGAAGACCATGCCCTTCTCCAGAGCGTACTGGCCCATCTTCTCCCTCAGGGTATGCGTGAGGGACAGATCCGCCGGTATGGCGGCCCTGGCGATGTAGTAGACAAGACGGGTCATGAAGTCCTTCCAATACTCCCACCAGTACAGCCCGATGAGGCCGTTTCCTCCCCAGTCCCACACAAAGGCAAGCGTGCGTCCGGTGCCGATGTCCCAGTACACGAGGACGGGATCCCCCTTGCGATCTTCTACGGCGGTTTCGTCGGTGGTCACGGCAAGGACCGTAGCTCCCTCCTTGGGCTGGGGCCTGTTGTGGGACCATATGAGGTGCTTGTTGTCCCAGCGAATGCCCTCGGTTATGGGGTTGGCTCGGATGGGGAGTATTCTGAAGTTATGATCCCGATACGAGACATGCTCAGTCTGATAGATCGGCAGCACGGAGCCCACCGGGGTGTCGTCCCAGGGAGGAGGAGGGCGGCTGGTCCACGCCGTGGGGCACGCGCCAAACGAGACCTGATCATCAGACATGAGCAGGCCGAACCCGTGTTCCTCGACGGCCCTCTTTGCCCAGACTTGAAACTCGGCTTTGAGGTCGTCTGAGAAGATGGCGGTGATTATCAGGGCGTCGTAGTTCTCAAGGAGATTCGATTCGCTTCTGGGCAGATAGATCCGCATGAAC
>Ga0172364_10000495_pt1 | contig 28088 bp, 27 predicted proteins | sample LakKivSesite10cm_FD_114545 | JGI IMG/M metagenome (GOLD analysis project Ga0172364, IMG submission 114545) | Sediment microbial communities from Lake Kivu, Rwanda - Sediment site 10cm | ecosystem: Environmental > Aquatic > Freshwater > Lake > Sediment | place: Rwanda: Western Province, Lake...
AAAAGTAATGGAGGAAAACCAGGCAAAAAATCCTCCAGCTAAAACCGTCAAAAGACCCTGAGTGTGTTTTAAAATCATTTTAAGCAAAAGCCAGAGCGCAAGCGCAGTGAATATCATCCCAGACCATTGGGCAATAAGATAATAACTCTCTTTTCCAAAAATTTTCAGAAGCCCCGCCAATAAAACCGCCCAGAGAAAGCTGGAACAGCCTAAACTTGGCTCATCAGGATTAAAGCTAAAGCCAGCTGCTTCTGCCAGATTAACCGCATAGCGCTTGAAGATGTAAGCGTCATCAATCGGTAAGCCTTGAGCTAAAAATTTAATCTCCGCGCAAAGCCATAATCCAGAAAAAGCAATGAGCAGGAGCAAAATTTTTCGCATAATAATTCAAGTATAAAAGACTCTTTAGCAAGTGTCCAATGAGCTTGCTTTTGGATTTTGCTGGGCTCAAGTCAATAATAACTAAATTTTTCAGAAATTAATTGTCCGTTTTGGCTCAAGCCAAATTCCGCTCTAAATCCTTTGCCATAATGACTGAACCGCAAATCATTGCCGACCACCTTTACCCCCTGCTCGGTTTCTGTTGATTCCCAGTTTTGAAAATCGGTGAAAACCAGAAAGGCTTTAAGAAGCTGGCTTTTATCCCGAATCGTATCCAATTGACTCAGAACCTTGTTATTAAACCTGCCAACCGGTCCCGGTCCCGAGATGAGCGAATGTTTAATCCGATAAACTATCCCATCGGTTTTCGCTAAAACCAGCCATTGAAACGGGTTCAGAAAATAAGGATAAGCCCGGATTTCTTTTGCCATAACCTTTTCTGGGCTTTTTGAAAAAAACTCTTTGATTTGAAAAATCGCAATAAATTTAAATGAAGCCAGCAGACCAAAATAACCGAGACATAAAAGGAGAGAAATCCTGGACAGAAACGGTTGACTAAGCGGAATGAATTTTTCCAATACCGGAGGCAATAATAAAATATCCAGCCAGGGGTCAAATATGGGAATAATTCCGAAATTGTAAAAGGAATTTCTAAAGGGATAAAACCAGTCCACCCCATAAATCGTAAGATAATCCAGTAAGATATGAGAGAATAATCCCATCCAGACCAGTAAATATAGCCATCCCCGGCCAACCTCTGGAAAAATTAAAATCCCGAATAACCATAAAGGAAGGCTCAAAAAAAATAGCCCAAGCAAAGAATGACTCTCTTTCCGATGATGAATAAAGTATTGATTGATGCCTTTAACTCGGAACACCAAATCAATATCCGGAATTATACTTCCTAAAATAACTATTGCCTCTGCAGACCTTGCCTCCGGCACCAATTCTGACCGGGCAAGCGCAATCCCAAAAAGTATATGGGTAATCGTATCCACTAAAATCTTCCTAAAATAACTCCAGCTAAACCCGCAATAATAAAATTAGCGTCTATAATCAACTCCGCCCGCAGTCCCTGAATGACCGACCTTTGGGTAAAAAACCACGCCCAAATCCAGAGCCAGACCAGACCAATTAAAATCCCCAAAACCGCTTTTCCTAAATCCCCTTGGCTATAACTAAAAAGCAAAACCAATCCCGCAATAAAAATGATAAAATGAATCAATCCCCGGCTCACCCGGACCCCAAATAAAATCGGAAGCGTCTCTTTTCCCAGCATCCGGTCCGCTTGAATATCGCGGAAGTCCTGAAGAATACTCCGAGCTAACACCAGAAGAAAAATCAAGCTGAACAGAATCCATACCCGAGGCTCAAAATGCATTCCTGCTCTACCGGAGAGAGGAATCAGAACGATTACTATTGCCCAAGCTAAAGCGCTGAACAGGTCTTTGGACCCAGGAATATCAGCTAATCTGGAAATATCAAAAAATTTTGGGGAAACAGATTTGCGAAATCTAACCTGATAAACCAAACTTAACCCGCATAACCCTAAATAAAAAATAAAAGCCCAGATACTGACCAAAAAGCTGAATAGCCCCCCTAAGCCCATCCCCAAAAGACTTAAATATAAAAGCGGTCTCCGATACCGCAAAAAAAATCCCCCACGCGCCGGCTCTATTAGATTAAGTATCCCAGGATTAGCTAAAAGATTAAAATTATGAATTGAGCTTAAATATAAAAAAGCAGAAAAGCTGGCAAAAAAATTTATACTCCCTTGAAGCGCCATCCCACTGACCGCACAAAGCAAAGCGCCTCCCAAGCCTAAATAAAAATTCAAAATCGCTCCTCCCCGAACCAGCTTAAATAAAATCCGACTGGCAAAGCTCATCTGCTCCAGACTCATCTTCCGCAATTCCTCATAAACCCTTCTAATCAGCCAGTTAGGAGAGCTGGCGCCCGCGGTCAGTCCAACCGAGCTCACCTCTTTTAACCTCTCGCTCTCTAACTCCTTCTCGGTCTCCATCAAATACGCCAATTTACCTTCTGCCTCTGCCACCTCTTTCAACCTCCGGGTATTCGCGCTCTCCTTGCCCCCAACAATCACAAAAGCGCTAACCCTGGGGGCAAGCGCCCTGACCTCTTTTTGCCTCTGCTCCGTGGAATCGCAAAGCGTATTGATAATCTTAAGCTGGTCCAGAGAAAGATGAGCATATCTTTCCTGAACCGCTTTTGATAGCTCTTCAAACCTGCTTCCGCTCTGAGTGGTCTGCGCAACTAAAAGCACTTGATTAGCGGATGGCAGACTTAAAACCTGCTTTGGGGATTGAAGCACAATGGTATTCTCTCCCGCAAATCCTAATATCCCTTTTACTTCACTATGTCCCAGGTCCCCCAAGACCAAAATTAAATACCCCTGATTCGCATATTGCTCTACAATCCGATGCACCCGCGCCACTCTCGGACAGGTCGCATCCAGAATTTTCAATCCTTTTAATTCTAACTCCGCTCTAATTTTGGGGCTCACTCCATGTGTGGGTATCACCACCATCCCTTTATCTATTTGCTCAACGCTTTTTGCTGGAACCACTCCCCGAGCACAAAGCAGTTCCACCACCTGAGGATTATGAATCAGGCTTCCCAAAGTCCAGAGCGGTGCCTCACCCGCTTCCACCGCAGAAAGAACCTGATTAACCGCCCTCCGAACCCCCATACAAAAGCCCGCGCTCTTGGCAACTATAATCTTCATTCCGCTTCCTTTAGATAAACAAAATCTGGAAATCTACTCTAAAGCTTTGACAAACTCCTTTAGCCAATTCTTAAAACTCTCGCCTAACTCCGGATGCTTGAGCGCATAATGAACAGTCGCCTGAAGATAGCCGAGCTTATCTCCCGCATCAAACCGCTCCCCTTGAAAAATACAGCCATAAACTTTTCCCTTCCGAGCTAAATTAGCTATTGCATCCGTGATTTGTATCTCTCCTCCTACCCCGGGCTTGGTCTGGTCCAGCGCCTCAAATATCTCAGAAGTGAAAAGATACCGAGCGACAATCCCTAAATCGCTTGGCGCCTCATTGGGCTTGGGCTTTTCCACACAATCAAACACCTGAACCACATTCTTCTCCACGGGCTTGAACGCGACCATCCCGTATTTATCAATCATTTCCTCTGGGACCTTCATTAACGCCACCACCGAGCATTTATACTTGTTATAAACATCAATCAACTGCCGAGCGCAGGGATAGCCCGGATTATCCACCATATCATCCGGCAACATCCCTAAAAAAGGCTCCTCCCCCACCACCTCCTTGGCGCAATAAAACGCATGCCCCAAGCCCAATGGCTCATGCTGGCGAACACTAACCACCTCCACCATCTTCCATAATCTTCTGCTCAGCTCCAAAAGCTCTTTCTTACCCCTTTTCTCTAAAAGGTCTTCCAGCTCCCAGACCTTATCAAAATGGTCTTCAAGCTCACTTTTCCCCCGAGCGGACACCAAAATCACCTGTTCCACTCCGCTGGCAACCGCCTCCTCAACTATGTATTGAATCACTGGCTTATCCACCACTGGAATCATCTCTTTAGGAATGGCTTTGCTCGCAGGCAGAAATCTGGTTCCTAAACCCGCGGAAGGAAACACCGCTTTTCTTACCTTTTCTTTCAATGCGCCCTCCTTTTCTATATTTTTTCTACACTTGTCTCCTCCAGCCATCCCATTACCCCGTTTTTGAGCTCAATCCGATAAAATCCTTTCCCAGAATCTAAAACTAAAACCCTGACCCCGGCTGGAAGATTTAATATCTCATCAAAACTTTCTCCAGGACCGCTTCTCAGCCTTGCCTGATTTTCAATCACCACCCCGGCTGGCGCCTTTTCCCAGTTAGCTCTCAACCCATAACCCGCTCCAGTTCCTATTATCATCATAACCAATAAAATCATAAAAAATGAAATAAGCCAAGACCCTTTCCTCCCACGGAGCAATATCCATAATGACCAGCTTATCCAAAAGCCAAAAAGGCAAAAATGGAAAATCATTGCCCAATGACTTGCCCTTAATAGGTCCCGGAACCGAGCCAACCAAAGGCCCGTTCCTCCTTGATTAATCATTGGCAGTTCTTTCTCAATCCGCTTTTGCGCCAAAGATAGGTTAGCTTTTATATCTGAATCTTTGGGATTTAATCGCTCTGCCCTCTGCCAGAAAAGAACCGCTTTGCCCAAATCTCCGACCCTATAATAGGCGTTCCCTAAATTGTAATATAAATCACTATTCCTTATTCCGCTTTTATTCACCTCTAAATAAAGCTCCAGCGCCTTTCCAAATTCCCCTTTGCTATATAACTCGCTCGCCTGATTATAAAGACCCGCTAACGCCTCTGAGCCAAATCCTATCCGGCCAATCAAAAACAGCCCCAAAAACCAAACTCCCCAGACCGGTCTCATTTCTTCACTCTCTCCAACGAACCAATCAACCGCTCGCTTCTTTCCAGCAACTCCTTTGAACTTAAGCCAGAAATAGCTTTGCCAAATTGAAACCGATTCAAATCCCTGAGCAAGCCGATAAACTCTTTAATCTCTTCTTTCGGAACAAAATTTTTCTCCATAGCCTCTTCAATTTCCTCCTCTAAAAGCCCCCAGGGGCTTATTCCCAATCGGTCTCCAAGATATTGAAGCAGAGCGGATTTCAACTCACAAATAAATTCTTCAGCCTGATTTTGCTCCAAGAGCTTTTTGGCTTTTTTAAGCCGGTCTTTGGATTGCCGAAACGCTCTCTGCCTCCTCCTAAATTTTTCATCTGTGTCCAGCTTTGATAAATAAGCCCGATACCAGTAAGCAAATCCCACTAAAGCCATTCCCAAAACCTGAATCAACCAAATCCATTTCTCTTGCCAGGCTCCCTCTGATTTTAAAAGCTCTCGATTGGGCTTGATGAACCGAATATCCTCTTTTAGCTCTAAAGGTTCTTTCCCCTCTGCTTGATAGCCCAGTCCCACTAAAGAAGCGTCCGGATTAATTTTCAAGGAGATTAGCTCAGTTTTTACATACTTATATTCTTTTGATTCCGGGTCAAAATAACAAAACCGCAATTCTGGAATCTGGAAATCCCCCTCCTTCCTCGGCACCAGCACATATTCAAACCTCTTTTTTGACCAGAGCCTTCCCGCCTCTATAGAGCTCTCTACCTTAACCTCTGGCGGATAAAGCTCAAACTCTGGCGGGATATTTATTTTTGGCTCTAAAATATAATCCGGATTGCCATCTCCTCTAATCTCCACTAAAAGCGATAAATTCTCATTCACCCGTGCCTCTTTTTTAGAAAGCTCCGCTTTAATCTCAAACTTTCCAACCGCACCTGTGAATTCCCTTGGGGAAGGATGAGGCAAGGGCTTTACCATAATTGCAACTGGCTCAGACCGCACCACCTCTTGCTTTGCCACTGGCATTCCGAAAAAATCCCTCCCGGCTCTTTGCTGATAAATCAGTTCCAAAGAACTAACCTTAACCCTCCCAGCCTCAAGCGGAAATAAAGCCAAACTTTGAATAAATGCGACATTCCAAGCCTCTCCCTTATATTCCTTTATCACCGGACTTAGCTGAGTGCTTCGCTCTAGCTCCATCACCTTAAAATCCGCTAAACTCGGACCTGAGCCCAAATTCAGCTCCATAATTTGCCTCTGAAAATGTAAATACCAGCTGGCTATAATCTGCTCCCCAATAAAAACCTCCTTTGGCTCAAGCTCCAGATTCAAAAACGGGTCTTTGCTAATCTCCATCTTCTCAAAATCATCTGCTCGGGCTTTAACCGTCTCTGTCTCCAAAATTTGAACCATAATCTGATTGCTAAAATAGGTCTTTGAGCCGCTCCGATAACTAAGCCGGGGAATGGTGAAACTGCCAACCTTATTTGCGACCAGAAGATACTGGATTTGCCAAGTGGTTCGCTTGGTCATCCGACCATTGATTATTGTCATCACCGTGCTAACGCTGGGTCCTATCTGACCATCAACCCTGAAATAAGGGCTTAAATCCGGAAGCTCCACCCCGGTCTTTGCGTCAACCTCCTCACCCTCTAAAACGATATTAAGAATGGTCTGCTCCCCAACCCGAAGCCGGGTCTGGGCTAACTCCGCCCGGAAAATGAGTTGCGCCTTTGCGCTAAAAGCAAATATAAATCCCCCTAAAACAAAAATGCTAAATATATTTTTCAACCACCTGCTCATCACCAGTCTTTTCCCTGAGGCGCCTGAATCACATTAGTCCTCATCATCTTCTTCAGCTCCTCTTTTTCTTGCTCAGAAAGCGCCTTCAAAATTCTCTCGGCTTGCTCTTGAGTTAACTCTTTAGACGCCTCTTTTGGTTCCTGAGCAGATTCCGGTTGTGTCTGCTTCTGCTCAGATTGAGATTTTTGGGATTCCTCCCCTTCTTTCTTTTTTTCTTCCTGCTTCTTCTGACAGCCGGGAGCAGACTCTGGAGGTGGAGATTCTTGCTGAATTTTAATATGCCTTCTCACCACCTCCAAATTATGTTTAGCATCCTTATCATTCGGGTCTATCTCCAGCGCCTTCTGATAGCTCCCCGCAGAATTCTTCAATAGCTCAAGATTTTTTTCTTCCATCCCCAAGCGGAAATAACAATTGCCTAAATTATAATACACCTTCTCCTTTAGCTTTAAATCAGATACAGAAAGCGCTTGCTCCAATTCCTGGGTCGCTTCTTTATACCTGCCCTGCTTATAAAAAGTGGTGCCGGTATTATAATGGAGAAGCGCCTGCTCCTCTGGCTTTGCCTTTATTCCCGCCTCTATATATTTAGCTAATGCCTCCTGATACCTACCCTCCTGCCAGAGTTGGTTCCCTTCCCGGGTCTTCTGAGACACTCCACCAGCCAGCGCCAGCAAGCTTAGAAAAATTAAATAAAGCCCGACTTTTAAAATCCTCTGCCTCATTTCTTCCTCTCCGGAACCAAAGCCTGAATCAAAAGTAAAATCATCCCCAATCCCAAAAAAAACTGATACCGCTCCTCATATATCACCTGAACCTGCTCCCCAAATTTCTTCTTCTCCATCTGCTTTATCTCCTCATAAATCCTCTCCACCTCTAACTCACCTTCTTTAGAATAATAATACTTTCCTCCAGTGGCTAAGGCAATTTTCTTCAAAGTCTCCTCATCCAAACGACTGAAAATAAACTCTCCAGATTGGTCCCTTTTATATTCTAAATTCCCCGCATCATCTTTTACCGGGATTAAACCTCCTTGAACCGACCCCAAGCCAATGGTATAAATCACCGCGCCCTGTTTCTTTGCCTCCTCCGCGGATTTGACCGGGTCCTTGCCCAGTTCCTGGCAATGGTCCTCTCCATCAGTAAGCAATAAAATCACCTTATGCTTTTTCTCCTCTGGATTGAAATTCTCAAGTCCGGTCATAATCGCATCTGAAAGACAGGTGCCGGGCAAGGGAATTAAATCCGCGCTAATCGTGTCCATAAATAATTTTACTGCGTTATAATCCAAAGTAAGCGGACAAAGCGTAAAAGCAGTGCCTGCAAAACAAATTATCCCGAGTCGGTCTTGCTCCGAGAGGTCAACTAACTTATTCAGCTCATATTTTGCCTTTTCCAGCCGACTGGGCTTTATATCTTGAGCTAACATGCTTTGACTTGTGTCTATGGCAATTATCAAATCCAAGCCTTTTTGCTCAATTTTAGTGATTTTGGCAGACCATTGTGGGCGCGCTAAAGAAAAGATAATCAGAAAAATCCCAAGAAGAGCCGAAACCCGCTTTAGCCAGCGCCTTCCTAATTCCCGGTCAATAATTTTATTTAAAAGCTCAAGGTCCCCAAACCTCAAAAGCAAGCGCTTGCGGTTATAATCCATAATAAGCCAGAAGCCTATCAAAGCTGGGATGAGCAATAAAAGATAAAAATAATCAGGCTCCGCAAACCTCATTATGGAATCCTCCGAAGATAGGTCTCATTAAGCAAAATTCCTAACAAGACCAACACCAGCCCGGAAATCGCCCAGAAAAAAAATCGCTCGGAATAGCGATAATATCTTTTCACCTCTACTGGGCTTTTTTCCAGCTGGTCTATCTCAGAAAACACCTGCTCCAGCGCCTTGGGGTCAACCGCGCGGAAATATCTCCCGCCAGTAAGCTGGGCAATACTTTGCATCATCTCTTCATCCACCTGAGGCATTCTCACCACATATCTGGTGCCAAAAATTATGTCATCCATTGGCTGGAGCACCCCGGAAGGATTATAAATCCCAATCGGATACACTTTTATCCCAAAAGCCTTTGCAATCCCTGCGCCTTGAACCGGGTCTATCCCCCGGTTATTTTCTCCATCCGTGACCAAAATCATTACCTTGCTTTTAACAGTAGAATTCCTCATCCGCTCCACACCCATAGCTATAGCATTGCCAATGGCAGTGCCATCATGCTCTTTTCTACAGAAATTCACCCGCTCAACAAAGTTCAAAAGAATCTGATGGTCGGTGGTCAGAGGACAATGGGTAAAAGCTAATGCGCTGAACACGACCAAGCCGATCCGGTCATAAGGTCTTTTGCGGATAAACTCCTTAACCACATTCTTGGCGGTCTCCAGCCTATTCTTTGGCTCAAAATCCCTTAAGCTCATTGAGGTAGAGACATCCAAAACAATCATTATATCTACCCCTTCTCCTTTCACCTCCTCTAACTTCTCTCCATATTGGGGCCTTGCTAAAGCCAGCGCAAAAAAAGAAATCGCCAGCGCTAAAAGCCAGACTGGAAGCTCTTTCAGCCGAATCCTCGTGGAGATGGGAAGAGATTTCAAATAAGATAAGTCAGAAAATTTTAAAACCGCACCTTTAGGCTTAATCCGGTAATAAAGAAAAATCAGTCCGGGCCCTAATAAAACCAAAAATAATAAATATGGATAAGCAAATCTAAACATCACTGAGTCCCTGCCACTATTTTTTCTTCAATGGGCTTTTCCTGAACTCGGGTCTTTTCAATAATTTTTTTAGCCTTCTCTCCTATTTCTTTTTGCGCTTTTGGCTCCGGGATAAATCTGGCAAATTTCACTAAATCGCACTCCTTTAAAAACCCCTCAATCAGTTGATAAACCGAATGCTCCAGCCATTTATCTTCGAGTGATAACATAATCTCGCTGGTGGTGAATTCCAGAGCATAAATCTGAAACCTTAATCCTAAATACCGCCTTAAAATCTGGTTCAATTTGGTATAATAAAGCCCAACCTCTCCTTTCTCTAAGAGGCCCAAGCTCTCAAGCTCTGCCAACTCCTTCTCCGCAAGCTCTTCTGGTGGTGGAAGCGGTTCTGGTATTTTTATTTCAGGCTTTTTCAATTTTTTCCAGATGATTATTGAGCCCAAAGCAATTGCTCCCATCCCTAAAACCGCTAGAGCAAAAATCAATAAAGGCTTATAATTAAATGGAATTGCCACCGGCGACTTCACATCTTTTATTTCTAAATCCTCTGGCTTGCTCACTTCCACAATCAAAATTCCTATCTCTTGAGTAAGTAAAACCCGAACCGGTCTCCCATCTTTTTGAATGATTACCGTCACTGGCGGAATCTCAAGCTCACCAGTGGTGTAAGCAGTGAGCTTGAAGCTAAATTTAAAAATTACCTGCCCTCGTTTCTTAACTGGCTTTTTAGGAAAATCATAGCTTCTAATTAAAAACTCTCCCAACTGCGCGCCTGGTGGAAGAGTTGCAACCGAATACTCTTCTGGAATCTCCACCTCCATTTCATAACTGATAATATCGCCCATAAAAATAATTAACTTATCTACTTTTGAGACCACCCTGGCTTTGCCCGTGAAAAGCAAAGGCTCTTCTTGACCTAACCCCGCCAAAGTTGCGCCTGCGGACAATGAAGGGGTTAGTGAATCCTCTTGAACCGGGGGAAGCATTGGCGCTTTAACTGATTCCGAATAAACAGAATTAGAGCATAAAATTCCAATTAAAAAAATTCCAAGACGAAGATTATTCCCCAAAAGCCTGTTCATAAATAATTATCCTTCTTTTCTCCATCTGCTTTTTTAGCCATTGCTCCTGGCGAGCCTTTGCCTCTTTTGCCTTGAGCCTCTGGCTTATCTCCTCCTTGACCTCCTCAAATTCCTTATCCCCTTCATCAGCGCCTTTGAACTCTTCTTTATGCGTTTCATAATAACCTCTAAGCTCTTTATCAGTGATTTCTATCTCACTCAGAATTTTCTTTTGATAATATAACTCTGCTAAATAATTTCTTCTTAAAGCCTCAAGCTCCTGGCTGGCATTTTTATCTACCATTCCTTCTTCTAAAGCAGATTGATATAAAAGCCAGCTAAATAAATAATGCTCAAGGTATCTCTTAAGCCCATCTCCCCCCTGAAAACTCTTCCTGATTGCCTCCGGCTCACTGCTAAGCGCGGTTTCTAAATCCGCTTTAGTTATCTCCTGCTCACCAATTTTAGCGACTACCTTTGAGCCAGCTTTGGGCTTAGGCTTTAACGCGGTCAGCTCATCCAGCAAAGCTATTGCCTCTTTCTCTCTTCCTATATTTTTCAAAGCAGAAACCAGTCTGCTTGCGCTTTCCGGGCTTAAAATAATTTCTGGCGCAGAAGCTCTTGCTGAAAAATAATTCTCAACCGCACATTGATAATCCTTTAGCTCTTCATAACAAATCTCCCCTGCCTTCATCCAGATAGAAAAAGCATTTTCTCCCCTGCTTAACTCTCCTGCCCTCTGATACTCCCTTACCGCTAAAGACCATAAGCCATTACTCTCATAAAGCCCGGCCCGGGCTAAATGAAAATCTATCTCCCTTTTATTATCTTTCCCTTCCTTTTTCACAAAACACCGGATAAGCAATCCTAAAACCAAAAGGCTTATTGCTAAATTGAGAACTATTATTATTTTAAGCCAGCTTTTCATCTGCTCGCTCTTTTTGCCCGAGCACGGAAAAATTGAATCAGGGTTGGCTCATAATTCTCACCAGTATAAATATCCATTGAATCCAGCTCTGCTTTTTTAAAAATCTGCTCCTCTGCCAAGCGCTTCTCCTGAAAAAACCGAGTAAAGTACTCGCGGACCATCTGCTCGGAACTATCCACTAAGAGCTTTTCTCCACTCTCAATATCTTCTAACTCAATTAGCCCTAAAGCAGGAATCTCTTTTTCCCTGGGGTCTGAAAGCCGAACCGCAATCAGGTCATACCGCTTTTTAGCGCTCTTTAGCTTCTGCTCATATCCTTTGGCTAAAAAATCGCTAATTAAAAATGCCACTGCCTTGCGCCTTTGCACCCGGAACAAAAAGTCTAAAGCCAAAGCTAGGTCCGTGGTTTTTCTCTCTGGCTTAAATCCCAACACCTCCCGAATCACCCTTAACCCATTCTTTGCTCCCTTTTTGGGCTTGAGATATTTCTCAATTCGGTCCGTGAAAATAATCAGCCCCACCCGGTCATTATTTTTAATCGCAGAGAAAGCTATCAAGCCACTTAGCTCCGCGCAAAGCTCTGCCTTGGTCTTATCCACCGTGCCGAACCCGAGCGAGCTGGACGCGTCCACCATTATCATCACAGTCAGCTCTCGCTCTTCCGCAAAAACCTTAACAAAAGGAGCTCCGAACCGGGCGGTCACATTCCAATCTATACTCCGAATCTCGTCCCCCGGATAGTACTGCCGAACCTCTAAAAACTCTATTCCCCTGCCCTTAAAAACACTATGATACTGCCCGGCAAAAACCTCGTTCACCGCGCGCTTGGTCGCAATCTCAATCCTTCGCACCCTTCGGAGTAATTCCCGAAGAGCGTCCGGGCTCGGCTCCTTCTCTTTTTCCTTATGGAACTTCAATGGTATCAAATATCCGCTTAATGACCTCATCGCTGGTTATCTCCTCTGCTTCTGCTTCATAGCTTAATAAAACCCTATGCCTCAACACATCTGGACCTATGGCTTTTATATCCTCTGGCGTGACATATCCCCGATGCCTTAAAAAGGCATAAGCCCTGCTCGCTAAATTTAAATAAATACTCGCTCTGGGACTTGCTCCAAAGGCAATCAAGTTCTCTAATTCCTTGAGCTTATATTCTCCAGGCTCCCGAGTCGCAAACACAATGTTTAAAATGTAGTCCTTTATCTTTGGGTCAATGTAAATTTTATTGATTAACTCTCTCACCCGTAATAATTCTTCCGCACCAATCACGGGAGAGGCTTTGGGAGCCTCCCCTCCGCTCATCCTCTCCATAATCTCCTTCTCTTCATCCTTCTTGGGATAGTTTATTAGAACCTTGAGCATAAATCTATCCACCTGCGCCTCTGGCAAGGGATAAGTCCCCTCTTGCTCTATCGGGTTCTCTGTCGCTAAAACCAGAAAAGGCTCCTCTAACCGAAAAGTGCTCTCTCCTATGGTCACCTGCCTCTCCTGCATTGCCTCTAATAACGCGCTTTGAACCTTGGCTGGAGCGCGATTTATCTCATCCGCTAAAATCAAATTGGCGAAAATCGGTCCCTTCTTGGGAATAAAATTTCCACTCCGCTGGTCATAAATCAAGGTGCCTATAATATCCGCAGGAAGTAGGTCCGGGGTGAATTGAATCCTTTGAAACTTTACCTGGATACAATCACAAAAGGTCTTGATGGAAAGGGTCTTGGCAAGACCAGGCACCCCCTCTAAAAGAATATGTCCCTTACATAAAAGCCCAACCAATATCCTCTCCAGCGCCCGCCTCTGACCAACTATCACCTTGCCAATCTCCCCTAAAAGTTTATCCACAAATTGACTCTCTCTCTCCACCAGCTCCTGAATCCTCTCAAGCTCACTCATCTCTCACCTCCAGATAAATCTTCCTTCTTTTCAAATTCAATCAAGCTCCGAGCCACCTGATAAGCCTTATCTAACTCAGACCCGCTCGGACCATAACCCGCAAACTTCACCTTATCTGAAATGTTTAAAAATTCTCTAAACCCAGCCCCTAACTCCGAACTCAATTCCTTGCTAATTTTTTCCACTAAAGCGTCTTTCCCAGATGAGCGGATTGAGAACCGCTCAGCTAAATAAAATCTAAGTGTCTGCTCCAGACTCAAAAAATAATCCGAATACCTCCCGGCTATTCGGAACTGGTCCGCGTCTCTTAAAAGTTCTTTAGCCTGAGCCTGAGGAGAAAGAACCACCTGCTTGGCTTCTTTTTCCCTCCTTTTTGCTCTGGCTTTTATCAACAAAATTACTAAAGAAAAAATCCCAGCCAGAAGCACCAATCCCGCGCCAATCTGAAAATATCTATTCTGAGCTAAATCCAAAATATGAAACCGCTTGGGCAAAACCTCAATCGGAAAAGCTGGCGCACTGATTTTAAACCAGCTATCTTCTCCATAACATCTATAACTAAAATCCGCCTGACCTATCGTGCTTTTACCCGCCTGTTCAGGAAAATAGCCTAATCTATGAATCACCTGAACCTTCTCATTCTCCCCTTCTAAAACATTTTCGGATTCAAACTCCGCACTAATAGCTTTCAGCCCCTCTCCTTTAGGCACCTGCTCCAATTTAAGCTCAATCTCACAACTGCTTGCGCTTTTCTCCCATTCCACTTCAATCAAATATGAAAAAGGCTCTGCTTGATAAATTTTCTCTTGACCTATCTTTGCGGAAATTTTCAGCTGGGGCAAATTACTCTCAGAAACCGCATCATTCTGGATTTGCCCCAAAGCCTTGGGTAATTTTAAATCCGGAGGAGGCAAAACCTGGGAACCACTTGGTAAAACCAAAACCAAGCCCAATAATAAAACAAAAATTCTCATCTCCCTTTGCCTCCCAAATCCTAAAAAAAACAAGAGAGTTATAAAAAATTATAATTAGTAAAATCCCTCAAAACAAGTATTTGATATTTTGACCAGAATTATTAGAGGAAGTTCCTATTTAAATCTAATCGCCTAACTGGAGGTCCTGCCAATTAGCTTCTTCCCGCTAACCTCTGCCAGATACCGAACCAAAACCGCTTTGTGAACCTTAAGCGCCTTAAGATAAACACTTGAAGGGGATTTCTCCCTATCTAACCGAAGCCGAAACCCCATCAGCCTCAAATGCTTTAGCTGTTCTATTGCCTCCAGGTTTAATAAGCCCAGCCTGATACAATCCTCCTCAGGCAAAACCAGCTTCACTGAACAACCACATCTAAAACTCCCAAATGCCCGAAGATGCTCCCAATCAAATTTAAACCCCTCAAATTTATATTCCTCTTCACATTCCGGACAAATCATCTTTTTCTCCTGCTAATTGAATTTTTTAGATTATATACCCAATATGTAGAGGCTGTCAAGTAAAAAATGGTAAATTCTATAAAAATTTAATTTATCAAAATTCTTTTTTGATAAATTATTTTAGACAATGGGCAAGACCAGGCTCAGCTTATTCACCAAATTGGTTAATTACTAAAAGCACCAGGACAATTAGCCAATTTTTTTTCCTTGTTTCTACCCTTCTCACAAACTTGATTTTTGGGATTAGCTCTTGCCACTAGTTAAAATTAGCATTTGTCAAAAGCTTGACGATATGGAAGATAGATGTTAAATTATAGAAGCGGTTTTTTTGCGGCCGTGGCTCAGTGGATAGAGCAGCGGACTTCTAATCCGCAGGTCGCAGGTTCAAATCCTGCCGGCCGCGCTAATAAAAGCTAATCACCTGTCAGGTTCTTCAAAATAGTTTATGTGTTTTTCCATAAATTTTAATTCATTTGGGAAATTTTATACAAACCTGAAAATAGACTGATTGTCTCTGCTTAGCTGGACAAAGGGACTGGACTTGACATTGGGCTAAGCTGGGATTTTAATAGAATCATTATTCAAGCTAAGCTCTTCTCTTTAAATTCAGATATGGCAAATAAACTAAAATGTAGTTTTTGTAATCGGGAGGTAAGAGGCACCGCTCATTGCCGTTCATTCCCTGAGGGGTATTTAGTGGATTATTATCTGGTCTGGACCGGGAATTTAGCGCCGATGATAATGAAAAGCCAGAAGGATGAGCGGGAGATGATTCAGTTTTATCGGCTTCAGGAGATATATCCGCTGGTTGCCTGTAAGGAATGTTATGAGAAAGAGGAAGTCCGGGCGCAGGTGGAAAAGGCTTTTAAGGAGGTTCCAGAGGAGCCTGAGCCGAGATTAGAAAGCTTGGAAGATAAGGAGGAGGAATGATAAATCAGCAGAGATTAATTAAAACTTTTATAGAATTAGCTAAAATCCCGGGGCTTTCTAGAAAAGAGAGAAAAATCGCGAATGTTGTGTCAAAACACTTAAAAGCTCTTGGTGTCAGGACCTGTTATGACCGGGCTTTAGCAAAGGATGGGGAGTGCGGGAATTTGATTGGATGCCTGGATGGAGACCGGTCATTGCCCCGACTTTTAATCAATGCCCATCTGGACACAGTGGCACCAATTGAAAACTTCGGATACCGAAGAAAAGGAAATTATATTGAAAGCAAGGGGAAGAGCATTTTAGGTGCGGATGACCGCTCCGGAGTGACGGTGATTATAGAAGTTCTTAAGCATCTGGTTGAAACTAACCTGAAAAGGCCTCCACTGGAGATAGTTTTTACAGTGGCAGAAGAAATTGGGTTAGTAGGTGCCAAGCAACTGGATTATTCCCTGATTCAAGCTAAATATGGAATTGTCTTAGATTCAGATAGCCCATTAGAATTAGTGATAAGCGCACCCCAGGCATATCGGCTAATTTTTAGAGTTTATGGCAAGTCCGCACACGCAGGAGTTAGCCCAGAAAAGGGAATAAATGCAATTAAAATCGCGAGCCAAGCCATAAGCCAGATGAATTTGGGAAGAATAGATTTTGAGACCACTGCCAATATCGGAATCATCCAAGGAGGAACCGCAACCAACATTGTGCCAGAGCTGGTTGAGGCGAGAGGAGAGGCAAGAAGCCACAACTTGAGGAAGCTAAAGGCGCAGGTGGAGCATATGCGAGCCTGTTTTCAAAAAGCATTGAAAACTGCAGAAAGAGCAGGGGAAAAATCTAAAGGTCTTCCCAGATTAGAGGAGGAGATTGTTCTGGAATATCCAAAGATGAAGGTCTCTGAAAATAGTCCTTTAGTTCAGCTTTTAAAATTTGCGGGTAAAAAATTGGGAAAAAAGGTGATTACCAAGCAGGGCGGTGGAGGAAGTGATGCCAATATCTTTAATGCCCATAAGATAGAGAGCATAATTTTAGGCTCGGGAATGGAGCAAGTGCATACCACTGAGGAGAGGCTTAATCTTGACCAGCTTTATCTTTCTGCGCAAATTCTGGCAAAGGCGATTGAGCTTTATCCAAAAGTCATAGCCCAGAGATGAGTTCTATAGAAGCGCTTCTAAGAGGATTTGAGCAGGGACCAATCCGTCCGCCCAGCGAAGCTTTTAGCCTGCTCCTCAGAGTCACCAGAAATTGCCCTTGGAACCGTTGCCAGTTCTGCCCGGTTTATAAGACCGAAAAATTTTCCAGAAGAGAGGTTCCGGAGGTGCTTTTGGATATAGATTCTATGCGCGCCTGGTTTGATGAGCTTAAAGCAAGGAGCTGGAGAATGGGCTTTGGGGGCAGACTGGACCAAAGCGTTCTTCAGGCGATTTATCAATCTGAGCCAGACAATCCTTATCTTTATTCAATGATTCTTTTCCAGTTAGGAGGAGCAAAAACCGCATTTTTGCAGGACGCGGATAGCCTCATCATCAAAACTGATGAGCTTACCAAAATTTTAAGATATTTCCGGGAGAAATTCCCAGAGATTGAGCGAATCACCAGTTATGCTCGCACCCGAACCGTTGCCAAAAAGCCGTTGGAAGAATTAAAAGAGATTCGGGATGCAGGCTTAGATAGACTTCATTTGGGCTTGGAAACTGGCTCAGACGCGGTTTTAGAGATGGTCAAAAAAGGCGCAACTCAGGCAGAGGAGATAACCGCTGGGCAAAAGGCAAAACAAGCTGGCTTTGAACTCTCTGAATATGTTATGCCGGGCTTGGGCGGAAGGAAACTCTGGCAGGAGCATGCAGTGGAGACCGCTAAAGCGCTGAACCAGATAAATCCGGATTTTATTCGGTTGAGGACTCTGGCAATCCCGGCCCGGGCTCCGCTTTATGATATTATGAAAAGAGGAGAATTTGAACCGCTGGATGATGTGGAAATGGTCAAAGAGATTCGGCTTTTGATAGAAAACCTTGAGGGAATCACGAGCTATTTTGTTTCTGACCATATGCTCAATCTTCTTCCTGAGCTTGAGGGAAAATTCCCTGAATTCAAAGAAAAATTGCTTGCAACCTGCGATAAATTTTTAGCGCTCTCTCCAAAAGAGCAGGTTATTTTTATCATTGGCAGAAGAACCAATAATTTTGAGGAGCTTTTGGATTTGGAAAATACGGACTTGAGGAGCAGGGTGGAGGCTATGGTCACTAAGCTGGGCTTAGAAACCCCCTCCCAAGCCCAAGAACTGGTCCAGAAAATTGTGGAAAACTTTATCTGAAACTTTTTACCGCAAAGGCGCAAAGAGCGCGAAGGGGTTGTAGGGCCGGCGCTTGCTCCGCCTAAAACCTAATTCATCGCAGAGAAGCGGAGCGAAATAGGGTCAAAGGGTTAAGAAGAACTGTTAGACTTCTCTCGCAAAAAATGGATATTTTTAAACATCTCCTCCCCTTTTAACAGAAGGCAATTTATCTGCTTTTTGTTTCAGGCTTTCAAGAAGCACTTTTTCACGCTTAGCTTCCTCATAAATTCGCTGTAATTCTGGAACTGGTATCCGTTCCCCAGACTTAAAATAAGCCTTGGCTACTTTTCCAAGAGCATAGGTCATAGCACCAGCCACGCCCGCGGCAATCACTGCTACTGCCACCGCACCTGGTGGGAAAAGGAGGGCTATCCCCTTTACAAGCTGACGAAAAATGGTTTTACCCGTCCCCCCTACAATCACCTGACTAATAAACAACCTGGCGTCACCTTTTGAAATTTTGACGCCATAGACATGAGCAATTTTTATTATTAAACCAGTCTGCAAGATAGTTAAAGGAATGATATCTGACCCGGGGATGGGAATTGCTCCTATTGCTGCAGCGCTGAGGATTGCTCCCCAAATCCATTTGTCCACAATTTTATCTTTTTCCCGGACTATTTTAGCAAAGAGCAGGTCCTTACCAACTGTTTCCAAAATTTCAGAAATTATCATTATTAACTCATCAATGCCTTCCCCGGTCTCGGCGGAAGTAGCGCAAAAAGGAATTTCTTCCCCAAGATTGAGCTTTTCTTTTAGGTCAGGGATAAGAATATCTCTATCTTTTGGTTTAAGAAGGTCAATTTTATTTAAAACTACTACCAATGGATATTCCTGGCTCCTTAAAGAATCAAAAGCTTGTTTTTCCGCTCTGGTTATTCCTACCGTGGCATTTAACACAAATAAAACAATATCAGAGTCTTTTTGAACAAATTCTTCTGCTCTCTCCGCCACCTCTTCAGTGATATCCTCCAACCCAGGCGTATCCGCTATCTTTACATTCTTGAAGCCTGGAAAAGGATACAGATTAACATGCTTTGTCCAGCCTGGTATTGGGCTAATATCAGTATATTTAATCCCTGTGATTTTATTTAGCAATGATGACTTTCCAGCATTTACATTCCCAAACAGGCTGATTACCAGGGACTTTGATAAAGCTTCTTCAAGCTCGGGAATTTTTTCGTCAAGAGCTTGGTCTATCCCACTTATATAACCTTCTCCATCTAATTCCCAATCTTCCCATACTTGCTTTAAGTCCATTTGACATCCCTCCTTTTTTTATCCTCTATTATACCCCCCCCCATTATTTTGTCAAGAAATAAAATGCAATGATGGAAGGAGTTGATTTTTAAGGGGAAAATGAGGATGAATTTTAAGGGGTCTGGGGCAGAAGTGTCCTCAGGAGATTTCAAATCTCATCCTGTCTTTAGACAGGACAAATCTCATATCTCAAATTTCAAATTCCAGAATTCAGGATTATTCATTGTTTTTTGGTCCTGGATACAGGCGGTGAATTTCCTGAAGAAACTCCTTCCTTTCCTTTTCCCGATTATATCTTTTGCGCTGAGCATCGTTCAGTCTCCGCTGTCCCTGAATTTCTGAATTTTTCAGAGATTCCATCCAGCCATAAAGTTGTTTAGAGATTTGTTCGCATCTGTTTTTGAGATTTGAAATCTGAGATTTGAGATTAGGCTCCAGCCGGTCCAGCAAGCAAAGCATTGAGCGCAATTCTCCAGCAGAGCCCCTGGCGATGTAAAGAAAGGCTAATAGCTCGCTGGTGGTTCCTCGCTCAAATCCTTCTGCGATGTTATTAGAGATGGAAAGCCCGGCGCGCTCAATCTGGTCGCAAAAGCTTTTCCTTTTATTCAAAGGCGGTTTTGAGGTGAGAGCATAGACCAGTTCTGCAAGCTCTATTGCGGAGTTCCAGACTGGCAGGTCCTCAAAGCGCTTATATTTCATAAAAGTATCTTATGAGCTTTAATCTCAAATTTCAAATCCCATATCTCAGACTAATAATTTCAAATTTCATCCTGTCTTTAGACAGGACAGATTTCAGATATAGAATAAATCTGGAATGCCAGAGATAGAGATAGATGGTAGTTTTGGAGAGGGAGGGGGACAGATTCTAAGGACCGCTCTTTCCTTGAGTCTGCTCACTGGGAAAAGTTTTCGGATTTATAACATTCGGGCAAAAAGAGCAAATCCCGGTCTTCGGGCACAGCATTTAAGCGCGGTAAAGTCTGCGGTAGGAATCAGCGGGTCAAAGGTGAGCGGAGATGAGATTGGCTCAAAAGAGATTATTTTTTCCCCGGAGCGCGCAAGACCTGGCAAATATAAAATAGATATTGGCACTGCTGGGTCAACCGCACTGGTCTTTCAGACCTTGGTCCCGGCGCTTTTATGTTTGGACCAGCCGAGCCAGCTTGAGCTAAAAGGCGGAACCCATAATCCGAAAAGCCCCTGCTTTGATTTCTTGAAAGAATGCTTTTTGCCTCTGCTTTCTCGCTTGGGCATAAAAGTTCAGGCAGAATTATTGAGCTACGGCTTTTATCCAAAAGCAGGGGGAGAGGCTCATTTTAAAATTTATCCCTGGGATAGAGCAGGGAAATATCTTCAACTGAATGAGTCAGCAGAGTGGCAGGAACCATCTGCGGAGATTTTATTAGCCAATTTAGCGGGTCATATTGCGGAGCGGGAAAGGGCAGAGCTGGTAAAGCGCCTGGGCATAAGTCCGGAGCGGATTCATCTGAATTTTCTTTCTTCGGAATATGGACCGGGCAATGTTATTTTGCTAAGATATTTTAATAATGAGCGGACCGAGATTTTCACTGGCTATGGTGAGCGGGGTAAGAGGGCGGAGAGGGTTACGCAGGAGGTTGCAAGGGATGGGAAAAATTTTTCCAAGAGCAAATCCCAGATTGACCATTATTTAGCAGACCAAATTCTGGTTTATTTAGCATTATCTCAGGGGGAATTTACCACCAATTTTTTAAGCTCTCATTTCCATACTAATTTAGAGGTGATTGAGAAATTTTTAAAAATAGATAAGCAAATTCAGAGTTTAAAGCCGGATTTATATTTAGTCCGCATCAAGCGGGAATAGCTTTTTAAGTTTTGGTAGTTTTTATTTGGGCTGGTATCCAAAGGCTCTTGCCCGTTGATATAATTCTTTTGCCTTTAAAGCATCTCCCAATTTTTTATAGACCACTGCCAAATTGTAATAGGCAATGGCGTATTCTGGGTCAATCTCTAAGGCTCTTTCAAAACATCTTTTGGCTTCCTCTAAGATATTGCGCTGGGCATAAATCACGCCGATATTATGATAGGCTATGGCAATGAACCGCTCTATATGCTTTATCTCGGTGTTCAAGACCTTGATGATATTCTCCCATTCCCGAAGCGAGTCTTCTCCTTTCTCAAACCGCCTCTGGGCAACATTAAAAAGGTCAACCGCGACCTTGACCCGGTCAGAAAGCTCTTCTATCCGAACCGCTCTTCTTTGAACATCAATTTTCCCGATTTGTTGGTCTTGGCTCATTTTAAGCTATTTTAATCAATAACCAGATAAAATCATCTAAGCTTTAAGATGATGAATCCTTGAGCCGGGATTCAAAAAAGTTATCGGGAGTTAGGAAATAAATTTTTAAGCTCAGAATTAGAAGCAGGTGGGACACGATAATAATTAGGGGAAAAAAGTCTTATTTTTTCCAGCTGTTCAGCCAGCTGGCTCATCAGCCGAACATTTTCTTTTTTTAAGCGCCTCTCCTCCATCGCTTTCCGCAATGCTTTTAAAAGTTTTTCTTTGTCCCAGGGCTTGGTGAAAAAGCGGAAAATCTCTGCGTCATTAGTTGCCCGAATCACGGTCTCCATATCTCCGAACCCAGTGAGCATTATTCTAATAATCTCTGGATAATGGTCTTTGACAATCCGAAGCAATGCCAGCCCATTTACTCCGGGCATCCGATAATCTGAAATAATGACATCCACCTCCCGCTCCTTTAACACCTGAAGCGCGCTTTTCGCATCCTCTGCCTCCAGCAATTCATAAGGCTCCAAACGAAGCTCCCGAATCAATGCCCTTCTCACATTTTCCTCGTCATCCACCATCAAAATAACTCCCTTGTCCATTTTTTCCTCTGGTTTGAATATCGGAAAAATTAAGAAAAACTTAAATCCTGAGCTATTAAAAGTTTGTCTTGAGAATTGGGCTATGCTATGATGCCAAATAATGGATGAGCTTTTTGAAGAATTTAGCTCTCAGGAGAAAAAAACCGAGGCGGAATTTGCGCCTTTAGCAGAAAGGCTCAGACCCAAGACCCTTGAGCAATTTATTGGTCAGGAACATCTGGTTGGTTCGGGCAGGCTTTTAAGGAGATTAGCAGAACAAAAAAAGCTCTCCAGCCTGATTCTCTGGGGTCCTCCCGGGTCCGGGAAGACCACTTTGGCAAGGATTTTATGTCAGGCTTCAAATGCGTATTTCTTGAGCTTTTCGGCGGTGCTTTCTGGAGTGGATGAGCTGAGGAGCGCGATAAAAACTGCGGAAAAGGTGAGAAAATCTTTGGGCAAAAAGACCGTGCTGTTTGTGGACGAGATTCATCGCTGGAACAAGGCGCAGCAGGACGCGTTTCTGCCTTATGTGGAGAGGGGAGAGATTATCTTGATTGGCGCGACCACTGAAAATCCGAGCTTTGAGGTGATACCTCCACTTTTGAGCAGATGCCGGGTCTGCGTGCTGGTTAAGCTGAATGAATCCGAGGTAAAAAAAATTTTGCAAACCGCTATTTCAGACCAGGAGCGCGGTTTATTTTTCCAGAAAGAGCCTCTGCAAGTAGAAGAAGAGGTGCTTGATTATTTAGCAAAGCTTTGCGAGGGGGATGCAAGGAGGGCGCTGAATGCGCTTGAGCTTGCGGATGAGCTTGCAAGGGCGGAGGATTCAAAAAAAATCATTATTACTTATGCAGAGGAGGCGCTCTCCAGTAGAACCTTGCTTTATGATAAAACTGGGGAGGAGCATTACAACTTGATTAGCGCTTTCATTAAATCTATGCGTGGCTCGGACCCAGATTCCGCTCTTTACTGGATGGTGCGGATGCTTGACGCAGGAGAAGACCCAAGGTTCATCTGCAGAAGAATGATTATTTTTGCCAGTGAGGATGTGGGATTAGCTGACCCATCTGCGCTACAAATTGCGGTTGCCTGCGAGCACGCGCTTGAGGTGGTGGGACTGCCAGAGGCTATGATACCTATGGCGATGACCTGTATTTACTTAGCAAGCGCGCTGAAAAGTAATTCCGCGTATCTGGCGCTGAACCGCGCAAAGGAAAAAATATCTGAAACCGGCTCGCTTTCAGTTCCACTTCACCTTAGAAATCCTGAAACCGCTTTGATGAAACAGCTCGGATACGGCAAAGGCTATAAATACCCTCACGAGTTCCCGGGGCATTATGTGCCAGAAGAGTATCTACCAAAAGAACTTATTGGCACAATTTTTTTTAAGCCCGGGGAGCTTGGGAAAGAAATAGAGATTAAGAAAAGAATTGACCAAATCCGGAGTTTAAAAAAAGCCAAACCAGTCCGGCTTGAAAAGCCTTCCAAGCCTAAAAAATAAAAAAAGCAAATGTAGGGGCGGTTCGTGAACCGCGCCTAAATAGCTCCCTTTGCCAGAGGTCATTTCTAAATTATGGAGATGAAGGCTTTGGAATACCTCCCACTGAATTTTTTAAAATAGATAAGGCTTGGAAAGAAAAAATGTAGTGTTAATATATAAAGAATGAGTTATACAAATTTAAGGGAGTTTATTAGCGCGTTAGAGCAAAGGGGGTTGCTCAAAAGGATAAAGCCGGAGGTCTCTCCGGAGCTGGAAATCAGCGAGGTTTATGACCGGGTGGTGAAAAAATCAGGTCCTGCGCTTTTATTTGAAAAGGTCAAAGGCTCGGCTTTTCCGGTTTTAATCAATGCTTTTGGCTCTATGGAAAGGACTGCGTTAGCGCTGGGCGCAGAGCGCATAGACCAGGTGGCGCAAAAATTTGAGGAGATGGCAAACTTAGAGGCTCCAGAAGGGCTCTGGGAAAAGGCAAAACTGGTTCCGAAAATTTTTGAGCTTTCTAAAATCCCACCTAAAATGGTCTCAAAAGCGCCATCTCAAGAGATAGTGATGAGCGAGCCGGATTTATCCATCCTTCCTGCGTTAAAATGTTGGCCTCAGGATGGGGGAAGATATATCACCTTGCCAATTGTGATTACCAAAAGCCCAAAGACCGGGATTCGGAATTTAGGGATGTATAGAATGCAGATTTTTGACGGAAAGACCACTGGAATGCATTGGCATCCGAACAAAGGCGGTGCGAGCCATTATCGCGAGGCAAAGGAGCTGGGGAAAAGGTTAGAGGTTGCGGTTGTTTTAGGAGGACCTCCTGCATTGATTTATTCTTCAACTGCGCCTGTGCCAGAAGGGATTGATGAATGTCTGTTTGCGGGATTTTTGCAGGGAGAGCCAGTGGAACTTGTCAAGGCAAAGACTGTGGATTTAGAGGCGCCAGCAGAAGCGGAATTTATTTTAGAAGGTTATGTGGAGCCTGGGGAGGAGCGCTTGGAGGGCGCGTTTGGAGACCATACCGGGTTTTATTCTCTTCCTGAGCCTTATCCGGTTTTTCATCTGACCGCGCTCACTCATCGGAAAGATGCGATTTATCCTGCGACCGTGGTCGGAAGACCGCCAATGGAGGATTGCTATCTGGCAAAAGCCACTGAGAGAATTTTTTTAGTGTTTTTGAAAAAACTAATTCCAGAGATTGTGGATATTAATCTACCGATTGAGGGGATTTTTCATAACTTTGCGTTTGTGAGCATTGATAAGCGCTATCCGGGACAGGCTTATCGGGTGATGCATGCGCTCTGGGGGCTTGGGCAGATGGCTTTTGCCAAATGGATTATAGTGTTTGATAAAGAGGTAAATGTGCAGGACATCTCTGAAGCGCTCTGGAGGCTCGGGAATAACATTGACCCAGAGCGAGACATCATTTTTACCAAGGGACCGATAGATGTTTTAGACCATTCGGTAGATAGAGTTGGCTTGGGGACCAAAATTGGCATTGACGCTACTCGCAAATGGAAAGAGGAGGGATTTAGTCGGCAATGGCCTGATGAGATAAAGATGAGTGATGAGATAAAGGAGTTAGTGAGCCGGCGCTGGAAGGATTATGGAATTGATTAAAAAATTTTCCCAAAAATTGGCGCTGATTTTCCAGGACATCAAGTTAGCGCATAGCTTGTTCGCTTTGCCCTTTGCTTTACTTAGCGCATTTTTAGCCAAAGGAGGGGTTCCCAGTTTCAGGGAATTTTTCTGGATAATTTTGGCAATGGTAGGCGCACGGAGCGGGGCAATGGCAACTAATAGGTTATTGGATGTGAGAATTGATGCTAAAAATCCGAGAACCGCAAACCGGGCTCTGCCCAGCGGAAGATTAAAAAAAACCGAGATGGGAATTTTTATGATAATCAGTTATGGGCTACTTATTTTTTCTGCTTATCAATTGAACTGGCTTTGTTTTTTGCTTTCTCCTTTAGCAATCGCCTGGATAAGTTTTTATTCTCTGACCAAGCGCTTTAGCCGGTTATCTCATTTTGTCTTGGGGATGAGTTTAGCAATCGCGCCAATGGGCGCCTGGCTTGCGATTCAGGGAAAATTTGCCTTAGCGCCCTTTTTTATCTCTGCCTCAGTTCTTTTCTGGGTCGCGGGGTTTGACATCCTTTATTCCTTCCAGGATATAGAAATAGATAAACAGCAAAACCTTTATTCTATTCCCAGATTTTTGGGAATAAGTAAATCGCTCTGGCTCGCCCGGATATTGCATTGCTTGAGCGTGATTTTATTATTGGCGCCTTATTTTTTGCTCCACTTAGGAGCTTTTTACCTTGCGGGATTAGCCCTGATTTCAGCGCTTTTTATCTATGAGCATAGCCTGGTTAAGCCCAATGACCTCTCTAAGCTGGATTTAGCGTTTTTTAATATGAACGGCTGGATTAGTGTTAGCTTTTTTATTCTCGGGGCAGTGGATGTTCTGATAAAAAAATGAAAGAGAGAATCATAGTTGCGCTAAGCGGTGCCAGCGGAATGATTTATGCCATTCGGCTGATACAATGGCTAATTGAAAATAACTACCCGCTGGATTTATTGATGAGCGCGCAGGCTAAAAAAATTTTAAAGCTGGAGACCGGAAAATTTCTCAGCGCCCAGGCGGATTTCAAAAAATTTTTTAAAGACCAGAAAAGACTGATTAAATTTCATTCAGAAAAGGATTTTAATTCTCCACTTGCCAGTGGCTCTGCTCGCCGGAAAGCAATGATAATCATTCCCTGCTCAATGGGGTTAGTAGGAAGAATCGCTAATGGGATTTCCTCAAACCTGATTGAGCGCTCCGCGGATGTGATGCTCAAGGAGAAAAGACCTTTAGTGATAGCTTTCCGGGAGGCACCGCTGAATCTGATTCATCTGGAAAACCTGACTAAACTTTCAAGGGCTGGCGCGGTGATTGTGCCATTGAGTCCGGGGTTTTATTTTAAGCCTAAAAATATAGAGGAGCTTATCTCGCCTTTGGTTGGACGGATTTTGCGTCTGGTCGGAATTGAAAATCAGCTAGAAAAGGAATGGGGGAATGGACAAGGATAAGCTAAAATGAGATTGGCTTGATTATGGCTCAGGCTTTTTAGGTTTCTCTGCTTTGGTTTCCTCCTCCAAATAAACCATCACCTCCAGAATGCTCCGGGGATTAGCCTTTTTAATCAGAAAGGTGAAGTTTTCATAGCGGAAGATTTCTCCGATTTTAGGGATACGCTGGAACTTTTCTAACAAGAACCCAGCCAGAGTCTCATAATCATTTTTTGGCAGGCTCCACTTGAAAAGCTCATTTATCTGGTCAATCTCCATTCTGCCTTGAATCAACCAGCGATTAAAACCAATCTGCCGATAAAGCGGTCTTTTAGACTCGTCGTGCTCATCCTCTATCTCTCCCACCACCTCTTCCAGAATATCCTCCCGAGTAATAATCCCAATGCATCCTCCATACTCATCCACCACCACTGCCATCTGAAAATTATCCCTCTGCATCTTCTCCAAAAGCTCATCCACCGGCATAGTCTCAGGCACAAACCGAATCGGCATAATTAAATTAGAAAGTTTTTGCTCCTGACTATCCGAAGAGAGTAAATCTGTAATCCGCACCATCCCAATAATGTTATCCACCCGCTCCTGATAAACCGGATAACGGGAATAAGTCCAGCGAACCGCAAACTCCAAAGCACTTCTTATGCTCTGCTCGTCCTCCAGCGCCTTCACCTCCACCAATGGCACCATCACCTCTCTCACCCGGGTCTTAGAAAAATGAAATACCCGACCAATCATCCTCTGAGCAGAAACCGGAAGGTCATCTCTCCTTCGCTTATAAACTAATAGATATTCCAGCTCTGCTTTGGAAAAAAAGGGCTCTGCCTCTCCTCTTTTCCCTCCCAAGAGCCGACTGGCTAATTCCGCCAGTCCAGCTAAGAGCCAGACCAAAGGATAAAAAAGATAAGAAAAAATCCAAAGCCCAAGCAAAGACCTGCTGGCTAATTGGTCCGCATACCTCTGAAAAGTAATTTTTGGCACCATTTCCCCGAGCACCAAAAGCAAAGGCGACATAATCAATAAAGTGTAAAGCTCTCCTCTCCCCCCAAACCTATCTTTCAGATAAAAGGTCACTAAAGTGGTCGCTATCACCACACAGGCATTGGTGCCAATCACATGCGTGCCCAATAGGTATTGAGGACTCTTTCTAAACTGGTCAAGGATTTTTCCGATTCTGCTCTCAACACCTTCTCTTTTTAACAAAAGCACCCTACTCGCACTGATGATGGCTATCTCTGAGCCAGAAAAAAATCCCTCTAACAACACCAGCGCAAAAACCACCAATAATAAACTTATCCAGTTAATCACGAAATTCTCTCTACCTCTATTTTATAAATCTGCCTCTTCCGCATTTCTTTGATTCTGAACCTATAACCACTTCTCACCAGCTCTTCCCCTGGCTCTGGCACCCGACCAAACTCATTAAGCAAATACCCAGCAAGGGTCTTAGCCCCAGGGAAATGAAAATGAGCTTGAATATCCTGATTAAAATCCTCAAGCGCCATCCTACCCAATGCCTCCCAGCGATTCTCCCCCAATTCCACCAA
>Ga0172364_10000496_pt1 | contig 28054 bp, 25 predicted proteins | sample LakKivSesite10cm_FD_114545 | JGI IMG/M metagenome (GOLD analysis project Ga0172364, IMG submission 114545) | Sediment microbial communities from Lake Kivu, Rwanda - Sediment site 10cm | ecosystem: Environmental > Aquatic > Freshwater > Lake > Sediment | place: Rwanda: Western Province, Lake...
CCATATCACAATTATAGATTGCGTTATATTTCTAATGATGGTTCAATAAAAATTTTTGAATATGTTAAGGGCGCTGTGATCAGAGGAAAAAGTAGGCCGAATTCGTCAATTAAATTATCATTAAATGTAAAAATTAGACAACTTGAGTTTATATATTCTGATTCACTGATTGCAGATAGTAGTGGTGTTTATTTTACTACTGTACCCTATTCAACGGATAACATAAATACATATATGATTGAAATTGAAGGTAGAAAAGGGCATTTGATTATTTCTAAAGAAAATATTTATCGAGGTGATACTATTTTTTGTAGATAATTTCATCTATTTTTTATTTTATTATACCAGGTCGAATAGGCACGGCCATCTTTCAAGATATACTTTTCAGTATGTGGTTCGTTAGGCAGTGAATCAATAATCTTATTGATGACGAGTTCATTCAAGTAATAAGGTGCACGGCCAAATTTATCTTTAAATTCATCAATTTTTTTGTTCAGGAATTCTATATCCAAATCCATCTGGGCTTCCTGGATATACATTATAGCAATTTTCCTTTCTTCTGGATTTTTTGCATTTTTATATAAATCAATCCAAAGGGCTAATGCAGTTTTTGTATCCCCTATTTTTTTCAGAGCAATATACCCTGCCCACCTTTTGGGCATATCAGGTGCATTCGGTTTCTGGGCAGAAATGCGTAAATATGCAAGTGCGGTTTTATAGTTGCGTAAAAATACATAGTGAATAAGACCATAGATAAACGGTGTTCGCCACTCATTAATATCTGCTCGCATACCTTTTTTTAAAAGTGCCATTGCCTGGTCCGGACGCTTGGCATCATGCGTGAGCATTAAGGAGCCAAGTGTATAAGCATGGACAAAATAAGGATCAAAGGTTGTTAAAATATCAAGAATATGATACATCAGGTCAAACCGTGCATCGGTCATTCTATGCTCGCCATAATACTGGATAAAACGCAACCAGACTAAATCTGCCATTGATTCTTGAAAGCCTAAAGATAATGCCTGCACAGCAAGGCCTGAAGGAAAATACATCAATTCACCAATGAGTTCATGGGGCGTTTTTTTAAGGTCAATGCGATATGAAAGGCTGGCAATGAGAATAAGTAAAAGGATTATTAAAAAAATTTTCTTAAACATAGTTTATATCATTTCTATCCACAATTGCCAGGCCGATGAATCGTCCTGTTAGCTTATTTATTTCTTCCACGCTCATCATTCCGTCCATCTCCGGCCTCTGCGTTATTTAAATTCTCGTTCTTCAAATATCAGAACCGCAAGATAAAGCAGAAAGATTGTATAGATAAATCCATAACAGACCGCGAATAATAATTGGTCTGGGTATATTGGCAATTTGTGGACAAGTTCAAGTCGCAGATTAAAGTTCTCAAGATTGGGCAGTATATAGTAAAATCCATAGGCAAAATATTTTATTGTGGGAACTTTTACAGAATCTGCAAAAAGTTTTAAATCCGGACTCGCATGTCCGATAACATAGAATATTACACCCATAATTGAAGTCAATGTAGCAGAAGAAAAAGAAGAAAAGAGCAGTAGTATCCCGAGTAAAACCATAATTTCAATCAAAGAAAATGGCAGTGCAAGTAGAATTGGAAAGTCAAACTTGCCTTCATAGATAAAAATGGCAAATTGATGGATGATTGCCATCGCCCCCTGTAATACAGCGATCAGCAGGAATAACCCCAGGAATTTACCCAGTATTATCTCGCTTCTTTTTACTGGTTTGGCAATAACCGTATAAATTGTACGCTTTTCAATATCTTTATGAATCAGTGCTGAACCAATGATGATAACAACCAAAATGCCAAAGAGAGAGGTAACTGCCATTCCGAAGTCCCTTAGTAATTTCGGCGATTCGCCCAGGGCAAATGGCTCAAGAAATAGAGAAACGGCAATGAGCAGGATACTGAAAATAATCAGGAGCAGCATAATGCGCTGCCTCAAGCTTTCCTTAAATGTATTTTCACTAATTGCCAGGATTCTATGCATTTTTATCCATCTGAGCGCATTTTGTAGTTGCCTGCCTGGTTATGGTAAGTTCTGCTTCGTATTATTCGCTATCATTTGTTTTTCACCTGTTTGAAGAACCAGTCCTCAAGCGAAATTTCATCGGTCTTCATACCCCGCTTTAATAATTTATCGAGTTCTCCAACTTCCATTATTCTACCATCTATAATTATGCCAATCCGGTCACACACTGCCTCGGCGTCAGGTAGAATATGTGAAGAGAAAAAAACCGTTTTACCATTTTTTTTCTGTTCCAGTATCAAATCTTTAATCTCTTTCCTACCAATTGGATCAAGACCAGTAAGAGGTTCGTCCAGAATCAATAAATCAGGGTCACCAACAAGTGACTGGGCAATGCCGATGCGTTGGAGCATTCCCCTTGAATACTTCTGTAAAGGTAAATCAGCCGCCTTTATCAATCCGACCTTTTCAAGAAGTTCCATCAATCTATTTTTATCAGTGTGCTTATTACATAACATTGAATGAATTTTCAAAAATTCATAACCGGTGAGGTGCTCGTAAAAATAGGGTGATTCAGGTAAAAAACCGATTCTCTTTTTTGCCTCAATTGTGTTAGGCATATAACCAAAAATTTGTATCATTCCGTAATCTGGTTTGATTAAACCTGTAATAGATTTTATCGTTGTGGTCTTGCCCGCACCATTAGGACCCAAAAAACCGAAGACCTCACCCTTATAAACTTCAAAAGAAATACCCTTTAATATTTCTTTTTTCTTTTCCCAGAAATGAACCTTGAATGACCGACAGAGATTTTCTATTTTAATGGCCAGTTCCATACCGAATGATTATATTCAAAAACTAAATTTTGTAAAGAGATTTAAGATTCCTGTCCCTGCTTATTCAGCAGTGACAAGAAGATTTGAATTTTCAGGGTCCTCCGCCCATTTTCTCCTCCCTGAATTTTGAGTTGACATATTTTAAAAAATCTGTATAATACTTTTAATGACAATCGTGGAAGCAAAGAAGGAGATTGAGAAACTGAAAAAAGAGATCAATTATCATAACTACCGTTATTATGTTTTAGATAAACCAGTAATCACCGATTATGAATATGACCGGTTATATAAAAAACTTGTTGAATTAGAAAAAAAGTTTCCTGAACTTATAACACCGGATTCGCCAACGCGGCGCATCGGCGGCGAACCTCTAAAGGAATTTAAGACGGTTGAACATACAATAAAGATGTTGAGTCTTGATAATACCTATTCAGAAGAAGAATTATTAGAATTTGATAAAAGGGTAAAAAAAGGACTCGGAAAAGAAGTAAAATATGAGGCGACCCTCAAGGTTGATGGCGTGGCAGTTACACTGCATTATAAAGATGGAAAACTTGTGCTTGGTGCAACCAGAGGAGATGGCGTTCATGGCGATGATATTACACAGAACATAAAAACCATAAAATCAGTACCCCTTCAATTACTGACCGAGGATAAAGAACTGAAAAACATTGAGGTCAGAGGTGAGGTATTCTTATCAAAGAAGAATTTTGAAAAGATAAACAGGGAAAAGGAAGAACAAGGTGAGCCGATATTTGCTAATCCAAGAAATGCGGCTGCCGGCACATTAAAACTTCTTGATTCGAAAGAAGTGGCAAAAAGGAATTTAGACTTATTTATTCACACAATCCCCGCACAACCTGGCCCACATCATCCTTCACACTGCGAGACACTGAAAAAACTCGGCGATTCAGGATTCAAACAAATTCCACACATTCAGCTCTGCAACAATATTCAAGAAGTGATTAATTATATGAAGACTTGGGCGGATAAACGGGGCGCGCTTGATTATGAGGTTGATGGTTTGGTAATAAAGGTTGATAGTTTTGCAGATAGGGAATTATTGGGTTGGACAATAAAAAGTCCACGCTGGGCAATTGCCTATAAATATCCTGCCCGGCAGGCGATTACAAAATTGCAGGATATTCAATTACAGGTGGGCAGAACTGGAAGAGTAACACCGGTTGCAATCCTTGAGTCTGTTCCTCTATCTGGTACAACAATTTCCCGTGCAACTCTGCATAATGAGGATGAGATAAAAAGAAAAGATATTAGAATTAGTGATTATGTAATTATTGAAAAAGGGGGAGAGGTTATTCCCAAGGTTGTAGGCGTTGTTAAAGACCGAAGAACAGGAAAAGAAAAGATTTTCAAATTTCCTCAGAAGTGTCCAGTATGCGGAGAAAAGATTTATCGCCTTGAAGAAGAGGCAGACTGGTGTTGTGTAAATTCATCTTGTCCCGCACAGATTAAAGGTGCAATACTACATTTTGCTTCAAGACAGGCAATGGATATTGAAGGACTGGGCTATGTCCTTGTGAATAAACTTGTTGATATAGGGATGATAAAAAGTTTTGATGATATTTATAAACTTAATGTTAAGACAATTGCTGAATTAGAAAGAATGGGTGAGAAGTCAGCACAGAATTTAATCAATGCTATTGAAAAGAGCAAAGAAAAGGATTTTGTCAATGTGTTGTATGCATTGGGCATTCCCAATATCGGAATAAATGCATCAAATCTCTTGATAAACGAATTTAAGAATATAGATTATTTAATAAATGCAAATCTTGAACAACTTACATCAATTCAGGGTATTGGTGAGGTCGTTGCCCTGAGCATAATAAACTATTTTAAGAGTTACAAGAATCGAAGACTAATTGAAAATTTAAAAAAAGCAGGTCTGAAGTTTAAAACTGAAAAGGTAATTGCCGAGGGATCTTTGAAGAACAAGACATTCGTCTTTACCGGTGAACTGTCTTCAATGGCCCGAGAGGAGGCGCAGGCGATTGTGCGTAAACTTGGAGGTTATGCTTCTTTATCGGTTTCAAAAAAGACCGACTATGTGGTTGTTGGGACTGAACCTGGTTCCAAGTATGAAAAGGCGAAGAAATTAGGTGTGAAAATAATTAGTGAACAGGAATTTTTGAAATTAGTAAAGAAAAAAAATGGAGGTTAAATGGATGATAAAATTGAAAACTATATTGAAAAGATTGTGCGTGAAGAGTTGCACCGTCTTTGTGAACAGAATAAAACAATCTGCCGATGTCCTAATTGCTATCAAGATATTATGACATTGACGCTTAATAATCTACCAGCAATGTATGTCTCAAGTGATATTGGTCATATAATGACAATGTTCAATTTGAGTAAAGATCAGTTGCAGGCACAGGTTATTGTTGAATTATTAAAGGCAATTGATAAGGTTAAGAAAAACCCACGACATTGAGGTGGCAAGTAAAAACTACGCGATAAAAAATAATGCACATTATTCCTTTATTAAACAGAGATTAGTTATATCAATAGTTGTATTGACATAAGGACATAAGATTAGCACACCCAATTTTTTGCATCCGATATATGCCTATTAACGAAAAATGATGTAGTAATGCATTAATTAATTAATTCACTAATTAATATCAATACTTTTACCATCTTAATTTATATTTAATACTTACTTTATCAATATTGGTTTCAATATCAAAACCATACATCTTTGCTCCAACATAGGCATCAGCAAGAGAATAGCCAAATAAAAATAATTCCCACCATAATAAAGAATTCCTTTCTGAATATTTTTTTTCAAAATGATTTTTAATGGCATAATAACCAAGGGTGATCTCACCTGCACCGATCAAAACCCCAGGAACATATCGTTCAGTATAGAATTGACCACCACCAGGGAATATACATAATAGCATTGCCATTTTTGCTGATTTTTTTTCGGCAAAAGCGGGATTTATTAATAATATAACCAGTGTCACAACCCCAACCCATGAACAAATATTTTTTAGCATTGCAACCTCAAAATGTAATTTTTATTTAGTATATTTATAATCAAATCGTTCAATTGAATCAATCACTGCCGTGCAATACATACTCAGATAATCAATCTTTTGTTCATTGAAAAATCTTAACAAATCTGCCATTCTTCTTAAAGCGTTGGGTGCAGATATATAGATTTCAATACCCTTGTAATGCCGGTCAAATCTGCGTATTATTTCTACCTCACCATAGGCAGTCAACTTGTCATTCTGAAAAAATTTATCTGCAGGCAATCTTTCAAAATCACCGCGAATACCCTTTTCATTCTTTATCGTCTCCTCCCACATCTTAATCTCTTCTTTCAACTTATCAGTACTATGCTTTAAGGGAAGGTATTGTATACGGTAAAAATAATACCCACCTAAAATCAAAATTATGATTATTATCAAGGAAAGATATTTCATAAATTTCCAATTGCCTGCTTTATATATTCTATTTTTATCAAAGATTCTTCAAGCCTTTTCTCTTCTTTTTGTCGAACTTCTACATTTGCCTGGTTAACATATCGGGGATTGTTTAAACGATTTTTCAATTCATCAATTCGTTGGGTGAGAAATTCTATCTCATTTTTAAGACGTTTTTTTTCTTTATTTATATCTACACCCTTTAGAATTACATAGGCAAGAAATTTTGGCAACACAATAGTTGCCACTGCAGTTTTTGGTTTGTTACCAAATATAACAGAATTCACTTTTGATAATTTCTGTAGTACTGAACTGTTTTTTTCAATAAAGTTCTTTCTTTCATCATCGGTTGAGATAATCATATTGAGTGTTTCATAGGGTGGGATAGAGAATAAGCCGCGAATGTTTCTTATTTCTTCAATTAAATTTATTGTTTCATTTACGAAATTTATCGATCTAGTTACATTGATGACTTTTGGAAAATCTTCAAGCAGAATGCTCTTTTTTTTCTTTCCCGAAAATTTCTGATAGATTTCTTCAGTAATAAATGGGATGAATGGATGTAAAAGTTTTAAAATCTGTTTCAATAAATATTTGCTCGCATTTTTTGTATTATATGGTGGTATTTTGATTATTTCAAGATACCAATCGCAAAATTTATGCCAGAAAAAATCGTAAAGTCGACGGCTCAGGGCATTCAGTTCAAAATTTCCGAGGTAGAATTCTACATCCCTGAGCAATTGATTGAATCCATCAAGAATCCAAAGGTCAAAGTCTGAAAGCTCTGACGGAAGAGATTCTGGTAAATCTTTGAAGGTTGTCATTATGAGCCGTGAGGCATTCCATAATTTATTACAGAATTTTTTGCCGACATCAATGGATTTTTCACTATAAAGCACATCCTGTTCGCGCGGGGTAATCAACATCAGACCCAGGCGCAGGGCATCTGCACTATATTCTTCAATTAAATCCATTGGTTCAGGTGAGTTACCCAAACTTTTTGACATCTTATGACCTTTTTCATCCCTTATCATCGGGTGGAAAACAACGTTGCTGAATGGTATATTCTTGGTAAATTCCAGACCTGCCATAATCATCCGCGCCACCCATAAATAGATAATATCCCAACCTGTGGCAAGGGTCTGGGTGGGGTAGAAGCGTTTAAAATCTTCGGTCTCTTCAGGCCAGCCCAATGTTGCAAATGGCCAGAGCCAGGAGGAAAACCAGGTATCAAGTACATCCTCATCCTGATAAATGTCGGTTGAGCCGCAAAATGGGCATTTTTCTGGTTTTATCTCCGAAACAATAACGCCAGAGTTTTTGTTTGAATCTTGATATTGGAATTTGGGATTTGGTTGGTGCTTGGTGCTTGGGCTTTGGGATTTATTTGATGTCTGGCATGTTCTGCAATAATATATCGGTATCCTGTGTCCCCACCACAATTGTCTGGAGATACACCAGTCCCTGACATTTTCCAGCCAGTGATTATATAAATTTACCCAGCGCTTTGGATAGATTTTTATCTTGCCATTTTTAACAACCTCAAGCGCAGGTTCGGCAAGGGGTTTCATCTTTACAAACCACTGTTTTGAAAGCCTGGGTTCTATTGGTGTTTCACACCGTTCACAAATACCCATTGGGACCGTATAATTTTCAATCTTTTCAAGCAGCCCCAGCGATTTTAAATGCTCAATAATCTTTTTCCTTGTTTCAAATCTTTCCATTTTATTGTAAACGCCTGCATTTTCATTAAGAGTTCCATCGGGGTTCATAATGTTGATAATCTGAAGATTATGTTTCTTTGAAAGTTCAAAGTCAAATGGGTCGTGAGCAGGTGTGACCTTGAGAGCACCAGTGCCGAATTCCGGATCAACATAATCATCTGAAATAATCGGGATTTCTCTATTCATAATCGGCAGAGTTACTGTTTTGCCAACGAGGGTCCGAAATCGTTCGTCCTTCGGATTAACACAGACTGCAGTATCACCGAGCATTGTCTCAGGTCTAGTTGTAGCAACAATAATAAAAATCTGAGAATTTTTTATTGGGTATTTAATATAATACAGTTTCCCGGGTTTTTCTTCTGTTTCTACCTGTTCATCAGAAAGCGCAGTTAAACATCTTGGGCACCAGTTAATAATACGCTTTCCGCGATAAATTAATCCTTTATTATAAAGATCGACAAAGACCTTGATTACCTTCTTAGAATAATCTTCACTGAGGGTAAAACGCTCTCTTGTCCAGTCAAGTGCACAACCCATCTTCTTTAATTGGATCCTTATTACATCTGCATATTCTTCTTTCCATTTCCAAACTTCTTCAAGAAATTTTTTCCTACCTAAATCTTCTTTTTTAATTCCCGTGGGTAAAAGTCTATCTTCCTCTACCTTTACTTGTGTGGCAATGCCTGCATGGTCCATTCCAGACAACCACAGGGTTTCAAACCCGCTCATTTTTTTATATCGTATGAGAATGTCCTGGATAGTATTATTCAATATATGACCAAGCGTTAACCTGCCGGTTACATTGGGCGGTGGGATAACAATTGTATAAGTCGGTTTTTTTGAATTTAAATCAGGGGTAAATAAATTCTCTTTCAGCCAGAATTCATATAATCTATCTTCAATTCCCATTGGGTCATATTTGCTTGAAAAATCCGCCATAATTTAAATATACACAGATTTTTTATGAAGTCAATATTATTTCTGGCATTCCGGGCAATACCTGGTTGAACGATTACCAATTTTCTTAATTTCAATTTTTCTACCACAAACACGGCAGGATTCGCCTTCTCTTGAATAGACATATAAAAATTTCTGAAAATTGCCGGATTTGCCATCAGTCCTTTTGTAATCAGAGACAGTTGTCCCAAGCTCATCAATCCCTTTTCTCAGGACATCCTTCAGGGCGATCAGAAGCTTAACTATTTCTTCGGTATTCAGTGTATTTGCTCTTCTCGTTGGTCTAATTCCGGCCCTGAATAGTGCTTCGTCTGAATAGATATTGCCCACTCCTGCACATACAGACTGGTCAAGAAGCAATTGTTTTATCATAGCCTTGCGATTTCCTATTTTATTTTTGAAATAATTGAAATCGTATTCAGGGGATATCGGTTCATAACTAAGATTAAAGAATCCTTTTAAAACACCTGGTTTTTCATCTTCCCTTAGCAGATATATCCTACCCAATGCCCGCGGTTCATAGAAGATAATCCCGCCGCTGTTTAACTGGATGACTTGTCGGGCAAATTTCTTCTTTAATCTCCCTTTATCAAAAGGTGATACGGGAGGATTTCTCAGGTAGATTATTGCGCCGGAAAGACGAAGATGAAAAATGAGTTTTTTGTTGTTTGACAACTCGAAAATCAAGTATTTTGCCCTGCGACTTACATTAACAATTGATTCATTTATTATTGATTTACAAAAAATTTTTGGTGTAGGATAACCAATAATATCTTTTCTTAAAATTTCACAGCTGACTATTTTCCGATTTATTATTTTCGGTTTTAATTCTCTTTTTATTGTTTCGACTTCAGGCAGTTCAGGCATCTCTTTTACGCGGTATGGTGTTCGATTTGCCAAGGCAATTCTTTAATCCGCCAATGGAGGGATACAGCAAGTGAAACGATACTGCAAACGTGGTGATACTGCATCTACTTTCTTTTTAGTAAATCCTTAAATTTTTTTTCAAGTTCTTTTTTCTTCTTATCATATTCATCTTTAATCTTTCCTCTAAGCCGTTCTTTAATCTTATTGATATCAAGTTTAAATTGGGGCGATAGTAGTTTTCCTGTTGCAATTATGTCAAGCGTTGCCCTTCCGTTCGGATCAAAATATAGTAACCAATCACTGTGATATTTCTTTAGCATATCAGATTCTTTTTTGTTTAGCGTCAGTGTAATGTCCAGATTAATCACGCCATCCAGCCTGACTGTTCCATTGGTCAGGAAATTGCCAAGACTCGTGGACATTGACCAGTCTTCAATGTTTGTTTTACCATTAACAATTTTAAAAGAGCAAACCAAATCCTTCAAAGGCAGGGTTCTGGTATCTTTATATCCCATCCAGATAAATAATTTATTTAGAAACTCAAAATTTGTGAATACACCATTGACCAATTTCACATTTCCTGAAGCAGTGAGGTTAGTGATCGCCTCTTTCTGCCCAAAACCTTTACCCTGAAAATTATTTACTCCGGATAATCTACCCTGTAAATTTTCAAATTTTAAAAATCTTTTCAGAATTTTCTGGGCTGAGATATTTTCTACTCTTGTATTAATTCTGTAGGGCTCAGGGCTATTGCTATTATAATAAAAATCAAATTGCACCCTGCCCTCAAATGTTTCTGCATTACAATTTTTTAAATCCACAATGCCATTTTCATAGGTAAATGAAGTGTTTATATTTCTAAACTCCATGTCCATTCCTGTCAGTTTGTTGATCCTGACATTGCCCTGGATTGTTACCGGTATTCCTTTCTGTTCATTTTTCTTTTTCATCTTTGTCTTAGGTAGCAACTCATCAAGGTCAATAAGATTTGAATTATTAGTTACCTGAATTACTGGTTTTTTGAAATTAGAAATATGTCCACTCAGTGAAAAATCCGAGCGTCCAATATGGCCGGAACATTCAGTAATTTTTGCACCATCATTCTGGAGTGTTCCTTTGGTTCTGAGATTGGTAATAGGTAAGGCAAGCCCAATGCCATCAATGGTCGCATCCGATACTGCGTAATCGCCAAAATAATTGGGTTTGCTTGCACTTCCTTTGATCATAATATTTAAATTTGCAAATCCGTTCAATTTTAACCCCTGAGTTTGGTTGGAGAGTGTTTCAATATCTTCTAAATTACAGGCAAATTTTATCACCATATCAAAGACCGGATTTTTCAAATTATTTATTGAACCGCTGATATCAAAACGGGACGTACCCAGAATCCCCTGGACAATAATATTTTTTATTGAATTCATATCAAAGGCAAAACTGCCATTAATCTTTTCAATATCACGATTGATACCAACTGGTCTTACAGTAATATTTGATAATTCGCATTTGCCATTTACCTTCGGTTCGTTTGTTGAACCGAGCACAGAAATATCCATTTTTATTGAACCGCTCAAACGTTGTGGTCTGGATTCTTTCGGTATCAAGGGTATTGCTTTTGCAAGGTCATAAATCTTTAAATCTGCATTAAAATTGAGCATCTCAGATCTTTCTATAATGCCCGAGATTCTCAATTCAATTGGTTCGTAATGCGCTTTTAATTCCTTGATATAAAAGTTTTTTGTGGTTGTATCATAATTTATACTATTATCTATTTTTACAATGAGTTCAGGAATATTCTTAGTTTTCAGGATATAGAGCGACTGATTGCCATTTACAACTATTAGGTTGCCTTTGAACCTTATCGTCTGTTTCAAATCCTTTACCTGTAGTTCGATTTTTGAAGGGGCATTAATATAAGAAATATTACCTCGAGTAATATTTATCTCATCAAGTGCGAGACGCCAGCCCTTTCCCCCCTTTTTTTCTATTCCCGGTAGCGTTATGTTATATTGATTATTCCTATTTCTTTCAATTTTTAAATTTACACCATCAATAGTAATGCTACTTATTACAATCTGCTTTCTAAATAATGGTAATAGTCTAAAATTTAACCTTATCTTTTTTACTAAAATCATTTTATCCTGAGTGAATTGTGGAGGATTGGAAAGCGATACACGGTCAATGCCGATGGAAATTTTAAAACCAAATTTTAATGATACACTACCTATTTCTACGGGATAATTGATTGCCTCGGATGCCATTTTTTCCACAACCGAGCGCAGATAACTTGGTGTAAGAAAAGAGCTTATTGCAATGTAGCCGATAATTACGATAACCAGTATCACACCGATTATCAACGCCAGTATTTTTAGCATTTTTTTCATAGCAGCCTCCTTTTTTAAAAATAAAATCTTGATGTTCCACTAAATAATTTTCCAAAAAAATTAACAAACGGTCCAATCCAGCCCCAAAGGATTGGAATACCGAGGTTATCAATGAGGATTAACCCGATTAAGAGCATAAATCCATATCGCTCAAGATAATTTTCAAAACTGCTGTATCTTGAGGGTAACATATGGAAAATAACTTTTGAGCCATCAAGGGGTGGAATTGGAATAAGATTAAAGGCGCAGAGAATAAGGTTATAAATCAATCCTAATTGTAGCATCAACCATAAAGGCATAAGTGTTTGGACCATTAATGAATAGTGAAAAATCCGCAGTAATATTCCGAAGACCAGTGCGAGGAAGAAATTTGATAAAGGTCCAGCAATTGATGTATAAATAATACCCTTTTTATAATGATAAAAATTATATGGGTTTACAGGGACAGGTTTTGCCCAGCCAAATCTGAAGATCAAAAAAGCAATAAATCCGAATATATCAATATGCTTTATTGGATTAAAGGTGAGTCTCCCGGCGAATTTTGCAGTCGGATCGCCCATGCGGTATGCGACATAACCGTGAAAATATTCGTGCACAGTCAATGCCAGCAAAAGGGGGGGCAAGGACAGTATTAATTCCAGAAGACGTTCACCCATTTTTCAAAAATACTATTGCTGTTTTTTTATTTCTTATCTTACGATCAAGTTGCAGTTTGTATATTTTCGTGAGGATTTCTTTGAATGCTGGTCCTGTTTTAATCCGGAGTTTTTTGAGGTCTTTCCCATTTATCAATGGTTTGGTCTTTTTTAAAGATTGATAGCGTTGAATTGCGTATTTCAAATCAGGATAAAGTTTAGAAATTACCTTTATGACCTTCTCATCAAATCCATTAAGTGTGTAGTATAGGGAACTATTAGTGGTTGTCCTTTTTATAAGTTTTCTTAAAGCCGCAAGTTTTTTTAAATCGTTGATAATCTTCTTCTCTTGATTGCTCAATGGAAAACTTTCGGCACCAATGAGATTAAGAAAATAGTAGTATTTTAAATCACCAACTGCAGTTATATTTTTTAATTTTTTCTTGCTAAACATAAATATTTTGTATTTCTTTAGGTCTTTCAGGATTTTTTGATAAGTTTTCTCGGTGAAGATTAGTTTTAATTCATTCATTATTCGCTGCTTTGAAATTTTTTCAATCATACTTTTTAAAATAGCATCACTTAAAAGTTTTTCAGTAAGAACTTCCAGTTTAAAATTAAGCCGACTCTTATATCGCAGGGCACGGAATATCCGAGTCGGGTCATCTATAAAACTCTTTTCGTACAAAACCCTGATTAACTTTCTTTTGATATCACCAGTACCATCAAATGGATCAAAGATTTCACCATAATTATTTTTTGAAATAGATAAGGCAATAGCATTTATTGTAAAATCCCTACGCCTCAGGTCTTCATAAATATTTGACTTAGAAACGATTGGTAGTGCACCTGGGTGTCGATAGATTTCTTTCCGGGTCGTGGCTAAGTCAATCCGCATATTATCTTTGAATATTGAAATCGTGCCAAAGTTTTTATGTGTTTCTAATTTGCCTTCTAATATTCTATTCAATGCATAACCAGCTTTTATTGCATTTCCTTCTATAGCAATATCAATATCCTTTGTGCTACTCTTCAAAATTGTATCTCTGATTATACCACCAACAAGATAGGCATTATAAGATGAATAGGTGAAGAAATTTATTATCTTATTTAAAACCGATCTCTTTTTCTTCTTTACCAAAGATTTTAATTTTACCAAATCTCTCTTCATATTTTCTAAGGTTCTCTTCCAGGGCATCTTTTAATAAATGGGCATTCTGAGGCGTCATTATTATTCTTGAGAACACCTTTGCCTTTTGTAAACCGGGTAGCATGCGTGCAAAATCAAGAATGAATTCAGACGGTGAATGGGCAATCAAAACAATATTTGAATATACCCCTTCAGAATATTCAGGACTAATTTCAACACTGATTGGTTGTCTTTTTTCGTCTTCCATTGTTCTACTCCTTTCTTTAATTATACCCATTTATTTTAGATAATCAAGTGGTAGATTATAAGCGGGTACTTGAGGGAAAGAAAAATGAAAAAGTTTCGTTTTTTTACAAAATATTCTATGGCAATTAGACCCGCTGCTGTTTATGTTATTGGAATGAGACTATCATGGTTCTTGATTTTTTTTTATGAATAATTAAAATAGGTAGTGACAATTTAGCTTTTTTGTCGGATAATCACTGGTTGAGATATAAGATAACAATAACAGGAGAGCTTTAAAAATGAAGATAAAAGAAAAAATATTCAACTCAATGGCAAGTTTTTTACCTCGTAAGATAGTGGTATCTAAAATTTCTGAAGAAAAATTTAAATTTTCGGAATCCTTTATTGCGACACTTCTTTTTGCTGATATTTCAGGATTTACCACAATGAGTGAAAAACTTGCCCGACTGGGTAAAGAGGGTGCCGAAGAAGTAAATAAAATAATCAATGCCTTCTTTGATCCTTTAATCAAAATTGTCTATAAATGGCAAGGCGACATCTATCGCTTTGGAGGTGATGCATTTCTGGCATTCTTTCCGGATCAGTCTAACACTCAAAACTCAAATGAGAATGCAATGAATGCGAGTATTGAGATTCTAAAATTTATCAAGACCCACACGAGGACAAGAACAAAGGTTGGTGTTTTTAAAATTCAGATTCATATTGGATTAATAAAGGGGAAAATTTACTTTCAAGACCTTGGTAATAATTTCTTTCTTGGTGGTAAGGTTGTAAATAATTTAATGGAAATGATTGACCTCGCAGGTCCGGGTGAAATCATTGTCAGCTCTGAAGTTAGAACAGGGCTTAACCATATTATTTTTGAATTGAAACAAGGGGTCTGGAAGTATCTTGGAATGAGAAAGAAACCACTTACTTCCCCGATAGAAATTTCTAAATTGTCCGATCACCTAAAAAGAGTTAAAACCTCAGTACTTATTAATTACATTCCTGATTGGCTATTAAAAAGAATTGAGTTAAAACCTCATTTTGACCATAAGGATGGTGAACATAGAAAGATTGCAATTGTTTTTCTACATTTTACTGGCATTCCCTATGACAAAAGTCCTCAGAAGGCGGCGAAAATGCTTGATAATTTCTATAAAATTGTAAACCAGACCGCAGAAAAATATGACGGCTGGATAAATGCGATTGATATTTACAAGGATAGCGAAAGAATCCTTGCTGTCTTTGGTTTTCCCAAGGCGTATGAGGATGACGAAAAAAGGGGAATGCTTTTTACTTATGAAATTTTGAACCATCCTGGACTGAAAAAATTTAATTTAAGAGCTGGTATAAATTCAGGTTCTATCTTTGCTGCACCGGTTGGAAATGAACAAAGACGCGAATATGCAACATTAGGTGATGCGGTAAATCTTGCTGCAAGGCTTGGAGCAAAAGCTGAGAATCAAACGGTTGTAGTGAGCGAGTCGATCTTTAATAAGACATTTAGTCTTTTTAATTATAAATTTCTTGGCGAAAAGGAATACAAAGGTAAGAAGAGGAAGATTAAGACTTACAAACTAACCGAGAAGAAGCAGAGCGAAAAGAAGGCATTAACAAGATGGCTTTCAGAAAGCGAAAAGATTGTGGGCAGGGAAAAAGAACTTACAAAGATTGAAAATATCATTAAGACATGTAAAACTAAAAAAGGACAGATTCTTGAAATTACTGGCGAGCCTGGTATCGGTAAATCCAGGTTGGTTCAGGAACTTATTAAATTAACTAGAAAGGAAAAGTATCAAATTTTTATAGGTGATTGCATTTCCTACGGTAGTGCCTTTTCTTACCACCCTTGGGTGGAAATTCTGGAACAATTCTTTGGCGTTTTACCCGAGGATTCCGTGAAAATAAGAAAAACAAAAATGGAGGATAAATGTAGGAGTATAGATAAAAAACTCGTTGACTGGTTACCAGTGATTGGAGAAATAATGGGCGTTCCATTTCCTGAAACATCACTTACAAAATATCTGGATGCCAAGATTAAGAAACAACGGGTATTTGATATTCTCTTTGATTTTATTAAATATACTGCAAAATCTAAACCCGTTAATGTCATCATTGAAGACTTGCACTGGGTTGATACTGTCTCCATGGAGCTTGTAAACTACATTGGTAGAAATATTGAAGATAAACCAATTCTTTTAACACTCGTTTATCGGCCGTTGAAGAAAAAGGAAGAATTTATGGATAAAGAATGGACAACTGAGTTAATGTTAAAAGAACTGTCAAAAGATGATAGTCTGGAATTAGTTAAAAACCTGCTCAATATTAAGGATATTCCCGAAGATTTAAAGAAGGTAATAATTACAAAATCCCAGGGTAACCCTTTCTATATCGAAGAATTGGTAAAGTCACTGATTGAACAAGGATATGTGGTGGAAGAAAGAGGAACCTGGAAATTTAAAGGGAATATAAAAAGTCTACAGCTTCCTGATACTGTTGAGGCGGTAATTCTGTCAAGAATTGACCGCCTTGATTTACAGGAAAGGGATGTGCTTCAGGTTGCCTCAGTGCTAGGCAGGGAATTTGATGGATTTTTACTTGAAGGCATATATTCTGAACAGCAAAAATTAAAGAAGGCGCTCAATAATCTTGGGCATCTGGATTTGATAAAACAGGAAAAGGGCGATGGACAATTAAGATACATTTTCAAACACATCCTGACCCAGGAGGTCGCTTATGGGACACTATCTTTCGCGAGAAAACAGGAACTACATCGTCAAACCGGGGTGTTTATTGAGACAGTACTAAAAAACCGGAAAGAAGAATTTTCAGGTTTGCTCTCTTATCATTTCTTTGCCGGCGGAGATTATGATAAATCATTGCTTTATTCTGTCGAAGCTGGAGAGAAGGCGAAAAAGGTTTATGCCAATGAAGAGGCAATAGAATTTTTCACCCGGGCAATTGAGTCATACGAAAGATTGGACAAGGAGACGGGGAAAGTTTGAGACAAAGAGAGGGAAAATTTAAAGAGGCGATTAAACTTTTCGAGGAATTGAAGAAGGCAAAAGAGATTTTTGAAAAGATTACGTCAGAGGCGTGGTTAAAGAAAATAAGGGATTTGGTAAATAATTACCTAACAATTAAATGCCCCAGTGACTGACGACTCCTTTAATCAAAATTTAAGGAAAGAACTTTTAATCAAAGCATTTCAGGGTAGGGCAGGTGTATATAATCTTATAGGCAAAAATAAAAATGCGATTAAAGATGTACAAAAAGGGCTTGATTTATCTAAAAAGGTAGCAGACTATAAATCAGTGGTAGCCTGCCTTTTGCAGATAAGTAGTATTTATGCAGCAATAAGTGATTATGAAAGGATGCGCAGTTCATCAAAACATGCGCTCTCACTTTGTCAAAAAGTGAATAATAAAAAGGGAATTGCTGAAGCGCTCAATAATATTGGATATGTTTGTGGCAGCCTTGGTGATTATACTAAAGCCTTAAATTGTTACCGCAAATCTCTGAAAATACGAAGAGATATAAATGATTTAGAGGGATCAGCCGAAAGTTTTCATAATATTGCTGATTTGTTTATAGAATTCGGTAATTACAAGGTGGCAATTGAATATTATAAGAAAGCTCTAAAGGTTCAAAATAAGATTGGTGAACAAGAGGGCCGGGGTTATACTTTGAATAATATTGGATTTGTATATAGTAGACTCGGAAATTATCCTAAGGCATTAAAATATTATAGCGAATCATTGAAGATTAGGGAGAAAATTGGCCACCAAAAGGGCATAGCTTATTGCCTTAGCAATATTGGAACATTATACGGTAGGCGCGGAGAGACCGCTAAGGAGTTTGAATATGCTATTAGATCTTTAGAGATCAAAAAAGAAATAGGTGACGACGGTGGTGCCGCATACAGCCTTCTTAATATTGGTGGTTATCAGCTCAGTCAAAGAGATTACACTGCAGCAAAAAAATGTTTTGTTAAAGCTCGTGAGATTGCAGAGAAAATTGGCAATAAGGAGATCCTAAGAATGGCAGACGTTTCTTTAAGTGAATTATCACTTGAACAAAACAACCTTGGCGAGGCGACTATTTATGCCGAGTCAGCATTGAAAGTAAGTACAGAAATGGGGTCAAAATTTAATGTGCCAGATGTACTCTTGCTACAAGCAAAGATAGAATTTGCGAAAGATCGATGGCTGAAAGCAGAAAAAAGTTTTAGCGAGGCAATCTCAATTTATGAAGAAATTAATCAGCCTTTTGAATTGGCAAAGGCGTATTTTTACTATGGTGAAATGCTGAAAAATCGTGGAATGGGGAACGTGAAACGGAAAACAGAAAAGGCAAAAGAATATCTGCAAAAGGCGAGTGAAATTTTTGAAAAGATTGGGGCAAAAATATGGTTAAAGAAAAGCAGGAATTTGATAAATCAATTACAGAACAACTCATGTCAACAGGCCACTCTTTCTTGACTTTGGGCAATTATTAACTATAATTAGCATTGAGGAGGTTATTATATGAAACCATTTAGAAACGAAAAATATACTGATTTTACAAAGCCAGAAAGTAGAAAAAATATGGAAAAAACCCTTGCCGAGGTTGAAGCGCAGTTTGGCAGGGAGTATGATATTATTATTGGTGGTGAAAGAATAAAAACTGAAAATAAATTGATTTCATATAACCCATCAAAGAAAGACCAGGTGGTGGGTATTTTCCAAAAAGCCGATGAAAAGACTGCCGAAATGGCAATGAAGTCGGCACTTGAATCATTTAAAACCTGGCAGTATGCTTCGGTAAAGACAAGGGCAAATTATCTATTTGAAATGGCAAATATTATGCGCAAAAGGCGTTTTGAACTTGATGCCTGGCTTGTATTTGAAGCAGGGAAGAACTGGCTTGAGGCAGATGCAGACATTGCTGAGGCGATAGATTTCTGTGAATATTATGGTAGAGAAGCACTAAGATATGACGAGGGTCCAAAACTTCTACAATATCCTGATGAAAAAGATGAACAGGTATATATACCACTGGGCGTAGGTGTTGTTATTCCACCCTGGAATTTTCCAATGGCAATCCTTACAGGAATGACTACAGCCGCATTTGTCAGTGGCAATACTGTAATTCTGAAACCCTCAAGTGATACACCGGCGATTGCACAAAAGTTTATGGAGATAGTTGAAGAGGCGAAGGTCCCTGTTGGCGTGGTGAATTTTATGACCGGACCTGGAGCACTTGCCGGTGATTATCTTGTGCGCCATCCAAAAACAAGATTTATTGCCTTTACCGGTTCAAAAGAAGTTGGCTTGCGCATTGTGGAACAGGCAGCAAAGGCACAGCCTGGACAGATATGGATAAAGAGAGTGGTTGCAGAAATGGGCGGTAAGGATGCAATAATTGTGGATTCAGAGGCAGATATTGATAGCTCAGTGACCGGAGTTTTAGTATCCGCATTCGGATATCAGGGCCAGAAGTGTTCAGCCTGTTCAAGATTGATACTTGATGACAGGATTTATGACCAATTTATGGAAAAATTCATACCACGGGTTGAGGCAATAAAGGTTGGGCCAGTAAAATATTATGAAAATTATATGGGACCGGTAATCAGTCAGAGTGCGTATAATTCCATTATGGGATATATAAATATTGGAAAATCAGAGGGCAGATTGGTCTGTGGCGGTGAGTCGGCTGGTGAGGAGGGCTGGTTTATAAGGCCGACCCTTATTGAAATTGATAACCCAAAAACGAGGATTTTTCAAGAAGAGATCTTTGGTCCTGTCCTCGCAGTAATTCGTGCAAGAAACTTTGATCATGCCGTAGAACTGGTAAATGATTCTGAATATGGCCTAACCGGTGCTGTATATACAAAGAACAGAAAGAAGATTGAAAAGGCAAAGCGGGAATTCTTTGTAGGTAATCTTTATATAAATCGCAAATGCACTGGCGCCCTTGTTGGTGTCCATCCATTTGGTGGTTTTAATATGTCAGGAACAGATTCAAAGGCAGGCGGACCAGATTATCTATTACTCTTTACCCAGGCAAAGGCAATTGCTGAATATATCATAACAAAAAAGAAGAGGAAATAAAATGTTAAAAGAAGAAATATTTCGTCAGATAAAAAAGAATGGCATAAAATTTATTGACCTCTGGTTTTCTGATATTCTTGGCTCAATTAAGAATTTAACCATTACCATCAATGAACTTGATAAGGCACTTAAGGATGGAATCTGGTTTGATGGTTCTTCTATAGAAGGATTTGGGAGAATCTGTGAGAGTGATATGTTCTTGAAACCAGACCTGGATACCTTTGCAATAGTTCCGTGGAAGGTTGAGAAAACAGTACGATTTATCTGTGATGTTTATGGACCTGACCATAAGCCATCACTGGTTGACCCGCGTGGATTGCTCAAGCGTGTTCTTTCTAAATTTGAGAATAAAGGTTTGAAATTTATGGTCGGTACAGAACTTGAATTCTATCTGTTCCAGCGTGATGGTTCAAAGATAACACCATTGCTCCATGACCAGGTTGGTTATTTTGACCTCGGTGGTGACCTTGCATTGAGGATTCGTAAAGAGATGTGCCAGAAACTTGCTGAATTTGGAATTGTGGTAGAAGCAGGTCATCATGAGGTTGGTAAGAGCCAGCATGAGATTGATCTGAGATACTGCGATGCACTCCGGCTTGCAGACAATATTCTAACCGCAAAGACGGTGATAAAGCGAATTGCCGAGGAGCATAATCTCTATGCGACATTTATGCCAAAACCCTTATTTGGTATGGCAGGTTGTGGAATGCATACGCATCAGAGTATGTTCAAGGGTAATAAGAATATCTTTGCCGACCCTTCAGACGAATATGGACTCTCTCAATTTGCCTATCATTACTTATCGGGTCTGCTCACGTATATAAAAGATCTTTCTGCTTTAATCTCACCAATTGTAAATTCTTATAAAAGGCTTGTTTCTGGATTTGAGGCACCAGTATATATCTGCTGGGGAAGGATGAATCGTTCGGCACTGGTTCGTGTTCCACAGATTACAAAAAATAGATTGAACAGCACCCGGCTTGAATTGAGGTCTGTCGATCCCTGCACAAATCCTTATCTTGCATTCAGTGTGATGTTGGAATCAGGAATGGATGGTGTAAAAAATCGGCTAAGATTTCCTAAGCCGGTTGAGGAAAATGTTTATCAGATTGAGATAGTTGACCTCAAAGATAAAGGAATTGATGTTCTGCCCAGATCCTTGTGGGAGGCTTTGCAGTATTACCACAATAGCAAACTTGTTCGGAACATCTTTGGTGATTCGCTCTTTGAAAAGTATTATGAAATAAAACTGCGCGAATGGAACGAATATTCAATCCAGGTTTCAAAATGGGAGATTGATAAATATCTGGAGATATACTAAAACAAAGGGCTAAGAAGGGCTAAAGGATGTAGAAGGCAGGAGCTAAAGGAGAAAATTAAGTACGAATTGAAATTATTGCGCGTATTGCAATTTGGAGTTTAGATTTTGGAATTACTTTGGATTTGATGCTTGGAATTTGAGATTTTATCATACTTATGATTGCGGTTATTGACTTTGGTTCTCAGTATACCCAGCTCATTGCGCGCAGGGTGCGCGAGTGTGGTGTCTATTCAGAGATTTACAGTTGTTTTATAGATAGGCTGGACCTAACCGACCTGGAGGGAATTATCCTCTCTGGCGGACCAGGAAGTGTATACAGGACAAATACCAAATCATTTCTACACTTTTTTGAATATAATGTGCCGGTGCTTGGAATTTGCTATGGTATGCAACTGACTGCCCAACTCTTTGACGGAATAGTGCAGCATAGTAAATGTCGAGAATATGGACCTGCTGAGATAAGGATAAAAAAGAACCCTATATTTGATACCCTACCCACTTCATTTAATGTCTGGATGAGTCATGGAGATACTGTAGCTCGATTACCCGCTGGTGCAAAGATTATTGCGTCTACAGAAACCGTTCCTATTTCCGGATTTCAATTGAAAAATTTCTATAGTCTACAGTTCCATCCTGAGGTCAGACATACGCGGTTCGGCACCAAAATAATTAAAAATTTTCTCTACAGAATATGTTATGCAAAAAAGACCTGGTCAATGGGAAAATTCATTGATGAAAAGATAAGAGAAATAAGAGAGACAATAGGAGAAAAAAAAGCAATCTGTGCGATAAGCGGGGGTGTTGACTCAACAGTTGCAGGAGTTCTCACTTCACGGGCAATCGGCAAAAACCTTGTTGGAATATTTGTGGATAATGGTCTGCTCAGATATAATGAGCGTGAAGAGGTCATGACGAATTTAAAGAATCGTATCAATCTAAGGGTTGTAGATGCCCGAAATAGGTTTTTAAGTAAACTACAAAATGCCAAAGATCCTGAGACGAAAAGAAAGATAATTGGAAATGAGTTTATTCGTATCTTTGAAAATGAGGCAAGGAAGATAAAAAGTACAGAATTTTTAGTCCAGGGTACGCTCTATCCCGATGTCATAGAATCAGGAAGGGGTATTGGCCCTTCAGCAGTGATAAAGAGCCATCATAATGTAGGTGGTCTGCCAGAAAAAATGGATTTAAAGATAGTTGAACCATTGGGACTACTCTTTAAGGATGAGGTCCGGGAGATTGGAAGACGATTGAAATTGCCGAAAATATTTATTGAGAGAAAACCTTTTCCTGGACCAGGACTTGCTGTGAGGATAGTTGGTCCAATAACAAAAGAGAGATTGGAAATTCTGAGGCAGACAGACCAGATATTACAAGAAGAGGCGGGGAAATTAAAGAACTACAAAAATATCTGGCAGATATTTACTGTTCTATTACCCTTGGGCAGTGTTGGTGTGATGGGTGATAAGCGCACATATGAGTCTGTATGTGCAATAAGGGCAGTTCAAAGTGAAGATGGAATGACTGCTGACTGGGTAAGATTATCCGATGATTTTTTGAGTCGGATTTCACGAAGAATAACAAACGAAGTAAAGGGTATTAATCGGGTGGTTTTTGATATTACATCAAAACCCCCTGCAACTATAGAATGGGAATAAGATGTGTGGCATAATTGGAATTATCGGTAAAAATAGGGCAATAGATAGTATCTATTCTGCATTAATTGCACTCCAGCATCGTGGTCAGGACGCAGCAGGCGCGACAACATATGACCGGACCTTTCATTTGAAAAAGGGCCAGGGTCTTGTCACAAATGTATTCAATCAAAAAAATATTCAGAGGCTTGAAGGCAATATTGGCATCGGACATGTCCGTTATCCGACAATTGGACCTGGAGGTGTTGAAGATGCCCAGCCATTTATTATATACATGCCGTATGGTATTGCCCTTGCCCATAATGGAAATTTGGTAAATTACTTTGATTTAAAAAAGGAAATTGTTGAAAAAGAACACCGTTATCTTAATTCAAGCTGCGACGCCGAGATAATTCTTAATGTATTATCAGTAGAATTAGCAAATATGGACTTGAAAAGTTTTAGTCAACAAATGTTCTTCAATGCTCTGGTCGGGGTATACAAGATATTGATTGGTAGTTTTTCTGTGGTAGGTATCGTTGCCAATAAAGGCATGTTCGCTTTCCGTGATAAGAATGGTATAAAGCCGCTGGTCTACGGAAATAACAGTGCAGGTTATATTTTTGCCTCAGAGAGCGTTGCTCTTGATATGTTAGGTTGTTCAGAAATTAATGATGTATTACCAGGTGAAGCGATATTTATTAACCAGGCAGGAAAATTATTTCAAAAAAAGATTTATGAAGGCACAAAGGCGACCTGTATCTTTGAATATGTCTATTTTGCAAGACCTGATTCAGTGATTGACGGAATTGGTGTTTATGAGGCAAGGCTGAGACTCGGTGAAGAATTAGGCAAGGAGTGTTTGAGGATTGGTGTAAAGCCTGATGTTGTTATACCAGTTCCTGATACTGCAAGGGGCTCAGCACAGATGGTCGCAGAAATCCTTGGCGTAAGACACCGTGAAGGATTGATAAAGAATCGTTATATTTACAGAACCTTTATTATGCCTACACAGGCACAGCGGATTGAGGCAGTGAGGATGAAATTGAATCCAATTAAATCAGAAATAAAAAATAAGAAAGTTTTATTAATTGATGATTCTATTGTTCGCGGCAATACATCGAAAGAGATTATTGAACTTATCCGCAGTACAGGAGCAAAAGAGGTCTATTTTGGTGTATACTCACCACCACTCAAATACCCCTGTGTCTATGGCATTGATATGCAGACAAGGGGCGAATTCATTGCAAGAAACAAATCTGTTGAAGAAATAGGAAAATCAATAAATGCTGATGCATTGATCTATCAAACGATTGATGGATTAATAAAAGGTGTGGGTGGTGGGGATACAGGTTTTTGCACCGCCTGTTTTACGGGTAAATATCCAACCGAGGTACCACCAAAGTGCTTGGAAAGTATAGAAGGGGATAGAACAAAATAGCCTCACGATGCTCGGTTAAATCCGAAATACTAATATTTAAATCTTAAACAAATTCCAATGTCTCAAATTTCAAAATATCAATATGTTTGAAACATTCAAAATTAGAATTTAAATATTATTTCGGATTTCGATATTCGATTTTGGATTTTATCAAAACTCCTGACTTAAATTCCAGGTTTAGATAATTATTTCTCTCCGAATGGAAGTGTCTCACCCCAGCGGTTATATGATACAATTTCCTTTAATTCTTTTCTTGGCCTTGGTTTAATTCCGCCAATCCCTTCTGGTGTGGATAAATCTTTGGGGTAGCCAAGTACTACGAGCATGGCAATGCGATAACGGTCAGGGATTTTCAATAAATTTTTCAGATGTTTCTCATTAAACCAGCCGATATAACACGTGCCAATTCCAAGCTCAGTTGCCTCAAGAACCATATGGGTCATCGCAATGGAAATGTCAATCAAATGATTCTCGTGGCCATACAAACCCGCAACAAAATGGGTGATTGCTTTTGTGTAACAGCCAACAATCACCAGGGGTGCATCCTTAATCCAGGAGATAATACTCTTTGTGCCGACTATTACCTTCTCAGGAATCTGTTTTATTAAATTTTCATTATCAACTACAACAAAATGCCATGACTGGCGATTGCTTGAAGAAGGAGCAAACCTTCCTGCCTCAAGAATTTGTAGTATCTTTTCTTTTTCTATCTTCTTTGGTGAAAATTCCCGGACACTCCTTCGCCATCTGATTACTTCGAAGACATCCATGGATTTAGACTATTAGTAAATCAGATTATCAGAGTACCAGATAATAATTTTCCTGATTTTCTGATAAGCTGATGGTTCGATAACCTTTGCAAATTAAGGCTTCACCTTCTCCATTATCATTTTTTTGAATATCTTTGATGGTTTGAAGAATGGAACATACCTGTCAGGTAAAGTAAATACCTTACCTGTTTTTGGTGCACGGGATGTTCTACCTGGCCTTTTTCTCAATTCAAAGGTGCCAAATTTTCTTATCTCAACCCTTTTTTCTTTTATTAATGTGTCTATAACCAGATCAAGAAATGCATCAATAAGTTTTTCAATATCAACCTTGGGATATATTGACCCAAATTTTGCAGAAATTGCTTCAATAAGGAATTCCCTGCGCATTTTTACCTCCTGTTTTATTTGCAACCCGCACAGGTTGTGCGCTGACATCCAGTGCAAGAACTACTTGCACTGCTTATTTCACCATTAGAACCTTTGCTGCAAAAACCAAAGACTGAAAATAACCGTTCAATATCATTGCTTCCGCATTTTGGACATTTTATGGTATCCAATTCGCTATTTTTTAAAATCAAATCCTCAAACTTATTAGTACATTTTTTGCAACAAAATTCAAATACGGGCATAGTAATTGCAAAAATTCATCTATTTATATACCAATCTGTTTTCTTCTTCTTTTTGTCTTGCGTCTTTCTGCCCATGCACGGCGGTCACTTTTGCCTAATCTGTCTTTTTCAATCAATTTACGAAATTCGCGTTCTGAAAGCAATCTTCTTCGCTCACCTTTTCTTTGTTCCTTTCTTTTTCTTCTTTCCATAATTACTCCTTTTTTAAAGAAACATCAGGGAATATCCCTGAAATCAATCTAAAGGAAATTTGAAAATTTCATTACTTTCACATAGCGGGGGCTGGATTCGAACCAGCGACCTTTGGGTTATGAGCCCAACGAGCTACCGCTGCTCTACCCCGCGATGGTAAATTATACTTAAAAAATTGGTTTTGTCAAGGATTGTCTGCGAACGTTAACACACCTTGTTACCAGTTTAGAAAAAACATTTTCGCTCTCTCTAAAATATTGCACAGTTACATTTCTGTGTTAATATATGTATAATAGTTTTGTAATATTTTTCTACTACAAGGGCTGAAACCAATAAATGTAGCGTCCAGATTTATCTGGACGAGAACATTAAAAATTGAATTTCACTATTTCCCCACCCCTCACTCTTGTTCTCTCGCCAGGGGGAGAGAATATAGGTGAGGGGGATTGAGGGAGATTTGCTTCTTCCTAATTCTTTAAAATAACACATTTCTCTGTAATTGTTTTTCCATCAACAATTAACTTTACAAAATAGATACCGCTTGGCAATGGTTTTCCCGTGTCATCACAACCGTCCCAGGTGATTTGGTCAGATTGTCCTATAATTTGATAGTCCCATTGTCTGACTAACCCGCCACTTACATCGTAGATCCTTAAAGACATTTCGGATTGTGAATTGTGAATTGTGGAATTGAGCCCCTCACTCCAGTCCTCACCCTTGGGGGGAGAGGAAAAAGGTGAGGGGGAGTTTGGAATTTGGAGTTTGGGATTTAGGATTTCCTTGGGATTTGGGATTTGGAATTTAATAACTGTGGTATTCCTGAATGGATTAGGTAAAATCTTTAAACTGAAATCTCTTGTCAGGTATCTGGTATCAGTTTCAATTTCTTCATTGCTGATGGTAAATACACTACCCGAAAAGTCCCAGGCAGTGCCACGGGGAACCTGCTCACCTGGTCTCGGCGGTCCGTATGCCCATATCATAATTTTGCAGGAATCGGATAAACCATTGGGAACGGTCCACAAATACATGGTGTCATTTGTGCCCAAGCCAGTTACAATTGTATCATAGGTTCTTCCACTATCCGCAGAAAAGAGTAAACTGAATGAATCTGCACCCGGTGGGTCAAACTTCTCCCAGGTAATAGGATATTGCTGACCGGGATGCAAAGTCTCTCCGCCATTGGGCTGATGAAGACACATGCCTCAATCTCCCAGATTCTAGTTATCTCTTCTGCTGGATTCGTCGTGCGATAAACAGCTTCAACCACCTCTGGATAACCATTTTTGTTTAAATCACAACAAGTAAGTAGCGTAACCCGTGCCCACCAGTCACCAGTTGGATAAAGAGAAAAAATTTGCTGATATTGACCGATGCCGACTGCCTTATAAACCCGCCAGTTATCATAACTTGACCAGATGATTTCATTTCTGCCATCAGCATCAATATCGCCACAAATACTGCGGGCCTTTGTGCCATCCATTGCCATTTTTTCCTCCTTCAGGGCATCCCATTATACCCCTTTTTGGCTCACGCACAACCCCCTCATGTCTCCAATCACTTTTCCCTAAAAATTCCAATGGTCGCTGAAGTTCAACATAATTAGATAAATATTCTTCATTTTTTCCTCCATTTTACGCCGTTAGAAAGGCGAAGATTTTCTAACGGGGTTTACTCCCTGTTTTTGAAACAAGGAAAGGCATAAGTGCGATGAATCGCACCGCTACAGTTTTCGTCCG
>Ga0172364_10000497_pt1 | contig 28021 bp, 24 predicted proteins | sample LakKivSesite10cm_FD_114545 | JGI IMG/M metagenome (GOLD analysis project Ga0172364, IMG submission 114545) | Sediment microbial communities from Lake Kivu, Rwanda - Sediment site 10cm | ecosystem: Environmental > Aquatic > Freshwater > Lake > Sediment | place: Rwanda: Western Province, Lake...
AGGACGCAGCCAACGCCGTCCTTATGCTACATGACGCACCGCGCGCAAACATCAAGACCCTAGTATACAATCTAGCCGGCATATCGTTGACAGCCGGAGAGTTTGCGGCCACAGTCAAGAAACACATACCCTCAGCCCAGATAACCTTCAAACCTGACCCTGGAGTTGTGAAGATACTGGGGAAAGGATTCGGTCTAATAGACGAAAGTCGCGCCAGAGAAGAGTGGGGGTGGAAGATGAGATTCGACATGGACGATATGATCAAGGACTTCGAACGCGCTTATAGAACTTCAGTCAAGAGCTAGATCACATTGAAAACTAGCGGCGGTCCAGCCTTCCTCAGACTTCATTGGCTATCTGAGGCTGGAGTGAAGAAGTCGGCATGAGCTGAATAGCCGGCATATGAAACATTGTTCTTGGACGATATGATTGCAGCGCTAGATCATTTGGTGTCAGAAGTCTCCTTCTTACCGCGCTCCGGCTCCTCCTCCACCAAAGCCGCCGCCACCACCGAATCCACCCCCGCCTATTCCTCCTCCGAAGCCTCCGCCTGTTCCACTCGGCGGACTTGCCGTAATGATCGGTTGAATTATCATGGGGATGTAGGGGGCTAATTTTAGCTCTTCAAGAGAGATGCCAAGCTCCTTCATAGCCTTCACAACATTGTCGCCCACCCCAAGAGAGGTCCCGTAGACAAGCCACTCCCCCCACATTGAGAGGTCTTGGGGGGCGTACTTCTTTATGAGAGCTAGGTCTGAGAGGAATTGCTTGAAGGATTCCCATTCAAGCTTCTCTCTGTAGGCCGAGCTCCGCCATTTGCCGAAAAGGGTTGAGGGGAATGCGTAGGCTATCAGGGACTGGATTAACAGGATGATGGACGTGAAACCGGCCAATATCAACATGGAGGCCACGTTTGTCAATACGGGTGTCAACGCGAAGGAGAGCGATAATAGAAGACCAGCTAGCAGTATTAATGGAATTGTCCTGATTCTGCCGTTGACCATGAACTGCGTAGATGCGTTGGTATCTGCTCTCTGGGTGAGGTAGGTTAACTCCTCCTTGAGTTGACTCAACCTAGGCCAGAACTTGCTGCTCGATGTTAGTGTTGTTGCGAGCTCCTTGATATCGTCTGTGTCTACGACGCCATTCTTGGAAATGTCTTTGAGGAATTGCAGTACACGACGCTCATAGCTATCAGTACCTTCTTGGTCCAGGATATTGATGACCAGACCACCGTTCTTTGAGTTAATCCGGATCTTCCGCCTCAAGTGAAGGTCTAGAATGGTCGCGTAAAAGCCGTCCTCATCATAGTTTAACGCGTCACTCTTGAACACCAGATTAATCAGCCAAGGTTTCCTTTCTTTGTTGGGTACTGTGCTGAGATATCTTGGTACGACGAAACTCCTCTCTGTACCGTAAGCAATGTACATCAGGACAAACACAAAGGGAAGTGAGAGTGCAAGCATTTGGGTTCCGACCTTCAGTGCCGCAGCCCCATAATATTGAGTCGAATAGTGAATATTCACCTGTACTGTCTGACTCTTCACATCATCAAACCTTCTTGGAAAACCCTCCATAACTTTCAGGACGTCCTTTTTGAGCAGCATCTCTAGTTCAAGGAGTTCGTCTCTGGCTGAACTTCCTTGGACTATGATCCTAGCATCTTCCTTGACAACCTGCAGGATAGGTGGATGGGTATAGAACGCCTCAACATTTCCCTTGTCCACAATGGCCAGTGTGATGTTGCGGTATGTCAGGTGTCTGCTTGCAAGCTTGAGGTTTAGGTGGCACAGGTTTTCGTCACACTCCAGTGGGGGATAAATCTTGAATACATAAGTGACCTTGTATCTTCCAGCCTGGAACCTTTCAGGCTTGAAGACTCCTATCTCATTCAACTCCGCCAGCGACTGCACTTCATAGAATATGTTAGAGTTGTTCTTGTAGGGATCCGGCAACCAGATCGAGCCTCGGAAGCTCTTCAGATAGAATATCATGTCTTCAGAAGATGAAGCGTTCAGGAACTCTACATAGGGCTCGTTGATCTTCGCCGTCGATAATGGGGCGTCCCAGACCCTATACAGCATCCTGTACTGATCGGATACTTTGATATTGTATGTATACTCCTCAAGAAGCGTTCCGTCCGCGTACAGGGTAGCGAAGTATTCGTCAACGACCACATCGCCCTCAAGGAGAGGCGGGATATAGATTATCAGAGCTAGGCCGGAGATGCCCACTAGAAATGTTATCACTGCCAGCGCGATAATCTGCCTTGTTTCAGCCAAGTCTTCTGCCCTTAAAACTCGATTCTGGGACGCCTCTCAACTTCTTCCTCGAACTGCAAGTACGCCATCTTGCTAAGCCCTATGAATGGGGCCACAAACCTTGAGGGGATTGTATCTTGCATTATATTATATTCTTGGACGATATTGTTGTAAGTATATCTCTGGCGGGCAATCTCGTCCTCAACACTCTTGACTGAGTCCATCAGGTTCGAAACTGTGCTCGAGGTCTTCAGATCAGGATAGTTCTCAGCCACCGCCAATACGTTGCCCAGCATCGTTCTGGACTCACGGTCAACATCTCTTAATCCTTCAGCCCCAACCTTGAAGACCGCAGACCTCAGGCTCGTAATCTTCTCAAAGACCTCCCTTTCGAATTTGGCGTAGCTCTTGACTGATTCTACCAGTTGCTCGATCATGTCGAGTCTCTTCTTCATTGCGACTCTAACTTGACCTAGGGTGGCCTCAGCCGAGTTCTTGAGGCTGAAGAACCGGTTGTAGATCGACACGAAATATGCGATCAACCCCAACGCAACCACTACGAGTACAACTATAGGGACTAACGTTATCCAATCCAAGACCATTCTCAACCTCAATTATTTCTATTCAGTTCCTCTTTGCTCAGAGCATATGACGATGATCTATTTAGGAGTGATTAACTGAACGGCGGTTTGGCACACACCATTTCTTGTATCTATATATCCTTCTCAGATAGGGTGCTAGCGAATCTACCATAGACCTATCCAGTTGAAAACTGTCTCGGAATGATGCACACTTTGAATCTATGCGAGAAGTGTTGCTCCAATTACGGAGAAGAAGAAGTACATGCAGAATACCATGAAGACTACTTGGATAACTTCGAGTGGCCAAGACATTCTAAGCTCTTTTGGAAGCTTTCTATTGAGGTAGAGGAGCGTAGGGACAGTGATTATTGCGCCAAGATTCGCCATGTTTGCCGAAGTGACGATTAGCCAGAATGGTGCTGCAAGATTCAGCGCAATTGCCACCCATATGAGTAGGCCAATCAGGGTTGGGTAATAGACTCTCCTTATGTCATGTTTGGCCCAATTGCGGACCTTCGGGATCTGCCACAGCACCTCCGTGGTATTTCTCACCAGCATCTCACTGAAGCCTATCTGAGTCTTCACAAGCACCAGAACACCTATCAGAAGTCCCCAGACCAGTCCCATAGATCCCCACTTATTGACGAGCGCATTGCCTAAGTATGCTGCGACGCCCCACGCGGTAAGAACCTCTCCTCTTGGAAGTAACGCTGTGATGAGTAGACTAGGCAACAAGAAACCGATTAGTCCGCCGAGACCGAAGATGAAGATTTGCTCCTGTGCAAGGAGGTTTTGCCACTTCTTGAACCGACGTAGGTTTTCAGGAGTTATCCTCATTAACTTCCCAGTCGCAGAAACGGACACCTTCTTTCCGCCTATCATAGCGGGTATATATCCCACCAAGGCGCCGGCACCGTAACCTTTGTCTCTGTAGTAGTTGATCGCCAAGATGTTGAGGCTTGAAGCTAGGCCGGCGTAGCCTACGATAGCCCCCAACATCTTGATGTCCATGCCCTTTGGGATGTAGCCAAGATTGAAGTAGCCGGCAATGCCCTCAGCCCAGTGTTGTGGACTCGATAGGATGAGATTTGCCACGAAGAAGAAGCCAAGAATCACCAGTATGTCGAACCAGTTCCATAACTCTAGGGTTCTAGCTATTCTTCCACCTACTGCCACTATGATGAAGCTGAAGATTAAGAAGAGATATGCCCATAAGAGCACAGTACTGGTATCTGCGACGGTAGGAACCCTACCTAGCTGAAATGACGCAGCGGCGGTGGCGGCGGTGGCAGCCCACCCAGGCCAGCCAAAACCTAACCATGCAACTATCAAGCCTACGACAAGCATCCATTTTCCAATCCTTCTAAAACTGATCAGGGGAGGTTCTCCTGTTGCCAAAGTCCACTTACCCCAGCCATAGTTGAAGAAGACTTGGAGGATAACTGAGACCCCGACGATCCAAAGGATCCCCATACCGTGTATCAGAATCTGGGAGGGACCCAGCAGGAATTCTCCGCTACCCATGGATACACCTAAAGCGATGACTCCGGGTCCGAAGATCCGGAATAGTCTCTGAAACAAGGTTATTTGGGGTATCTTGAAGTGCTCTTCGACCGACGGCAACGAGTCGAAAACCTCTAACGGTGGACCAGTTCCAAGCAATACTTTCTCGGAATCTTCCTTAGAGTCCATCAAGAAACGCCACCCGAGGCAGCCTCCTATAGAAATGGGTATTCATATAAGTGTTCTAGGAAGTCAAGCAGTTTTTACAGAAGTGATGAGTTCGCGTTATGGAAGACAGGGCTATTGTCAAAGCTCAGACAATTTTGGAAAAACATGCTATGCTGTTGGAGCCAGTGGAAAACATGAGATTTGGAACTGGACTTCCCTTCCTTGAGGAAATGGCGTTTCCAATTTAAGAAAGAACAAGGACTAACTAAGTCAAAACAGATTGATTACTTTTCTTAATTTGAAGGACCACACAGCCGGTTACTGACCTAATAATAACCTGATGGCTAGTCGCCGCTACCCAAGATAGATGCAGTAAGTTATAGAAACGGATCCTGTAAGTCAAGGTAGCACATGTAGGACCCCGATCTCTAATAGGACGAGTATGATTGTAAGGACCGCTACGACCCATGTCAGATTCTTCAGAAGCTTTTCATGTTTCTCTATTGAGTTGAGCATCCGCAACTGCAATTCCAGTGTTTGGGAGTGTTGCTTTTGCTGTCCTGTGCCTTTTAGTGCGATCATCTCGATTTGGACCACTAGACTACGTTAGCTATGTCAGACCGAAAATTTTATTCTATCAGTATGCTTACCTTGTTTTTATGTCAAAATCAAGAAAGAGACCTAAATCTAGAAGGAAGCCGAAGACCAAGAGGAAGTTCAAGTTGAAAACGAAAGTGAAACGGAGTTTACGGAAAGGCGTCAGAGGAGCAAAACGAGAATTCGGCGAAGGTCTAGTCAAGATTGGTGAGAAAATAGCTAAATAATGGCGCATGGAGCTGAGCAGATAAGTAGCGGGCGACACGAGTTAGTGGTGCGGAGGGAGATAGACTGACTTATTGTGTTAGGTGTGGCAACAAGAATCCTGACGACGCCGAATTTTGCGCCAAGTGTGGCACGCAATTGTCCACAATAGGGAAGGGCGAGCACTACAGAAAAATGGAAGACGAATGTTTTGGGCTCCCGGGTGGTGGCTCAATCGTTGGCTTGGTGATTGGGCTCATAATAATTCTTGTAGGCCTCAGTTACTTGTTACGGGAGATGTACGGCATACAAATAGCTTGGTGGCCGTTTGTAGTAATAATCTTTGGCGTATTGATGATCTTGGGCGCCTTGACTGGTTTACGCCGTAGGCGCTAGCTCTGCCCTTTGGCGTGCACGTTGGCAGTCCAGCGTGCGCTCGATTGCATGAACTACAAATCCTTCGGTGACCCCACTGCGAAAGCAGTGTCCTAGTCCAAATCCAGAATACGATTAAACCAATCAGATACAAGTCAACAAAGATACTCTCTCTGAGCATATCAACTGCAATTAGGATTAGGTAGGCGCCCAAGACGAAAAATGCATTCAATACCAATCGGGCAGAACTTTTGAACTCATACGGGACAAAACATAGGGTAACACCCGCCTGCCCAATCAAGACCGTTGGAAGGTAGCCTTCTTCAAGTCTCCAGTTGCCGAAGAAATAGAAGATTGTTCCAGAGAGTGCAATCGTTGCTCCTAAGACCAGACCGGTGCATCCTGAGCACAAGATGTGATCCCGTATCTGTATTGTGTGAGTTGAGAAATTCCTGCAATCAGGATGATGCCCTCTGACAGCTTTGTGCAGATGCAGGTTCTTGGCACTAGAAGATTCTGAATTTTCTTTTCCTGGCAGACCAAGAAAGCCTGAGCATTCTTTGGGAAACAATGCAGCAACGGTTCCAGACATGCAGATCAGTGCGAAAATTGAGCCCACTAGAGGTTTTCTGAAAGTAAAGTTCTCCTCGGGTGTTGACGCGTTCAGCGCAAATATCGATGTTGTGAGCAACCCGAGAATCGAGATGCTTATGTAGAATAGCAGTATCCAGTTCAACCGAGCGCCTTCAGACATGCGCCGGCCTCTAGACAAGCGCCCCAAGCCTTCTTATTATGCCTTTACCTGTCATATGCCAGAAAAGCCTTCTTGCCATCTCGTTACTGGAAAAAATGCCTTGAAGCCTCCTGCTCCAAGAGCCGTAGAAGCTCCTGTAGCATTCATACAATTCTTCTTGGACTCTCCTCCTTGACAGCGTTTCTGTCGGCATTATCGCGTGAACCATGTCGTAATGTGACCAGTTATAGTCTTCGATCCATCCACTTCGCTTCGCCTCATCGAAAATCTCGTTTCCGGGAAACGGTGTGAGAATTGCGAATATGGCGAAGTCTGGATCCAATTCATTAGCAAATTCTCGCAAGGTTGATATCGACTTGGCTGTGTCTTTTCGGTTGCCTATAATGAACATTGCATGGGCAAGAATGTCATTCTCCTTCAGCAGTCTTACAGCTTCCTTGGCATCGTTCGGCGTGACGTTTTTATTGAAGCTTTCAAGAATCGACGGCTCGGAATTCTCAACTCCAAGTAGAACCCAGTTGAGCCCAGCCTTCCTCAGCTTGGGCAGTGTCTCCTTCTTCCTTACGATATCGTCGCATCTCGCCTGAACAAACCACGTTAAGTCATCAGGCAGCTTGCGTTTGATAAGTTCGTCAGCAAGATCGTCTACTCGTGTGTCCCCGCCCAGGTTGTCGTCTGTCAACCAAATGAATCTACTTTCATAATTTCGATAGCAGAACTCCATTTCATCAGCGATACGTTCAGGCGATTTGCATCTCCATTTTCCTTGCCAATGTCGCCACTGCGTGCAAAAGGTACATTGGTGCACACAACCTCTTGAGCCCTCGATCAGCGCGTAGGGAGCGTCGCGTCCAGCCATCGCGGCAAAATGGTATCTATGGATAGAGTCTTTGACAAGGTGATAGCCGGGATAGGGAAGTTGCTCCAAATCTTCAATCAGTGGCCGTGGTGGATTATGAATGATTTTTCCTTCATGCCTGAAAGAGATGCCGTCTACTTTTGGAAAGGCTGATTTCTTGCCCGCGTTCAAAACGAGTTCTGTGAAGGTTTTCTCTCCTTCCCCGCGAACAATGACGTCGATCTCAGGATACGCCTCTAGACTTTCTTGGGTTGTGGCTGTGAAGTGTTGACCACCAGTAACAGTAAGAATACTTGGATTCACTCTCTTGACTGTTTCAAGCGTTCTCAAGACAACGTAAGTGTTGCATGTAGCCAGCGAGCTGGAAGCCACGACATCAGGACTGGACGATTCAATACGTTTCTCCAGATCCTTCCAGTCCATACGTTGAGCGTTGCAGTCCAAAACTTGGATTTCAACATCTTTACTGCCTCGTTCCAAGTATGCCGCAAGCTGGATAATTCCGTATGGAGGAGGTAGATACTTCCCCATAACGAACCACATATCCTTTGGAGGCTCAACGAAGAGTACTTTCATACACTGTTTACCCATCACTCCAAGTCGTTTAGTATTGGTCCTTTAAGAACGCTTTTTCATTCACATGACAACCGTTATGAATTGAAGTATACAGTTCGTATCTGGGTAGAACACCTATGGCTGGGAGGGTGAGGGGGCATTCGCATGGCATGGATTGGGTGGGTCTCCTCTCTTTCGGGGTCTTTATTGCCATAGTAGGCGTGACTTGGGCCCTCACCCCCAATTTAACCGATGAGACAATAAGGTTCTTCAAAGACTTTCGCCTTCAGAACGTCACGGAGAACGTTGTCTTTCCCACTCCGGGGAACGCATACGCTCACAAGGTTGTCTACAAGGCGACCATGCAATTCTGTTTCGTTTTCGGCGCTTTCGAGATCGTTGTCTTGGCTTTGAGGTTTGTTTTTCACGAATCGAGAGATAGAAAGGCTGACGCCGTTTCTGGCATTGCTTTCTGGTTGAGCGTCGGGTTCTTCCTGACCTTGTTGATAGATGAGTCGATAAGTTGGTTCAGCTTTGTCTCGGGCATGATCATTTCTGTTGGGTTGGCAATAGTCGCATCCAGCCTCGTCAAGCTGCCAAAATAGTGACTCTTAATCAAGACAGACGTCATCGCATATGTAGTGCGCGCTATTGTGTTGAATTCAGAAACTGTGAGGTCATGTAATCATGGAATGGATGTTCATCACGAGACGTCGACCGACGAAGAGATTCTGTAAACTGATTCTTCCAAGTACTGGTTATTGTCGATCGAGATCTCAATGGCCTTCTGAGGACATAGACTGACACAATGGCCACAGCCCCTGCATGCGTCGCTTATGACTGCTCGATTGTCGACAAGATGGATAGCACCGACAAAGCATACACCTCGAGTACAAGTTCCACAGGCTGCACATCGATCAGTGACTGTCACTTTGACACTGGGCATTTTTGTGACTTTGGAGCCAATTCGAGGTGCGAGGTGTGGTAAGATTCGCCAGAGGCAGCAGCATGGGCAACAGTTGCAGATTGTGAGAAGTTTATTACCCGGACCTACGTCGAGCCATACTGCGTCTAGCTTGTTTCGGCCAATCAAGTGAACTAATCCAGCCTCTCGACAGCGTCGTACATGCTCTAGTGCTCCCTCTTTCGTTACGCGGTGTCCAAGCTGCGGATCGATCTTCAATGTGGCTTCTCCAAGAAATAGACAGCCTAAATCAATTGGGTAATCCTTACACTTCGCAGAAGTACGACAAATACACCAATTCATGACCCAATGATAGTTGGCTTTCTCTATGAAATGTCTGATCACTTGAGATGGTAGTACGATTTCACCTAGCATCTCAAGTTGTCTATTTACCTGAATTACTTGGTCCTTGGGCAAGTAAATTATGTTGTCACCGTCGAAGAGCATCTGGTCAATGAATCTTCCAAGAATTGGTACCTTGGTCAGTTCAGCTATCATGAACCTATGGGGAAAGGTATTCTTGATGAGTTCGATGAACCATGGAGGCCGAGCCATAAGCATCACTCTCAAAGCAATCTCGTATGCAATCACTGCTTCTGAGACTAGATCAACATAAGTGCAATCATGACTATGTCTGGCTATTTCTGCATTTGGCTCAAGGCAAGAATATTTCTAAGATGATTCCCTTTACTAAACGTTGCAAGAAGTAGAATTAAACTCTCTTCCTAGGAAGTTTCTTATTGCCCACCATCTGAATCATATTTCATCCATGGTGCACGCTCTAGATCCGGCCTGATACCGGCTTCTCAGACGCGTGAAGTGCTTGCTACAAAGACCTTTGAGGAATCAATCGTGAGAGAGAAAGCCAGAGAATTAGCCCGAAAATGCTTGGAGTTGCTAGCTTCCGATGAGAATGCAGCACTGGAGACCCTTGACCCCCTCCTCACAACCAAGATCGATTTCACCACACTCGATTTGGTAGGGCAATTACTAGGCGAATGGGGAAGGGAGGAGCCGCAGAAGCTTCTTGCCTTCTTCGACCGCCTAGTAGAGACAAGGAAGATGGGTGGATACGTCATCGCTGGCCACGGACTGATTGCCATCAACGATGTTGACCTGCCACTCTCTTTCGCTAGGTCTCGGAGATATATTGTGCGGGGAGACGCTTGGTATGTGGTGGACATAATTGGTGAGAGACCCCTAGGCCATGGGCTGCTTGTCTACTTTGATGAGGCGGTTGGGCTCCTAGAGGATTTTGTTGAAGACACAAATCCTTGGGTGCGCCGCAGTGTAGGTGTGGCTGTGCACTTTTTCGCCAAGCGAGTGCGCGACGATCCCGTCCGTATCCGGCGGCTTCTGGCACTCTTGGCTCCGCAGATTGAAGAGCAGGACACCTCGGTTCTGAAGGGTGTCGGCTGGGGGCTTAAGACCATCGGTCGATACTACCCCAACCTGCTCGTCACCTTCCTGCATCACCAATTGATGACCAAGCATCCGCGCAAGCTACTGTTGCGAAAAGCAACCACTTACCTAGATAGAGCCAGGAAGAAGGCGATTGCTTCCACATGAAGATGGAGTACCGTCCCTATGAGGCCAAACAAATAATCAATAAGCTCAAGCATGTGGACGATTGGTTCTGGGTAAATTATACACTCAACCCCTATCGGGGCTGCGCCCACCTCTGCATCTACTGCGACGCTCGTGACAACCAATATGGGCTATCGGCGACGTTTGATCAGACCGTCTATTTCAAGGAGAATGCTGTTGAGATTCTGCAGAGGCAGCTGCCTAAACTCAAGAAAGGCATCATAAGCCCCGGCGGGGTCTGTGACTCCTACCAGCCAATAGAGGCAGAGCTTAGAATCACCCGCCGAATCTTAGAGACTCTGGCTCGATACGGCTTTCCAGTCGAGATCCTGACGAAGTCAGATCTAGTTCTGCGCGACTTGGATATCCTTCAAGAAATCAACAGGTTGGCTTGGGTAGGGGTGCTCTTCACCATCACCACTTTAGACACTGAGGTGGCGAGCCGCTTCGAGCCCTACTCCCCCTCCCCTGAGCGACGCTTAGCTGCCCTGAAAGAGGTGGCCCGGTCTGGGCTGACTACTGGAGTAATGCTATGCCCCTATCTTCCAGGCATCTCCGACGACAAAGCCCACTTTGAGGAGGTGGTGTGGCGTGCCAAGGACGCGGACGCCCAGTTCGTTCTTCACGGAGGTCTGACCCTGAAGAAGGGACCGCAAAAAGATAGGTTCGTTGAGGCGCTCAAGCACTATTATCCCCAATTAGTATCTCGATATGAAGAACTGTATGGCGCTTCCTATTCTGCTGAGAGGAAGTATAGTTGTCAGGTAGGTCGCGTGGCAAGGGAGGTCTGCCGCCGCCACGGTATACCCTACCGCATGCCTCGCCCCATCCTACGTGGAGAAGGGCTGGTTGTGAACAAGAGAATCGCCGAGAACCTATTCCTCAGAGCCTACGAGATGGAGCTGGATGGAGAGTCAGAGCACAGCGTCTGGGCCTACCGCAAGGCTGCGTGGACTGTTGACGAGCTAGATGAGAATCTGGCCGATATTTACAGACTCAAAGGGATGAGAGGTCTTATCGCACTGCCGTCTATCGGGAACAGCATCGCGAGGGTCATCATATCGCTGCTGGAGGAAAAAAGCGGAGGATTCCGTCACTATAGACGCACTGTTTGCAGTCGAGCCTGCTGCGCCGGTGCCAGCCCCTCTGGGAGTCACTGGAATTCTTTTCCTGCTGGCTAACTTGAGAATGGCGGAAACTTGCTCAGCCTTGGTTGATCTTACTATCACATCGGCCTTGAACTTGAGTGGCGACGAATCTCTCATGTAACAAATTATTTCCTCAGTTCTCGTAGTGACATTCTCAGGTCCAACAATTCCTTCGAGTTCTTTCAGTATCGAATCTGTAACTCGACCATATTGAGGCTTTTAGGTTCATACTTGTAAATATTTTAAACCAATACCTACAGCTACTTCACTTTATTTTCAGAGTTCTTTCTTGGAAATAGCAGTTCTAGAAATTCTTCGCTTTCTCTTCGACGTTTCCCTCGTTCCGTTTCTTCCTTGGATCTGAGTGCAGCCATCTCCTCTATCTTCCTCATTGTTTCGGCATCTTTCTCAGGATATTTTGCCCAAGGCCTCTCAACTCTCCAAGTAGTTTCTTGACAGATGGGCGGGCTAGGGTAGGCTCCTGGATCGCATAACGTGAAGCCGAGGATCGATGTTAGTTCTTCCTGGATGCAGGCGTCAATTATCTTCTTTATTGCTTCGGGATCGATCCTAAGCTTTCTGTCATCCTCAATCAGGAGGTCTACTAGTTCAACTTGCTTGCGGAACCTCTCTATTGCTTCAATCGAAACGTTATAGAGGTATGGAGTTAGGGATACTGCCCCTATGATCCCTCTCTTGTCGTCGACACCATTCTTCATGAAAGCTTCGAAGCTTTGTCCGGGATGGTGCCCCGCCGACTCAACCCCACATAAGACCACGTACCGAATATTTGGGTTAGCGACGACGTTGCAGATTACTTTCTCTATCCCAATGTTTTCTGTCTGTAGAAAGCCCGCCAATGCAGCACCGGCCTCAACAGCGACCTTAGATAAGTCCTTAAGAAAAACAGGAGTCTTGTCGTAGTCAGTGTGGAGCAGAATAACTACTGCTACAGGCGAATAGTCGTTCCCTCTAAGATAGCTTCCATCCTCAGGCGGATAAGCTGCGGGCGGCTTTACTTTAAAGATATTGCTCAACCTGATGTGTCTCCCTGAGGTGATCTTGACCAGCGCATATTCTGTTTTGCATTATCAGTGCAGGGGTCCAGCACACCGTGTGCGGCCTACATTTGGCATTCATCCGAAACGTATGAGTAAAGCGTTGTCTGATACTCTCTCTGAGACAGCCGTAGTCCTCCACCTTGATATGTGTCTTATTATTCTATAATGCTCCGATCGCTAGCCCGTAGGTTAATCCGAAAATGACACTGAACATCCAAGCGATCATGGCGTAGGACAATACTACTTTCCACTTTACTATCTTGGATCCCGCCATCATGTTTGGGATGTCGTAGGGTTGGCCCATGAGCCAAGAGAGCAGGGCTGCTTGGGACATGCCCAGATTCAGAAGCCCCCTCCCCAATACTATCTCCACAAGGGTTGGCGTGTATAGGGGACCTCCGATGACTGAGGCCAGTAGTATACCCTGAAGTCCAGTGAGATAACTTTCAACGATTTCCTCAGGCAGAAAAGCCTCCACGTAACCGACTATCATCAGGCCTAAAAGGAAGAACGGAAGAATCTGCCTTCCTAGGTACCATGCAAATCTTAGGGAGTTGATTAACCTCTCATCCAAAGGTAGCTTGACAACATCTACAGTCATGGTTTTTCCGGGGTTGTTTGACTTGTGCTCGTTCTCGATCTCTTTGCCCCAGGGCGTACGGGAAATCACTATCCCCGCAACCAGAGCGGTGGTCAATGATGCGAATATCCTGACGGCGGCTATCTGCCAAGAGATGATCTCTCCCGTGAGTAGGATTGTGAGGATGTTCGCGGCTGGGGCCATGAGCAAGAACGATATTGCCGGACCAATCCCTGCTCCCGCATACAAGATTCCTGAGAACAGTGGAATCATTGTGCACGAGCAGACGGTAAATAATGGCGCTACCCCCACGCCTAAGGCATAGCCTGAAGCCTTTCCGCTGCTCATGTACCTGTTGATGATATCTTTGGGTATGAATTCGTAGATTATGCCTGCTGCGACAAAGGCGAAGAGCAGACATATCCATCCGTGGCTCAGATAGTCCCAGATGTAGGCGAGTGGTATATACCATAAAGGCAATCCATGAAAGTCTGCCGGCCTCATCGTTGGAGCCAATGAATAGGCCATGATTCTGGAGTAGACTAATGCAGCAAAGACGGTCGCTACGAAAGTCGCTAGAACTGCTGTTCTTAACGATCTTTTCTTGAGATTCGATCCATTCATTCTAACCTAAGCCTGATTGTTTGACAATTCTTACTATCTCATCTGGACTTGGGATTCTGCCTGCAATCCTCACTTGACCGTTAACTGCAAGCGCTGGAGACAGAATGACACCATACTTAGACACAACCTCTTTCGATGTGATGTTCAGCTTCTGTACTGAGACATCTACTCCATCCTTTCTGAGCCGGGATGCGGCTTCCTCAGTATTCTTGTGGGTAGTGGCGCATCTCTTGCATGGTGGGTCGACCCCGATTACTTCCAGGACTACTTTCTTATCCATGACACATCACCGGTTCTTCTTGGTTGCCGCGGTCACTTTTACCTGCTTCGCCGGCTCTATCAGTGTTGGCTTAGCGAAGAATCTTCTCTTGGCCCAGAGTGAGACATTGACTAGGCTGATCAATACCGGAACCTCGAAGAGTGGGCCTATCACAGTGGCAAAGGCTTCGCCTGAGTTTATGCCGAAGACGCCGACCGCGACCGCTATAGCCAACTCAAAGTTGTTGCTTGCCGCTGTGAATGAGAGTGTTGCGGTTTCAGGATAGGTGAACTTTAGGGCCCAAGACATCACAAAAGATACGCCGAACATAATGAGGAAGTAGCTGACGAGTGGAACTGCAATACGGACGACGTCCCATGGAAGAGCCAAGATGTATTCACCCTTCAGTGAAAACATCACCACTATCGTGAACAGTAGGCCTATCAGGGCTGTAGGGCTGAGCTTATCCATGAAAGGTCCTTCATACCACTCCTTACCCTTCCTTTTGATCAGAGTAAACCTAGTTACTATTCCAGCTATGAACGGTATTCCAAGGAAGACAAAGACAGTTCTTGCAATATCGAGTATCGAGACGTTTACTGTAACCCCTGCCCCTTGAGAGACCCAAGAAGATAGTAAAGTCACGAAGAACCAAGCATACACTGAGTAGAGAGCTATCTGAAAGACCGAGTTCAAAGCCACAAGTATTGCGCAGTATTCGTTGTCGCCTTCAGCAAGCAGATTCCATATGAGGACCATGGCGATGCATCTGGCCAAGCCGACGATGATTATTCCAATCCTGTAGTGGGGAAGGTCGGGCAAGAACAGCCATGCAAGTCCAAACATCAAGAAAGGACCAACCAGCCAGTTCTGAAATATTGAGACGCTGAACATCTTCCATGCCCTTGAAACCTTCGAGAGTTCCTCGTATCTGACCTTGGCAAGAGGAGGATACATCATCCATAGGAGGCCGATGGCGATTGGGAGCGAAACCGTATCTATTCTTAAAGCATCAAGGATCTTTGAGATCTGCGGGAAGACAGCGCCAAAACCTACTCCAGCGGCCATAGCCAGGAAGATCCATACTGTCAGAAGACGACTCAGAGGTGAAAGCCTCTTAGTTTGTACCTGTTCCATTTCACAGGCTCTCCTTTGCCATCGCTAGGCCTTGTGAAAAAAGAACCTCAACTCTTGGGTCGGCCAGCCTATAGAAGACCCACTTCCCCTCGCGTCGGGAAGAGACTAAGCCGGCTCTCTCTAAGATTCCCAGATGATGGGAGGTGGTTGGCTGAGTCAACTCCAATGCGGCCATTACTTCACATGCGCAAAGTTCCTCTTCAGCAATGAGTTTAAGGATCTTCAGACGTGTTCTGTCACCAAACACGGAAAAAATGTACTCCATGCGCTTTAGGACTGATTTATCCAGATTGCTGACCATCCTTCTCAGTTGAGTCAAGCGTTCTGCCGGTCCGCATGGGCTTCTGAACTCTGACTCCAAGAGTCGCTTTAGCCTGTCGTGTGCAACTGCTATGCTCATTCAGCATCAGAGGAAAGTCAGATTAACGTTATTAAATATATAGTTTTTGTTTCAGCTGGGTCATCTTTCATGCTCACAGCCAGCTTGTTGTGGCGGGCCGACGGAATCTGAACCCATTCTGGTATAAATCCGATCCATACTCAATCTTTTCTGAATCATATGGTTTTGTAGCTTGGATTCCGTGTCACTGGTACAAAGAGGTGCTCATTATAGTAATTGAGTGGTTCTGCATGTGTAGATGAGGGCGGTGTCCAAACCCAAAGAAGATACAGGTTGACGCACGGTTTTGAATCCGACACCCTCAATTTCTCCTTTTCTTCCTGAGTAGCCTTTTCCCGTTCTTTCTCCTTTGAATCTCTTACATCGGTTGTTGTCTTGGCTGCGATAGAAGGCCTAGTCGTCGCGTAGAGGATTATGCCAGAATAAAACACTACGTAAGGATGTGGATGACCATAACCGTGGTTATTGAGAAAACTCCAGATTACGGCTCTTCTCCCTACGGTTTTTCTCTCTTCTTCTTAGCCTTCTTGACCATCCTAGGCTTACCCAAGGAACTCACCTCCTAACCTTTGGCCAGTATTGAGTTCTGACAGTCCTCTTCTTGGGAGCTACACCTAAGCTGATGTTTCTTCATTCAGCCGTCTTTCTTGGTCTCGTGCGTGAAAGCTGTAAGATGCTTACTGGAGATTCCTCTGTTCGTGTGGCCCATGCAGGTGCAGGTTCAACTGCATATATCACTTGACCAGATTGCTATTGAGGTTGGGTTCTCGCTTCAGCGGACCTCCGATGCTCAGAGAACCCTAGATTCCCTCAGCCACGGTCATAGTCAGGGTACTTCTGATGTCAGCCAGCCCTCGAATCTTAGAGGTTACGATCTCCTTGAGTTTCTCCATGCTCTCAGCTTCTACCTTAACTACCATGTCATAAACGCCGTAGACTAGATGAGCTTCTTTGACGTTGACTATGCTTCTCAGTTCTTTGATGATGTCATTCTCCTTTCCAAGCTCTGCGTTAATCAGGACATAAGCAGTAGGCATACATCATCACCTCCAAATCATGCTAGGTTCAAGTTGACCAATACTCCTTTTTTGGTCCCGACCTCGTCTTCTCCTGTTTCTCCAGTACAATGACAGCCTGTTCAGGCTTGCCTATTGTTGTTACGACTCTATTTGCTACCTCACTCACGTATTTGCACTTATGGCACGTTAACACAACTTTGCCTTCCCGCTTCTCTGGAAGAAGAATTGATTCACAATTTGGACAATATTCCATCACCCAACACCTACCAGTCTTGCTGTCAATACTAGTTGCATTCTTCGTCTGCGGTCGAGTCCTTCCTGACTCTCTTACGAGCCACGAGGTTCGTGGAGCTACACGTAACAGCGTTTTTCTTTTCTGCCTCAACAAGACTGCAAAGAAGATCGCATGAAGATCGATGTCGCCGACAGGAAGATTGGTTTCATGAACCCCTCAACACTCATCCTCTCGCCCCACAGACGCACAACAAATGTAGCGCCTAGCCTTACGGGCAACAACACATAAATTACTTTCGGTCCTATTCTGAAAGTCCCAGTTATCGAGATAATCTCACTGTCATGTCCAGACGGTTCATGAACGCTGAATGGGCGTAAGATTCGTTGGGTCATCAGCAGAAGTTGAGCGCGCGCACAATTTTATTTAGATAAGTTGAGGATATATCATCCCTGAGGTTGCTCAGCGTGTCAGTTAGAATGAACTTCACAATTCAAATCCCAAGGAAGATATTGTTCGGGGAAGGAGCCATCAACGAAGTTCCAAGATTGGCTCAGGAATTCAATGCCAAGTCCGTACTTCTTATTGCAGATCCGATAATTAGCAAGCTCGGAGTGAGCGCCAAGGTATCAGAGCCTCTACGAGATGCGGGCATGAAGATAGAAGTCTTTGATAAGGTTGAACCTGAGCCAAGTATCCAGGCTGCAGAGCAGGTGGTGGAAATCGCTAGGAAGTCACACTATGATCTGGTAATCGGATTAGGTGGAGGTAGCTCACTTGACATGGCGAAGTTGGCTTCAATAAGCGCCACGAATCCTAACCCCATAACAGATTTCATCGGCGTAGGAAAGGTGCCTAAACCCGGTGTGCCGAAAATACTTATCCCGACAACTTCAGGCACAGGAGCAGAGATCACGATGAACGCAATCATCTCCAATAAGGAGGAACATTTGAAGCTTGGGATAGTGACCCTCTATAACATAGCTGATGTAGCCGTCATCGATCCTCTGCTCACTCTCACCATGCCCCCAAGTGTCACCGCATCCACGGGGTTGGATGCGTTAACCCACGCTGTTGAGTCACTCATGTCAATAGATTTGAACCCGTTCTGCGAGCCCTTAGCGATTGAGGCTGTCAAACTCATCTTTAGGAGTCTACCGAAGGCTTACCGTGAAGGGAGCGACCTAGCAGCTAGGCGAGATATGTCACTAGCCTCTATGTTTGCAGGAATCTCTCTTGCCATATCTGGCGTATGCGCTGGGCACGCAGCCGCCTACTCTTTCACAGTCACGGTCCCGCACGGTGTAGGCTGCGCCCTAGCCCTTCCATACGTGATGGAGTTAAACTCCTCAGCCTGCCTACCTAGACTGGCAGCGATAGCTGAGGCTGCCGGTGTTGAGGAGGAAGGAGCGCGTCAAGAGAAGAACGCGTTCAACTCTGTAGGAGCCGTCAGGAAACTTATGGAGGAGGTAAACAGTCCACTCTCTTTGAAGCAGATAGGGATCAGAGAGGCTGACTTGGAATCGATGGCTAGGAATATGCTCACAGTCAAGAGACTATTGGCGCATAATCCGAAGACTTTGACAGAGAAGGACGCAGTGCAGCTATTCAGACGAATGTATGAGGGACAACCGCTCCCGCTTTCTGAGTATGGAGGAAGCTAAACAAACTTATTGAGAACAACAAGGTAACGCAAGTCTAATGGAAACTCTTTTCAGAAAAAATACTGGAAAGACTTCAAAACCAAGTTGATAACGCAAGCATATGAGTCCAGAAAAGCAATGAAGAATCTAATCCTGTATGCGGAGAAGTATGTAGGGAGGACTATGACATTTGAATCAAACAGCCGCCTTGAATTCTGATATACGGAAGGACTCTTTGGACAATTTCTTCTCCCCCCGAAGCGTTGCCGTAGTAGGCGCATCTTCAAAACCGGGTAAGATTGGTCACGAAATAGTTAGAAACATCTCACAATATCAATTCAAAGGCGGGGTCTATCCCGTCAATCCAAATGCGGAAACGATTCTCGGCTTGAAATGTTATCCGTCAATAAGCGAAGTCCAAGAAGAAGTTGACCTCGCAGTATTCGTCGCGGCCTCCAACATACTTCCAAAACTAGTCGAGGAGGCGGGGCGAAAAGGCGTCAAGAATTCAATCATCGTATCAGGCGGCTTCAAGGAAATGGGGGAAGATAGAGCCCTATATGAAGATCAACTTGTATCGGCAGCATGTAAGTATGGGATGAGAGTAATCGGGCCCAACTGTATCGGGGTCTTCGACAGTACCTCGCGGCTGGACACTTTCTTCTACCCGCACGATCGCATGGTAAGGCCTGACCCTGGTGGGGTCTCCTTTGTGACGCAGAGCGGAACATTCGGCCTCACCTTCCTTGAATGGGCCACAAACTCCAAGCTTGGAATCAGGAGACTAGTAAGCCTCGGAAACCGATGTGACGTAAACGAGACAGATATGATTCGATACCTCGGCCGTGATCCCTTGACCAAGGTAATCGCCCTGCATCTGGAGAGCATAAGTGACGGAAGACAATTTATTCGAGAAGCGAGAAAAGTCACGGCAAGAAAGCCCATAGTAGTATTGAAGACGGGCAGAGTAGAAGGGTCAAGAGCAGCAAAGAGCCATACCGGAGCAATAACCGGATCATACCGAGTGTGCAAGTCAATCTTCAAGAATTCAGGCATGATTCTTGCAGAATCATTTGAGGAACTCTTCGACATATCGAAAGCGATTGAAAAGCAACTGGCTGCAAAGGGAAATAATGTTACAATCGTCACAAACGCCGCTGGTCCGTCGGTGGCTGCAGCTGACCTCTGTCATGAACTAGGCCTCACCATAGTCAATTACTCTAAAGAGACTCTGGACAGGTTACTCTCCTCGTTACCACCCTATGCGGTAATCGGGGAATATGTAGACCTAACCGGAAGTGCAACGAGTGAAGACTACCAGAAGACATTCCGGATTATTCTGGAGGAACCGTCGATAGACGCGATACTCAGCTTTGTAGTCTTCTTGAATCCGCCATTATCCTCTGACGTTGTCAATGTCATTGCAGGCGTTCAAGGCCAAGGCAAACCCATCGTCTGCTGGGCTACAGGGGGCGAGTTTTCACGGGGATTGATAATGAAGCTGGAAGAGGCGGGGGTACCCACCTACCCGACGACCGAGCGGGTCATCAGGGCCCTTCAAGGATTGATAGAGGCGGGGAAGAAGAGGGAGTGGTTCCCACCAGCACAGATAGACGCAAAGATAGACCTTGCAAGCCAGATCTTCAAGAAGGTCTCATCTGAGGGCCGCGATATGCTCACGGAGGTCGAGAGCAAGGATGTCCTGAGAGCGTACGGCATAAAGACGACTACTGAGTATGTCGCAAGGACGGCCAAAGAGGCAGGCCTATACGCCTCCAAGCTTGGATTTCCTGTGGTCCTGAAAGTATTGTCTCCTGACATAACGCACAAGTCTGATGTCGGAGGCGTGGTGACCAACGTCAGAGATTCCAGAGAGGCTTCTCAGACATTTGAACAGATCATAGAGAGGGTTAGGGAGAGGAAGCCTGAAGCCAAGATAGACGGTGTCTTGATTGAGAACCAGATACCTCCAGGTGTAGAGGTTATTGTGGGCTCAACCGTAGATAGAGACTTCGGTCCTGTGGCAGCCTTCGGGTTAGGCGGAGTCTTTGTCGAGGCCTTCCAAGATCTCTCCTACGGATTGGCACCCCTTTCTGAAGAGGAAGCGTTGAACATGATATCCAGTACGAAAGCAGCAAAGTTGCTTGAGGGAGTGAGGGGGAGGCCGCCGGCAGACCTGAAGAAGCTCGCCAACATGATGATGAGGGCCTCTTTCCTGGCTTCTGAACAGCCGATCGCCGAGATGGACCTCAATCCAGTAATCGTCTCTGCTGATGAGTGCGCTGTTGCGGATGCGAGAATCAGAATCAAGGACTAGGAATAGAATGTGACGCGGCATCACCAATTCTTACTTTGGATATAGGGCCTCAGCCACCCAGCCCAAGTCTAGCTCCAAGAGGATCTCCTTACTCGGCCTGCCGTCCTCATCCAGTCCGCGTTCTCTGTAGTACTCTTTAAGCATAGTCTCCAGCTCCACTATCTGCCCCTTCGCAGGGCCCTCATTCACAGATTCCTTCAAGAATCTCTCTGGTAGAGTGTCGTCTTTCCGAGTAACTCCCATTCTGACGTTAAAGGCCCTTTGCAGGTTCCATATCCTCTCACCTATCTTCATAAGGTCGTCAAAGGTCATCTCCCAACCAGTCACCGCGCTGTAGTAGTTGGTGAGCATCCTCAAAGGTAACTTTCCCCAGAAGACCATGAATTTGCACATGCCGAGGGAGTCGACGGCGCAACAGACATCTTGGTATACCTTGGTCATGCGCCCCTTATCCTTGGTTAGGAAGCCGTCTACAGGTTCATTCCATGGAAGTTCCGGGCTGAGCAGGTTCCTCTCGACCAGCATGGGCGACCCTCGATTGTGGTTTGCGCCTACGTTTGAGGTGGCATACGCAACACCCATCGACTTGAATTTGCGTGGGTTGTGCTCTGGGAACTCCAAACCCTTTACGTGTATCGCGAACTTTTCGGAGCCCTTGCCTATTATCTCGGCCGCCCGGCGGACGCCTTGACCCAGCGTCACACCTAGGCCCTCCTTCTTTCCTATGAGTTCGCACATCTTGACTACGGCGTCTGGGTTACCCCACGTCAGGTCGACGCCGCCGGCATCCTTTATGAGGCCTTTCTCGTAGCACTCCATGGCGAGGGCAATCGCTTGTCCGCTTGATATGGTATCTATTCCAAGCCTATTGCAGATGTCATTAGCCTTCGCTATTGACTCTAGGTTACTGTTGAAGCACAGTGAGCCTAGCGCTGCCATCGTTTCATATTCGGGTCCACTGCCCTCCATGGCGTACGGGCCACTTTGAATCCTGACCTTTCTTCCGCATGCTATCGGACAGGTTCTGCATGGATAGGGGTTGGTCAGAATCGTCTGTGTCATGGTAGTGCCGGTGATCTTCTCGGCCTCTGGGAAGATCCCACGAGTCCAGTTTCTGATTGGCAGATTGCCGTTCTGCTCAAAGGTTATGAGGCCTGACGCTGTTCCGTTTTCACGTAGGGCCTTCGTATTGGGCAAAGCTGTGCTTACGGCTTCCTTCTTTATCTCATTCAGTTTGTCTGGGTTAGACACCTTTATCTTGCCAGTTCCTTTGCACGCTATAGCCTTCAGATTCTTTGATCCCATGACTGCGCCGAGACCACACCTGCCCGCGGCTCTGCTATCGTCAGCGATGATGCTGGCCAGTTTGACGAGTCTCTCGCCAGCGGGCCCTATTGTGGCGACTGAAACCGTTGCATCCCCTAGTTCCCTTCGTAATGCGTCGACTGTCTCGAAGGTCTCTTTCCCCCAGAGGTGTTTGGCGTCCTTGACCTGAACATGGTTGTCTTTCATCCATAGGTAGGCTGGTTCCTTCGCTTTTCCCTTGATTATGATCCCGTCATAGCCTGCATTCTTCAGGTCTACTCCTAGGGGTGCTGAGAACATTGACTCTCCATATATTCCCGTGAGAGGGGATCTTGAGACAACAGTTGTCTTGATACCGCATGGGATGGTGGTGCTGACAAAGGCTCCGGTCATGAAGATCAGAATGTTTTCGGGGCCAAGTGGGTCTGTATCAGGCCCGACTTCCTTAAATAGTATCGTCGAGGCAATTCCTTCACCGCCGATGAATTGCTTAGCCAGTTTCAGGTCTAGATCTTCTTCTCGTATTTCATGGCTGGTCAAATTCACCCTCAAGAGCTTTCCAGCATAACCATTGACCATAGCGCACACACAACGCCATATCTTGATCTCCATATTTAGTTCTTAGCGGTCTCAAGCTTTTTCCAGATGTCTAGTTTAGAGCTTATTAGCTGAGAATCAGATTCCTGCTCCGCTGGGCGAGAGAATTCCCCTATCCAGAGCACGGTAGCAAGTCAGTGGAATGAAATTTATCAAGCGAGCATAGAGTAGAACTCAAGCGATTCCTCAACTATGCCAGGAGATGGTGACGGCAAGTCGAGGTATCTGTAGTGTGCCTGGTATAGCGGGCCTGACTGGTCTCGTAGCGTCTCTAGTGCTACAATGGTTTCCAAGATTGAGACGGTTCAACCCTCTGAGAATTCGTGTCTATCGTTGCGGGAATCCAAGATTCGGGCGAGTGGGTCACTCGAGGATTCGTCCCTGACAAATCTTGCATATCCAGTAATCTGGGGAGAAGTGGTCGAGATCTTCATCTTCACAGGCGCAGAGATCACATTTCTGTTCGGGTCGACTCGTCAAGATCAATTCATCAGACCGAGATCGTCTTCCTGGCTAAGCGGACATCTAATAGTCTGAGCACGCGTTCAGGCCTGTTAAGCCTGACCGAATATGGTAGTATTCTATTCAGTAGCACTACTAAGCCAGAGTGAGCGCGTGTTGAATCCTGAGGGTTTCTGAGTCGTGGCGGGCCCGACGGGATACTAACCCGCGATAACGCAGGGGGTCAACTAAATGAAATTTCTTGGTGTGGTGTTGCCATAGATGGTGCGCGACGACACAAGCACGCGCTTATTGAGGTGCCCAGAGCACCATTCTTCCCTTCTCGTTCATTTCCTTGGCTAGAGCCTCGATTGGGCCGTGTTTGATGCATTTGGCCATGCAATGCTTCACACATGCCGGTTCGAGACCACTCCTCGTACGGCTTGCGCAAAGGGTGCAAAGTTCTGTGGGAAACGGGATGAAGGTGAGGTATGATTTGCCGTTGGGCAGCATCTGGATAATTTCGATTACTTGCATCCCCACTATCTCGTTTGGCCTACGGTACTCTTGGGCACAGGCCACTTGACAAGTAAAGCAACCAGTGCAATACTCATAATCTATCAGGAGACCGTATTTGGTTCCCTCACTCATCACTAGCATCCCCCGCTGAAACCTTGTATACTTTACAGAGCGTGTGCTTGATGGGTGCTCCTAGACCGTCTTTTCCCTGGTAGCCCATGGGAATGAGCTGGTTGACATTCGACTTCCAGACTTTAAAGAGGCTTGGCTCCGCCCCTGGCTCCTCTGGAAACCACCAACCGTGCTCCGCCATCACCATCCATTCAGGCACCACAGGGGTGACTTTAGCCTTGAACCTGCATCTTCCGAGCCAATTCTCGACCCAGACCCACTCCCCACTGCTGATTCCCAATGACCTTGCCGTGTTGGGGTGGATCTCAATAAGCGGATGTGGATGGATCTGCCTCAGCCAAGGGATGTTTCTGTGCTCTGAGTGAAAGTAGACAGGAGACCGTCTTCCGGTGGACAGGATTAGGGGGTACTCCTTCGCCAGCTCTGGTTGACTGATGGGTGTGAACGGGGGCTCCTCGTAGTGGGGGAGAGGTTCCAGCCCCCACTCTTCACGGAGGGAAGAGTATAGCTCGATCTTCCCGGATGGGGTTTGGAATCCAGGTTTTCTGTCCTTTCGTAGCAGCCCCTTCTCGAATCTGTGATACGGAGCGCTAGGGTGACCCTCAGTCGGCAGAGCCCAGCCGCCTCTCTCCTGTAGTTCACGGAAGGTCATGCCGGACGGCCTTAGGATATCGTCGAAAAGATCATGGATCCTATCCCACCTGAAATCTGGGTCAAATCTCTTGGCTAACTCAAAGTTTATCTCCAAATCCGGTTTGCATTGGCCAACTGTTATTGCTTTGTTGATGGTCTGAAGGGGTACCCACCAGCTCCTCACCCCATCTTTTTCTAGGAAGGTCGCCGCAGGCAGGATGATGTCGGCCAGCTGGGTGCTGGGGGTATGAAACAGGTCTACGGCAACTACGAATTCAAGCTTCTTGATGGCCTCAACCCATCTTTTGGGGTCCATGCCTATGCCCCCAATAGGGTTGCATGCCTGTATCCACATGCCCTTGATAGGGTATGGGTCCTCTGTGAATATCTGCTCAAGAGCCAGGTCTGTCTGGGCCCGCCAGATGAATTTGTTCAAAGGCCCGTACCGGGCCGCTCCAATCCTTTTCTTGTCAACTTCCTTAGACTTCAGCTTGATTACCCCCTCAGCCCCGGGCAGAGCATACGCAACCGCGTCGAAGGCGTAGCGGGAGATCACGTTCCCGCCGGGCACGTCCAGGTTTCCGGTTAGGCACCAAAGGTAAGTTATTGCTTGGGCTGTAGGAGTGACCGCGGGGGTCATGTCGATGGGCACCCCCCAGTGTATGGATGCCGGTTTGCTCTTTGCGTAGAAGATCGCTGCGTCCCTGATGTCTTTCTCCGGGACCAGTGTGATTTCGGCTACTCGCTCAAGGGGATACCCGTTCACTTCCTCGCAGAAAACATCCCATACAGTTCTAGCCTGCACCCGTTTTCCATCTCTTAGGTCAACTTCAAAATCCCCTGTCAGTCTTGGCTTCACGTCTGGCGACCGGTACCCAGCCTCATCCGAATCCCAGATAGCCGGCTTTTCATCTTCGGCATCCCAGACAACAAAGTTGCTCTGAGACCCACCATCAACCAAGTCGCTCTCCCGAAGCAGTCTTCCGGCGTCGCATCGAATCAGATGATGTGCATTGGTCCATTTCTCAACAAAGCCTTCATCGTATAGCTTTTCATTGATTATGACATTGAGGAAGCCCATCGCCAAGGCCCCGTCTGTTCCTGGCCTCAGTCTGAGCCATTTCGTGGCTCTTGAGGCGAACCAAGACAACCGTGGATCGATGGCGATGATTTTCGCGCCCCTTTTCATGAGGTCGATTATCCAGTGGCCAAATATGTTGTCAGGGCATGAGGCCGGAATATCGTAACCCCAGACCACGATGCAGTCAGGGATCTTGTACCTTGGACTCTCATAGCGGTCGACCAACCATTGCGCGGCGTCGATCACGCAGTAATCGCCCTGGACGGTTTCCACGGCTGATATTCTTGGACTATAGCAGGCTATCCCGCTCAGGCTGAACATGACGTTTGGGCTACCATAGGCGTAGGCGAGCATGCATATCCAGGGTCCGATATCCCTGCCGGTTCCCATTGAGAAGATGAAGCTCTCCGGACCGTGATCTTGACGTATCTTTTTCATTCTTGCCTCTATGAGATCGAAAGCCTCATCCCAAGAGATCTCCTCCCACTTTCCCTCGCCACGTTTCCCAACACGTTTCAAGGGACGTGTGAGGCGGTTTGGGTGATATACGTATTGGGTTATTGCAAGGGCCCTTGAACAAAGACGACCTTGATTCCAAGGGTGTTCTGGATCACCTTCGATCTTGACCAGTTTGCCGTCTTCAATGTAGGCCAGCACCCCGCAGCCGCCATGGCACCCGGGTCCAGCTGACCAAGTCGTAGTTCTCAAAACTTGAACGTTCTTGCCACTCATTGCTGAATTCCCTTTTTTTCAGACGCAATCGCTTGAGATATTTCCTTCATTAAGAATTTAAGAATGAGTAAGAGCCGCGCGCGCTATTCCAGCAGGAAACCATACGATTCCATTGATGAAGAGGGAGCGGTAATCTGTTCCTATATTCTGCTTCCGTCTCACATGTGCGATCACTGTTCCAGCTAGCACAAGTATGCCACCAATCAAAGCCGAAACTACCCACACCATCGTGGCATCCATAGAAATCGAACCTCAATATAGCGCCCCTGCTCCTTCGATATAGTTTCTTGCCCACGTTTTCTAGCACACACGCTCCCCCATCCAAAAAATTTAAACTCCTTTAACCAACGGTATGGAAGCGCGCTCTACAAAAGATTGTGGCGGGCCCGACGGGATTCGACGTGTTATTGGGCATGGATTCGGGCTCAAAATTCGCGCAGGTTCAAACCCCCCGAGGATTCGAACTTGTCTAGCTAGGAATGCTTAAGCGCGTGTGCAGAATTAGAGTAGCCTAAATGTCGCAAGGCTCTGAGGTTCTTCTGCTTTATGAGATAGGTCTACTGGTCGTAGTCTCCTCTATAGCGTCAGAACTCTTCAAACGTTTGAGACTACCAAGCCTCATAGGTCCGATTCTGGTTGGGGTATTCATCGGCGGTCCTGGAGGCCTAGGGTTGGTCACTGACCTCACTGTGATCAATGTTCTTGCAGTGCTTGGTTCGGTTTTGATTCTCTTCACAATAGGTTTAGAGTTTGAGGCGTCTGCTTTCATGAGGTCGGGAAAAAGCGCTTTTCTACTCACAACTTCTGGTGTAATAGTCTCCATGCTGGCAGGATACGTTATCGGCCTCACTCTAGGATGGTCACCTCAGGCCGCTTTTCTCCTTGGCGTAGTCATAGCTCCTAGTGGGACAAGCGTGATCTCAGCGCTGCTAAGTTCGATGGGAAAGGTTGATACCAAGACTGGCTCGACGCTACTTACAGCATGCATAATTGATGACGTAGAAGGGGTTCTCCTGCTGACTATTGCACTCAATGTTATCACCGCAAAGACACTCTCGGCGAGCAACATTCTCTGGGCCGGATTGGTTGCGACCTTTTTCATTGTTGTCTCAATCTTCATAGGAGGAAGACTATTCCCCACGCTGATCCCTAGACTCGGGAGGGTCTTCTCCGACGAAGCCCTATCGGTGGTACTTCTGGGGTTAGGTCTAATGCTAGCATTTGCAGCAACTCAGGTAGGTCTAGCAGCTATTACAGGAGCTTTCATAATGGGAGCCATTATCCCCTACAGGAAGGTTGGCGAAAAGCTCGTGCACAGGTTTTTCTTGACAAAAGAAATGTTTGCAGCAATCTTCTTCACAAGTGTCGGATTAAGCATAAATCCGTATGAAATCCCAACGATTCTGCCGATAGCTCTGCCAGTGCTGGCAATCGCTTTATCTGCAAGATTGATCGGGGGAACAATAGGGGCTGCCCTAGCAGGATTTCGCAATAAGGCTCTTCTCACCCTTGCCACTGGATTAGCTATCCGGGCGGAGATGTCACTCATAATAGCCCGAGAAGGTGTCGCCTCAGGCATAGTCGCTGATGAATTTCTAGGTTTGACAGCCGTGCTTGTCATCGGTTCGATTATCATCATCTTACCTACTTTCTCAAGAATAACCAAGTCAATACGTTAAGATGACAAATAGCAAGCGCCAAAGCTAACAAGCTCAGACCTGGCATTTGCATCCAGTCGCATAGTAGTGATATC
>Ga0172364_10000498_pt1 | contig 28011 bp, 23 predicted proteins | sample LakKivSesite10cm_FD_114545 | JGI IMG/M metagenome (GOLD analysis project Ga0172364, IMG submission 114545) | Sediment microbial communities from Lake Kivu, Rwanda - Sediment site 10cm | ecosystem: Environmental > Aquatic > Freshwater > Lake > Sediment | place: Rwanda: Western Province, Lake...
AGACCTAGAGCACCGAACGGGTTGACTCCCGTCGTGAAATCAAGCATTTGCGTCGCGTCCCTGGGTTGCTCCTCGTCGAAATACGTCGAGTATTTCTCCTCGTCGCGCCTTGGGCCGCTCGCAACTGCTTGATTTCACTCGGTCCGTCAACCCGTTCGGTGCTCGTGCGAAGCGGCCGCTCGGGGTTCTTGCAACGCAGGCTGCTTCGGCGAGGTGGAAGGAGAGGCGCAGCCTACTCGGAGCGCGCGGCCTGGAGCTGGGCGGTGGATTGATCGCCGCACACGGGAACGACGTCGCGGATGGACTGACAGAGCTTCCGGTAGCGCGCCTCGACGGGCTTGTCGGCCGTGCGCGGGCGTCTGCCCGGATCGGTGACGGTCAGCTTCATCGACATGAGCGCCGTGGTGTCCATGTGCATCGCGCGAGCGAGCGCGAAGTAGAGCACGGCGATACGATGCGGGTAGTGGCGAGCGCGACCGCGATCGATGTAGCGCGGGCCGTGGTTGTAGTGCGCCCAGTAGGCGTGCGTCTTGTGGGTGCAGGGCACGTTCCGCTGCTTCGCCCGCAGCTCCCCGTTTCCGTCGCGGGTGCGAACCGTCACGCTGGTGACGCCGCCCCCGTCGCGCCAGCGGGCAAGCTCGCGGGCGGCGAGGTCGATGTTGGTGACGGGATCCATGACCTCCTTCCAGGTCAGGCCGCGCACGAATCCGTTGGTACAACGCCCTTGCTCGTCGACGATACAGCGAATGCCCATGAGCCCGCCGTCCTTCGCGTAGAGACTTCCCGATTTCATCGTCGTGCGGAAGGCCTTCTCGTTCATGTCGCTCTCATTGATCATCACCGCCAAGATCAGCGGCGGAGGAATCGCGTAACGCTTCGACGATTCGAGCACCGCGCGTGCGATCTCTTCGCAGAACGCCGGCTTCCACGCCGGCGTTCTCCAGCGCACGCGCTCTTTCACCTCGCAGATGGTGCTGGCCATGCAGGACACGCTCGGCCCGGCGGTGGCGCTGGTGGCAGAGAGCCTGCTTTCCACGTTTGAACCGGGCTCGACGTCGCGACTTGGGATGGCAAGCGGAAACGCCAACATGCCCGCGAATGCGGCAATGGCATAGGTGACCGGGATTTGACCGAATGCTGAAACCACTGAGAATCCTTGAAAGACCTGGGACTATCGCGGCGGCGTCGCCACCGGTATCTCGACACCGGGTCACCTGCGGTGAGGCCCGGAGGGAAAAGGAATTCGGTCGAAGGATCACTCTTACTTCAGGGTTGGCGGTCCGTCAACCAGAAAAAAACACACGCTGTCTTTCGTGCGTGCGCTTCAGGTAGCCTTGTCGGCAGATCACGTTTTCAACATGAGTCGAACCGTCGACATTTTCGTTCCCCTTGCCGCGCGCGACGAACCGCTTGCGTCGCGGGTTGCACGCGTTCTGGGGATTTCCCCGGAAGACGCGGGTGGGGTGCGCATTCTCCGACGGTCACTCGACGCACGCAAAGGACATCAGATCGGCTATCGTCTGCGCGTCGAGGTGGTGCCGCCGGCCGAGCGCAAGGCCGTGGCCGAAGCGAATTCCGTCGCGCGCGCATGGCCGGCCTCGATTCCAGTTCCGCGCGTGGTGATCGTCGGCTCGGGACCGGCGGGCTTGTGGGCTGCGCTCCGCTTGGCCGAGGCGCATGTTCCGTCGACGATTCTGGAGCGGGGAAGACCCGTCGAGCCGCGCCGACGTGACATCGCCAACGTGCAGCGCGGGCACCTCGACATCAACTCGAACTACTGCTTCGGCGAAGGCGGCGCGGGCGCCTATTCGGACGGCAAGCTCACCGCCCGGACCAAGGATCGCCTGGGCGTGGCGCGCGTGCTCGCCGATATGGTTCGCTTCGGTGCGCCCGAGGACGTGAGGATCGAAGCGCGGCCGCACGTGGGCTCGAACCGCTTGCCCAAGGTGATCTCGGCGATGCGCGCATGGCTCGAGAGCCACGGCGTGCGCTACAAGTTCCAGGCCGGCCTGGTGGGCATCGAGCGCCGGCAAGAGCGGGTCTGTTCCGTGTGCACCAGCGACGGCGACGTCATCCCCGCCGACGTGGTCGTTCTCGCCTGCGGTCATTCGGCACGCGACGTGTACCGATTGGCCGAGCGATCCGACGTCGCCCTCGCGCGCAAGGGCAGTGCCTTGGGGGTACGCCTGGAGCACCCCCAGTCCGTCATCGACCGCATCCAGTATGGTCGGGCCGCCGGCGATGCCCGGCTGCCGCCCGCCTTCTACGACCTCCGTGCCTGCGGCGCCGGTCGCAGCGTCTACAGCTTTTGCATGTGTCCGGGTGGCTTCATCGTTCCCGCCGCCACCGAACCCGACGGCGTGGTGCTCAACGGCATGAGCCTGTCCCGTCGCGATTCTCCGCACGCCAACGCCGCCATCGTCGTGGCCGTGCAACCTGACGACTACGGTGCGGCAGCACAAGGAGCGCTTGCCGGGATTGCCTTCCAGCGCCGCATCGAAGAGGCGGCCTTCCGCCTGGGCGGCGGCGGCTTGCGCGCGCCGGCGCAGAGGCTGGTCGATTTCCTCGCCGCCAAGACCAGCACCACCCTGCCCAAGTCGAGCTACCACCCGGGGGTCGTGCGCGGGCGGATCGACGACGTCTTCCCCGACTTCGTGACCGCGTCGCTGCGTGAGGGTCTGTCCGTCATCGCCCGGCGTGTGCGGGGGTTCCTCCACCCCGATGCCGTCCTGGTCGCCGCGGAAACCCGCACCAGCGCGCCTGTGCGCATCCTGCGCGATCCCGTCACCCTCGAGTCACCCTCGCTGGCCGGTCTCTATCCGGCCGGAGAAGGCTCGGGCTATGCGGGCGGCATCGTCAGCGCGGCCATGGACGGTGCGCGTATCGCCGAGGCGATCCTCGCGCGCGCCACGTAGAGCATCGAATGGCTTCCAGGGCAGTTCACCACAGCGCAGCCTGTCGGCCGCAACCGACGGTAGGCGCGACGTGCAGGGTGGCCGACAGGCTGCTCGGGGCTCAGAGGCCAAGGAGAGCACAGAGAGTCCTGTGCGGGCGCAACCAAAGGTGGAACCTATGGAGCACCTGCAAGTCCTGAGAAGCTCACACAAACGCAGCCCGATCTTTCTTCGCATCTCGCGAAGAAACCATTTCCTAGTAGTACAGAGAGACCACCAGTCACCGCATCCAGGTCCCAGACCTTTCATTCTCTGCGCCCTCCGTTTTCTCCCTGCCCTCTGTGGTGAACAGTCCGAAGAGCCTCACGCTTCGCCACGCTAGCGGCGGAAGGGATCATCGGTTTCGTCGGGCGAGGCCGGCGCCGTGTCGGTCTCGCTATTTGAGGATGCCTCATCCACGTCGACCGATTCCATCTCGACCCCGGTGGGCAGAATCGAACCGTCGAGGTAGCGCATGAACATGTCGAGGAACTTGGATTCCCTGCCGGAAAGCTCCTCGAACATGGCGCCGACCTGAAAGGCCCCTGCGATCACCGTGCACCACACCACCCGCGCGCGCAAAGGCAACGGTTCGGAGGAAGAGCTGTGGCCAAGCAGGAGCACGAGTTCGATGCGCAAGGATTCGCCTGAAGGCAGCGCCTCGGTGGTGATGAAGCAGATGCCGGAACGAGACAGGTCGCGGGTGCGTGCGAGGAGCTTGCGTCCGTCCTTGGTGACCACGTTGGCCTGGACGTCGACCTGAATGCGGGGGTGGCGACGGAGATTCGTGGTAGGCGCTGTCATCGCGCTATCGCTCCGCTTGCCGGCCTGCCCGCAGCGCAGGCCGCCGACGCCCCGCCCGACATCGCGTTCAACTCGGCCTCGATGTGGCTTGCGCGCACGCCCAGGGGTTCTCGCTCGCCGTGTTCGCCGGTCTGGACGAAAAGTACCTGCCGACGCTCGAAGTAGAGGCGATTCATGGTGGTTTTGATGTCACGTCTGAGTTCTGCCATGTGCAATGCTTGCGTCTGTGCCGCGAGCTCCTCGGGGGCGAAGACAAGCTTAGCCAGATCCCAAGTCGCCCGTGCCTCATATCGTATGTCATGTGCCGTGTCGATCCCAAGAGGGGAAGTAAGGACCCGCTCGAAGATATCTATGCCTTCTGGACGGCCGATCCATCCCGGCTGGCGTCGTTGCTCGTCGTCGCAATACGTCGAGCGCGCGAGAGAGCCACCTCGCTTGGACCGGCCACCCCGTCCGAGCGCCAGAGCACCTTGCGAAGGGATACCGGCTGTTTCCAGGTCTACCCGTCCGCAACGGCCGGCTCGACATCGTCCGCCGCGCCGGAGGCATATCGATGCGAGCCCAAGACGAGGGCCGCGATGCTTGCGGCCATCTGCCAGCGGAAGATCTCGGCGGCAACGTCGTACCTGTCGCGCACCGCAATTTGGATACAGGGCTGCCCCGCCAGGTACAACGCCTCCATCCGCTCCGAGGGGATCGCGGGTGGATCATCGCCGCCCTGCACGTGGACGAACACCTGGTCGGGGACACGGCCGGCCAGCGGCTCACCCAGCGTGACGACGATGCCCCGGCTGTTCGTGCGGGTGGCGTTGGCCAGCAAGCGCGCGATCCAGGGGCCGAGGGGAAGCAGGGATCTAGACAGCAAGAGGTTGAGGTTGTGGCGGCCATGCTTGCCCATGACGCCCAGAAGGAGCCCCAGGCCAACGCCCGGATTGTCTTCCAATCGTTCGCGCCGGCAGGCTTCGACCATGGCCCGGGCCCGAGTCAGGAGCTTGCCCGCGTCGAGACCGAACAGCGCCGCGGGCACCAGGCCTTCGTGCGCCAATGCGGCGAAGCTTTCTCCCAAATCCGGGGAGTCGAGGAAGAGCTTGCGGTAGCAGTGCGCCTCGGCCAGCCCGTCAACCTCGCTTCCGACCGTGGCGATGGCCGCGAAGTGCTGGCCGGCGCGCTCGCGGTCGCCGTTCCATCGGCTCAAGAACTTGGACCACAGCTCGTCTTCCTGGGCGCGCAGGCTCATGCGGTTCTTCCCGCGCGCAACGAGGAGAACCAGGGTGTTTTCCAGGGCCGGTCCGCCTTCCGAGACGCTTGCGGCGGCCTGGTCGTGGTCGCCCTCGACGTGCAGGCGGAGTCCACCCGGGCCGCCGATCCTGGCCAGCACAGCTGCCGCAGAAGCATCGGCGTTGTCCACGAGGAGGATCACGTCCCGGAAGCCGGCCCGCCGCACACCTTCGAGGAAGGCCGAGATTTCCGGCAGCTTGGCCACCATGTCGGCGGGCAGCGCCAGCCAGCCCAGGGCCCGCTTGACCGAATCGTGCGCCGCCCGGTCAGGAGCAAAAAGGGCCGGGTCGCGGTCGAAGATCCTCGCCGGAACGCCGAGCGCGGCCAGCCCCAGGCGTTCGCTCTCGGTGACGAAGGCCAACGCAGAGGCGGTTTCGATGGCCGCGACCTTGGCGATGCGACGGGCATGGCGCCCGCCCGCGAAGCCGGTGGCAAGCCAGGTGTCGACCATGGTGTAGGCTTCGTCGTCACTTTGTATCCGCCCCGCCAGGCAGAGCACGTTGGCGTCGTTGTCGAAACGCGAGAGGCGTGCCGCCTCGACCGTGGCGGGATTCACGGCACGAATGCCGCGTACCTTGCCCGCCGCGATGGCCATGCCTTGCCCGGTCGCGCACACCAGGATGCCGAAGGAACCCGGATCGCCGCGAACTGCGTTGGCGACCGCGCTGGCGTATTCCGGATAGTCGCACGCGCCATCGGAGTCAGGGCCGAGGTCGATCACTTCTCGGCCTTGGCCGCGCAAGCGATGGACGAGCTTTTTGCGTAAACTGAAGCCCGCGTGATCGCTACCCATGTAGAGGCGCGCAACATCCATCTCTCCCTCCCGGATGCAGCATGAAGATAGCAACCTGGAACGTCAATTCCATTCGCAAACGACTCGACCGGGTGATTCCCTGGCTCGCCAAACACAGCCCTGATGTCCTCTGCCTGCAGGAAACCAAGGCCGAGGACGACGTATTCCCGCGCGCGGAATTCGAAACCGCCGGCTACCACGTGCGCTGCTACGGGCAGAAGACGTACAACGGCGTTGCCCTCGTGACGCGTGAGGTAGCGCGAGACGCGACGCGTGGAATGGGAGACGACGTCGATGATTCCCAGGCTCGCTTTCTGGTCGCCGCGGTCGGCAAGCTCCAGGTGGGCACGGTCTACGTGCCGAACGGCCAAGCGGTCGGCTCCGACAAGTTCCGATACAAGCTCGAGTGGCTGGCACGATGGCGCAGGTGGCTGCAAGCCCACGCCGATCCCAAGCTGCCCTTGGTCTTCTGCGGAGACGTGAACGTCGCGCCGGATGATCGCGACGTCTACGACCCCGTGGGCTGGAAGGACCAGGTCCTCTGTCATCCGGATGAGCGGGCCGCCCTGGCGAGGGTGTGCGGGTGGGGGCTCGTCGACGTGTTCCGCCACCACCACCCCGAAGGTGGCGCCTACACCTGGTGGGACTACCGGCAGCTCAGCTTCCCCAAGAACCACGGCCTGCGCATCGACTTGATACTATGCAGCGAGGGTCTCGCCAAGGACTGCATTTCGGTGGCAATCGACCGTGACGCCCGCAGGGGAAAAGAGCCGTCGGATCACGCGCCTGTCATAGCCGAGTTCAAGTAAAACTTCAACTTCAGAACCAACGCCGGAAGCTATAGGCCAGGCGCTCCAGGAGGCGGACAAGGAGCGAGCGTCGCCGAAAATCCCGCCACAGCACTTCCTGGGCCCCAGACATATCCGCTTCCAGCATAGCCGCAACTTGGGTGTTGAACTCGCGGTCGAGGGCGTTGACGACCAGCTCCAGGTTGTAGACGAGGGAGCGGTGGTCGATGTTGTAGCTGCCCAGCGAGACGAACTCCTGGTCCACGAGGAGGGCCTTGGTGTGCACCACCGCATGATGCTGGAAGATGCGCACTCCGGCCGGCAGGAGATGGCCGAAGGTTGCGCGGGAGGCCAAGTCCACGGTTTGCGTGTCGCTGTGGCGTGGCAGAAGGACGCGGACATCCACGCCACGCGTTGCGGCATGGACCAGGCTGCGCACGAACCCCGGGTCAGGTACGAAGTACGGGCTGGCGATGTAGACCCGTCCCAGGCTGGAGCGGATCGCGTGCAAGGCCGCCCTGCGGATGGCGAAGCGGTCGACCACCTCACGATTGGCGATCACCGCCAGAGGGACCGCCCCGGTCGGCGGCAGGCGGTGGAGCTGCTTGACGCGCAGGCGCCGCGGGCGCTCGGCACGCCAGTTCCAGGTGCGCAGAAAGGCGGCCTCGATGGTGGCCACCGCCGGACCGCGCACCTCGACCGCGGCGTCGTGCCAGCCGCCTCCGCCTTCCTCGGCCGGCGACCAGCGATCCGAGATGTTGATGCCGCCGGTGAAGGCCACCATGCCGTCGCACACCAGGGTTTTACGGTGGTTGCGCCGGATCAGGGTCCAGAAACGCGGGCGCCACAAGCGATAGGGGTGGTAGGGAACGGCCCACACGCCCGCCCCGCGCATCTTGTCGAAAAAACCGGCGCCGGCGTGGCGGCAGCCGATGGAGTCGTAGAGCAGGCGAACCGTGACCCCTCGCTGCGCTGCCTGTGCCAGGGCCTCGGCGAAACGACGTCCCACCTTGTCGTCGTTGAAGATGTACATCTCCATCGAAATGCGCTCGCGAGCACGAGCGATGGCGTCGAGCCAGGCAGGGAAGGCCTCACTGCCGTTGCGGAGCAGCCGGACGGCATTGTTGCAGAGGAGCGTCTCCGGCTCCTCAACATAGAGCAGCGCCTGCGCCGGCAGGCCCATGGGGGTTGGTCGGGACAAGGTCGAGGTAGTGTATCATCACCCCATTCTCAATTTGACCGGCGAGGGATGAACGAGTACCCTCGGACTGCCTCCGATGGGAAGAGAAGAACACATCGAGTTCCAAGGCCGTGTGATCGAAGTCCTGCCTGCAGGCAACTTCCGCATTGAGCTCGAGAATGGACACCAGGTGCTCGCGCACCTCGGGGGCAAGCTGCGTAAGCACCGCATCCGCATCGTTCTCGGCGACAAAGTTACGGTCGCCCTGACGCCCTACGACCCGACGCGCGGCATCGTTGTCTACCGCAGCTAGCGCCTTGACGCCGGTTGCCCCGGGCTTTTCCCATAGCCATCGTCATGTCAGCCGCAAGCCTCGCACTCCTCTCGCTCCTGGCCCAGGTCGTGCCTACCCCGGCCGAGATGGGCAGCTCCGTGGCCCCGCTCGTGGATCGGGTCAAGGCCTCGGTGGTGACCATCCAAAGCACCAAGCTGATGCCGCGGGTGGTCAACGAAGATCCCATCATGCAGTACTTCCGCGAGCGCTTCGGACTCGGACAGGCGCCCATGCGGCAGCAAACCCAGCGTGGCCTCGGCTCGGGCTTCATCATCAACCGTGCGGGTGTCATCTTGACCAACAACCACGTGGTGGCGGGCGCGGACGAGGTTTGGGTGCAGCTTTCGGACGAACGGCGGTTCGAGGCGCGCGTGGTGGGCAGCAACCCTTCCACCGACGTGGCGGTGGTGAAGCTTGCGCGCCCTCCCAACGATCTGCGGCCGGTGCAGATCGGCAACTCGGAGCAGGTGCGCGTGGGTGACTACGTTCTCGCCATCGGCAACCCCCTGGGGCTCGGCCAGACGGTGACGATGGGCATCGTGAGCGCCAAGAACCGCATGCTGGGCGGTCGCATCACGCAGTACGAGGATTTCATCCAAACCGACGCCGCCATCAACCAGGGCAATTCGGGCGGCCCGCTTTTCAACTTCAAGGGCGAGGTCATCGGCATCAACTCGGCCATTCTCAATCCCGCGGTGGCCATGAACGTCGGCTTCGCCATCCCCATCAACCTGGCCCGCCAGATCTCGGATCAGATCCTACGTTCGGGCAGCGTGGCGCGTGGCTACCTCGGGGTGGGAACCGAGGACATGACCCCCGAGAAGGCGGCACGGCTGGGGCTTTCCTATGAAGCCGGCGCCCTGGTCAATGTCGTCACCTCCGACTCGCCGGCGGCCGCGGGCGGTCTGCGCCCCAACGACATCATCGTCGAGGTCTCCGGCCGCCGCATCGAAAACAGCAGCGGGCTTCAGCACGTCATCCAGTCGCGCGCGCCGGGCGAGACCGTCGAGGTGGCCTACCTGAGGGCGGGGCGGCGGGCGATGACCAAGGTCAAGCTGGTGAGCAACCCGGCCCTGAGCGGGGCGCATGTGCTCGGGATGCAGCTCGGGCCGCTTTCGCAGTCGGAAGCAGCCGACATCGGCACGCCCGGCCTCAAGGTCCTCTTCATCGACCGGAAGAGCCCTGCGAGCGGCTATTTGCAGGCCGGCGACGTGATCACCCACGTGGTCTTCGGCCGGCAGGCCAAAGTCGCATCCACGGTCTTGCTCAAGCAGCTCGAGCAACGGCTATCCCGCGGCGGCGGCGGCCAGCTCGTCATCGTACGCGACGGGTACCAGCTCGTGTTCACTTTGCGCTAGAGCCCCGAACGTTTCTAGAAGCGGTCGATTCTCGGATGGTTCAAGTTCACCACAGAGAACACAAAGGACACAGAGACGGATGGAGAGGGAATGGGCCGGATAGAAGCCACGCAAAGCCGTTCTCTTCACGCCTCTGTGTTCTCTGTGTTCTCTGTGTTCTCTGTGGTTAGTCTCCCAGACCATCGAGTTTCCCCAGAACGTCGCGTTCTGCTTGATTCCGCAACGGATTCAAACCGTTCGGTGCGCTAGAACCGGCGCCTGCGCGACGAGATCGGTGCGCGGCCGGCAAGGGGGTTCTGCCATCGCAAACCCTCGAAGCGCACGAAATCCGCATCCGCGGTGTGCACGACGGCCTGGTTGGCGATGGCGACGGCGGCAATCTGCGCGTCCGTCACCAGGTTGCCTGCGGTGCCGAGCGCTTGCAGGAGGGCGAGGACGCGTTCATGGTGATCAGGCGTGGGCAGGTGGATGGACACCCGGTCTCGGCCCAGCCACGAGCGTACGAGCGCGATGGCGTCCGCCGTGGCCAGGGGTTGGTGGAAGGCTCGCCCGCTGGTTACCAGACGGACGAAGCCGAAGACCACGACCTCGGGCAGGAGAACCGGCTCCTCTCCCGAGAGGCATGTCTGCCACCAGGTCGCGGCTTTGGAGTGAAACGGTGAGATGGAGTCGTAGGCGTAGATGAGCAGATTGAGATCAGGGACGATCACCTTCGCGCCCTCCGCTCGTGCCTCTCCAAGAAGGCATCCACTTCCAGGTCGTCCACCAGCTTGTTGAGCCCCGCGGGGTCGATGCCGGGGCGCAGGCCCATCGGGCGAGCCTTGACCACGAAAGGCGGCCGATTTTCCGCCGGTGACCTGGCTGCCAGTCCGGCACGGATGGCGTCGTTGAGCGTGGCCTTGAAGGACTTGCGCCGAGCATGCATCGCGTTACGCAGGAGCAGCTCGGTGTCGGCATCCAAGGTCACCGTTGTTCTCATACTGGCATCATGATGCTCGAGATTGTTGCTGTCAAGATGCGAAAGCGACCCCTGATGACGCTTGCAGCCAAGGGTACCGGCGGGTGGTGGTCGTGGTCGTCGTCGTAGACGTCTTCGTCGTCGTGGCCGACGGAAATCACTCCGGCCACGACCTTCCGCGGCTATCGCGGGATTGCGGGCGACCCGAGTGCGCCTCTTAGCCCGCCTGGAAGAGGGCGGGGTGCGAGGTGAAGAACGGCACCGCCTCGGCCATCAGGTCGAGATCCGGGTCGAGCTGGCGGCCGATGCCTTCCGTGACCGCGATGGCGATGTTGACGATGGTGAAGGCCGGGGCCATGCGCACCCGGTGGCGACGCAGAAGCCCGAGCATGTCGAGCAGGAGCTTGCCGGGGTGGACCTCGGCCATGCGCTGGCCCCAGGTGCGGGCCATGAACTCCACGATGGCGACGCGAAAGCGCTCGAAGGCGTCGCCCCCTTGCGCGGGTTCAATCGCGAGGGAATAGAGCAGATGGGCCATGGTGTCGGCGTCGCGGCTGGCCCAGGCGGCGAAGAAGCGGGCAAAGCTCGCGCGATGGGGCGGGTCGAGCTCGCCCACCAGGCCCACATCGACGAGGGCGATGCGCTGGTTCTCGAGCACGAAGATGTTGCCGGGGTGCAGGTCGGCGTGTACGAAGCCATCCTCGAAGATCATCTTCATCAAGGCGCGCATACCCAGGCGGGCGATGCGTTTGGGATCGCCATGGCGGGCTTGCGCGTCGAGGATCTTGCTGCCCTCGATGTGGGTCATGCACAGGATGCGCTCCGAGGAGAGATCTTCGAACACCTCCGGGAATACGACATCGGGCTCGCTTCTGAAGTTCTCGCGAAAGCGGCGGTTGTTGCGCGCCTCGATGCGAAAATCGAGCTGGGCGTAGACGGCGCGGCTGAATTGCTCGACCGCGGATTCCGGAGCCACCGCGGCCAGGGAAGGGAGCTTGCCCAGAAGCCGCGCCACGTAGCGGATGAAGGCCAAGTCGAAGGTGCAGATCTCGAGCACGTCGGGACGGCGAACCTTGACCGCCACCACGCGGCCGTCGGCGAGGAGCGCTTTGTGCACCTGGGCCACCGAGGCCGAGGCGAGGGGGCGGACGCCAAACTCGACGAACACCTGGTCGATGCGTCGGCCGAGATCCTCGGCGATGGTCCGCGCCACCGCCTCATAGGGAAAGGGACCGACGTCATCCTGCAGGCGGGCCAAGGCGTGGGTGATGTGCTCGGGTACCAAATCCGGCCGGGTGCTCATGATCTGCCCGATCTTGATGAAGGTGGCGCCCAGATGACGGAAGAGGTCGAGCAGGCACCGGGCAAACCACTCGCGACGGCGGGGCAGGGGGGCGCGGGCCAGGCGCAGGAAGATCCAGCCCACAAGCCAGCGCACCCCTTGCGCCAGGAAGAGGGCGACGATGATCAAGGCCCGCCGCACAAGGCGGAAGGTGCTGAGACTGGCCACATCCATGGCTTGGGCTATTATCATAGTTGCACCAAGCCCGTATGTCGTCCACGTCCGCCTACGCCATCCTCGAGGAGAAGCTCGGCTACTCCTTCCACGACCCCTCGCTGTGCGAGTGCGCGCTCACGCACAAGTCGTGGATGAACGAGACCCAGGACAGCGAGCGCAGCGACAACGAGCGGCTCGAGTTTCTCGGCGACGCGGTGCTGGCCCTGGTGTCGAGCGATCTGCTCATGCGGCGCTTTCCGGATCACCCCGAGGGCGAGCTGTCGAAGGCGCGCGCCGCGGTCGTCAACGAGGCCGGGCTGGCGCGGGTGGCGGAAACCCTCGGCCTTGGGCAGTGGATCTTCCTCGGCAAAGGCGAAGAGCAGGCCGGGGGACGGCAGAAGCGATCGCTTCTGGCCAACACCTTCGAGGCTCTGGCCGGCGCCATCTACCTCGACGGCGGTTTTGCCGCCGCCTTCCAGGTCGTGGAACGTCTGCTCGCGCCGGTCATTGCCGACGTCCCGGTGGCGGCGAGCAAGGACTTCAAGTCGCGGCTGCAAGAGCTGGCCCAGGCCAAGCTGCAAACCGCGCCGACCTATACCGTCCTCTCCGAGCAGGGCCCGGACCACGCCAAGACCTTCGAGATCGCCATCCTCATCGGCGACAAGGAATACGGCCGCGCCTTCGGCCGCTCGAAGAAGGAAGCCCAGCAGAACGCGGCCGAGCGCGCCCTGGCCGTGATGGTGGGCGAGTAACCGGTCGCCATGCTCGACCCGAGCGCGATTCCTGCCGATGTCCTCGCCGTGTGCGCGCGTTTGCGCGCGGCCGGGGAACTGGCCTTCCTCGTGGGCGGCAGTGTGCGCGACCTGCTCATGGGGCGGCCACCTGGCGATTTCGATGTGGCCACCAGCGCGCGACCCGACGCAACCCTGCGCATCTTCGGGTCGCGCTACGCGCTTCCCACCGGGCTTGCCCATGGCACGGTCACCGTGCTTGCGGGCGAAGTCCCCGTCCGGCGCCCCGTCGAGGTGACCACCTTTCGCGGCGAGGGCGCCTATCTCGACGGACGACGGCCCTCGACGGTGAGCTTCGGCGCAACCCTGGAAGAAGACCTCGCGCGCCGCGATTTCACCATGAACGCCATCGCCTACGACCCGGCGGCCGCAGCCATCGTCGATCCCTTCGACGGCCGCGGCGACATCGAACGTAAGATCGTACGTACGGTGGGCGAAGCGCGCCTGCGCTTTCTCGAGGACGGGTTGCGCCCGATGCGCGCGGTCAGGCAGGCAGCCCAGCTCGGCTTCGCCCTCCACCCCGAGACCCAGGCAGCGATCCCGAGGAGCCTGGAATCCTTTCGCAAGGTCTCGGTCGAGCGCGTCCGGGACGAGCTGCGCAGGCTTCTGCTTTCGCCCAAGCCGTCTCTCGGCCTCGAGCTCATGCGCGAGACCGGCCTCCTTGGCGAGGTGCTGCCCGAAATGCTGCCCACCCTCGGCTGTATGCAGAACCGATTCCACCAGCACGATGTCTACCGGCACACCTTGGCCACGGTCGATGCCACCATTCCCGACTTCGTGGTGCGCATGGCCGCGCTCCTGCACGACCTGGGCAAGCCCAAGACCCAGGCCCCGCGCGAGGATGCGCCCGGCGAGTTCACCTTCTTTCGCCACGAGCAGGTGGGCCGCGAGCTGGCCGATGACATCTGCGTGCGCCTCAAGCTCTCCGCTGCCGAGCGCGACACGATCTGCGCCCTGGTCGCCGGCCACATGTTCTTCTACACCCCCGACTGGAGCGACGGCACGGTCCGGCGCTTCGTGCGCAAGTTCGGCAAAGACCTCGTGTCCTCGCTCTTTGCCCTGCGCGAAGCCGACCTGGCCAGCCGGGGACAAGGCGCAGATCGCGAAGCCGAAACCCGCGACTTGCGCGCGCGCATCGCCAAGGTCGCCGCCGAGGACGCAGCCCTGCGCGTGACCGACCTGGCCATCGACGGCAAAGACGTGATGCGCATCTTGGGGATTCCGCCCAGCCGCCGCGTGGGCGAGGTGCTCAACCGCCTGCTCGAAGAGGTGCTCGACGACCCGGCCTTGAACGACCGCGAAACCCTGGAGCGCATGGTGCGCGCCCTGGGGGGCTAGCACCGGCGGAGCGGATTCACCGCAGAGAACCGAAGAACACAGAGGCCGGAAGCGAAGGGCTTTGCCGGGCTTCCATCCGGCCCCTTTCCTCTTCATCCGTCTCTGTGTCCTCTGTGTTCTCTGTGGTGAACTTTCCGAGACTCGCTCGGCTCTCAAGCTGTTCGACGTTCCAGCCCGAACGCTACCGCCGCCGGCGCAGCTCCACGTGGCCCATGTAGGGGTCGTTCCAGGTTTGCACCACGCGCGGGAAGGTGCCCGTGAGGTACTCGCGCAGGGCGCGTTCCCTCATCATGGCCGAGCCGGGTACGACGATGGCGATGGCGAGATGGTCGGCCTCCAGGGCGCGCACCCAATCCTCCGGCGTACTTTCGTTGACCCGGAAGCGGTGGGGATTGGTATCGGCCAGGTCGGCCGCGAGCACGCAAGGGCCGAGGGCCGCGGCAAAGGGGCCGAGCGAGTATTCGCCGAAGATGCGCTCTTTCGGCCGGCACTCAGCTCGCACCTTGCGCACGAACTCGCCGATGCCGGCGGCGTGGGCGGTCTCGTGCTGCAGGTAGTGGGTGATGGCGTTGGGCGGATGGGTAGGGTCGCTCTTGGCGGACCAGAAGAGGGCGCGCACGACATGGTTCACCGGACCTGGAAGGTAGTGGCTGTCGCGCCAGGTGTAATGGGACGCCTCCTCGCCCATCTCGACCTGGCGGTCGGCGGCAATTCCTCGCCGATAGCCGAACATCAACACCACCGCCGCCGCGCATAGAACCAGCGGCCATAGGGGCCGAGCGGGTCGGACGGCGTCGTCTCCGGCCTTGTGTTTGCGCATCGCCTGTTGCTGACGGCGACGCTCGGCGCGCGGCGGGGCGGGGCCCTCCGGCCTGCTGGTGAGTCCGCGGCGCTCGCGAACGAAGCGCACGACATCGACCGCCACGGTCGCCGTCATGAGGCCCATCCACGGCATGATGAGCATGAAGTAGTACGAGTAGTAGTCGACGCGGGTGGAGTAGAAGTAGAAGTAGCCGCACACGAAGACGGCAAAGAGCATCGAGGCTGCGACCCGGTCGCCGTTCCACAAGTCGAGCCGAGCCCCGAGCCGGCCCGGCACGCCCGGCAGCACGGGTACTCCGCGGGCGCGCCCACGCACGCGCCACATCGAGACGGCCCACACCATGCCGGGGACGAATCCGCTCATCACCAGCGAATTCAAAAAAGCGACGTTCCTGAACTTGGCGTACCAGGAGTACTTGAAGGCGATCTTGTTCAAGTTGTAGCCGAAGACCTGGTACCAGAAGGCCTGGCCGCCGGCCACTGCGGCGAAAAGTGCGCACACGAGGGCGCTCGTGCCGAGGTAGGCGGCAAGCAGGCGGAGGGCCTCCTTCCACGAGCGAAAGACCAGGAGCACGGCCAGCATCAGCGCCAGGGGGGCGATGTAGATGCCGATGAAGGTGCCTACCCCGAAGAGCACACCCGCCAGAAGCGGCCGTCGGAGAAGGACCTGGTAGGTGGCGGCGAGGCCGAAGGCTAGGGCGCAGTTGGCGCCGGTGAAATGCGACGAACCCCGCAGGACATCGAAGGTGAAGAGGAAAAGCGCCGTGGCCAGGACTCCTTCGAGGCGCCCTACCAGGCGTTCGCCGATGCGGTAGACGTAGAAACCCGAGGCCATGGCCGCAAGACTCGGCACGGCCTTGGACAGGGCGAGCGAGTAGCCGAAGAGCTTGTAGAGGGGAGCCATGAGATAGAGCTGGAGCGGCGGGTGCGAGAAGAAGAAGTCGCGATAGGGCCACTTGCCCTCGGACACGAGCAGGCTCATGTAGAAGTACATGTGCTCGTCGCCCATCACGAAGTTGAGCGAATAGGTCTTGAGCAGGGCGAACGAGAAGAAGACGAGCGCGAGCGCGAGCGAGGGTGCGACCGTCCCGAGGGAGGATGGGCGGGTCATGGCCGGACCACCACCGTCATGGGTCGCGCCGAAGCAGGAGATCGGCTGCCTCGTCGAAGGTCGTGTGCCGGAAGGGGGCCGGCGGGCCGGGCACGAAGCCGCCGAGCAGATCCGGGCGGAAGACCAGACGGCTCGGGTCGATTCCCAGTTGCTCGAGGGTGAGGACCTCGAGCCCGCACGGGTGGCGTTCGGCCGCAAGCCGCGCCGCCGTGCCGGAAGCCGGAACGCTGGCCACGAGCGGCAGGGGGGAGAAAAGCCGGCACAGGCGGCCGCCAGCGCGCAGGGTGACCTCCACGGAGTCCGGGCAGAGCGCCGAGGTTCGGACGGCTTGCACCTGCGAGACCAGCGGCGCGCGCAGATGGTGGGCCAGCGCGGCCGGCACCAACCCCTGTCCCTCCTCGTCGGAACTCTCGCCGGTAAGTACCAGGCTCGCATCGAGGCGGCGGGCGGCCTCGGCCAAAACCATGCCGAGGGTGAAATAGTCGGCCACCTCCAAGGACGGATCATCCAGGTGAACTACGCGCGTAACGGCAGCGCAACGCCGTGCCAGGTCGAGCGATTCGCTGTGCACGCTCCCCCCTGCGGACAGCACCACGAGGCGCGCGCCTTCGCCGAGTTCGCACGCGAGGCGAAGCGCGCAGCGGCTGGCGCGGCTTGGCCGAACGGATTCCAGGCAAACCAGCGCGTTCACGCGCCTCCCTCCCTGCGCGCACGGGCCCGACCGAGGGCGTCGGCGAGCGCAAAGAGCGCATCCTCTGGCGCTCGCGCAGTACCCTTGGCGCCTTCTGCGAAGTCGACCAGGCTGACCGAACCTCCGGGAACAGGGGGCGGCAGCGCAATCGTGTTCTCGCCGGGCGAAAGGAGGAAGACATGACTCGGTCGCGCCGCCTGAAGGGCCGCGACGTCTTGGCTCGGCGTCGTGAGCAAGGCGGCTCCTGCCGGCAGCGCGGACTTGAGCGAGGCCAGCGCCGCAGCGTCGGCGGGGACCGCCGTGCACACCAGGGCGGAACACTCCTCGACGGCCGAATCCGGGAGAGCCTCGAATTCGAGCAGGCGTAGTTCGGGAAATCTCGGCTCCGGACAGGGAATCGTCTCCACCTCCGGGCTGGGCTGGCCGCGCGGCCGAGACACCCTGCCCGAGGCCAACACCGCCACCACCGGTCGTTCGAGATCCCCGACGTCGATTCTGCGCCGGCCATCGCCTGCCGCGCGCCATCGGGTCAAGACCACCCGCTGCGAGGCCGGCGCGACGTCGGATCTCTCGGAACGAAGCTCGAGGTGAGCGTTGGGCACGTAGGCCGCGCCCGTGCGCACCGCCAGGGAAGGACCCAGCTCGACGCCAACCCCGCCCGCCGGAAAAAGAAACAAGACCGGGCGTAGGTGTTCGGCAACCTGGCCAAGGATCCCTCCATGCGTTGCGTCGAGTGGTGGCCCCGCCAAACGCTCGTGGGTCGAGCACAGCACGCGATCCGCTCCCCCGGCGCTGACCTGTTCGGCAAGTTCATCGATTTTGCTGTGATCCAGCGGACCAAGCGCGAGCAAGGCGTACACCGTCGCGCCTGCGAAATCCGCGACCCGGCGCGCCTCGGCCAGAAGGAAGCGCGTCGGGGCCGTCACCATGCCTTCGCGCACGTCGATGTAGGCAACGATACTGGCCATGCGAGTCGCGAGTGATTGTACCGGTGTCCGTGGTAAAGTGCAGAGAAGAATGAATGTTGGTGACGGCCCATCCGTAAGCGCCGATCCCCTTCTCTCCCAACTTGTCGCAGAACGCTACCGCGTGATCCGCAAGCTGGGCGAGGGCGGGATGGGTTCAGTCTATCTTGCCGAGCACGTGGTCATCGAGAAGAAGTTCGCGCTCAAGGTCCTGGCGCCCGAGCTGGCACGGAGGTCCGACCTGGTCGCGCGCTTCCTGCAAGAGGCACGTAGCGCCTCGCGCATCGGCCATGAGAACGTGATTGACATCTCCGACTTCGGCCAGACCGGCGACGGGCTGGTCTACATCGCCATGGAGTACCTTGACGGCAAGGACCTCGGCGAGATCGTGCGCTCCAAAGGCGCCATGACGTGGACGGAGGCGCGCGACATCGTGCTCCAGATCTGCCGGGCCCTGCGCGCGGCCCACGACAAGGGGATCGTTCACCGGGACATGAAGCCCGAGAACATCTTCCTCATCCACCGCGAAGGTCAGCCGCACTTCGTGAAGATCCTCGACTTCGGCATCGCCAAGGTCATGGGCCTGGACCCCAACGGCCCGCGCCTCACGCGCACCGGCATGATCTTCGGCACACCGGAATACATGGCGCCCGAGCAGGCCGAGGGCAAGGACACCGACCACCGCGCCGACATCTACGCGGTGGGCTGCATCCTCTACCACCTCATCACCGGCCAGACCCCCTTCATCGCCGAATCCTTCATGACCATGCTGACCAAGCACCTCATGGAGGATCCGGTTCCGCCCAGCGTGCGCAGGCCCGACCTCACCATCAGCCCCGAGATGGACGCACTCGTCCTCAAAGCGCTGGAAAAGGATCGCGACAAGCGCTGGCAGTCCATGGCCGAGCTGGTCGAGGCGGTGAGCGTCTGCCCGGGACCTGAGACGGCCGCGCCCAAACCCTCCTCCAGCGGGCAAACCGTGGCCATGGGCGGCGCCCATGCCGCCGCTGCTCTGCACGTGCTGCGCTCGCACGGCAAGAAGGCCACCGAGGTGCAGAAGGTCGTGCCGGAGGCGGGGGAGTCGGCGCTTTCCAATGACGCCATCGCGGCCAGCCGCACCCGCAGGAACACCCTCGTTCTCGTAACCGCAGGAGTGCTCCTTGGTGTGGTGGGGATGGCGGTCTGGCTCGCCCTTGGCCACGGCAAGCCCCAACCCAAGACGGTCGCCCCACCACCCACAGCCACCGTCCCGGTGGCGCCGCCCACACCAGCTCCAGCGCCGCCCGTAGCAGCGCCTCCACCTCCTGCCCCGGCTCCGGCGCCCGTGGCGGAGACTCCGCCCGCACCCGAACCCGAGATTGCTCCGGAACCGGTCGCCAAGCGCCCGGGGCGCTCCCACAGAGCCCATGCCAAGGCCACCGCCGCAAAGCCCGCCGCCAAGGCCTCGCCAGCCCCCGTCGCGAAGCCCGTGTCGCCGACCCCGACCCCGGGCGAGCTCAAGCCCTTCCCGGGGATGTAGCAACAGAAACGCGGGAGTGACGGCGCTACGAGCGCCGGCGCGGCGGGCGAGCGGGCTCGCAGGTTATGGCCCGGCCGTTGAAGTCCCTGCCGTTCACGGCGGCGCATAGGCCCTGGGCGACCTCGCGGGCTACATTGACATAGGAATGCGTGTTCATCAGCTCGACGTCGGAGGTGGGCACGGGCACACCCCCAGAGGAGAGCAGCTCGGCCACGCTCTCGGAGGTTGCGCCATCTTTACGCCCGAGGTTCACGTACAGGCGCGCCTTGTCGGAAGGTGGCTGCGCCTCCGCCGCGGAAGCGGTTTCATCGACATGGGGCGCACCACCGTTGCCTGGGGTGCGGCCGACCTCCTCGCTCCAGACCTCCCAGAATTCCCGGCCATCGTCGTTCTTGACAAGCGGCGCGGCAGCCACGGGCCGGGCTGCCGGAGGGTTGCTTCCGCGCTCGCGCCGAGCCCGATCGCGTCCGGCCCGCTCGCGCACTGGACGTTCACGGGCCGGGAGTTCACGCTGGCCGTAGGCGCCAGCCCGACGCTCCTCGCGGCGGGCCCGGCGCTCCTCCCGGGCCGGAGCTTCGGGCTTGGGCGCGGACACACCGGGGGCGATGTCGGCTGCCACCGGCGCTTCCGGGCGCGGCTCGGGTTTCGCCGTGGCCAAGGCGTTGCGCAGAAGCGAGCCCACCAACCGTTCGGCATCCACGGCGCCTATCAGCCGCCGCGCCAGCGAGTGCCATTCGGAGCCGGGGTCGCCGGGGCAGAGGCCGCGCAGATGCAGAAGCCGCTCGCCCTCGCGACGGGAACGGACCTCCGCCTCGGACGGCAACGAGCGCTCTTCCGGTCGGATCTTGTAGAGCAACTTGAGGTAGTAGAAGGATCCGACCTCGGTGGGGCCGATGAGGGAGATGGCGTGCCCGGAGCGTCCGGCGCGGCCGGTACGGCCGGTGCGGTGGATATACACCTCCGGCGATTCCGGGAAGGTGTAGTTGATCACGCACGGCAGATTCTCGATGTCGATGCCGCGGGCCGCGACGTCGGTGGCGACCAGGAAACGGATGCTGCCGGCGCGCATGCGCTGCATGACGTCCTCACGTTCCGACTGCGACAGGTCCGAGGAGATGGGTTCGGCGTGCAAACCCTGGCGGTGCAGGTGCTCGGCCACCCGGGCGGTTTCCTCGCGGGTGTTGCAGAAGATGAGGGCCCGTTCGGGCTCTTCGAAGGCGAGCACGCGCACAAGTTCGGCCTCGCGCTGTCCGCCCGGGATCGAATAGTAGGTGTGGCGGATCTCGTGTACGCCCACGAAGTCGGCGGACAACCTCAGGGTCTCGGGCTCGCGCATGAAGCGACGGGCGAGGCGCTGGATCCCTTCCGGGATGGTGGCGGAGAAGAGCAGGGTCTGCCGGGCCGCCGGGGTTTCACCAAGAATGGACTCGATATCTTCCTGGAAACCCATGGAGAGCATCTCGTCGCACTCGTCGAGGACCACGCACTTGATCTTGTCGAGTTGCAGGGTGCCGCGGCGAATGTGGTCGAGGATGCGTCCAGGCGTGCCGCAGACGATCTGGGCCCCGGCGCGCAGCTGTTCGATCTGACGCCCCATGGGTGCGCCGCCGTAGACCGGCACCACGGCCAGCGCCGAATTGGCGCAGATGCGGGCGGTTTCTGCCGCCACCTGCAGGGCCAGCTCGCGGGTCGGCAACAAGACCAGGGCTTGGGGGAAGTTCGCGTTCGCATCCGCGATCCAGTCGGCAAAGGGGATGGCGAAGGCGGCGGTCTTCCCCGAACCGGTACGCGATTGCACGAGGATGTCGCGGCCTTCGCGTACCAGCGGGATGGCGATGCGCTGCACCTCCATGGGCTCGGTGAAACCCATGTCTGTGACCGCCGCAAGTACCTCGGGCCCCAGCCCCAGGTCAACGAAGGTGGGCTTGCTCGCGCCTTCGCTGGCCGGCTCCGCCGGCTCGATCGTGTTGTCGTGGTTGCTTGCTTGGTCGTTCATGGTGTTGCTCCTGAAGACGGGCCGGCCTGGGCCAGGTCTTCGCCTATGCGCTCGACGCGCGTGTTGATGCGATCCAGACGCGGCGCCAGTTCTTTCCCGAAGCGCAGAAGCTCGCGTGAGTAGGTGGTCTGTATGCTGCCCAGCTCTTCGTAGGCCGCCGCCATGGCTTCCATGTCCTTGTGGGGCGGGACCAGGCGTCTTTCCACCAGACGGCAACGCTCGCCCAATTGGCGCCAGCGGTTTCGCCAGACCTCGCCTTCGCCGGACCAGCGTTGGGCTTCGTCCGAATCGTAGCCGCCGAGCAGGTGGTAGGCGTTTTCCAGGTGCTTCTCCAGCGCAAGGGAAACATCTCGCAACTCGTCGAAGCAGCCACGGATCTCGTCGGAGGTGATCCGTGTGCTGATGGGATCTTCCGACACCCCGTTGCGCTGGTGCTGCAAGTCAACCGCCATCGACAAGATGAGGTAAAGGCTGCCCGCCACGACCAAAACCGCGGCTATCCGCGCAACCAGCTTGCGATAGCGGGAGAATTCTTGGTTCGGAGTGTTGGGGGGCGATGACAAGATGAGCGAGAAGGGATGGCCGGGAAAGGCACCCTCCCCATGGCTCCCAGCGAGGAACCGTTTCTGCCGGAGCGCCGGCAAGTAGGGCAAGCCTACGTGCAACAGAGCTGCTTGTCAACAATTGCGATGGCGCAAGCGCATGCGGATTCACCACAGAGGACACAGAGGGCACAGAGATGGATGAGAGGAATGGGGTATTCGGCTCTTCTAGCCGAACCCAATTCTTCTGCCCTCCTCTGTCTCTGTGTCCTCTGTGCCCTCTGTGGTGAGAGAAACCGCACAGGACTATGGGCGGCAATCGAGGTTGAATTGCCAGGCGGCCTCGACGATGAAACTGCCGCTCGACGGGGTGTCTGGGTAGCGGAGCAGGCCGTCCCCGCTGTCGTAGGCGAAAGGCCGGTCGGACACGGCAAGGAGCAGACGATGGTTGGAAAACCCAGGCGCGATCTGGTCGTCCTTGCAGCTCGGTGCGTAGCGCACGGCCGGGCGCTCGACCGTGTCACCCCCCGGCAGTGGATTGAAGGGAACCACCCGTGACACGCCGTCCACGTAGGGCGGGTAGTCGATGATCCAACGGATGTACAAGTTGTCCCGCGTGTTCTGATCCGCCAGCACGACTTCGAAGAACTGCAACGCGCTCGCGTCGGGGTCGAAAATCGCCCCCACAGGTGGACTGGCGCTCCGGATGGTGGGAGGACACTCGCCGTGCGGATCCGTCCACTCCGGTCCGACCGGCACCACGCAGCCGTGCATCCCGGTCCACAGCGCGCCGAGCACAAACCATGGCCCTCGCCATCCGCGCATCAGGTCTCATCCGTAGGCGGCAGATCGTCCCCACCTCCGCCGCCCTCTTCTTTTTCGAGGTGGCGAAAGATGGTGCGTGGGTCTACGCCCAGGTCGCGTGCGGTCTTGGTGCGGTTGCCGCCGTTCAGGCTCAAGACCTCGTTGATGTAGGCTCGCTGCCAGCGGTCGCGCGCTTCGGCCAGGGGCAGTATGGCGGGGATCTCCTCCGGGTTGATGCCCATATCCTCCGGCCCGAGCAGGGCCTTGTCTGCCAGGACCACGGCCTTCTTGATGCGGTTTTCCAGCTCGCGGATGTTGCCCGGCCAGTGGTAGCGCTGGACGGCCGTGATGGCGGAGGGGCTGAACCCGCGCACCTTGCCGCCGTACTCGGGGGCGTAGCGCGACAGCATGTAGCGGGCCAAGACGACGATGTCGTCGCCGCGCTCACGCAGGGGAGGGAGGTGCAGCCTTACCACGTTGAGGCGGTAGTAGAGATCCTCGCGGAAGCGCCCACTTCTCGTCTCGGCCTCGAGGTCGCGATTGGTCGCGGCGATGACCCGAATATCCACCGGCTCGGGGACCGTGTCGCCCACGCGGCAAACCACATGTTCCTGCAGGGCGCGCAGGATCTTGACCTGCAAGCACACCGGCATTTCCCCGATCTCGTCGAGAAACAAGGTACCCTTGTTGGCGGACTGGAAACGCCCGGGTTTGTTCCCCACCGCCCCGGTGAAGGCGCCACGCACGTGCCCGAACAGCTCGGATTCGAGCAGATTCTCGGGGATGGCCCCGCAGTTCACGCTGACGAAGGGGCCCTTGGCGCGCGACGAGCGGTTGTGGATCTCACGCGCGATGAGCTCCTTGCCCGTACCGGTTTCGCCCGTGACCAGGACCGTGATGTCGGTGCCGGCCACCCGCTGCACCTTGCGGAAGACCTCCTGGATGGGTGGGGACGAACCCAGGATCTCGCCGAAGCGCATGCGTTCGATGCGATCCTGGAGCGACTGCCGGTCGAGCTGCAGCTCGTTCACCAGCAGAGCGTTGCGAATCACGAGCGAGGCCTGCGCCGCGAAGATGGTGAGCAGCTCGAGCGCCGATTGATCGAAGAGCTGGGCCACGTTGTCGTTGCCCACGTAGATGAGACCGATCAGATTGCCGCGTTCGAGCAGCGGCACGCACATCACCGATGTCAGGCGCAGATTCATCACCGACAGCGAGTTCTTGAAGCTGGCGTCGTTGAGCGCGTCGGAAATGATGAGCGGCTCGCGCGACTCGACCACGCGCTTGACGATGGAGTCGGACAGGTGGCGAACTGCATCGGAGATGGTTTCGCGGCGCAGGTTACGCGCCACCTTGACCACCGGCTCTCCCGATTCCAGAAGCACGATGAATCCCTTGTCGGCGTTGCTCACCTGGATGACGACATCGAGCAGCGCCTCGAGCAGCGACGGGATCTCGTAGTTGTTCATCAGCTTCTGGGAGAAATCGAAAAGGCGCTTGTAGGAATTGAGCTCGGCCATGGTCTTGGCCGCCAGCTCGTCGGTCACGGGCTCGTCGTAGAGGGAGAACTTCATCTCGATGCCGCCGACGCGGATGCGGTCGTCCTGGGCCAGGCGGTGCTTGGTCCGGCGACGGCCGTTGACGTGCAGGTCACTGTCCCGATCCGTCACCGAGATGTTGAAATCGCGTCCGTCGAAGTGGATGTGGGCGTGGGTATCGGCCAGCAGCGGATCCTGGAGGGGCACATCCACGCCCTCGCCCTTGCCGAGCGAGGTCAGCTTCTTGTAGATGTGGTAGACCTTCACGCCGGTTCCGGGGGCGTGGATTCGAAGCGTGGCCATGGCGGTGAGTCTGTCTGTTCCGGACTAGAAACGAAAGTGAAGGCCGGTCCCGATGGTGCGGTCCGTCACAAGGGGAAGTATACGCCACTCGGAACGCGCGCCCGAGGGTTTGGGGACGTCGGCAAGCGAGAGCTGGGTCTCGGGACGGTAATAGTAGATTGCGTCCAGGATGCCCCAGGCGACGACCGCGAAAAATGCGGCGCCGCTTCCGACCTGCGCGCGCAAGAGCCAGCGCGAGCGTTTTTCTTCGGTGCGGTCGATGGCCTCCGGCGGGCAGGCGGCGTCGCCCATGTCGTATCGGCATCGCCGCTCGGGTCGCAGGCCGTAGACTGCCAGGTTGGTGGCGAAGGCGCCGATCGAAGCGGCGGCGAGGATCGACTCGGCGGTAAGGAAGGCCCAGCCCTTGCGGCGGTGGCCGTTCTGAAACTGGCCGGCGCCGAAGGGCAAGAAGTTGACCGCGTAGGAATTGCGCCCTACGCGTCTTTCGATGACCAAGGGCCCGGCGAGGGCTTTTTCGCATTCCTCACGGTTGCGTTGCTTGGCGCGCTCCAGCTCCTTGCGCTTGGCCTCGAGCCGGGCCAGCTCCGCGCCATACTGCTTGCGGACGTTGTTGAAGAAATCCACCACCTCGGGCGGATCGAGGAGGGGATCGAAGCGATAGTCGGGCACGAGCTGGAGCAGCTTGTGGAACTCGACCCGCGCATCCGCTTGTCGCTTTTCGAAGAGATAGGACACGCCAAGGATGCGGCGGGCTTGCACGAGCTGAGGATCTGACTGCAGTCGGATTTCGGGGTAGAGCAGGGGACGAACGATTTCTACGGCGCGGGCGAATTCGCCTCGGTCGAAGGCGTTCTTGCCCCGCTGGAGCTCCTCCGGCGGAAGGGGAGATGCTGCCTGGAAGAGAAGCGCCGAGAAGAGAAGCCCCGCAGCTGACACGAGTTAGTCGCCCATGTGAATCGTGACCGGGCGGATCTCTCCCGCGGTGATCGTCACCTGGCTGGTCGTAGTCTTCTCGCCCTTGAACACCATGACCTCCAGACTCTTGCGCATCTCATCGCCTGCGTCAAAGGGAACCGGGACCTTTTCGCCCGGCTGGGCGTGGGCTCGCCAGGTCTTGGGCTTGGCGTCATTGACTTCGCGAATAAGCAGTCTCGCCCCCGGCTGGGGAGGATCGAGAGTGACGAGCAGACTCGCCGGCCTGGGATCGAGATTCACGAAGAGGTGATCGCCGGGCGGGCGATAGAGCTGCGGCCCTACCACCACTTCCTTGCGGTTGCAGCAGCTATCGTTGCGGAATTCCAGACGGTGCGCCCGGTCCCAAGGGATCTCGATGCGGTTCCGCTGCGGGCCGAAGTCGAAAGCCTTGTTGCCGTCCATCCATACCTCGACGCGCGCGGGGGTGAATCCCAGGCTGAGGGTGATGCTCGGAGCAGCGGCGCCCTGTGCCGGCGCCGTTTTCTTCTCGCTCTCGTCGTTGCGGCTCGCCGGGCGCTCGGCCTGGGCCATCTCGCGGCGGCGTTCTCTGGCCGAGCGGGCGCCGCCCGCCGGAGCGCGAGACGAGCCGTTCGCACGGACGCCGGGCTGCCCCGCCTCGGCACCCTGCGACTTGTTGCCCGGAGCGACGGACGGCTTGCGCGCCTGCTCGCCCTTCTTCATGGCAGTGCGGGAGATCTGCCGCTCTTCCACGGCCTTGCGCGCCAGGAAGACGGCGCCGCTCACCATCCCCAGAAGCAACGATATGGCCGCTCCACCGATGACCCACCGACGCACCCGCTCTCCGCGTTCGAGGCGACGGAGCTCGGCAAGCACCCCCGGGTTGTCGGGGTCGAAGACCAGGGCGCGGTTCCACAGCTCGAGGGCACGCGCCCGGCGCCGGGCGGCTTGCTCGCGTACACCGGAGGCCACCAAGGCCGCCACCATGCGCGGCGCCAAGGTCTTCTCGTACTCGTCGGGTTCGGTCAAGAAGCCGCGGAGTTCGTCGCGCACCTCGCCTAGACCTGCGTCGGTGACGTAGGAGCGAAGATCCTCGATCATGGCCTCCATGGTGGGATAGCGATCTTCCGGCTTGCGGGCCAGGGCCCGATCGATCACCCGCACGAGCTGGTCCGACACCAGGCGATTGAGGGTACGCGGATCCGCGAACTTGCCTTCCGACACCCGGCGCAAGACCTCGTGGGGGTTCTTGCCGGAAAAGGGCAGGGAGCCTGTGGCCAACTGATACAACATCACGCCCACGGAGAAGATGTCACTGCGGAAATCGAGGGAGCGACCGTCGAGGACCTCGGGCGCCATGTAGGCCGGCGAGCCCAGGATCTGTCCGGTGACCGTCATGCGCTCCAGGTCCACCACCTGCGCGATCCCGAAATCCATCAGCTTGAGCACCCCATCCTTGCGAACCATGACGTTCTCGGGTTTGACATCGCGGTGGATGATGCCCAACGAATGCGCGTGCTTGAGAGCTTCCCCGATTTCGATCACGATGAGCGCCGCGATCTCGGGTACCGGCAGCTTGCGATTGGCCAGGAACTGCTTGAGTGTCTGCCCGTCGATGAATTCGGTGACGATGTACGAGGAAGCCGCTTCTTCGCTCGAATAGTCGAAAATCTGCAGGATGCCGTCGTGGTTCAGCTTGGCCACCGCGCACGCCTCGCGCTCGAGCCTGGCCTTGGATTGGGGTTCGGCCAGGAGGTGGGCGTGCAGGACCTTGACCGCAACCTCACGCCGCAGTTTCTCGTCGCGCGCACGGTAGACGACGGCCATGCCGCCCTGGCCGACTTCTTCAAGAATCTGATAGCGTGATGGCAGGGGTGGTGATGGCATAGACCCTGAGCTTTTCTGCGCCCAAAGACGCAAACGCGAGGCTACGGGGGTAGATACTACGGGAGGACTCGGCCGGATACAACATAGACCGGTTGACCAGCAATGCCGCGCGCCACGAATTCATGGTGCGCTTGGACCGCCACCTTTGTCCCAGGCGAGGTGCCACACGGCGCAGGAGAAGCCCGAAAGCTAAAGCGAAACGCTCGTCCCGGCCGACGAGGCAAGCGGGAACTTGACCCACACGATGCCCGCGCTGCTATCGTGGTACCAGCCCTCGGTGGCCGTATCGAAGGTGGTGGATGATGCGGTCGGTACGGGATTGCCGTCACGGGTCACCTGGGCGGGCGCCGCGGTCTGTCCGTGGATGCTCAGGATGTAGCGGCGGTTGCAGATCTGGCCGGCGAAGCGGTACTTCGCGGTCTTCTGTGCCTCGATGGTGACCACAACCTTCCCGCCGCTGTCATCGGCCTTGAAGGTCGTCGTCGAATAGGCTCCCCCCATGTAGCCTTCACTCATACCGTCGTCTTCATATAGGGTGTAGCTCGTGGAGCCGGACGGGTAGATGTCGAGGGTCAGCGGGTCAGGTGGCACTTCGTCAACCCAACGCAGCCTGGGGCCCATGGGAATGATGGAGCCGGCCTTCACAAAGATGGGCGCCTGGTCGAGCGGCACGCTCACAGACGCGGTGCCCGTGTACGATCGTCCGGTCCAGTAGTGAATCCAGGTGCCCGCGGGAAGCGTCACGTTCATGGACGTCACCCCGCCCGAAGACACGATTTGAACCAGCATCTGGCTTGAACCCTGCCCGACCAGGAGCTGGCGGTTGCCGTTCCAGCGCACGGGGTAC